>Ga0079224_100006334_pt1 | contig 15678 bp, 16 predicted proteins | sample Stecom2015_FD_80414 | JGI IMG/M metagenome (GOLD analysis project Ga0079224, IMG submission 80414) | Agricultural soil microbial communities from Utah to study Nitrogen management - Steer compost 2015 | ecosystem: Environmental > Terrestrial > Soil > Agricultural land | place: USA: Utah...
CCTCGTCGCCCGGCGAGTCCTCGTCGCTCGCCGAGCCCGACTGGCGCTCGATCGACCAGCAGCGGCTGCGACGCTGGGTGGCGGCGAGCGTTCGCGCGGGACTGTCGCCGCGCACGATCGCACGGCGGCTGTCGGCCTGGCGCGGATTCTTCGACTGGCTCGCCTCGCGCGGGCTCGCGAAGGCCAATCCGGTGCGCGGGCTGCGGGCGCCGCGGGCGCCGCGCCGACTGCCGAAGGCACTGGCGCCCGATCTGGCCGTGAAGCTCGTGCAGCCCGAGCGCGAGCCGGATCCCGGGCGTGAGCGCGAGCCCGGGCGTGAGCGCGAGCCGGCGCGTGCGGGCGAGCGCGGTGGGGCGGAGGCCCGCGATCGCCGAGGCGGCCGGCAGCGCCGAAGTGCCGTCGACGCCGCCTTCGAGGCGGCACGCGACGACGCCATCGCCGAGCTCTTCTATTCGTCGGGCCTGCGCCTGTCCGAGCTCGTCGGCCTCGATCATCGCCATTTCGCCGGCCCGCCCGCGTCCACCGGCTGGATCGACCTGGCCGAGGCCGAGGCGACGGTGCGCGGCAAGGGCGGCCGTACGCGAACGGTTCCGGTGGGCAGCGCCGCCCGTGCCGCGCTCGAACGCTGGCTCGCGCTGCGCGCGCCCTGGTGCGCGGCGCACCCGCATGCCGACGAACGCGCGCTCTTCCTCGGCATTCGCGGCGCGCGCATCTCGAAGCGGACCGTGCAGCAGCGGCTGAAGCAGCGCGCACTCGACCGCGGGATCCCGGCGAAAGTGCACCCGCACGTGCTGCGGCATTCGTTCGCCAGCCACCTGCTGCAATCCAGCGGCGACCTGCGGGCGGTGCAGGAGCTGCTCGGCCACGCCAGCATCTCGACCACGCAGGTCTACACGGCGCTCGACTTCCAGCGGCTGGCGGCCGTCTACGATGCCGCGCACCCGCGGGCGCGTCGACGGGGCTGATCGGCAACCGAAATCCGGCTGCGGCCGATGCGCCGGGCACGGCGCCTGCGACGGGCTTTCATCGGGTGAAAGGGCATCGGTTGCGCCCGCTCGATCGGCTGTACACTTCGCCCTCCCCGGTTTGCGCGGTCTTCGCGTCGCGCGAAACGGCCGACAGGAGACAGGAGTTTCTCGATGGCGAACAGGCTGGTCCCGGTGACCATCCTCACGGGTTTTCTCGGAAGCGGCAAGACGACGTTGCTGAACCGCGTTCTGAAGGAGCGGCACGGCCATCGGATCGCCGTGATCGAAAACGAGTTCGGCGAAGAGGGCGTCGACAACGAGTTGCTGCTGCAGGATCGCGAAGAGCAGATCGTCGAGATGAACAACGGCTGCATCTGCTGCACGGTGCGCGGCGATCTCGTGCGCATTCTCGGCGACCTCGGAAGGCGGCGCGAGGCCGGCGAGATCGCCTTCGATCGCGTGATCGTCGAGACCACCGGGATGGCCGATCCGGGCCCGGTCGCGCAGACCTTCTTCGTCGACGACTACGTGGCCGATCGATACCTGCTCGACGCGATCCTCACCGTCGTCGACGCGCACCACGGCGAGCGCCAGCTCGACGAGCATCGCGAGGCGCAGGAGCAGGTCGGTTTCGCCGATCGCATCCTGCTCTCGAAGGTCGATCTCGTCGACGACGCGACTCGCGAGCGGCTCATCGCGCGCCTGCGCCGGATGAATCCGCGCGCGCCGGTGCGCCCGGCGCATTTCGGCGAAGTGCCGATCGACGAGATTCTCGACATTCGCGGCTTCAACCTGAACGCGGTGCTCGAGCTCGATCCGAAGTTTCTCGAAAGCGACGATCACGAGCACGACGACGCGGTCTCGTCGTTCGTCTTCCGCTCGTCGAAGGCCTTCGATCCGGTGAAGCTGGAGGATTTTCTTTCCGGTGTCCTTCAGGTTTACGGTCCGGATCTCTTGCGGTATAAAGGCGTCCTTTTCATGAAGGGCTCGGATCGCCAGACGGTGTTCCAGGGCGTGCACATGATGATGGGCGCCGACGCGGGGCGGCGCTGGCAGCCGGGCGAGAAGCGCGGCAGCCGGATGGTTTTCATCGGCCGCAACCTGCCGCAGGAAATCATCGTGAAGGGCCTCGAGCAATGTCTGGCATGATTCCCCGCGGCCGCCGTCCGGCGGCCCGCCCTTCGGGCCCGCACCAGCGCGCGGGAGCGCGCCGCGGGCCGGCGCCGGGTTCCCGCACCCCGGTCTCCTGAGCAACCCAAGGCGCTCCGCGTGGCGCAGGCAGAGACATCATGGCAGCGACGAAGGAAAGAAGGATTCCCACCGAGGCAGAACTGCTGAAGATGCCCGAGTCCGATTACATGAACGAGGCGCAGCTGGCCTTCTTTCGCGAGCGGCTGCAGCAGATCGAGCGGGACATCCTCGCAAACGCGGACGAGACCACGGAAAACCTGCGTGAAACCGTCGTCGTCCCCGATCCCGCCGACCGCGCGACGATCGAGGAGGAGCATGCGCTGGAGCTGCGCACGCGCGACCGCGAGCGCAAGCTGCTGAAGAAGGTGCAGCAGGCGCTCGCCCGCATCGAAAGCGGCGAGTACGGCTATTGCGAGGAAACCGGCGAGCCGATCGGCATTCCCCGGCTGCTCGCGCGGCCCACCGCCACGCTGTCGCTCGAGGCGCAGGAGCGGCGCGAGCTGCGCCAGAAGCTCTACGGCGACTGATCCGGCCAGGCCGACCGCAGGCCCCTGGCCGCCGACGCGCGGCCGCCATCGCGCGATTTGGCCGCCAGACCCGGTGCTATTCTCGATCGGCATCCCGGCGCCGCTCCCCGGCGCCGGCGTTCTCCGCTCCCAGCATCGGAAGGCGTCCCGTTGGTCTTTTCCCTCTTCAGCCGGAAGGACAAGGTCGAACCGAAGAAGGACGCGCGTCCTGCGGCGCGCGCCGAGAACCGCCCGAGTGCCGTGTCCTCGCTCGCTGCGCAGCGCGAAGCGGCCCGCCGCACCGAGCAGAAGATCGACCAGATCGAATCCGAGATGATCGCCGCCGAGGCGGTCGCCCGCGCGGGCCTGTCGTCGCTGCCCACCAAGCCGATCGGCCCGCCGGCCGCCGACGATCCGCGCGCGGCCGCCTCCGCCGAGGGCGCGACCTCGCTCGTGCTGGGCGACGCCGCCGACGCGATGGCGATCGACGTCAACGGCCCGGCGCTGCCCTCGATCCTCGAGGAGGCGGCGATCCTCTATTCGAACGGACAGGCGCAGCAGGCGGCGATCGTGCTGCGCCAGTCGCTCGACGATCCGGAACTCGCCGGCTACCAGGCGCTCGCCTGGCTGATGCTGCTCGACCTGCACCAGTGCGTCGGCGATCGCGCCGGCTTCGAGGCGCTGGCGCTGCAGTATGCGGCACGCTTCGAGTCCTCGCCGCCGGGCTGGAGCGATGCGCTGTCGCCCGAGCGCGCGAATCCGGGCGCGGTGGCGACGGCGGATCGGGCGGGGTCCGCGGCGGGGGCCGGGTCGTCGCGCACGCTGACGCTGCGCGGCGCGGTCGATGCCTCGATCGCCGAGCCGGCGCGCCGCTTCGCCGAGACCGCCGAGGCCGACGCGCAGCTCGACTGCACGCAGGCCGCGTCCGTCGACGCCGCCGGCGCGCAGGCGCTGCTCGCGCTGCTCGTGCATTTCGAGCGCGCGAAGACGGGGCTCGCCGTGCAGGGCGCCGAGCGCCTGTTCGCGATCGCGCGGACGGCGATCGAGCCGGGGCGGCGCGATCCCTCCGAGGCGTGCTGGATGCTCTGCCTGCAGGCACTGCGCATCCTCGGCCGGCAGCAGGAGTTCGACGACCTCGGCATCGAGTATTGCGTCACCTACGAGGTCTCGCCGCCCTCATGGGAGCCGATCGACGAGTCGATCCGCGCGGTCGGCGAGGACGAGTCGGATGCGGCGCCTTCGTCGGCCGACCCGCTCGCGTCGCTTCCGCTTGCGTCGCGCGGGTCGGCTCGCTCCGGCACGACGGGCCGCGGCGCCGCCCCGACGGCGCGAGCGGCGTCGTCGCGGCTGGGCGAGCCGGTGGGACCGGCCGCCTCCACCGGCGCCTTCGTGCTGCGCGGCGAGGTGCTCGGGCGCATGCAGGACGAGCTGGAGGCCTTGCGCAGCTTCGCGTCGGGGCGCGGCGACGTCGTCGTCGATTGCCGCTCGCTGCGGCGCATGGAATTCGTCGCCGCGGGCGACCTGCTCAACGAGGTCGCGACGATGCGCTCGGCGGGTCGGCAGGTGCTGTTCGTCGAGCCGAACTACCTCGTCTACGCGCTGATGCTCGTCATGGGGATCCACGACCTGGCCGAGATCCGGCGGCGCAAGGTCTAGCCGCGAACGGCCGCGACCCTTTCGCGGATCGCGCTCTACACTCGCGGGTCTTGTGATGGCGGCGATCGGCCGCATATCGACCCGCATGGAACAGTTCCACGGCACGACGATCGTCTCGGTGCGGCGCGGCTCCCAGGTCGCGCTCGGCGGCGACGGGCAGGTCACTCTCGGTTCGGTCATCGTCAAGGCGGGCGCGCGCAAGGTGCGCCGCCTGCACGACGGGCGCGTGCTCGCCGGCTTCGCCGGCGGCACCGCCGATGCGTTCACGCTGTTCGAGCGTTTCGAGGCGAAGCTCGAGAAGCACTCGGGCCACCTCGTCCGCGCGGCGGTCGAGCTCGCGAAAGACTGGCGTACCGATCGCATGCTGCGTCGCCTCGAGGCGATGCTGGCGGTGGCCGACCGCGACGCCTCGCTGATCCTCACCGGCAACGGCGACGTCCTCGAGCCCGAGCGCGGCCTGATCGCGATCGGCAGCGGCGGACCGTACGCGCAGTCCGCGGCGCTCGCCCTGCTCGAGAACACCGAGCTCGACGCCGAGACGATCGTGCGCAAGTCGCTCGCGATCGCCGGCGAGCTGTGCATCTACACCAACCAGCAGCACACCGTAGAGACGCTCGGCTGATTCCGGCCGAGGTGCCTCGCGCCACACGATGACCCACATGACCCCCGCGGAGATCGTCTCCGAACTCGACAAGCACATCGTCGGCCAGGACGCGGCCAAGCGTGCGGTCGCGATCGCGCTGCGCAACCGCTGGCGCCGCCAGCAGGTGCCCGAGCCGCTGCGCCAGGAGATCACGCCGAAGAACATCCTGATGATCGGTCCGACCGGTGTCGGCAAGACCGAGATCGCGCGGCGCCTCGCCCGCCTGGCGAACGCGCCGTTCATCAAGGTCGAGGCGACGAAGTTCACCGAGGTGGGCTACGTCGGGCGCGACGTCGACACGATCATCCGCGATCTCGCCGACGTCGCGGTCAAGCAGATGCGCGAGCAGGAGACGAAGAAGTTCCGCCAGCGCGCGCTCGACGCCGCCGAAGACCGCGTGCTCGATGCGCTGCTGCCGCCGCCGCGCAATCTCGGCTTCACCGGCGACTCGGGCGAGACGGCCGACTCGGCCACGCGCCAGAAGTTCCGCAAGAAGCTGCGCGAGGGCGAGCTCGACGACAAGGAGATCGAGATCGAGCTCGCCACGCCGCTGCCTGCGATGGAGCTGATGGGGCCGGCCGGCATGGAGGAGATGACGCAGCAGCTGCAGTCGCTGTTCTCGAGCCTGCCGGGCCGGCGCAAGCCGCGCAAGCTGCGCATCCGCGACGCGATGAAGCTGCTCGCCGACGAGGAGGCGGCCAAGCTGGTCGACGACGACGCGATCAAGGCGCAGGCCATCGCCAACGTCGAGCAGAACGGCATCGTCTTTCTCGACGAGATCGACAAGATCGCCACGCGCGGCGAGCTGCACGGCGCCGACGTCTCCCGCCAGGGCGTGCAGCGCGACCTGCTGCCGCTCGTCGAGGGAACGGCGGTGAACACGCGCTACGGCGTCGTGCGCACCGACCACATCCTGTTCATCGCTTCGGGCGCCTTCCACCTGTCGCGCCCGTCCGATCTCGTGCCCGAGCTGCAGGGGCGGCTGCCGATCCGCGTCGAGCTCTCCTCGCTGTCGGCCGACGACTTCGTGCGCATCCTCGTCGATACCGACGCGAGCCTGACCAAGCAGTACGAGGCGCTGCTCGCGACCGAAGGCGTGCAGCTGCGCTTCGAGCCCGACGGCGTGCGCCGGCTCGCCGAGATCGCCTCGGCGGTGAACGAGAAGACCGAGAACATCGGTGCGCGCAGGCTCTCCACGGTGATGGAGAAGCTGCTCGAGGACGTCTCCTTCGAGGCGTCGAAGCGCAGCGGCACCACGGTCGTCATCGACGCGGCCTTCGTCGACGGGCGGCTCGGCTCGCTCGCGCAGAGCGAGGATCTCGCGCGCTACATCCTGTAGGCGTGCACCCGGCGGCGGGGGACGCCCCGTTCCCGGCGGGGCGCGTCCCCACACCTACCGCCCGTATCTGAAATTTCAGACAGCCGCGACCGGTCCGCATGGGCCACGGGCGTTCGCCGTCACTTTGCTCAGTGATATTTCACTGTGCTATCTTGGCAGGGTGAACGATCCGATCCCGACCGTCCCGTCCGACTCCGGCGGAGCCGAGCGCGAGCGCCGCGTGCCGCTCAGCGAGCAGGCCTACGTCGCGATCAAGCGGCTGATCCTGCGCCGCGAGCTGCAGGCCGGCGACCGCCTCACCGAGGCGCTGCTCTGCGAGCGGCTTTCGCTCGGGCGCAATCCGGTGCACATCGCGTTGCACCGCCTGCAGCGCGAGGGACTCGTCGAGATCGTTCCGCGCAAGTGGATCGTCGTGCGCGGCGAAACGCTCGACGGCTTTCTCGAGCTGTGGAACGCGCGCCTGCTGATCGAGCCGTATCTCACCGAGCTCGCCGCCGCCCGTGCCGACCCGGCGCTGGTCGACGGGCTGCGCTCGCTGCTCGCCGAGGGTCGACGGCATCTGCGCAAGGGCGATCGCCTGGCATTCATGGAGATCGACCGCGCGGTGCACCGGCGCCTGTACGAGGCGTCCGGGAATCGCCTGCTGTCCGACTTCGCGAACCTGCTGCTCGATCGCTCGATGCGCGTCTGGTTCGAGCCCGCGCCGGCCCCGCACTCGGACGCCGACACGCTCGCGGAGCTCGATCGGCTGATCGATGCGGTATCGCGCGGCGAGGGCGCCGAGGCCCGCGAGCTGATGGCCGAGCACGTCGGGGCGCTGCGCCACAGCTTCACGCGCCTGCACGACGAGATCCGTGCGGCGGAGGCGGCACGGCAACGGATCTCCAGCTACACGGAGGCACGAGGATGAAACGCATCGGCATTGCACTGGCCACGGCGGCCACGCTGGCCTTTTCGGCCGCATCCGCGGTCGCGCAGTCGTTCCCGGACCAGCCCGTTCGGATCGTCGTTCCCTATTCGCCGGGCGGCAGCGGCGACACGCTGACGCGCACGCTCGCCGAGCAGGTCTCGAAACGCTTCGGCCAGTCGGTCGTCGTCGAGAACAAACCCGGCGGCGGAACGGTTATCGGCGCGCAGGCGGTCGCCAACGCACCCGCCGACGGCCTGTCGCTGCTGTTCGTCGCGGCGAGCTTCGTGATCAACGAGCACCTGATGCCGAAGCTGCCGTTCAAGCCGCTCGCCGATTTCGCGCCGGTCACGCTCGCCGCGTCGAACCCGCACGTGCTCGTCGTCCATCCCTCGGTCCCGGCGAACGACCTGCAGGAGTTCATCGCGTGGGCGAAGGCGCGCAACGGACAGGCCACTTTCGCGTCCTTCGGCAACGGCTCGTCGGGTCATCTCGGCTTCGAGCTGCTGAAGAAGGCAGCCGGCTTCGACATGGTCCACGTCCCGTACAAGGGCGTCGCGCCGGCGACCACCGATCTCATCGGCGGCCAGGTCGACGCGATGCTCAGCGATCTTCCGCAGGTGATCCAGTACGTGACCAGCGGCAAGCTCAAGGCGATCGCGATCGCGGCGGCAGAGCGTGCGCCGACGCTGCCCGAGGTCCCGACGATGGACGAGTCGGGATTGAAGGATTTCCGCTCGGGCTCGTGGTACGGCTTCGTCGTGCGAGCCGGTACGCCCGAGCAGGCGATCGCCCGCTGGAGCGAGGCACTCGTCGCGGCGCTGCACGAGCCTTCGGTGCAGGCGCGGCTCGAGCAACTCGGGATGGACACCATCGCGTCCACGCGCGAGGCGTTCGGCCGCTTCCTCGCCTCGGAGTCGCAGCGCTACGCGGAGGCGGTGCGCCTGTCGGGCGCGCGCGTCGACTGAATGGGAACGCGGGCTCGCCGCGGCGCCCCGCGCGTCGCGAGCGGTCCCGTCGTGAACGGTTTTCGAAAGGAGAGTTGGAATGACCCAGAAGAAGCAGCGTTTCGTCTCACCGCACGTCGCGGAGTACCCGCCCGGCCACTGGTCGAACGTCCTGCGCGTCGGCGACATCGTCTACGTGTCGGGCATGACCTCGCGCGGAAACGACCTCGTCGCGATCGAGGGCGAGACGGCCTACGAGCAGGCGAAGGTGATCTTCACGAAGATCAAGAACCTGGTCGAAGCGGCCGGCGGGAAGATCGACGACGTCGTGAAGATGAACATCTACGTCACCGACATGAAGGACAACAAGGAGATCTGGCGCGCTCGCCAGGAGTTCTTCAGCGGCGACTTCCCGACGTCCACGCTCGTCCAGGTGGCGGGGCTGGCGAGCCCGAAGATCCTGCTCGAGATCGACTGCATCGCGCACGTCGGCTGCTCCGACTGACGGCGCTCGCATCGCCTGACGGGGCGCAGCCCGTTCCCGCCCCGTCGCCGAAGGGGCGGGGTCCCGCCCCGAGGGCTCACGGCTTCGCGAGGAAATCGCCGATCGTCTCGTCGGTATGGAACGACGGCTTCTCGTAGTAGTGCGGGCCGTCGTAGATCTCGATCAGCACGCTCTTCTCGTGTGCGAGCGTCGGCCCGTGCGGATGGTCCTTCGGGTTCATGTAGAAGGCGCCGGCACGCAGACGCAGGCCGCTGTCGGTGTATTCGTAGTCGCCCGAGATGCAGTACATGAACTGGTTCGATGCGTGCGAGTGCTTGGTGGGGATCCCGGCACCCTTGTCGAACTCGAGCAGCGCAATGCTCGCTCCGGTCTCCACGTTCTTCCAGAGGAAGTACTGGCGGAACCCGTAGTCGGGGTAGTCGATCCACTGCGCGGGATCGAGTCGCGTGGTATCGAGCAGGACTTCCAGGGTCGACACGGTCGGCTCCTTCATTGAAGTATCACAGTGACGAGTATTCCACGCACCGGCGGGCGGGGTTCGATCCCGTTCCCAGTCGGCGCCCTCGGGAATCGGCGATGCAAGCATAGCGTCTGATGTATCACTTGACGTATCACTGTGGGTTCCGCTAGTCTGGGCAGTCCAGCAAGACACGCTGACCAGAATCGACTCGTTTCAATGGCTGCCGTTTCCGGTTCCACGGGTCCGTCGCGCAGGAGAAGGGAGACTTCGGGATCGTTGTCCGAGGCGGCCTACCGGCTGCTGAAGTGGCAGATCCTCAGTCTGGAGATCGCGCCCGGCTCCTTCCTGAACGAACAGGATCTCGCCGCGAGCACCGGCTTCGGTCGCACGCCGATCCATCAGGCGCTGCACCGGCTGCAGTACGACGGGCTCGTCGAGATCCGGCCGCGCAAGGGGGTGATCGTGCGCAGCTGGTCGCCGGCCGACGTGCGCTGCCTGATCGAGGTGCGCCGCCCACTCGAGGAGGCCATGGTCCGGCTCGCCGCGGAGCGGGCCGCCGAGCCCGAGATCGTCGCCGCGCGCAAGCTGCTTGCCACCGGCCGTCCGATGATCGAGGCGGGCGATCGCGAGGGGCTGCTTCGCCTGGACCACGCGTTCCACGGCGCGATCGCCGCGATGGCGCGCAACCCGGTGCTCGCCGAGGTCGTCGAGTCGCTGCACCAGCGCTCGACGCTGCTGTGGTTCCTGCCCGTGTCCGACCAGCCGGAGTACGAGGCCGTCCAGAAGCAGCACGAGGCGATCCTCGCGGGCATTTCGGCCCGCGACGGGGTCGCAGCCGCGCGGGCGATGCGCGTGCATCTCGAGAGCTTCCTTCCTTCCTGACGCGGAGTCCCCGGACATGAACCTGCTCCTGGAACGCGCGTCGCAGGGCGGCGCGGTCGACGCGGCCGGCGCGCCGGCGCGCGGCATCAAGGTGTCGGCGCGCGGCATCGTCAAGCGATTCGGCTCCACCGTCGCCGCCGACTCGATCGATCTCGACATCCGCGAAGGGGAGTTCCTGACGCTGCTCGGCGAGAGCGGCTGCGGGAAGACGACGCTGATGCGGATCATCGCCGGCCTCGAGCACGTCGATTCGGGGCGCGTGTACATCGACGGGCGCGACGTGACCGACCTGCCGCCGCGGCAGCGCAACCTCGGCATGGTCTTCCAGCAGTACTCGCTCTTCCCGCACATGACCGTCGCCGAGAACGTCGGGTACGGACTGCGCGTGAAGGGGCTGTCGCGTCGGGAGATCGACGAGACGGTGCAACGCATGCTCGAGCTCGTGCACCTGCCGGAGCTGCGCGACCGGCGTCCTTCGCAGCTCTCGGGCGGGCAGCAGCAGCGCATCGCGCTCGCGCGCGCGCTCGCGACGCGCCCGAGCCTGCTGATGCTCGACGAGCCGCTCGGCGCGCTCGACCTGAAGCTGCGGCGGCAGTTGCAGGCGGAGCTCAAGCGCATCCACCGGGAGAGCGGCACGACGTTCCTGTTCGTGACGCACGACCAGGAGGAGGCGCTCTTCCTCTCCGATCGCGTCGCGGTGATGCGTGCCGGCCGGATCGAGCAGCTCGACGATCCCGTGCGCATCTATCGCAATCCGGTCAACGAGTTCGTCGCCGATTTCGTCGGGGACGTCACGCTGCTCGCGGCCGAGCACGACGCGGGCGCCGGCGTCGTCGTCGTCGCCGGCGCGGGCCGACTGCCGATGCGGCTCGATCCCGCGTTGCGCCGCATCACGCTGGTCGTGCGACCGGAGAACGTCGTGCTTGCGCCGAAGGACGCGAACGACGGGGCCGCGGGTCTTCACGGTCGTGTCGAGGACGTCGCGTACCAGGCCGGGACGACGCTCTACTCGGTCCGTCTGCCCGGCGGGGAGTCGCTGAAGGCGCGACGACTGGGCATGCCGGCGGCTGACCTTCCGCAAGGCGCCGAAGTGGTCGCCCGGCTGGCCGACGACGCCGTCGCGTTTCCGAGGGCCTGATATGAGCGCGACCGCGTCGCGGACAGCCGTACGGGCATCGGCGCGTCGGGGCACGGCAGCCGTCTGGCTGCTGCTGCCGGCCATCGTGCTGGTCGTCGCGCTGCTGCTCGTGCCCGTCTTCGACATGGTGGTGATCAGCTTCCGGCGCGAGAGCTTCGGGCAGATCCTCCCCGGATTCACGCTCGAGAACTACCGGTCGATCCTGCAGGGCGCCGCATACGCCGAGATCCTGCTGAAGACCTTCGGCGCCGCCGCCGTCGTCACGGCCGCCTGCGTCGTGCTCGCCTTCCCGGTGGCTTCGCTGATTGCCGGCGCGCCGCCGCGCCTGCGCGGGCTGCTGTATTTCCTCGTGGCGGCGCCGCTGCTGGTCAACACCGTCGTGCGCACGTACGGATGGCTGCTCATCCTCGGGCGCAAGGGGCTGATCAACGAGACCCTGTCGTGGCTCGGCGTGCTGCAGGAGCCGCTGGCGCTGTCGGGCAACTACATCGGCCTGATCGTCGGCGGCACGCAGGTCTTCCTGCCGTTCATGATCCTGTCGATCACGACGTCGCTCGTCGCGATCGACCGCCGCCTGCAGGAATCGAGCGCGATTCTCGGCGCCGGGTCCGTGCGGACCTTCCTCGACGTGACGCTGCCGCTCGCGATGCCGGGCGTGATCGCCGGCTCCGTGCTCGTCTTCAGCCTGATGCTCGGCGCCTTCGTGACGCCGCTGATCCTGGGCGGAACCGCGATCAAGTACGTCTCGGTGGCCGTCTACACCGATGCGCTGGTCCTGTTCAACCTGCCGCGCGCGACGGCGTTGTCGGTGGTGCTGCTGGTCGCGGTGCTGCTGGTCTATGCGATCCAGAAGCGCCTGATCCGTCGCTACGAGGCATTCGCATGAACGGTTCGCGCCCCTTCCGCGTCGCACGGGTGCTGGCGGCGGCGCTCGTCTACGGCTTCCTGCTCGGGCCGATGCTCGTCGTCGCGCTGTTCAGTTTCAGCGACAAGTCGTTCTTCACTTTTCCGCCGAGCGGCTTCTCGCTGCGCTGGTACCGCGCCGCGTGGGAATCGGGCCTGTTCCTCGACCCCGCGGTGCGCAGCCTCGCGCTGGCGGCGCTCTCGACGCTGATCGCCGCCGCGTTCTCGATTCCCGCCGCGCTCGCGCTTCGTCGCACCCGCAGTCCACGCCTGCGCGCGATCGTCGAGTTCCTGTTCCTCAGCCCGCTGATCGTGCCGGCGCTGATCGTCGGGATCGCGCTGCTGTACGCCTTCAACCGGCTCGGCATGGTCGATACCTTCGCCGCGCTGCTGGCCGGACACACGCTCATCGTGTTCCCGTTCGTCTTTCGCGCCGTGCTGACCAGCGTGATGGCGCTGCGGCAGGAATGGATCGACGCTGCGGAAATCCTCGGCGCCCCGCCGCTGCGCAGCTTCCGCGACGTCGTGCTCCCGGCGCTGGTCCCCGGACTCGTCTCGGGCGCCATCTTCGCGTTCATCGTCTCGCTCGACCAGTTCACCGTGAGCCTGTTCGTGACGCAGTCCGAGCAGATCGTCCTGCCGGTCGCGATCTACCGGTATCTCTACGACGTCAACGATCCGGTCGTCGCGGCGGTCTCGACGGTGCTCGTCGTCTTCGGCCTACTGGTCGCCGTGGCGATCGACCGTTTCGGATGGCTTCGGCACCTCGGAGGAACCGGGGGATAGGACGCGTACGTGCGGAGTCACACGGAGTCACTAGAGGAGGTAGCAATGATGCAGTTCGATTCGGGCCGTCGCAGCGCGCTGCAGGCGCTCGCCGTCGCCGCCGCGGCAGGCGGCGTTCCGTCGCTCGCGCTCGCGCAGTCGCGCGAGATCGCGGTCGGGTGGTATCCGGGTCTGCTCGGGCAGAACTTCCGCAAGGGGTTCCTCGACACGTATCCGGGCGCGTCGCAGGTGAAGGTCATCGAATCGTGGGACAACCCGCGCTTCACGCAGATGCAGGCGAACCGCAACCAGCCGAACCTGCACGTCGCGATCTTCCTCGACGTCCTGCTGCCGATCGTCGCGCGCTCGGGGCTGCTCGTCCCTTTGTCGGAGGAGAAGATCCCGAACCTGAAGGAGGTCGATCCGCGCATCACCCTGCCGGCGGACAAATTCGCGGTTCCGGCGACCTACGGCGCCTGGGGGATCGCGTACAACGCGCGACACGTCCGCCAGCCGATCACGTCGTGGGCCGACCTGCTGCGCGACGACCTGAAGGGGCACGTGTCGTCGCCGAACATCACGTACAACTCGTCGATCTACACGCTGGACGCGCTCGCCGCGCTGAAGGGCGGCAGCCTTCGTTCGCCGGCCGCGGGGCTGGAAGCGATGCACCAGATCCGGCGCAGCGGACCCGGGCTGTGGGACCAGGAGAGCATCGCCGTGGGTTGGCTGAAGACCGGCGAGATCTGGGCGACGCCGTATTTCAGCGGAAACGTCCTCGCGCTGATGAAGGACCCCGACCTGCCCGACATCCGCTTCGCCGTGCCCTCCGAGGGCGCCTACGCCGTGACGATGAACATCACGCGGGTGAAGAACCCGAGTGCGGGCGATGCTCCCGAGGCGTTCATCGATCACATGCTGGGCGAGCAGGCGCAGGAGGAGTGGGCGCGCGTCGGCGGCGGCCGGCCCGTCAACACCCGTGCGGCGGTGCCGAAGGAGGTCGCCGACACCGTGCCCACCTTCGACCGGCTGCGCCGCGTCGACTGGGACTACTACGCGGAGAACCGCACGTCGATCGTCGACCAGTGGAATCAGACGGTGAACCGCTGATCGCGATGCCGCCTGCGGGCGCGCCGGGTGCCGCGGCACCCGGCGGCGTTCAGGCGGCCTTCTCGAGCAGGAGCAACCCAGCCGCGGTGTTCGAGATCGGGATGTGGTAGTTGCGGTGCAGCTCGCGCACCTCGCCCGAGAGCGTCGCGCGCGCGACGAGCCACATCAGCAGCTCGATGCCCTGCGTTCCCGTCAGCTCGACGAGGTCGCGGTTCGAATGCCGCGTCGCCATCTGCGGGTCGGCCGTCAGGCTGTCCATGAACTTCAGGTCGAAGTCCTTGTTGATGAAGCCTGCGCGCTCGCCGTCGAGCTGGTGCGAGAGCCCGCCGGTGCCGACCACGAGGACGCGGCGGTCGGCGTCCCACGATTCGATCGCGCGGCCGATCGATTCTCCGAGCTTCCAGCAGCGTGCGGCCGACGGCAGCGGCGCCTGCACGGTGTTGACGATGACGGGGACGATGCGCACCGGCCAGTTCTGGTCGGGCCACAGCAGTGCCATCGGCAGCGCGATGCCGTGGTCGACGAACATCTCCTGGCAAGTGACGACGTCGAATTCGTCGGCGACCAGCGACTCGATCAGGTGCCACGAAAGGTCGAGGTCGCCGGGGAAGTGCGGCAGCGCGGGGATGCCCCATCCTTCGTCGGCCGTCCGGTACTCGGGCGCCGCGCCGACGGCGAACGTGGGCATCTTGTCGAGGAAGAAATTCAGGCCGTGGTCGTTCGAGACGACGACGACGGTGTCGGGCCGGGTCGACGCGAGCCAGTCGCGCACCGGCGGATATCCGTCGAAGAGCGGCTTCCAGTACGGTTCGGCCTGCAGACCCTTTTCGATCGCACGACCGATTGCCGGCACGTGTGAGCTCATAACGCTTCCGAGCAGCTTCGCCATCGCTATTTCCCCGCGGCCACGAGCTTGGCCTTGAACGCTTCCTTCGTCATGCCGGTCTGCTGCGCGCCGATGTCCTGCACGTCGAGCCCGAAGATGCCGGCGAACTTCGCCAGGTAGTAAATGTTGCCGCCCGCGGCGAGCAGGGCGAGCACGTCGCGCTTGCGGATCGCCTCGCGCTGCTGCTCGTTCAGGCCGTAGCGCGCGCAGTAGGCTTCCTCGTCGCGCAGGAAGGCCTCCCGGTTGGCGGCCTCGTTGAACGAGAAGCACATGCGGTTCAATGCGTAGCCCTTGCGGGCCTGGTCGCCGTCGAAGATCGTGGTGCCGGGAATCGGCGGTTCGCTCGAGCGCATCGGCGTCTCCTCTCGCAATCCGGAAGCGACCAGACTGCACCGGAATGGACCGGGGACGCCTTGCGGAAGATCAAGCCCTGGCGCGGCAGCCGATGGGGCGCTCGCCGGGCAGCTGCGCGCGGCGCGGGCCTGCCGGCGAGTGCCGATGTTCGCGGCGGGAGAGCCCGCCGACGCCGTCACTTGCGATCGTACGACCGGCCGTGCGTTTCCGGACGCTATTCGAAGTCCTCGGTGTCGATGTCCTTCGCCCGTTCGGGCGCGTAGCGGGGCCCGGAGACCGTGCGCTGGTTGATCGCCGCGCCCACGCGCGCGACGAGGTCCTGCGCCAGCTCGACGTCGGCCGCGCCGAGGTTCTCGTGCAGGTGCTCGACGCTCGTCGTCCCCGGAATCGGCACGACGTCGTCGCCCTGCGCGAGCAGCCAGGCGAGCGCGAGCTGCGCCATCGTGCAGCCGGCCTCGTGGGCGAGCTGGCGGTAGGGCTCGAGCAGGCGCAGGTTCGCTTCCCAGTGCGGCGGCTCG
>Ga0079224_100006335_pt1 | contig 15677 bp, 15 predicted proteins | sample Stecom2015_FD_80414 | JGI IMG/M metagenome (GOLD analysis project Ga0079224, IMG submission 80414) | Agricultural soil microbial communities from Utah to study Nitrogen management - Steer compost 2015 | ecosystem: Environmental > Terrestrial > Soil > Agricultural land | place: USA: Utah...
GGGATCTTTGGTGCGGCTGTCCTGGCGGCCGTCGTTCTGGCGTACCTGAAGCGCGGCGACATGGTCGGCACCGTCTATGCGGGCCATATCGACTGGATCATCCGGACATTCTGGTGGGGGCTGTTGTGGCTGGCACTCAGCGCATTGGCAACGCTGGTGTTCATCGGCTGGGCGACCGGCCTGGTGGCCGTGATCTGGGTTGTCTATCGGATCGCCAAGGGCTGGCTGGCACATTTCGGCGGTGAGACGCCATTGCCTGGATTCTAAGACCCCCGTCAAGGTCCTGCGTTGAGGCCGTCCTGCCGGGGTTCGCTCGCCGAGCTCGGGAGCGCGCCTTTGGGCGCAGGCCTCCCTTGGGCGGAAGATCTACTTCAAGTGCTGGCTGACCAGCTTGGTCAACTCGAACATCGAAACCTGGTCCTTGCCGAACAGGGGACGAAGCTTGTCATCGGCATTGATGTTGCGGCGGTTCTTGGGATCTTGCAGGTTGTTCTTCTTGATGTAGTCCCAGATGCGCTTGGTGACTTCCGTGCGGGGCACGGCTTCGTTGCCGATGACGGCCGCCAGCGTCGCACTGGGGGTCAAGGGCTTCATGAATGCGGCGTTGGGCTTGCGCGCGGATTTTTCGGTGGTTGCCATAGAGACAGGCTCCTTATGCGTTGGAAAATGTGATGCCCTCGCAGCATACCGCGTGTTTCCCTGAAAGACAAAGCGGATTCCGTAAGAATTTTTACTGATTGATCCTAATTCGGAGCTTTCGATGCAAGACTCACCGCAGACCCTGACGATACGCCAGCCAGATGACTGGCATTTGCATTTACGAGACGCTGCGGTGCTGCAGGCGGTGGTCGGGGACAGCGCCCGCCAGTTTGGCAGGGCGATCGTCATGCCAAACCTCAAACCGCCGGTCACGACCACCGAGCAGGCGGGTGAGTATCGCCAGCGTATCCTGGCCGCCATCGCCCAGCTGGACGAGCCCGCGACGGCGAGCTTCCAGCCGCTGATGACGCTGTACCTGACGGATCATACGTCCGCCGACCAGATCCGGCGTGCACGCGAGTCTGGTTTTGTTCATGGCGTCAAGCTCTATCCCGCAGGTGCAACCACCAACTCCGATGCCGGCGTGACCGATCTGCTCGGCCGCTGCCGTGCCGCGCTGGAGGCCATGCAGCGCCATGGCATGCCCCTATTGGTACATGGCGAGGTCACCGACCCGAACATCGACCTGTTTGACCGCGAGGCGGTCTTTATCGAGCGTGTCATGATTCCGCTGCGCACGGCTTTTCCCGAACTGAAGGTGGTCTTCGAGCACCTCACTACACGCGAGGGGGTGCAATACGTGAGCGCCGCGCAAGGGCCCATCGCCGCCACCATTACCGCGCACCACCTGCTATACAACCGAAATTCGCTGTTCCAGGGCGGCTTGCGCCCCCATTGGTACTGCCTGCCGGTGCTCAAGCGCGAGAGCCACCGCCGCGCCTTGCTGGAGGCGGCCACCAGCGGCAACCCACGCTTCTTTCTGGGCACTGACAGCGCGCCCCATCCCAGGCACGCCAAAGAACAGGACTGTGGGTGTGCCGGCTGCTACACCGCGCGTCACGCCATGGCGCTGTACGCCACCGCGTTCGAGGCTGCCGGCCGGCTCGACCAACTGGAGACCTTTGCCAGCCTGAGCGGGCCCGCGTTCTATGGGCTGCCCGTCAACCCGCGTACCCTGACGCTGGAGCGCGTGGACACTGTCATTCCATCGACCTTGCCCCTGGGGGAGGACGTGGTGGTGCCCCTGGCAGCAGGCGACACCTTGTCCTGGCGCTTGCAGCACAGCGGCTGAGGTGCGGGATCGCCGTGCGCCGGCTTATTCTCGCTTGCCCTCAAGCAATTCCCAGCGCTCAAAGCTTTCCTCGAGTTGGGCCTCGAGGGTCTTGATCTCGCGTTGGACGGCCTCAGCCTCGTCGGTGCCTGTGCGGTAGAGGTCGGGGTCGGATAGCCGGGCGGCAAGTGCGGCCTGTTGCGCCTCAAGCGCTGCGATGCGCTCGGGTAAGGCCTCGAGCTCCTGCTCTTCCCAGGGGGCCAGCCGGCTCTTGCGCGTGCGCGTGCCGGCCTCGCCCTTGTCTTTTGCTGCGTCGGCGGCATTGGCATCCAGGCGGCCCGCACGCGCATCGTCGGCGTTTGCGCTGTCTGACGTCGACGAGGGATCGGTGCCGGGTCGTACGGGAACGGGTGTCGGCCGCTGGGCAATCCAGTCCTCATAGCCGCCCACGTATTCACGCCACAGGCCATCGCCCTCGGCCACCAGGGTTTGCGTGACGACATTGTCGAGGAAACTGCGGTCGTGGCTCACCAGCAGCACGGTCCCGCCAAAATCCTGCAATAGGCTCTCGAGCAGTTCCAGCGTGTCGATATCCAGATCGTTGGTGGGCTCGTCCAATACCAGCACATTGTGGGGCTGGGCGAACATGCGCGCGAGGGCCAGCCGCGCCCGCTCGCCGCCCGACAGGCTGGACACCGGTGAGCGGGCGCGGGCCGGTGGAAAGAGGAAGTCCTCGAGATAGCTCATGACGTGCTTGCGTTGATCGCCGATCTCGACCCACTCACTGCCTGGGCTGATGGTCTCTGCCAGGGTGGCGTTCTCGTCGAGCGTGGTGCGCATCTGGTCGAAATAGCCGATGGATAATTGCGTGCCCAGACGCACGGACCCCTCGTTGGGTTGCAGGTCGCCGAGGATGATGCGCAGCAGCGTGGTCTTGCCCGCACCGTTGGGGCCGATGATTCCGATCCGGTCGCCGCGTTGAATGGTGACATCGAGGTTGCGGATCAATGGCCGCGCACCAAAGCCATGCGTGATGCCGCGCAGCTCGGCAACCAGCTTTCCGGAGCGCTGGCCATCGGCCAGCGAGAAGCGGACCTGGCCTTGCTGTTCGCGACGAGCGGCGCGCTCGCGGCGCAGGGCCTCCAGGCGCCGGACCCGGCCTTCGTTGCGCGTGCGCCGCGCCTCGATGCCCTTGCGGATCCAGACCTCTTCCTGGCTCAGCAGCTTGTCGAAACGCGCCTCAGCCAGTCGTTCGGATTCCAGCCACTGTGCCTTGCGCACCTGCCAGGCGCTGAAATTGCCCGGAAAGCTCAACAGGCGTCCACGGTCCAGCTCGATGATGCGCGTGGCCACCACATCGAGAAATCGGCGGTCGTGCGTGATGATCACGATGGTCATGCGGCTGGCCAGCAGTCTTTCCTCGAGCCAGGCGATGCCTTCGAAGTCCAGGTGGTTGGTGGGTTCGTCGAGTAGCAGCAGGTCGGGCTCTGCGACCAATGCATGGGCCAGGGCGACGCGCTTGCGCATGCCGCCGGACAGGCCGGAGATCGGTGTGTCGGCTTGCAGCCCCAGCGAGTCGATGAGCGCGCCCGCCCGTGCCGGCCGCTGCCAGTCTTCGGATCCGAGCAGGTCGCCGCACAGCCATTCGAGCACGGACGCATCCGGCGGCAGCGAGGGTTCCTGCTCGACCGTTGCCATGCGCAGGCCCCCCAGGCGGCGGATCTCGCCGTCGTCCAGCGGCACGCGACCATCCATCACGCGCAGCAGGGTGGATTTGCCGGCGCCGTTGCGGCCGATCAGGCCGACGCGTTCGCCGGCCTGCAATGCGAGGTCCGCATGATCGAGCAGTGGATGGTGGCCGTAGGCCAGTTGGGCCTGGGTCAGGGACAGCACGGTTTCGGACATGGGGTGATCAGTCTCCGGTGCGGGGGTTGAGGACACACCCGTATTGTCGCAGTATTGAGGGAATAGGGCGGATGAGGAGGGAGACATGCAACTGCCGTTGTGTCTGGACCTGAGCCGGCGCCAGAATCTGCAGCGCCAGATTTTTGAACAGATTCGCAGCCTGATACTGGAAGGACGTCTGCGCGAGGGGGTCCAGTTGCCGGCCAGCCGCGCACTGGCCAAGGACCTGGGCGTGTCGCGCAACACCGTGGTGCAGGCGTACGAATACCTGGCGGCCGATGGCTACATTGAGATGCGGCCGCCTCTGGGGACATTCGTGGCATCGGTGCTGCCCATGCTGCCGCCGGAATCCGAGGCGATGCCCGGGCCGTCGCCGTTCCCGATGCAGGCCTGCCGCAGCCTGCACTACAAGGGCGAGCCGCATGTCGTCGTCTCGCCGTACGAAACGCCTGTCGCCTTTGATTTCTGGGTCGGGCGGCCTGATGCGCGCCTGTTCCCCATCCTGAACTGGGCCAAGAGCATGAAGCAGCGCCTGCGTTACCTGCAGGACGGCAATAGCGCCTATGGGGACCCGGCGGGCCTGTGGGACCTGCGACGTGAAATCGCCGAATACGTCGGCGCGGCGCGCGGGATCCGGGCGGACGCGGACGATATCCTGATCGTCAACGGCATCCAGGAAGGCCTCAGCCTGATCGCCCAGCTGTTCGTCAACGAAGGCACGGAAGTCGTGGTCGAGGATCCCTGCTACATGGGCGCGGCCAATATGCTCATCAGCCGGGGCGCGCGCCTGATTCCCGTGCCGGTCGACGACGAGGGCCTGTGTGTCGACAAGCTGCCGGACGATGCGGCGCTGGCGTATCTGACCCCGGCGCATCAGTATCCGACCGGCGCGGTCTTGTCCGTCGAGCGGCGCCAGCGCTTGCTGCATTGGGCGCAGTCCTGTCGCACCTATATCCTGGAGGACGACTACGACAGCGACTTCCAGTATGACCAGGCGCCTTTGCCCGCCCTCAAGAGCCAGGACGCGTGCGGCCATGTCGTCTACATGGGCACGTTCTCCAAGAGCCTGGGCGCGGGTTTGCGGGTCGGCTACCTGATCCTGCCGCCGGCGCTGTTCCAGCCGGCCCTGACCGCCAAGTGCCTGTTGAATAATGGCACCGTGTGGCTGATCCAGGCCCTGCTGGCCGATTTCCTCGCCACGGGCGCCTATCGCCAGCACCTGTACCGGATACGCACGCTGTATGCCGCACGGCGCACCCTGCTGTGGCAGGCCTTGTCCGAGCAGCTTGGCGGCGAGATTTCCGGCACCCAGGGCGGAATGCATCTGGTCTGGCGAATGCCGGAGACCATGCCCGATGCCCTCGAGGTGGAGCGCCGGGCGCGTGCGCTGGGGGTCGGCGTCTACAGCTTTCCGACCGGCAATGCCCGCTTGTTTGGCGCCTCGGCGAAACAGGACTACGCCCGATCGCTGATGATGGGATACGCCGCTCTGCAGGAGCCCGAAATCGAGGAAGGCGTGGCGCGCCTGGCAGCGCTGGCGCACTGAGGCGACCGGGTGCGGTGGGGTATGGACCCATCAGATAGTTGAAGCATGGACCTTGAGTTGACCGGCTCCTGACCTAGACTAGGCAGCATAGAACAAGACCCTGGGAGGAGACCGCAATGTTGAATCATGTGCTGGTTCGCCTGTTTGCGATGCTGCTGGCGATGCTATTGGTGACACCAGTCTCGGCGAAGATCTGGGATTCGGTGCCGGATGAACAACTCAAGGCGCTCGAGCTCGACCGGAATGCCAGTCCCAAGGCGCTCTATGAGGCCCTGTCCGAGCGCTACAAGGCCGAACTGAGCAAGGGCAAGCTGGCCCAGTGGTGGGAGCCCATCCCCATGGACCAGTACCTGGCGCCGACGCTGTTTTATTCGCCGCCTCCCGGGCTGGACATGGAGGTCAACCGCAGCCAGTGCGCGGATTGCCACCAGGCGGTGACCCATGGCTGGGTCAAGTCGTGGGAAAAGAGCGCGCACGCAAACCTGGACGAGATTCGCGGGCTGCCGGCGGACGATGTGCGTGCCTATAAAAAGGACATCATCGCCGAGGTCGAATCGAACCTGCATTCGCTTGGCCTGCTGGCGTCGGACCGTACGCTCGGGGATGTGTCCTGTATCGACTGCCACATGGGCGTGGGCCAGGAAACCGGGAACCATGCCAAGGATCTGCGCATGCCGGACCGGGCTGTGTGCGGCACCTGTCACCTGAGGCAGTTCGCCGAGGCGGAATCCGAGCGTGACACACTCGTCTGGCCCCAGGATCAGTGGGCACCCGGCCATCCCTCGCATACGGTCGATTACATCGCCAACGTCGAGACGGCGACCTGGGCGGCCTTGCAGCAGCGCGAGGTGGCCACCAGCTGCACGATGTGCCATACCAACCAGACCAAGTGCGACAACTGCCACACACGCCACGAGTTCTCCGTCGTCGAGGCCCGCAAGCCGCAAGCCTGCGCGACCTGCCACAACGGCGTCGACCATAACGAATACGAGAACTACATGATGTCCAAGCACGGGACGGTCTACCAGACGCTGGGTCACGAATGGGACTGGAACGCCCGCCTGGCCGATGCCTTCGATGAGGGCGGACAGACGGCGCCGACCTGCCAGACCTGCCACTTCGAATATCAGGGCGAGTTCACCCACAACGTGGTGCGCAAGGTGCGCTGGGGCTTCCTGCCTTTCCAGAACATCGTGGACAACCTGGACGATCCCTGGTTCGAGTCGCGCAAGGTGGCCTGGCAGGCGACGTGTTCGCAATGCCACTCGCCGCGCTTTGCCAAGACCTATCTCGACATGATGGATAGCGGCATCAAAGAAGGCACCGCCCTGGTCGAATCGACGCGTCAGGTCGTGCAGAAACTCTATGACGCCGGGCTGCTGGTGGGCCAGAAAACCAACCGCCCGGCACCTCCCGAGCCCGAGATCGAAGAGCCTGGCGGCTTCGGATCCCTGTTCTTTGCGCAAGGCAACAGCGCCACGCTGGTCGATCGCACTTTCGCGGAAATGTGGGAGCAGCATGTCGCCCAGTACATGAAGGGCCTGCAGCACGTCAATCCGGGTGGCTGGACGTACTCGCACGGCTGGTCCGACCTGATCAAGGACCAGATCATCATCAACGAGCAGGACACGGTGCTTCGATCCCGCGCAGCACTGGAGGACCGTGTCGCCAAGCTCGAGGAAGGCCAGACGGACGGTGCGGCCAAGGTGTCGTCGCTGGCGCCGGCCGCCGGGACGATCCAGCTGGCCAGCCTCACCCTGGACTCGGATCTGGCCAGCGGCAGCCTGGCCCTGCTGGGCGGCGGGCTGCTGTTTGGCGGCATGATGTCCGTACGGCGCGCACCCAGGCGCAAGGAGGAGGAGACTGCGTAAACAGTAAACGGCGGTGGCGCGGCCGCGCCATCGCACATGCACCACGGTCGAAGTCGCAGTTTGTGCGGGAGGGCTCATGACAGGAATCTCCAGCCTGTTGGCAGATACGCGGCGGCGGGGCATGCTCGTGATGGGTATGGGTCTGCTGATGCTTTTGGCGGCCGCCTGGGTCTGGTTGCGCGGGATGGCTGCCGAGCCGCCATATCGTTACGAAATGGATGGCGTGCCGGCGGCTCAGGCGGCGCCAGAGACGCTGCAGGGCATGCAAGGCCCGCTGCCTTTGCGGACGGGAAGGGTGCTGGTCGCGGGCGATGCCGGGCAGGTCCTGGCCAATTTCGCCACGGCAGGCCCCGAAGATGGCCCGGTCCTGATGCGCTGGCAGCCGACGGTGGATGGGCCGTTCCTGCGCTTGTCGCCCGATCTGGCAGAGGTCGAGGCCCTCGCCGGGGCGCTCCGCCGCCATGTGGATCCCGGGACGCCGGTGCTGGCGTGGTGGGATGTCTCGCGCCAGCTCAATCTGCTCTCCGGGATGGAAACGGTTTTCGAATCATCGTTGGGCAAGCCGCTCTTTATCCCGGCGGCCTGGCGCGGTGCGCGTGAGCAGGTCACGGCGGTTGAGGCCGCATTCTGGGGCGCCTCCGCGAACGCAGACGAGGCGGCGCGTTTCGACCGCTTCGCGGATGCGCTCGTGATGGAGGAAGGCGAGGGCATCAAGGCCTTGGGCGGCCTGCTGCAGGGACAGCGCGGCGTTCTGGTGCTGCATATCCGTGACGTGATCCAGCTGGGCCAGATGCGGCCCGAGCGTATTGGCGTGGCCTATCGCGAGCTTCCGCCTTCCGGCGACGTGCATGGCATGGTGCGGAGTGTGCGTGGCTGGCTGGGCGAGCACGGATACTCCGCCTATGCCCTCATGCACGCCGGATCACAGTCATTAAAGGCGATCGCCCTGACGGATGATGCGTCCGGCATGACCCTGGCGGCGCGCCTGCTGCCTTTCATCGGCAATGCCCAATACGATGTGCCCGGCGCGACCCTGGTCTATCGGACCGGCGGCTTTGTCGTCTATGAAATCGATCCGGCGGCGTCCGGGGCACAGGAGTGAGCCATGCCGACCCGACGGATCAACTGGTATGCCTTCGCAGCGCCCAAGCGCTTCTACCAACTGGCGGGCGTCCTGATTCCCTGGTTCGGCTGGCTGGCCGCCTTGCTGGGGGCGATGGGTCTGGTGATCGGGCTGGGCATTGCGCCGACCGATGCGCAACAGGGCGAGGTCTACCGCATCATTTTTGTCCATGTCCCGGTGGCCTGGATGTCGATGATCATTTATCTGGCCATGGCTTTCTGGGCGGCCGTCAGCCTGGTGTTCAACGCCCGCCTGGCCGCCATGCTGGCCCTGGCGCTGGCGCCGACGGGCGCACTGATGACGTTCCTGGCGCTTTGGACGGGCGCGCTCTGGGGACGGCCGACCTGGGGCGCCTGGTGGGTCTGGGATGCGCGCCTGACATCGGAGCTGGTGCTGCTGTTCCTGTATGTCGGCTTTCTGGCGCTGCATGCGGCGATTGACGATGTGCGGCGAGCCGATCGCGCCGCCGCCCTGCTGGCGCTGGTGGGTGTGGTGAATGTGCCCATCATCTATTTCTCCGTCGTCTGGTGGAACACGCTGCACCAGGGGGCATCGGTCAGCCTGACGAGCGCCCCCAGCATGGCCGCCGTCATGCTGACGGGCATGCTGGTCTCGGCGCTTGCCCTGTGGTGCTACTGCATCGCCATCGCGCTGGCGCGGGTGCGGGTCCTGATCAAGGAACGCGAGACGGACGCCAGATGGCTTTCCAACAAGGAGGACTGGGCATGAACTGGTCGAGCTGGGATGAATTCTGGTCCATGGGCGGCGATGCGGCCTATGTCTGGGGGAGCTTTGCCGTGGTGGGCCTGATCCTTCTGGCCGAATGGAGCCAATTGGCCTGGCGGCGCCGGCTCCAGCGCCGTCCGGCCTGTGCGCAACCGGCCGCCGACGAGGTCTTGTCCCATGAAGCCGCGAACGAAACGTAGCCTGATCGTGCTGGGCGGGCTCGCATCGCTCGGCCTGGCCACTATGCTGGTGCTGGATGCCTTCCGCAGCAACCTGGTGTTCTACTTCAGCCCCTCCGAGGTCGCGGCTGACGCTGTCCCCTCGGGCGAGCGATTCCGTCTGGGCGGGGTCGTCGCGGAGGGCAGCCTGCGACGCGAGGGCCAGACGCTGCGCGTGAGCTTCGGCGTGACCGACGGCGCGCGAACCGTGCCGGTCCATTACGAGGGCTTGCTGCCGGACATGTTCCGTGAAGGCAAAGGGGTCGTGACGCAAGGCGTGATGGGAGCGGGCGGCGTATTCATTGCCGATCAGGTCCTGGCCAAGCATGATGAAAACTACATGCCGCCCGAGGCGGCCCAGGCGCTGGAGGATGCGCGTCTGGCAGCCAGTGCCGGGGTGATCGAGGCGGGCGTGGTGCGCGAGGGCACGCCATGATTCCGGAGATCGGCCACTTCGCCCTCAGCCTGGCGTTGCTTCTGACGGTCGTGCAGGTCGTCCTGCCCTTGTGGGGCGTCGCCCGCGGCAATGCGGCGTGGATGGCCTTGAGCCGGCCGGCGGCGCTGGGCCAGGCGCTGTTCGTGCTGGTGGCCTTCGCCTGCCTGATGTGGTCGTTCTATGCCAATGACTTCTCGGTGCGTTATGTAGTCCAGCATTCCAATACCGCCTTGCCCTGGGCCTATCGGCTGGCGGCGGTCTGGGGCGGGCACGAGGGCTCCATCCTGTTGTGGCTGCTGATTCTGTCGGGCTGGACCCTGGCGGTGGCGCTGTATTCGCGCCATCTTGAGCTCAGCATGCTGGCCCGCATCCTGGCGATCATGGGCCTGGTCAGCATCGGATTCCTGCTGTTCATCCTGTTCACCTCGAATCCGTTCGACCGGCTGTTCCCGGCGGCGCTCAACGGCGATGACCTCAATCCGCAATTGCAGGATCCGGGGCTGATTCTCCATCCGCCGCTGCTGTATATGGGCTATGTCGGCATGGCCGTCCCATTTGGATTTGCCATGGCGGCGCTGCTGGCGGGCAAGCTCGATGCCGCCTGGGCGCGCTGGACACGCCCCTGGGCGACCACGTCATGGTGTTTTCTGACCCTGGGCATCGCCCTGGGCAGCGCCTGGGCCTATTATGAACTCGGATGGGGCGGCTGGTGGTTCTGGGATCCGGTCGAGAACGCGTCCCTGATGCCGTGGCTGGTCGGCGCCGCCTTGCTGCACTCGCTGGCGGTCACTGAAAAGCGCGGCACCTTCAAGATGTGGACCGTGCTGCTGGCGATCGTTGCGTTTTCACTTTCGCTGCTCGGCACTTTTCTGGTCCGTTCGGGTGTGCTGACCTCGGTGCATGCGTTTGCCACGGACCCGAAACGCGGCATCTTCATCCTGCTTTTTCTGGGTATCGTGGTCGGCGGCTCCCTCGTGCTCTTTGCCCTCAAGGCGTCGCAAGTGGGCATCGGCAGCCGCTTCGCCGCCGTGTCGCGGGAATCGATGCTGCTCGGCAATAACGTCCTGCTGATGGTGGCCGCCGGTTCGGTCATGCTCGGGACGCTGTATCCGCTGTTGATCGATGCCCTGGGCATGGGCAAGCTCTCCGTCGGCCCGCCGTACTTCAATGCGGTGTTTGTTCCCCTGATGGCGCCCGCCCTGTTCCTGATGGGTGTCGGCCCGATCGCGCGCTGGCAGCGGGCCGATGCCGGAGACCTGGCGCGCCGCCTGCGTTGGGCGCTGGTGGTCAGCCTTGCCGCCGCGCTGGTGACGCCTTGGATCGCGGGCCGCTGGAGCGCCCTGACCGGCTTCGGCTATTTCCTCGCCTTCTGGATCTTTACCAGCGCTGCGGTCAATCTGTGGGGCCGGCTCGCCAAGCGACCCCGGCGGGAATGGTGGCGGATCCTGCGCGTGCAGCCCGGCAGCTACTACGGCATGCTCGTCGCCCACGTCGGCATGGGCGTACTGGTTGTCGGCGTGACGACGGTCAGCAGCTACGAGGTCGAGCGCGATGTGGTCATGCGGCCGTCGGAAACGGCCGCCGCCGCAGGCTATGCGTTTCGTCTGGACTCAATCAGCCAGCGACCCGGGCCGAACTATATTGCCGATCGCGCCGTCATCTCGGTGTTTCGAAACGATCGCCGGATCGCCATCCTGACGCCCGAACGACGGATCTACACGGCCGCACGTTCCGCCAATCCCATGACCGAGGCGTCCATTGATACGGGGGTGACCCGGGATCTCTACGTGGCGCTGGGCGACGCGCTCGATGGCGGCGCCTGGATCGTGCGCATCTACGTCAAGCCGTTCGTGTCCTGGATCTGGGGCGGCGGCATCCTGATGGCGCTGGGCGGCGGCCTGGCAGTACTGGACCGCCGCTACCGCCGCCGCGTGAAACAGGCACCGGCGCACGAGGCGCCGCCGATGGCCGCCCCGCCGCCACCGGCCTACCAGGGCGCCCGTTCCGGCGTATCCCACCGGGTGGAGACATGACATGAAAAAGCAGGCCTGGCTTCCGCTGCTGGCATTTCTCGTGCTGATCGCCTTCCTCGGCGTGGGGCTGCGCCTGGATCCTCGTGAATTGCCCTCGCCCTTGATCGACCGTCCGGCGCCGTCGTTTGCCTTGCCGTCGGTCGAGGCCATGGATCGCGTCCGGAATTCGGGCGATCTGCGCGGACAGGTCTGGATCCTGAATGTGTGGGCCTCCTGGTGTGTGGCCTGTCGCCAGGAACACGGCGCGTTGATGGCGTTCGCGGCACAGCAGGCGGTCCCGCTCTACGGACTGAACTACAAGGACCGGCATGGCGATGCGGTGCGCTGGCTGCGCGAACGCGGCGATCCCTATGTGGATTCGTTTTTTGATGGGGACGGCAGGGTCGGGATCGATTTCGGCGTATACGGCGTCCCGGAAACATTCCTGATCGATCGCGAGGGCCGCATACGCTACAAGCATGCGGGCCCCCTGACGCCGGAGCTGCTGCGCGATACGATCTTGCCGCTGATCGGAGCCCTGGGTGCGTAGGGCATGGCTCATCGGTTTCGGCTGGCTCCTGGCGCTGGGCATCGGGCTGGCCACGGCGGCCGGCCGCGAAGCCCGCCCGTTGGCGGCCGATCCGGCCCTCGAGGCCCGGGTGATGGAAATAGCGCAGGAACTGCGCTGCCTGGTCTGCCAGAACGAGACCATCGCGGATTCACAGGCGGGCCTGGCCGTCGATTTGCGCGGACAGATTCGCGAGCGCCTGGCTGCCGGCGACGATCGGGCTCAAATCATCGATTTCCTGGTGGCGCGATATGGCGATTTCATCCTCTATCGGCCGCCGTTTCAACCCAATACGTGGGTACTGTGGACGGGCCCTTTCATCCTCCTGTTCCTGGCCCTGGCGGTCATGGCGCGGGTGATTCGACAGCGTCGCATGCACGGGACCGCGGACGACGAGGTGCTGGATGAGGAGGCGCCATCATGATGCTGTTCCTGAGTCTGTTGCTGGCGAGCATCGTCGCCGCAGGCCTATTGGTGTGGCCCTTGCTGCGGCCGGCGGCGGAACGGGGTGTCGCACGGCCTCCGGCCGACTGGCGCATGGCCCTGGCCCTGGGTTTCGCCGTGCCGGCAGTCGCTTTCGCCCTGTATGCCGGCAGCGGGCGGCCTTTCGCCTGGTTCGGCGACCAGGCAGAGCAGCAGGCGCATGCGGACAGTCTGTCACGGATCCAGTCGTCCATCGACGACTTGGCGGCCCGCTTGCGCGCCACGCCCGATGACCTCGAAGGCTGGCTGCTGCTGGCGCGGTCCTACCAGGGCATCGGCCGGATGGGCGAGTCGCTGGAAGCCTACGCCCGCGCGGTGGCCCTGGCCCCTTCGGATGCCGATCTGATGGTGGAGTACGCCAATACGCTGGGCCGCCAGCAAGGCCGCAGCCTGGCGGGGCAGCCGACAGCCTGGATCGAGCGGGCCCTGGCGATCCAGCCTGACAATCTGAACGCCCTGGCGCTGGCGGGCGCCGCCGCGCTGCAGCAGGGCGAGCCGGCGCGAGCGCGCGAATACTGGGTCCGGCTGCGTGATCTGACACCTGCCGATTCCCCCGATCGGCCTCGGGTGGACGCCCTGCTGGCGCGCATTGACGGGGATGTCGGGATGATGGCGCTGCCTGCGGACCATCCGGCGATGACCGCCGAGGGCGCGGGATCGGCGCCGGCTGCCGCCACCGCGATGGTTCGCGGTCTGGTGCGCATCAGCCCCGCCCTGGCCGATCGCGTCAGCCCAGGCGATACGCTATTTGTTTTCGCCCGGGCGCTGGAGGGGCCGCCGTTGCCGATCGCGGCCGTGCGCAAGTCCGCAGCGGGCTGGCCGGTGCATTTCGTGCTGGACGACGCCTCATCGATGATGCAGGGTCGTGCGCTGTCCGACTTCGAGGCGGTGCAACTGGTGGCACGGGTGTCGCATTCGGGCAGCCCCGAGGCGCAGGCGGGCGATCTCGAGGGGCGGCTGGCGCCGGTCGCCGTGGGAGCGGACCAACTGGAGATCATCCTGGATCGCGTGGTCGAGAACCGCTGAAGGCGCGTTGCGGCCGCGTCGATCGTGAGGTCAGACGCCCCTTCAGTCGAGCGCGATGCGCAGCGCAGCGGCGCTGGCCCAGGGCGCCAGGAACACGGCCAGCACCAACATGGCGCCCAGCGCGGCATAGTAGCCATCCACCGGCATGCCGCTCAGGCTGTCGCCGACAGCCGCCGCGCCGAAGATCAGGATCGGGATATACAGCGGCAGGATCAGGATCGCGAGCAGGGTTGCCGCTCCGCGCACGCCCACCGTGAGCGCCGCGCCGACGGCCCCCAGCAGGCTCAGGATCGGCGTGCCCAGCAACAGAACCAGGACCAGCGTGCCGATGGCCGCAGCAGGCAAACCGAATTGCAGCGCCATCAGCGGCGCCGTCAGGACCAGCGGCACGGCCGTGCCCAGCCAGTGGGCTGCGGTCTTGCTGAGCAGCAGCAGCGGCAGCGGCGTGCCTGCGAGCAGGAATTGTTCCAGCGTGCCGTCCGCGTGATCCTCGGCGAACAGTTTCGGCAGGGTCAGCAGGGTGGCCAGCAGCGCCGCCACCCAGATGACGCCGGGGGCGATCTCGCGCAGGGTGGCGGGATCGGGGTCCAGGCCCAGCGGGAACAGGCTGGTCACTATGATAAAGAACACCAGCGCGCCGATGGTGTCCGTGCGCCGCCGCCAGGCCAGGCGCAGGTCGCGGGAGAGTACACAGGCCATGGCCCGCAATTCAGGCTGTTTCATAGCGCGATCACCTGTTGTGGCAGGGCTTCCAGGCCGGTTTGCTCATGACTTGTAAAAATGGCGATGCCCCCGGTGCGCAGGTGTCCCTGGATCAGGCCGCTCAGCCATTCCCGTGCCGGCGCGTCGAGCGCGTTGAATGGCTCGTCCAGGATCCACAGCGGCGTCGGTGGCCGCAGCGTCAGCCGCGCCAGCGCCAGGCGCCTGCGCTGACCTTGTGACAGCAGGCCGGCGGCAACGTCCCGGCGGGCGTACAGGCCGGCGGCCCGCAGCGCGCTGTCGATTTCCGGGGCTGCCGGCTGCCGGCCTTGCAGGGCGAGTGAAACGACGAGGTTTTCGCGGACGCTGAGTTCCGCCTTGCTGGCCGGCGCATGGCCGATATAACTGAGCTGGCAGGCGTAGTCCTCGTTCAGATGGCGGATATCCTCGCCACGCCAGCGGATCGCGCCGCGCTCGGGCCGTGACAAGCCGCTGATCATCCGCAACAGGCTGGTCTTGCCGGCACCGTTCGCGCCGGTGACGCGCAGCAGTTCGCCGGGGCCGACTCGCGCGTCCAGGCCCTGGAATAATTGTCGCGTTCCGCGCGCGCATGCAATGGCCGTGAGTTCGAGAATATCAGCCCCCTGTCTGCGCCAACCCTGAAAAGCAGTGTAGTCAGGGCCGGGAGGACCGGCAAGCCCGGGTGCGAGGCCTTTGCCGGTCCATCGGCGACCGGATGCCCATCTTCCCGTAGAATGTCGCTTGCGGGGCAGATCGGGCAATCGCGGCGTCTTTGGGCGTCGAGGAAGGTCCGGACTCCATCGGGCGCGATAGCGGCTAACAGCCGTCCGGCGACCCCTCACGGGCAAGCCGAGGACTAGGGCCACAGAGACGAGTCTGTCACGGGGGTGCGCTTGCGGGTGCACACCGGTACGGCCATCTCCGTACTGTCATGGCGGCATATGCCGCCATACCGTGGCAGGGTGAAACGCGGCAACCTCTATCGGGAGCAACATCAAATAGGCATGCGCAGGCTTCGTGCTGAAAGGGCGGCCCGTCCGAGCATGCGGGTAGATGGCTAGAGCAGTCCAGCAATGGCCTGCCCAGAGGAATGATTGCCCGCCGGGGTCTCCCGGCGTACAGAATCCGGCCTATAGATCTGTTCCGCTTCTTTACCTGCGCGGTGCCCGCCTTCATGGCGCCGGGCCCCTTTCCATAGGGAATTCGCGCATTCGGCCGCGCCAGCGGCTGTGA
>Ga0079224_100006336_pt1 | contig 15677 bp, 12 predicted proteins | sample Stecom2015_FD_80414 | JGI IMG/M metagenome (GOLD analysis project Ga0079224, IMG submission 80414) | Agricultural soil microbial communities from Utah to study Nitrogen management - Steer compost 2015 | ecosystem: Environmental > Terrestrial > Soil > Agricultural land | place: USA: Utah...
TCGTCGAGCCCCACGGACCTGCGCGTCGCAAGCGGGTGGCCGGCTGGGAGGAGGACGTCCAGCGGGTCGTCCAGCAGTGGCACCTGGTCGACCTTGCGCTCGTCCAGCTCCTGCGTCATCTGGATCGCGACGATGACCGCGATGTCCAGACGGTCCGCGATGAGGAGGTCGACGCAGCGGGCGGGCTCGGCCTCCACGATGTGCACGTCCAGGCCCGGGTGATCCTTCTTGAGCCCGGCGGCGACGGGGGACAGGAGCGAGCTCGTCGCGGTGGAGAATCCGCCCAAGCGGATGAGTGCCGGAGTGACGTGCTCATCCGCGTTCCGCACCGCGGCGTGGGTCTGCTCCCACAGGGTGACGAGGTCGTCGGTCCGTTCCACGAGCGCGGCTCCGGCAGCCGTGAGGCGGAGGCCGCGGCCGTCGCGCACGGTCAGCCGCACGCCCAGGGCGCGCTGGTACTCGCGCAGCTGGGCGGAGACCGCGGAGGGGGAGTAGCCCAGGGCCTCGGCGGTGGCGGCGATCGTCTCGCGGGCGGCGAAAGTGCGCAGGACGATGAGGCGATGATCGAGCAGGGGAGTCTCCTTCGTCGGAGGATTCGCGGCGCAGCGCTGCGCGCGGTGAGAGCAGTCTGTCGCAGGACCGGCCGGGAGGGCAAGCAGCGTGGAGGGCGAGCCGTCGCGGACTGCTGGTAAGACCGGCGCCCCTCGTCGACGAGAGGCACTCCGCCGCTCGCGGGTGCGAGTGGCGGAGTGCCTCGGTGCGGGTTCAGGTCGCGGTCTGCCCCCTGTGCCAGCCCCTCGGCCTCAGGCGGCTGGGCCCTCCGCGAAGGTCACCTCTGCCGAATGGGAGCTGCCGGATGCGTCGACCCACGTGATGCTGGCCTGGTCTCCGGGCTCGTAGTCATCGAGGAGATCCGCGAGCTGCTCGCCGTCCGCCACCTGAGTGCCGTCGACCGCGGTGATCGTGTCGCCGGCCGCCAGTCCGATGGTGGTAGCAGGCGTGTCTTCGTAGACCCCGCCCAGGGTGGCGCCGGTGCTGGCAGTCCCGGTGCCGCCCGCGCCTGCCTCGTCAGATCCGCCCGCACCCGCATTCGGGTCGAGGCCGCCGGCGGTGGAGCCGGACGACTGGTCCTCGCCGCGCTCGCGCAGCGACGAGCCGTATGCCGGGGTGGACGGTTGCTGCGAGGCCAGTGTCACACCCAGGAACGCGGGGTAGCCCAGCGTGTTCGTGTCCGTCTGCACGCCGTCTAGGATGTCCTGCGCGACGTCGAGTGCCCGGTCGATCGGGATCGCATACCCCGTGACGTTCGCACTGCCCTGCGAGGCGGCCGTGTTGATGCCGACGACGTCGCCGTCCGCGTCCAGCAGCGCACCACCCGAGTCGCCGGAGACGATGTCCGCGTCGACCTCGATCATGCCGGACAGGGACTCGGACTCCGTCATCCCCTCCGCCGTCGTCGTGAGGCTCGCGTCGAGCGCCATCACCGTTCCGTCCGCGGCCGCGCTCTGGTAGCCCAGCTCGGTCTCGATGAGGACGATTCCGGTGGACTCCTCCGCCGAGGCCGGCTCCTGATCGAGCTCCGAGCTCGCCTGGGCACCGGGCTGGGTCTGCGAGGGATCCTGGCCCTGCGACGGAGCCTGCTGGAAGGGAGACTGATCCTGCCCCTGGGACGGTCCTTGGCCGTGAGACGGAACCTGCCCGGGAGGCTGCGCCCCGCCGTGAGACGGCACCTGAGCCTCAGCCGAGGACTGCCCGTCAGGTGAGGCCTGTCCGTCACGAGAAGATTGCCCGTTGGACGAGGAGCCCTCGCTGGACTGCTGGAAGAGGCCCAGCTGCGGAGACTGCAGTGCGGTGGCCGCCAGGGCTCCGCTGAGAGTCGGCGAGGCCGCAGCGGCGGGGAGGCCCTGACCCAGGGTGAGGAGTGCGCTGAGTCCCAGGGCGCCCGCGCAGAGCGCCCCCTTCGTGATCCTGTTCATGGCCTGATCCGTTCCGCTGGTGCGGTGATGTCGCGCTGGTGCGATGTCGTCACCACTCATTTCGCCACTCGAACCTGTGTCGGACCCATGTCGCAGATCGTGGCTGGGTGTGAAGTCGCCGCGCGTATCGTGGAGACCTGCGGCCCGGAGAGGGCTCCTGCACGAGATCGTCCAGGAGGAGGCGCCGCACCTGGACCCGAAGACCTGGTACGGCTTCCCGTCCTACGCCCGCGACGGCAAGGTCGTTGTCTTCTTCACGCCCAGGACCACGTTCGACGAGCGCTACGCATCCCTGGGCTTCAACACGCAGGCCCTCCTGGACGACGGGGACTTCTGGCCCACCGCCTTCGCGATCCTCGCGATGACTCCCGAGGTCGAGGCGAAGGTCCGCGGCCTGGTCCGCCGCGCCGCGGGCTGAGCTGGAGGGGGGGACTGACCTATGCGTCTCCGGAGCCGTGCCCGTCCTGGTCGTCGAGGACGGCCTGGCGGCGCCGTGCGGCGAAGGTGAGTCCGAGTCCTCCTGCCACTGCGGCGAGGCCCAGCCCCAGCGTGCCCGTCACCTGGGTGCCGGTCCGCGGGAGGTCGCCGGCGGGCGCGTCGTCGGACCCGCCGCCCGGCTGCGGCTCATCCGACGGGGGAGCGGACGGCCAGGACGGGGTCCCGGACGGGGACGGCCGGGGCGATCCGGATGGGGACGCGGGCGCCGACTCCGTGGGCGACGGGACACCTGACGGCGATCCGGTGGGTGAGGGGGCCTCGGTCGCGGTGGGAGCTGCCGTCGGATCGCTCGTTGCCGTCGGATCGCCCGTGGGCTCCGGCGCACACTCAGCGCGGCGCGGTGCGTCGATGCGCGGGCCCACGGGACCGGATGCCTCGCTGGTGACACGGCTGCCGGCGACAGTCTGGAACGACACGCGGTGCTGCGGCCGGTGGGCGGGATCGACCCGCGGGTCCGGCTGGGACGACGAGGGCTCCGCCGTGAGGTGGAAGTCGGCCTGGACCCGCTCCTCGGTCACATCGATGAGGATGAAGCCGTGACCGACCCCGTCCATCCAGCGCAGGTGCGGGTTGATCGCACCCAGGACGGCCTCGGCGACTCGGACGGCACCCACGGACACCGTGGGCGACTGCAGCACGCTGCGGACGATCTCGTAGAAGCCGTCGGAGGAGATCGACGGGCACACGAACTCGACCCCGGCGCGTGCGGGTGCGGTGGCGAACGTGAGGTCCTCGGGCACCGGGGCCGGTTCGGCGATCATGGGCGGGATGGGCGATCCCCCGCGCGCGGCGGGCGCCGGGACGGGGTTCGCGGTCGGACTGGCGGACGCCGTGGCAGCGGCGGCGCGGGCGGCCTCGGGGTAGTCCTGCACCGCGGCCTCCAGGACCGCGTCCGGGTCCGCGACGAGGTCCTCGACCCAGGACGAGTGGATGTCGCCGGTGAGGACGACGGTGTCACCGGCGGAGGCGGGCTGGCGGGCCATGTGCGTGAGGAGGCTCTTCTGATCCGCGCGGTAGCCGTCCCACGCGTCCGCGTTCACCATGACGGAGCCCTGCACCTCGCCCATGTACTGGCCGGGCCACGCGAGCGGCGACACCATGACCTGATTGCCCACCAGGTGCCAGCGGCGCGGCGTCGTCAGCCCGTCCTGCAGCCACTCCATCTGCACGGGATCCATGATGTGGCGGTCCGGGTCGTTCAGCTGCCTGTTCGTCTCCGGCCCGCCGATGAGGACGAACGACCCCACCTGCTCCGACCGGTGCTGCCGCGTCTCCACGACGGACAGGTCCGCCAGGTCGCCGTACGTGAAGCGGCGGTGGAAGACCGTGCCGTCCGCCGTGGACGCGGGGTCCACGCGGATGGGCAGCCATTCCGTGTACGCCTGGAACGAGGCGGACATGCGGGTCGCGTAGTCGCCCTCGCCCTCGTTGTGGTTCTCCGCTCCGCCGGACCAGGCGTTGTTCGCGATCTCGTGGTCGTCGAACGCCGTGATGAACGGGTGCAGCCGGTGCGCCTCCCGCAGATCCGGATCCGTCCGGTACTGCGCCAGGCGGATGCGGTAGTCCTCGAGCGTGACGGTCTCGTGGGCCGGCTGGTGGTCGCGCTCGCCCACCAGCTCGTCCGGGCCGTACCGATCGTCGCCGTTGCCGTACTCGTAGAAGTAGTCGCCCAGGTGCAGGACGAAGTCGAGGTCGTCGCGCTCCGCGATCGCCCGGTAGGTGCCGAAGTGGCCGCCCGTGTAGTTCGAGCAGGACACCTGCGCGAACCGGAGGGCGTGGGTGGTGCCCGGCTCGTCCGGGGCGGTGCGGGTCCGGCCCACCTCGGAGGTCTCCTCGCCCGCGGTGAACACGTAGAAGTACTCCGTGTACGGGTCCAGGCCGGTCACGTCGACCTTGACGACGTGGTCCGACTCCGGTGAGGTCGTCACCTCGCCGCTGGCCACGGCATCGGTGCATTCTGCGGTGGGGGAGACCTGCCACCGGACGGTCGTGGGAGCGCCCAGACCGGAGCCGGGGAGGGCCGGCTCACCGTTCACGCGCGGCGTGAAGCGGGTCCAGATGATGACGGAATCCGCGGTCGGGTCACCGGAGGCCACCCCGTAGCCGAACGAGCCGTTGAACGCTGGTGCCGCTGCCGCCCGACCGCCGTCGAGGCCCCACAGGGCTGCCGCTCCCAGCGCACCGAAGGCACCGGTGCGGAGGACGTCGCGGCGCCCGAGTGCGCGGGGTCCCGGCGGCGAGGGTGCGGGCAGGGCTGCGGGATGATCGTCTGCGCTGGTCACGCCGGCCATTCCACCGGGCGCGCGTCCGCCGGGGCAACGCAGAATCGGCTTCTCGCGCCGAGTTCACGGAAGTGTCATCGCGGTGTCACCGAGGGGTGCGACGCGCGCGCTGGAGGTTCGTCCGCACCTCTCCGAAAATTCTCCCCCTCCCCTGGAATAACTCCCCGCGCACACAAGTTGAGTCAGATGAACGCAGGTTTGCTGAGGCTCAGATTGACATGATCGCGACACCTCGGAAGACTGGCGGCAGAACATGAGCCGACCCGGCTCAACAGAGTCCAAAGGAGAGTGAAACCATGGCACGTGCAGTCGGCATCGACCTCGGAACCACCAACTCGGTCGTCGCGGTCCTGGAGGGCGGCGAGCCCAAGGTCATCGCGAACGCAGAGGGTGCTCGCACCACCCCGTCCGTCGTCGCGGTCAACAAGAATGGCGACTCGCTCATCGGCGACATCGCCAAGCGCCAGGCCGTCATGAACGTCAAGAACACGGTGTCGTCCGTCAAGCGCCACATGGGCACGGACTGGACCACGGAGCTGGGCGGCAAGACGATGACCGCACCGGAGATCTCGGCGCGCATCCTTCAGAAGCTCAAGCACGACGCCGAGGACTACCTCAACGAGAAGGTCACCGACGCCGTCATCACCGTCCCCGCGTACTACAACGACGCGGAGCGCCAGGCGACGAAGGACGCCGGTGAGATCGCCGGCCTCAACGTCCTGCGCATCATCAACGAGCCCACCGCCGCTGCGCTGGCTTACGGCCTGGAGCGCGGCAAGGAGGACGAGCTCATCCTGGTCTTCGACCTGGGCGGCGGCACGTTCGACGTGTCCCTCCTGGAGGTCGGCAAGGACGAGGACGAGTTCTCCACGATCCAGGTGCGCGCGACCTCCGGCGACAACAAGCTGGGCGGCGACGACTGGGATCAGCGGATCGTCGATCACCTCATCAAGGCCGTCAAGGACAAGGACGGCGTGGACCTCTCGAAGGACACGACCGCACTCCAGCGTCTGCGCGAGGCCGCTGAGCAGGCGAAGAAGGAGCTGTCCTCTGCCTCCAGCACGAACATCTCGCTGCAGTACCTGTCCATGAGCCAGGAGGGGCCGATCCACCTGGACGAGACCCTCACGCGCGCCAAGTTCGAGGACCTCACCTCGGATCTGCTGGAGCGGACCAAGAAGCCGTTCGAGCAGGTCATCAAGGACGCGGGCGTCACCATCAAGGACATCGACCACGTCGTCCTGGTGGGTGGCTCGACCCGTATGCCCGCTGTGAGCGAGGCCGTGGAGAAGCTGGCCGGCCGCGAGCCCAACAAGGGCGTGAACCCGGATGAGGTCGTCGCCATCGGCGCGGCCGTCCAGGCCGGCGTCCTCAAGGGCGAGCGCAAGGACGTCCTCCTCATCGACGTGACCCCGCTTTCGCTGGGCCTCGAGACCAAGGGCGGCGTCATGACGAAGCTCATCGAGCGCAACACCCCGATCCCCACGAAGCGCAGCGAGACCTTCACGACGGCAGAGGACAACCAGCCCTCCGTGTCGATCCAGGTCTTCCAGGGCGAGCGCGAGTTCACCCGCGACAACAAGGCGCTGGGCACGTTCGAGCTGACCGGCATTGCGCCGGCTCCGCGCGGCGTCCCGCAGATCGAGGTCTCCTTCGACATCGATGCGAACGGCATCGTGCACGTGTCCGCGAAGGACAAGGGCACGAACAAGGAGCAGTCCATGACCATCACGGGCGGTTCCGCGATGGATAAGGAGGACATCGAGCGCATGGTCCGCGAGGCCGAGGAGCACGCGGAGGAGGACAAGAAGCGCCGCGAGGCGCAGGACGTCCGGAACAACGCGGAGACCCTGGCCTACCAGACGGAGAAGCTCGTCGGCGAGAACGAGGACAAGCTGCCCGAGGACGTCAAGACGGAGATCAACTCCGACGTCGAGGCCCTCAAGGAAGCGCTCAACGGCGAGGACGACGACGCGGTGAAGACCGCGTACGACCGCCTCGTGGAGAACCAGCAGAAGATCGGTGAGGCGATCTACTCGCAGCAGACCGACGAGGCTGCTGCCGGTGACGCGGATGCCTCCGCAGCGGACTCCGCTGAGGACGAGGTCATCGACGCCGAGGTCGTGGACGAGGACGAGGAGAAGAAGTGACGGCGAACGAGGATCCCCAGGACGGCCGCACCGAACCGGGCTTCTCGTTCAACGACAAGCGACGGATCGACCCGGAGACGGGCGAGGTGAGGGCCGACGGCCAGCAGGCCGCTCCGCAGGACCCCGCCGCCGAGGCCCCGGCTGGCTCAGGTGAGCAGGTCGGGGACCCGGCCCAGGCCTCGGGCGCGGGTGCGTCTGCGGCAGGCGACGCGACGGACGCAGCGGATGCTGCGGATCTGGGCGTCGAGATCCCGGAGGACGCATCGTCGCTGGCTGACGAGGTCGTGACCGAGGGCGGCGCGCAGTCGCCGGACGCGATCCTGGCCGAGGAGCGGCTGGCGGACCTCCAGCGGATCAACGCGGAGTACGCGGCCTACCGGATGCGGGCCAACCGCGAGCAGGACCGTGCCCGTGAGAACGGGGCGATCGCGCTCGTGGAGGCTCTCATCCCGGTGCTGGACGAGGTCCGTCTGGCGAAGGAGAACGGCGATGTCACGGGCCAGTTCGATGTCCACGTGACGAAGCTGTTCGAGTCGCTGGAGAAGGCCGGCGTCGTCCAGTACGGCGAGGTGGGCGAGGAGTTCGATCCCGCGCACCACGAGGCGCTCATGCAGCAGCCCAGCGACGAGGTGGACGGCCCGACCGTCTTCATGGTCATGCAGCCGGGCTACCGCTACGGCGACCGCATCATCCGCGCCGCGCGCGTGGGTGTGCAGCAGCCCGCCGACTGAATCGGCACACCGTTCGGGCTCGGTTCCCGCGGGCGTCTGGGATCCAGACGCCCGCGGGAGCCGGCCCGGACGATCATCCGGACGGTGACCGTCCCCACCCGGCAGGGTCCGGGAGGGGCGCGGTGGCCGACCAGCGAACGAAGGGAGGTGCCAGGTGAATACCGGACCCCAGAACGACTGGTTCGAGAAGGATTTCTACAAGACGCTGGGCGTCCCCGCGGACGCGACGGACGCTCAGATCAGGAAGGCGTACCGGAAGCTCGCGCGGAAGTACCATCCCGACCAGAATCCGGGTGACGCGAAGGCCGAGGCGAAGTTCAAGGAGGTCGGACAGGCGCACCAGGTGCTGTCCGACAAGGAGACCCGGGAGCAGTACGACCAGGTCCGCCAGATGGGCCGCGGCGCCCGCTTCAGCGCGGGCTCCGGCGGTCAGGCCGGCGGCGGAGGCTTCGAGGACATCTTCTCCGGTCTCTTCAACACCGGCGGAGGACCCGCGGGAGGCCGCGGCTACAGGACGACCGGTGGCGACGTGCCCCCGGACTTCGCGGACCTGTTCGGCGGAGGATCGCCCTTCGGCGGCTCCCCGTACGGCGGGTCGCCCTACGGCGGAGGGTTCTCCACCGGGCCCACGAAGGGCGGCGACTACAAGGCGTCGACGACGCTGTCGTTCACGGAGGCCGTCAAGGGTGCATCGGTGAAGCTCACGATGCCCGGCGGGAGGCCGCTGACCGTGCGCACTCCTGTGGGCGTGAAGGACGGGCAGAAGGTGCGCCTGCGTGGCAAGGGCAAGGCCAGCCCCAACGGCGGCGAGAACGGCGACCTCATCCTCACGGTGAATGTGAAGCCGCACCCCGTCTTCACCCGCGACGGCGACAACCTGCGGATGGAGCTGCCGGTCTCGTTCGACGAGGCCGCACTGGGCGCCGAGGTGTCCGTCCCCACCCTCGACGGTCAGCCGGTGCGGATGAAGATCCCCGCGGGGACGCCGTCCGGCCGGGTGCTGCGCGTGCGTGGCAAGGGTGTCGAGGGGAAGTCCACGACGGGCGACCTGCTCGTCACCGTCGAGATCTCCGTTCCGAAGGACCTGCCGCAGGAGGCGAAGGACGCGGTCGTCGCGTACCGGGAAGCGACGGCGAGCATCGATCCGCGCGCGGGCCTGATGGACGCGGCGCGGAAGGCGTGATGAGCGATGCGCATCTCAGCAGATGCAGCGGTGTACGTGATCTCCGTGGCGGCGGAGCTGGCGGGCATGCACCCGCAGACACTGCGCCAGTACGACCGGCTGGGGCTGGTCAGCCCTGAGCGGACGGCAGGGCGCGGTCGGCGGTACTCCGCCGATGACATCGCGCGCCTCCAGCTCATCCAGCAGCTGAGTCAGGAGGAGGGGATCAACCTCGCGGGCATCCGCAAGATCCTCGATCTCCAGGATCAGCTGCGGGTGTCGCGGGCTCGTGCCGCGGAGCTCGAGCAGCAGATCGAGCGGATGGAGTCGTCCGCCGGGTCGGATCGACGCGTGTTCGCGGCGGGGACGACCGGGGACGTCTTCTCGATCCTCCGGGGCGAGCGGCCGCAGCGCCGGGCCCCCGGCAGCGCGCTCGTCGTCTATCGGCAGGGCGCGGCGGACGCTCAGGTCAGAGGGCCCCGGCGCCGCGCCTGACGCGCGAGGCGTCCGGCCTCAGAGCCAGCTGGGCGGCGTGGGGAGGTCGTGGGCGGTGCCGCCGCGGATCCCCTTGCGGCGGTCGTCCGCGGTGGAGCGGGGCCAGCCGCGTCCCATGAGGTAGGAGAGGACCTCGGCGGCCTCGCCCTGGACCACGATGGGCTCGTCGGTCGGCTCGCCCGTGCGGATGGTGCGGCCCGAATCCCGGTCGAGGAACTCCAGCTCGTAGTGGGTGCTGACGCCCTTCTTCTCCCAGATGCCCGGAACCGAGTCGAGCAGGCGGTCGACGACGGTCGCGGGGAAGTCCAGCGCGGTCGCACCGATGCCCAGGTCGAGGGCGTGGATGAAGGCCTCACGCGCGCGCAGCCACGGGATGTCGGCGGCGATGATGTCGTCGCCCCGTCCGGACACCAGCGGGCTGGCCCAGGTCTCCGGGGTCATCTGGGCAAGCGACTCGTCGAGCTCCTCGACGACCTCGTGCGCGATCGCGATCGCGTCCTCGCCGCTCGTGTGTGCCACCGAGTCGATGATCTCCTGGTCGCGGGCCTCGCGCGAGGGGTACATGGGGTTCTCCACACCGGTGCGGGCCCAGTCCAGCAGCCGCATGAATCCCTCGGCGTTGTGCACCACGTGCATCGCGACGTGCGTGCGCGTCCAGCCGGGCAGCAGGGACGCCTCCACCATGCCCTTGGGCGAGATCTGGTCGAGCGTCTTGAGGTAGAAGCGCTCACCCAGCGAGCGGAGGTCGAGATCAGTCGCGAGGGACTCTGCATCGAAGGTCATGGGGCCAGCCTATGCAATCGCGGACGGGTGCGAGCGCTCCGCACGCCGGTGCGCCTCAGACCAGCCCCAGCCACTTCCAGTACGTCGCGGAGAACAGCAGGACGAGCAGGTATCCGACGATCGTCAGCGGGATGCCGGTGCGCAGGAACTGCTTGGCCGTGAAGGCGCCCGTGCCGTAGGCCAGCATGTTCTGCGGCGCGGACACCGGCAGCAGGAATCCGAAGCTGATGAGGAACTGCTAGATGATGACGAAGCCCAGGCCTCCGTTCGCCGCGCCCGGCAGGGTCGCCGCCAGCGCGATGAAGATGGGGATGAGGGCGGATGCGAGCGAGGTGGCCGAGGCGAAGCCCAGGTGGATGAGGATCGTGAAGACGGACACCAGCGCGATCAGTCCGACGTTCATGATCGCGCTCACCAAGTAGGACACAGCCTCCGTTACCCACATGACGACGGCGAAGACGAGGATCGCCAGTGCCGTGCGGCCGGGCGTCGTGAGACCGCCCTCGATGCTGGGGTCGATCGGGATGAGCATGACGAGCCCGCCGCCCACGAAGGCGAGGACGAACCAGAGGGGCTTGATGCTCAGATGGGAGAAAACCCCCGCGGGTCGCCGTCACCGGAGCGCTCTCGCTGCTCCGCGTCGACGGTCTGCTTCTCACGGTGGGCCTCGTCCCGCAGTCGCGATCGCTTCTCCGCCTGTGCCCGCAGACCGGACCGGCGTCGTGGAGTTGAGGTCGCCGCAGTCTCCGCAGGCTCTTGCGTGTCCGGGGTCATGGATGTTCCTCGGTGGCGATGGGAATCCTGGGGGCATCGTAAGCAGGCCCCGCGGCATGGTGGATGGCGAACGGGTGAGATGGACGTGGCCGTCTCATGACTGCCGGGAGCACGACCGAGGCCGGCCCACTTCGCAGTGGACCGGCCTCGGTGCTGTGCGGGGTGTCAGCCCTGGTTCATGCGGCGGCGCGTGATCGCGACGGCCGCACCACCCACGGCCAGGAGCGCGGCACCGGCGGCCAGGCCGCTCAGCTCGCCACCCGTGCGGGGCAGGCGCCCGCCGTCGGAGTCACCCGACTTCGCCTCGTCGTCCTTCGAGTCATCGTCGGACCCGCCCTTGGCGTCGTCGTCCGAGGTGACGGTGAAGGTTCCGGTGAGGGCGTCGGCCGAGCCCGCCGCGGTGTCTGCCGCAGCCGTCTCGGATCCCGCCTGCGCGCCGGCCTCATCGATGCCGGAGACCTCGACGGAGTAGTCACCGATGTAGGCGGCCGGGTCGACCGACGTCGTGCCGTAGACGATCGTCGAGGCGATGCCGTCCTCCGTCGCGACGGCGGAGAGGTTCGCCGGGTCGACGTTCTGGTCCGACGTGGGGGTGACGGCGAAGTCGATGTCGTCGCCGGGCTCCAGGCCGGTGACCGACAGGACGACACCGCGCTCGGGATCGACGAAGTCCGAGGCCCCGATCCGGTCCGGCTCGATCGTCAGCGCGAGCTCGTCGCCCTGCTCATCGTCGCCCTGCTCATCGTCTTCCTGGTCGCTGTCGTCCGTCGCATCGTCCGAGGGGTCCTCGGTCGCGTCGTCCGTGGAGTCGTCCGTCGCGTCGTCGGTGGGCTCGTCGGTGGCGTCATCCGTCGGCTCGTCCGAAGGGTCCTCGGTCGGGTTGTCGGTCGGCTCGCCCGTGGGATCATCCGTCGTGTCGTCCGTGGGCTCGTCCGTCGGGTCCGCGGAGATCTCGAGGATGTCGATCGTTGCGCTGCCCTCGCCCACGCGGACCTCGACGGTGTCGCGCTCGGGCTCGCCGTCGGCACGCGTGCCGTCGAGGAACTCGCCGTCCAGGCGGACGAAGAACCCGCCACGCACGTAGTCGGTCTTCTGGATCGACTGGTATCCCTCGCCGTGCGTGAGGACCTCGCCGTTGGCGACGACCGAGATCGGGTCACCGGTGTTGACGTCGTCATAGCGGACCTTGAGGCTGATCGACTCGCCCGCCTTCCGCTCCGCAGTTCCCTCCGGGTTGTTGGGGAAGGTCACCGTGGGCTTGGCCTCCTCTGCGGTCCCCTCGACGCGGGTGGTGAAGGAGGTCGACTTGCCGGCCGTGTTGACCTGGACCGTGATGCCGTCGCCATCACTCAGCTGACCGACGGTGGTGTTGCGCTCCGGTCGGAACGAGGAGGTGATGGGGGTATCGGGGGCGATGGTGAAGACGTAGTCGCCGTTCTCGTCGGCAGTACCGTCCCACTCGTCGGGCAGCTCCAGCGTGTATCCACCCGTGAATTGCACGGAGGCCCTCGTGACGTCGACCGGTGCCTGGGGCGCGGTCTTGACTCGAACCTCGATGCCGGTGTCGTGGATGGTCTGAGCGGGGAGGGGGTAGTCCATCCGAACCATCGGTGAGACCTCCTCGGCCTCCTCGGTGATGCGGACGTGGTTGCGGGTGCTGCCCACGCGGACCTGGAGGACGTCGGACGCCTTGTCGGTGCCGGAGGCGACCGTGTCGAGGTAGCTGGCCCTGACGGTGAGCTGGAACTGGCCGTCGGCCTCGGTGACGGTGGCCGGTGCCTCGACGGTGCCGCCGCCGTGGGCCTGCGTGTTGCCGTTGATGATGACGGTGACAGTGTCACCGGGCGTCGCGCCGGTGTGGGCGACCGTGGTCGTGAAGTCCTCGCCGCTCGTGCGCGTGGCGGTGTTGCCCGAGTGATCGGGGAAGGTGACGGCCGGCTTCTCCGACGCCGCCGTCGCGCCGGCGGGCGGCATGGTGGCTGCCGCGGGAGACGCGGACTCGCGACCGGCCTCCTCAGCGGACTCGTCCCCAGCGGAGGCCTTCTCGGAAGAGCCAGCCTCCGGGGCCTCGGGAGCCTCCTCCGACGAGGTCTCCGCAGCCGGAGCCGACTCGTCCGCCGCGGTCGACTCAGAGGCAGGTGACTCATCGGTGCTGGGTGTGGCGGTCGCAGCGGCGGGCGACGCGGCGGAATCGGTGCTGACCTGGGCCAGAGCGGGTGTGGCGACGAGGGCGCCCACGGCCAGGACGACGGCGGGGGCGAGAGCGCGAGTGCGGAGCGAGGGCTTCTTCACGGGGTTCCTTAGCTGTGTCAGGGCGCGTCCTCGAGGGGGCGGCGGGAGCGCAGCGCGATCCACGGTCCACATGGAGGGATCAGTGCCGGGCGACCACCGGTTCCTGTGAACGCGGTCGATGAACGCTCCGAGTCTCTCCACGTCAGGCGTCGGAAATGCGACGGTGAGGTGAACTCTCGGGGCCACCGCCCCGTCAGACTCCCAGCGACGTCGTGAGGCCGAACGCCTCCCTGCGCAGCATCCGCTTGATGTCCGGGCTGGGCCTGCGGACACGCAGCGACGAGGGGACGACCGCGAGCTCCAGGAAGTCGGTGGTGCCGTGCGCATCCCCGTCGATCTGCACCTCGACCGGGTCGTCCGCGCGGATCGTGAACGTCTCGCCCTGCGCCGTCACGGTGTGCAGCCCGCGCCGCCTCCGGCCCAGGATCGACGCGCCCACCGCGACCCAGTCGGCCAGGGTCCGGGGGCTCACGACCAGCAGGTCCAGCAGCCCGTCATCGATGACGGCATCGGGGAACAGCCACAGGCCGCCCTGCAGCCTGCCGCAGTTGCCCGCCACGATCGACCGGATCTTCACGTGCTTCGTCTCACCGTCGTCCGTCGTGACGGTCGCGCCCACCCGCTTCCCCTTGAGCTGACGGGAGCCGGCCTCCACGTAGGCCAGCCAGCCCACACGGTCCTTCAGGTCCTCGTTGACGGTGCCCATGACCTGCGCGTCGAACCCGATCCCGGCCATGACGAGGAACGGGGTGCCCGCCTCGTCCGGGTCCACCCGCAGGGTGCCGGTGTCGATGAGCGCCGAGGTCCCGGTCAGCGCCGTCCGCAGCGCCCACTCCGGGCGGTCCAGGACGATGTCGAGGTTGCGGGCCAGCAGGTTGCCGGTCCCCATCGGCAGGATGCCCAGCTCGACCTCGGTCCCGATGACGGCGTCCGCGACCGCGCGCACCGTGCCGTCGCCGCCACCGGCGATGACGACGTCCACGCCCGCCTCGACGGCCTCCCGGGCCGGTCCGCGGCCAGGATCGTCGACCGTCGTCTCGAGGATGAGCGGCTCCTGCCAGCCGCACTCCCGGCTCACCTCTGCGAGGAGGCGCCGGGCCTGGTCCGCACCGGTCTTCGTGGGGTTGAGGACGAGTGCCGCCCGCTTGCGCAGGTCCGGGCCGTCCGCCTCCCCGCTGTCCGCGGCCTCGTCGGCATCCGACGCCGTGGCCGCGGCCGGGTCCTCGTCGGAGGTCCTGGCCCGGTCGTGGTGGCGGACGGTCATCCGGCCGATGACCAGGCCCACGAGGCACAGCACCACGGCCAGGGCGATGAGCAGGGCCACGTGGATCTCGAGCGTCATGGCAGTACGGTACATGCGCCTCGTGCGGATGAGCCGTCGGCTAGGCTGGGAGGCATGATCGACCTTCAGCGCCTGCGCGACGAACCCGAACTCTTCAAGGCCTCACAGCGTGCCCGCGGTGGGGACGAGTCTCTGGTCGACCAGGTGCTGTCTGCGGACACCGCGCGCCGCGCGGCACTGACGGAGTTCGAGGCCGCACGCGCCCAGCAGAAGGACTTCGGCAAGCGCGTCGCTCAGGCGAAGGGCGAGGAGAAGGCGGCCCTGGTCGCACAGGCGCAGGAGCTGTCCGCGCGGGTCAAGGCCCTGCAGTCCGATGCGGACGACGCGGACTTCGCGTTCGACGCCCTGCTGCGCCGCGTGCCCAACCTCATCATGGACGGTGTCCCGTCCGGCGGCGAGGAGGACTCGGTCGAGCTGCGTCGCGAGGGCACCCCGCGCGACTTCGCGGCCGAGGGCTTCGAGCCCCAGGACCACGTCGCACTGGGGGAGTCGCTGCGCGCGATCGACACCCAGCGCGGCGCCAAGGTCTCCGGCGCTCGCTTCTACTACCTCACGGGCTTCGGTGCGCGGCTGGAGCTGGCGCTGCTGACGATGGCGCTCGACACGGTCGAAGCGCACGGCTTCGTCCCCACGATCACCCCCACGCTGGTGAAGCCCGAGGTCATGGGCGGCACCGGCTTCCTCGGCGAGCACGCGGACGAGGTCTACCGCCTCGAGGCGGACGACCTCTACCTGGTCGGCACGTCGGAGGTGCCGCTGGCCGGCTACCACATGGACGAGATCATCGACCTGTCCGACGGACCGCTGCGCTACGCGGGCTGGTCGCCGTGCTATCGCCGCGAGGCCGGCAGCTACGGCAAGGACACCCGCGGCATCCTGCGCGTCCACCAGTTCCAGAAGGTCGAGATGTTCTCCTACGTCCGCGTCGAGGACGCGGAGGCGGAGCACGCCCGCATGCTGGCTGTGGAAGAGGAGATGCTGGCGAAGTGCGAGCTGTCCTACCGGATCCTCGACATCGCCGCCGGTGACCTGGGCGACTCCGCCGCGCGCAAGTACGACACCGAGGCGTGGATCCCCACCCAGGGCACGTACCGCGAGCTGACGTCCACCTCGAACTGCACGACCTTCCAGGCGCGCCGCCTCAAGGTGCGCGAGCGCACGGAGTCCGGCACCCGCCCGGTCGCGACCCTCA
>Ga0079224_100006339_pt1 | contig 15674 bp, 13 predicted proteins | sample Stecom2015_FD_80414 | JGI IMG/M metagenome (GOLD analysis project Ga0079224, IMG submission 80414) | Agricultural soil microbial communities from Utah to study Nitrogen management - Steer compost 2015 | ecosystem: Environmental > Terrestrial > Soil > Agricultural land | place: USA: Utah...
ACGCGCTGGGCGGGATCAGCGGCAACGCCGGCCTCTTCGGCACGGCCGAGGACCTTTTGCTTTTTGCCCAGATGTGGCTGCGGGCCCTGGCCGGCTCTGCCCGGGAACTCATCAGCCCCGCCATGGCCCGCCTGTCCATCGCGGACCACACCCCCGGCTTCCCCGACTCCCGGGGCCTCGGCTGGCAGCGGCAGCTGCCGCCCCCGGCGCCCCGGCTGGGAGCGGGATCCGTGCCCGGTGTGCAGCACCACGACGCGACCGTTCCGTCGCCGCCGGTCCCCCGGGCCTGCGGCGAGCTGTTCGGCCCTCGCTCGGTGGGCCACACGGGGTTTACCGGGACGTCCCTTTGGCTGGACCCGGATGCGGACTTGGCCGTGGTCCTGCTCACCAGCCGCCTGCACCCCGTGGCCAGCGACCACATTTTCCACTTTCGCCCCCGGGTGCACAACGCCGTCGCGGCGGCCGCGTCCCGCCTGTAGCGGAGCAGCCGGCGCCAGCAGGCAGCCAGTTTGGTATTCCCCCGCGGCAGCCGATGCGGTACAATGCGGTTTTGGGCCTGGCCGGGATGCCAGCTGCCGCGGGGCCCGCCGGCCAACGATGAGGAGAGAAAGGGGTTTATGCGTTGTCGTTACGGGGCGCGACGGCGGTGCCGGCGCCGCGCATCGACTGGACGCGGCTTTCCATCGGTTTGGCGCTGCTGATGCTGGTGTACTTTACCATCACCAACCACGTGGATCTGTACCCGCTGAACAACCTGGGGCCGGCGGGCCCGCAATGGCCCAGCACGCTGGCCGGGTGGATTCAGTTTGTCATCTTCATCGCCCTCATGGCCACCCGGCGGCGGCTGGCCGTCCTCGCCGCGCTGGTCATCGCCGTGGTATGGATCAGCCTGCAGTTCCGGCAATGGTACTTCCCGTACTTGTTCAACATCGGCCCGGTGGACTGGTATTTCCATCACGGCTACGCCGACACCCTCAAGGTGCTGCCCCCTATCCCCGGCCATGCCGTGACGCCGGACCTGCAGCACAACCTCCTGCAGCTCTTGTCCTTAAGCGTGGCAGCGGCTGCCATCATGGCGGTGCGGCAGAGCTTCTGGCGCGCCTAGAGCCTTGGGGGCTCTAGGCGCCTCCACCGCTCACAAGTCATCCAGCGGAAACACCGGCCGGCGCAGGCGCCGGTACGGCAAGGTGTCCAGGTGCACCGTGGTGATGCCCGGCGCGTCCACCATCAGCGCCTGCTGCGCGATGGGGCCAAAGGCGGCCTGCCACGCCACCGCGGACTTGGCCACGATGATGTGGTAGCTGGCCGGGTCGATGTCCAGCGCGGCCAGGTAGGCCGCGTCAAAGGGCGGGGTGCGCTTGCTGGTCAAGACGATGTCCACCTGCCCGCAGCGCACCACCGCCGCCGGGCCCATGTCGTGGGGCTGCCCGGGCATGTAGGGCCCTTGAAACCGGATGCGGCCGTCGGCCCGCAGGCGGATGACTTGGCCTTCCACGGGCACCGGCGGACCGTGCAGCTGGTCGGTCTTGCCGCCCACCAGGCCTGCGAAGGGGCCGCCCAGCCCCGCGGCAAAGGCCTGCTGCACCGCTTCGGGGTCGTTGATGGTCACCAGCGCCCGGGGCGCCCCCTGGCGCAGCAGCTCCGCCAGGATGGCCGTGCCGTCGGCCGCGCTGCCGCCGCCCACATTGTCGGCCACGTCGGCCAGCACTACCGGCCCCGCGGGCGCGGCCGCGGCCAGGCGCACCGCCTCCTCGGGCGTATAGTTGCGGATGCGCAGCTGCTCCCGGCGTTCCCACAAAAACTGGGCAAGCTCGTCCGCGTACGCCCCGGCCAAATCGGGCCGGCCGTCGGTGGTCACCAGCACCGCCGTGCCCACCCGCTCTTCGTCCGCATACGCGAACCCCTGCACCACGCTGGCGGTGAGCACGTGGGGCCGGGCCTCGATGGCGGCCGCCAGCTCCATGACGGCTTTCATGGGCTGCCGCTGGGTTTCGCCGGCCTGCACCGGCATGATGAGGGGCGGTTTCCGCAGGGCCGTGGCCGGCCGCACCTCCCCCCGCAGCATCCGGTCCAAAAGCCGCGTCGCCTCCACGGCCCGGTCGTAGGCATCCACGTGGGGATACGTCTTGTAGGCCACGATGACATCGGCCTGATCCACCACCGCTTGGCTCACATTGGCGTGGAGGTCGATGGTGACCGCCAGGGGCTTGCCCGGCGGCAGCACCTGCCGCACCGCCGCCAGCAGGTCGGCTTCCGCGTCCTCCATGCCCTCCACAAACATGGCGCCGTGCAAGATCAACAGCAGGCCGTCCAGTTGGGCACCGGCAATGCGCTGCACCAACTCGTCGCGGATGGCCTCATAGGCCCGCCGTTCCACGGCCCCCGAGGGCGTCGCGGTCGCGTACAGCAGCGGCCGCACGTCCCAGTCTGGGCGGGCCGCGTCCACGAAACCGCCCATGGAGGTGCGGGTGCCCGCGTACTGCTCGACGAACTGCTGGCCCCGCACCAGCTCAAAGTCGTCCAGCGGCGTCAAATGGGCGGCAAACGCGTGGGATTCGTGGTAGCATCCGCCAACTCCGATGCGCATGACGCAACCTCGCTTCAGCTGCAATCTCTGGACTGGGGCCAGGTGGGCACCCAGGGCCCCGTCCCAGCCTGTCCCCGCCCGGTCCAACGCCTATTTTACCGCAGCAAAGGCCCGGTCGGCCGCCGCGAGGGTCGCTTCGATGTCGGCTTCCTCGTGAGCGGTGGACACGTACCAGAGGCCGCTGGGGCGCACCAGGACGCCGTGGCGAAAGAGCTCGTCGCTGAAGCGCCGGTAGGCCGCCTGGTCCACGCACTGGGCGAACTCCTCGTAGCGGGACACGGCGCTCCGGTCGGTAAACAGCGTGTGAAACACAGGGCCTACCCGGTGGATGAGCAGCGGCACCCCGTGCTTGGCCGCGAGCTCCTTCAGGCCCTCCGTGAGGGCGTCGGTGCGGGCGTTCATCCTTTGGTACGCCGCGCCGCCGTCGGCCGCCAACAGATCAATGGTCGCGATGGCCGCGGCGGTCACCAGCGGGTTTCCGTTGAGGGTGCCCATGTGGCTCACGGTGCCGTCGGCCACCAGCTGCATGATCTCGCGGCGCCCCGCCACGGCGCTCAAGGGAAGCCCGCCGGCGATGGCCTTGCCCAGCACGCACAGATCGGGCGTAACCCCAAAAAGCTCCTGCGCGCCGCCCAACGCGACCCGGAAACCGGTGATGACTTCGTCGAAAATGAGGACGACGCCGTGCGCGTCGGCCAGCTCCCGCACCCGCTCCAGGTAGCCCGGCAGCGGCATGAGGCAGCCGTTGTTGCACAGCACCGGCTCCATGATGATGGCCGCCACTTGATCCCCTTGCTCGGCCAGGGCCTGCTCCAGGGCGCCCGGGTCGTTCCAGGGCAGCACGATGAGATCGTGAAAGGCCGCTGCGCTCTGCCCGCCCGTGGCCGCCTGGGGCGCCAGGCCCTGGAGCTCGGCCGCCGGTTTCACCAGCAGCGGATCCGCCCAGCCGTGGTAATGGCCGTTGAAGCGGATGATCTTTTGCCGGCCCGTGTAGGCCCGGGCTACCCGCAGGGCCACCAGGTTGGCCTCGGTGCCCGAGTTGACAAAGCAGACCAAGTCCGCGCAGGGCACGTACCGGGTGAGGCGCCGCGCGAGCTCCACTTCCCCCTGGTGCTGCACGCCGTAGGTGGTCCCCAGGGGCGCCTGCCGGGTCAAGGCCTCCACGATGGCGGGATGGGCGTGCCCGTGAATCAGGGGCCCGTAGGCCATCATGTAGTCGATGTATTCGTTGCCGTCCACGTCAATGAGACGGGCCCCTTGGGCCCGCTGCGCGTACACCGGCGCCGGATGGGTGCCCCGCCGAAACGCGGTGGACACGCCTCCGGCCAAGTGCTCCGCCGCCTCTTCATACAGCCGCAATGAGCCGGACCAGCGGCCCATGACCGAATTCCTCCCCTCAATCCATCTCCGGCGCGATGAGGGCCACCCGGTCGCCAGACTGCACCGTTGGCGTGGCCCGCAAAAAGACGACCCGTCCCGCTTGCTGGGCCCGCACCGTCTCCACTACGTCGCCGTCCAAGGACAGCACCTGGCCAAGGACGTGGCCCTCCTCCACCCGGTCCAGCACCTGGACGAAGCTGCGGAAAAGGCCGCCCCGCCGAAAGGTGGGCATCCCGTCGGTGTCGCCGTCGCCCCTCAGGAACACCTGCGGCGCGGGCGGCGGCTCCGCGGCCATCATGCCGAGGAAATCCATCAGGCAATAAACGCCCCGCTTGTAGGCGGCCACGTCCTCGGCCCGCACCCGCTGGCCGCCCGGCGCCTCGGTGTACAGCGCCGGGATGCCCCATTCCGCGGCCAACGACAGCGTCCGCCCGGGCGCGATGGTCGGGTGCTCCCACACGACCGGCAGGCCGAAGCGCCGCGCGGCCGCCGCCGCCCGCTCCCCCGCCTCCCCCGGCGCCCGGTAATAGCCCACCAGCGGGGGCGACGTGTACGCGTCGCCGGCACTGTGCAAATCCAGCAGGAAGTCGGCTCCGCGGATGAGCTCTTGCCCGACGCTGTAGGCCAACCGCTCCGTAAAGGTCCCCTCCGGGCTGCCGGGGAAACAGCGGGCCAAGTTCTTGCCGTCGAGGGGGGTTTCCCGGCGGCACGCCTCCACCGCGGGCAGGTTGGTCCACGGCACCACGATGACCGTCCCCACGAACTCCTTTTCCGGCAGCTCCTGCAAGAGCTCATAAAGGGCCAGGGGTCCTTCAAACTCGTTGCCGTGCACGCCCCCCAACACCAAAAGCGTCGGGCCCGGCCCCTGCCCCTCCAGCCGCCAATAGGGGATGTAATAGTCGGGCTCGACCCGGGTCCGGCCGGGCACCTTCAAGTAGCGCCGAAAGCGCGCGCTGGGGGATGTTTCCGTCACCAAATCCGTCATGGCCCGCCCTCCTCCGATGACTGGCTGGCCGCCTCGCCGGCTTTCCGGGTTGGCCGGGTCACCCTCACGGGCCCTCCACGTCCACGGGGGCGCCCAAAGCCGCGGACTCGTAGGCCTTCTCCACCAGCCGCAGCACGTCCACGATAGCTTCGCCCGGCGCGATGGGATCCCGGCCCGCCCGCACCGCCGCGGCGAAATCCGCGAGCAGCGTCCACCCGTAGCCCGGCGGGTGATCCAAGCGAAACCGGAGGCTCTCCTCGGTGACCCAGCAGGTCTCCCGCCCGCCCGGCCACAAATAGCGCACCGTCCAGCGGCCGTCCTCCAAGGCTACGATGGCCGATCCCTTGGTGCCGTGGAAGCCGAAGCGCACCTCGTTGCCGGGCTGGTGCAGCACGTAGCCGCAGTGGAGCAGCCCCCGGGCGCCGTTGTCAAAGGTCAGCGTAACGGTAGCCACGTCCTCCACGTCGATGGGCGCGCCCGTGACCGTGGCCAGCTGCGCCTGCACGGTGCGCACCCGCCGTCCCGTCACCCACGTGAACTGGTCCAGGGCGTGGATGCCCAGCCAGTGCAGCATGCCGCCGCCGCTGGTTTCCTTGTCAAACAAGTAATGCCCGGCCCCCCGCAAAAAGGGGTCCGCCGTCACGTACACGCAGTCTACGCTGCGGAGCTCCCCCAGCTCGCCCCGGCGAAACCGGTCCCGCACGTGGCGAAAGGCCGGGTTGAGCCGCTGCCCCAGGCCCGTACCGGCCACCACCCCCGCCCGCCGGGCCGCGCCAAAGGCCGCGGCCGCTTCGGCCGCGGTGCGGGCCCCGGGCTTGTCCACCAGCACGTGCACCCCGGCCTCGGCCAGCTGCGCGATGGCCCGGGGCGCGTCTTTGTTGGGCAGCGTCACCAGCGCGGCCGTGGGGCGGCCTTGGGCCAAAAGGGCATCGATGGTGTCGTAGCGGGGCACCGACCGCAACGGCGGCGGCACCGTCTCCATCAGCGGGGCGCTGGGCTCCACGATGGCCGCCACGTCAAAGTCCCGCTGCCCCTGCGTCAAGCTCTCCAAAAAGCCCGCCGCGTGGATGTGATCCAGGCCGACCACGGCCATGGACATGCGCGCCAATATCCATCCTCCCTTTCCGCTCAGGCTTGGGCGCCGCCGGGTTTTCCCCTCGGGCGGAAGCCCAGCCGGGCTTTCCCGCCGGGGCTTGGGCCCCGATGGCGGTCCGGCTTGGGCCGGGCCGCCCTGGCTAGGCGTTGGCCGCGGGTTCCCCGGGCGCTGGAGCCTCCCTTTGGCCCCGGGCTTCCAGCCGCTCCAGCGCGTCGGCCAGCTGGTCGGCCCGGATCACAGGAAATTCGGGCACGTCCCGCAGCAGGCGGCTGCCGGGCCCAAGATCTTTGAGGCCCGTGCCCGTCACGTAGCACACCACCGTCTCGCCGGGATCCACCAGGCCCGCCCGCACCGCGTGCCGCAAGCCCGCGAACGCGGCCGCGCCCGCGGGCTCGGCCAAGATGCCTTCCATGCGGGCCAGGGCCGCCTGGGCTTCCAAAATCTCCTCGTCGGACACCGCGAGGATGTCGCCCCCCGAGTCGGCCACCGCCGCCAGCACCCACTCGGCGTCGGGCGGCCGGGGGATCTGCAGTCCGGAAATCGCGCTGGTGCATTCCGCCGGCGGGATGTCGGCGCGGCCCCGGCGCCGGGCTTCCGTCAGGAAGGGCGCGCCGCTGGGATGCACGGCCATCATGCGGGGCAGCCGGTCGATGAGGCCGTCATCCTTGACGTCGATGAACCCTTGCCAGCTGGAGGCAAACAGGCCGCCGCCGCCCACGGGGACAAACACCCGGTCTGGGCTGCCTTGCAGGTCCCGGCAGATCTCCTTGGCGATGGCCCGGATGCCCCGCATCCCGATGGGCGAATGGGTGTTGGTGGTGATGCCCAGCAGCCAGCGGCGCTCCTGGGCCACCTGCTGCAGGAGGCCAAAGACGGCCTCGGTCACCCGGGGATCCCGGCCAAAGTCGTGGATGCCGATGACGGTGGCCCCGTAGGCCTGGATCTGCGCGAGCTTCTCCCGCTTCGTGTCGCCCAGCACGATGAGGTAGCAGGGCAGCTGGGCCCGCCTTGCGTAGGCGGCAAAGGCCGCGCCCGCATTGCCCGACGACGTGCCGATGACCGCTCCCAGGCCGGTTTCCACCGCGTGGGAAACCGCCGCCGCCGCGACCCGGTCCTTGTAGGAGCCGGTGGGATTGACGGATTCCAGCTTAAAGTACAGGTTGCGCAGGCCCAGCGCGGGCCCCAGGCGCACGCTCTTGACCAGGGGCGTGTTGCCTTCCCCCATGGTCACCAGGGGCCGGCGGGCTTGCCCCGCGGTCCGGGGTGCGCCGTCCTGGCCCGCAGCCACGTCGGGTTGACTTCGCTGGCGTACGTGTTTCAATTCCGTCGCTCTCGCCTTTCCACTGGGCATGATTCGGTGGCTCCGCTCAAAGGAGGCCCCTGGGGCGGTCCGGCTCACACCGGCACCCGCGCACCCCCGGCCGCGTTGGACGCCAGGGCCCCAAGCAGGAGACGCACCGTCTTGTACGCTTCCCGGGGCGGGCACTGGGTGGTGCCCTGGCCGGTTTCGTAGATTTGGATCAACTCATAGATGGCCGCCATCTCGCCGCTGCGGCTGAAACGCTCCAAGGGGGCGCTCTGTTTGGTGACCCGCCAGCCCGAGGCCAGCTCCAACTCGGCTTCCCGCTGCCGGAGGATGATGGAGCCCCGGCTGCCGATGAGGCGGATGTTCATTTCCTCGGGGTTGGTCTTGAGGGCGCTCAAGTAGGCCCGCAGGCCGCCGGCGAAACCGATCCAGATCTCCGCGCCCGGGTCCTGGGCCGGATCCCGGCCGCCGTCGCCTTTGTACACGGTGCCGTAGTCCTGGTTGTCTTTGTCCAGCTCCGCGGCCACCCACGCGGGATCGTCCTGGGCCATCATGCAGATGACGTCCAGCATGTGGGAGGTGTTGCGGAACAGCATGGCCCGGGGCCCGCCGTAATAGCCGATGATGGCGCTCAACTGGCCGATGGTGCCCTGCCGCAGCTGGTGCAGGGCCCAGCGGTAGTGGGGCCCGTAGCGCCGGGTGTGGTTGACGGTGGCCACCACGCCGTGCCTTTCCACCGCGTCGATGATGCGCTGGGCGTCCTCGTGGCTGGTGGCCAGCGGCTTTTCCAGCAGCAGCATCTTGACGCCCGCCTCGCAGGCGGCCACAGCCAAGTCCGCGTGCAGGTGGTCGGGCGTCACCACGCTCACCATGTCCAGCTGCTCTTTTTCCAGCATCGTCCGCCAATCGTCGTACAGGCGCACGCCAGGCCAGCGGTGGGACCAAAGCCGGGCAAAGTTGTCCAAGGCCGCCGGCACGATGTCGCACACCGCCACCACTTCCACTTCCGGCACCAGGGCGTACGCGGCCGCATGGCTGTAGGGTTCCTCCTCGCCCAGCACCGGGTCAAAGGCCGGGGCCACCGGCCGGACCGCAATGTCGCCCAGGCCCACGATGGCCGCCTTGTACTTGGCCATTTCCGTCCCTCCTGTGGGTATGCACTGCCGCAGAGTCCTTGCTCCATCTCAGGTGCTGCCTTGCGCTGCCGCTGCCACGATGGTCATCATGGGCCGGCCGCTGGCCCTTGGGCCGCGGCGGGGCCGGCCGCCCGCCGCCCTTTCAGCTGCGCTTTTGCCACCGCGGGTCCAAGGCATCCCGCAGCCCGTCGCCGATGAAATTGATGCTCAGCACCGTCAAGGCGATCGCCGCCCCCGGGGCCAGCCACTGCCACGGCCGCTGCACCACCACCGTGATGGACTGGGCGGCGTGCAGCATGTTGCCCCACGTGGGCGTGGGCGGCTGCACCCCAAGCCCCAAGAAGCTCAAACTGGACTCGGTCAAGATGGCCGTGGCCACCTGCAGCGTGGCCGCGACGATGACCGGCGCGGCGATGTTGGGCAGGACATGGCGCGCGATGATGCGCAGCCGCGACCCGCCCACGGCCGTGGCCGCCTCCACAAACAGCTCGCTGCGCACCTGCAGCACCTGGCCCCGGGTCACCCGGGCCACCCCCGGCCAGCCAAAGATTCCCAGAGCCAGGACGATGTTGGTAGGCGACGGGCCCACCAGGGGCGCGATGGCGATCATGGCCAACAGGGTCGGCACCGACAAAAAGATCTCGGCCACCCGCATGATGATCGCGTCCACCCGGCCGCCCAAAAACCCCGACAGCGCGCCCAGCGCCAAGCCCAGGGACGTGCTGATGGCCACGGCGCCCGCCCCCACCGCCAGGGAGATGCGCCCGCCGTAAAGCAGGCGGGTGGCCAGGTCCCGGCCCAGTTCGTCGGTGCCCAGGGGAAACTGGCGGGACGGCGGCTGGGAGATGTGCAGGAAGTTCATCTCGTTGGGATCGTACGGGCTCAGGATGGGGCCCAGCACCGTGGCCGCGACCATCAGGATCACAAACACCAAGCCCGCGGCGGCCAACCGGTGCCGCATGAGCCGCGCCCAAAATCCCGCCCGTCCCGGCCGCTTTTCCGTCCCGGGGGTCGCCGGACTGTTGTCTGTCGTGCAGGTGTCTGCTGTTTGCACTGGCGCTCCCTACTGACGACGAATTGTCGCGGGTCGGCGGGCCGGCGGCCCCCCACGCCCGCGGATGCATGGTGTAGGCCTAATGGTACCGGATGCGCGGATCCGCCACGGCGTACGCGATGTCCGTGAGCAGCGTGCTGATGACCACCATCACCGACACAAACAGCGTCACGCCCATCACCACCGGGTAGTCCCGGGACCGGGCCGCATTGACCAGCATGTTGCCCATGCCCGGCCACTGAAACACGGTTTCGATGACGACAGAGCCGCCAAACAGGGCCGGCAGCCGCAGGCCGATGACCGAGATGACGGGAATGAGGGCGTTGGGCAGCCCGTGTTTCAGCACCGATACGACGTCGCTCAAGCCTTTGGCCCGGGCCGTGCGGATGTAGTCCGCGCCCAGCACCTCCAGCAGGCTGCTGCGCACGTAGCGGGTCAGGGCGGCCGTCAGCTCCAGGCCCAGGCTGATGCCCGGCAAGAGCAGGTGGTGCAGCCGGTCCAGCCACACGTTGGCCGCGCCGGGGCTGGAGTACCCAAAGGGCGGCACCCAGGCCAGCCACACCGCGAAGATGTAAATCAACAGCATGCCCATGAAGAAACCGGGCACCGACAGCCAAAAGAACGCGCTCACAGTGAGCAGGTAGTCCAGCCACGAGTACTGCCTCACCGCCGACACCACGCCTGTGGCGATGCCCAGCACCGTAGAAAGCAACAGCGCGAAGGCCATGAGCAGGGCCGTGGGCCCCAGCCGGTTGAGGATCATGCGGCCCACGCTCTGGTGGCTGGTCAGCGAATATCCCAGGTCGCCCTGGAGCACCCGCCCCATCCAGTGGAGGTAGCGGATGGGGGCTGGCTGGTCCAGCCCCAGCCGACTCCGCCAATACTCCAAGTCGGCGTCCGCTACCGCCACATCGGGGGGAATCATCGCGTCCAGCGCGTCGCCCGGGGACAGTTCCTGAAACAGGAACGCCAACACCGAGACGCCGATGGCGACCGGGATCATCATGAGCAGGCGCCGCAGCAAGAACGCGTACACGTCTCCGCCCTCCGGTGCGTCAGTTCACGATGTCGATGTTCTCATATCCACCGTAAAACCGGAGGAAAGACGGTCCCACCGCGTTTTCCGCGCCCACCACGTTGGAACGGATGGCCACCACCTGCAGGGGCTCCCACAGGTACACCCAGTGCAGCTCCTCGTTGAGGATGCGGGAGACCTCCTGATAAATGCCCACCCGGGCCTGCTGGTCGGTGGTGACCCGGCCCAGCTCCATCAGGCGGTCCACTTCCTCATTGCAGTACCGGGTGCTGTTGTTGCCGCCGGGCGGGAACATGCCGCAGGTGATGGTTGTATAGGCCGCGTCGGGATCCGTCGGCACGCCCAGGGCGCCGTAGAACATGGGCAAGGAGTTGTCGTTGATGCGGGCCCGCAAGGTGGGCGGGTCGATGAACACGGGGTTCACCCTGATGCCGACCTGGGCCAGCATCTGCTGGATGGCCACCATCGCGTTGGCCGTCATCTGGTCGGGGTAGTAGTAGACCAGCTCGTACACTTGCGAATCCCGCCAGCCCGCCTCGGCCAAGAGCTGCCGGGCCTTTTGCGGATCGTAAGGATACGTGTTCAGGTCCGCGGGCTGGGCCCACTCCTGCGGGAACATGGTGTAGGCCGGCCGCACCGTGTCCCGGAACAGCGACCGCACCAGCGGCTCCCGGTTGATGGCGTAGGCCATGGCCTGGCGCACCCGCGGGTCGGCAAACTCAGGGTAGGAGCTGTTGACGGCCAGGGAACGCACCGTCAAGGTGCGGTAGAAGGTGATGTTGGTATTCGCGAGGCTGTTCAAGAAGTCGAGGTTGGTCACGTCCACCTCGACGATGTCCACGGTGCCCGCCGCGTAGGCCGCCAGGGCGGTTTCCGCGTTGGCAAACAGGTGGATGACGATGCCGTCCAGCTTGGGCTTGCCCCGGAAGTAGTGGGGGTTGGCCGTCAGCTCGATGCGCTGGTCCTCAAGATAGCGGGTCCACATAAAGGGCCCGGTGCCCACAAAGCTCTCGGTCCAGAAGGGATCGTTGCAGATCTGATCCACGGGAATGTGGGCCAGCCTGTGCTTGGGATAGATGGGAATGTGCAGCTGCTCGGACAAGAAGGTGGCCATGGGGGCCTTGGTCTCGATTTCCACCGTGTAGTCGTCCAGGGCCCGGACGCCCGACAGCTCTTGGGCCTGGCCCGAGGCCACCTCGTCGTAGCCGGCGATGTAGGACACCACATGCCCCCGCAGCGCGGCAAGGGGATGGGCAAACAGGTTAAACGTAAAGACGACGTCCTCCGCGGTGAAAGGCGTGCCGTCGTGCCACAGCACGTTCTTGCGCAGGTGGAAGCGCCATACGTTGCCCTCCACCTCATAGGACTCGGCCAGGTCGGGCACCCACGTGTTGCCGTCCCGGGTGACGGAGTAGAGGGTGCTGGCGATGAGCCGGTCGGTGACAGGCGTCGTGGTGCTGGTCAGGCCGCAGAAGTCCTTGTAGCTGGCGAAACCGGCGAGATTCAAGATCTTCTGCCCCGCAGTGCTCGCGGCCGCGGGCGCCGCCGGGAACACGAGCGTCGTCGCGACCACCAACAGCAATCCCAACGAAACGAGTTTCCTGGTTGACATCTGGTGCCTCCCCTCTCCGGTCTCCACGCACAACCCGACAGATGGACTCCCCGTCAACCCCCGTCCCGGACCGCCTCACCCCTTTCCCCTGTCTTATGGTCAAGCGGTCAGGCCACCGCGGCACTTGACACTTAGTGTAAATTTTGGTCTGATTATTGTCAAGGGTGGGGGCTAGTGCACCATCCTATGGAGTCCGCTGTTCATTGCCCCTCGTCCGAGCGATTCGCTGCCTTTCTCAGCGCCTTGACCCATGGCGGCCGCTGTGACATAAAGAATTTGGCCGCGTTGGTGGTCTGGCCGCTTTACCATCCACGGGACGGGGCCGGGGGGCTGCCCTCGCCGAGGCGAGGCCGCGGGCTGGCCTCTCACCCCTGACGCGCAGGTGATGGCCCATGAAACCGGTTCGTCCGCAATACACCTACGAGGCCGTCGAGGCGGCCATCAAGGAGTACATCATCGAAAACGAGCTGCAGCCCGGGGATCCGCTGCCGTCGGAGCGGGAGTTGGCCCAAGCCTTGGGCGTCAGCCGCCCGTCGGTGCGGGAAGCCATCCGCTCCTTGAGCGTCTTGGGCCTGGTGGACGTGCGCACCGGCGAGGGCACCTTTGTCCGGAACATCGACTTTGGCAAGGTCATCAAGGACTTGTCGCCCTTGCTGGTGACCAACCCCCGCACCGTCATCGAAATGCAGGAGGTGCGGGAAGAGCTGGAGGTCATGGCGTGCCGCCGGGCCGCCACCCGCCTGACCGAAGAGCAAAAGGGGAAGCTCGCGCAAAACCTCGCGGCCATGGAAGAGGCCGTCCGGCGCAAACAGCCCAGCCGGGGGCTGGAGCTTGATCTCGCGTTCCACAACCTCATCTACGAGGCCGCCGCCAACCAGGTGCTGCAGCAGATGGCCGATTCCATCACCGATCTGGTGCACGAAGTGCGGGTGGCGGGCCTGCGGGTAGTGCCCGACCTCACCATCATGCTGGAACAGCACCGGGAAATCTACGACGGCCTCATTTCGGGCGATCCCGAACAGGCCGCCCGCGCCATGCGCCAGCACATGCAAGGCGTCATGGACGTGCTGCGCCAGGGCTGCGGGCTGGGGGAATGGGAGTCGTAGCCAATGAGAGGCAAAAGGCGACGGGTTCCGCCGGGAACCCGTCGCCTTTTATTGGCCGCAGCGCCCGCGGGCACTGCTCCCCGCGGGCGCCGCTCTTTGGGGCGCTACCGCACAAACCGGTTGCGCAGCACGCCGATGCCTTTGATCTCGCCCTCCACCACGTCGCCCGACTGCAGGTACTCCTCCTCGCCAGGGCCGTGGTAGACGCCCATCATGATGACGTCGCCGGTTTCCAGGGTGGTGATCTTGGAGATGAACTCGATGGTCCGCTCCACGGAGTGAATCATCAGGTTGGTGTTGACGGCGAACTTGGTCTTGCCGTTGACCCGCACTTCCATGTCCAGGTTCTGGGGATCCGGGATGTCCTCCCGCAGCACGATCCACGGGCCCAGGCTCGCGAAGCCGTCAAACCACTTGCCGTTGAGCCAGTCAAACCAGAAGTCCCGGTCCTTGGCCCGCCGCTCCTTGGGCATGGCCAGGCTGCGCCCGGACACGTCGTTGCCCACGGTGTAGCCCGCCACGTGCTCCAGGGCCCGCTCGTAGGGGATGTTCAAGCCGCCCCGGCCGATGATGACGGCCAGCTCGATCTCGTCGATGACGTCGGGCGCGAAGGCCGGCATGCGAATCTCGTCCTCGGGCCCCGACACGCACGTGGCCGGCTTCATGAACACCCACGGCGGCACCGCGGCCGTGTCGATGGTGCGGGGCGCGCCCTCCTGGTAGAAATTGCCCGCCAGCGCCAGGATCTTGCCGGGCCGCTTCACCGGCGCCAACAGGCGCACGTCGTCCACCCGCCCCGCCGCGGGGGCCCCTTGGGCCAGCCCGGCGATCTCGGCCTTGGACTTGGTCAATACCGGCCGCAAGTCGTCCCGGTCGCCGCCCAGCTCCGCCAGCACGGGCCCCAGGTCGCGGACGACGTCGTCGACCACGACGCCGGCGCTGGCTTGACCGTCACCCAGCTGAAACCGAACAAGTTTCACTCGCTGCACCCCTCATCTTGTGGTTTTGGCTGCTTTGCGGCCCTTGCTGCCTCTTGGTTGCTGCCTTCTGGCTGATGCCTTCTGGTTGCTTTGGTTGCTGCTTTGTGGCTGCTGCCTTTTGGTTCCTACCGCTTGGCGGCCTTCGCCGCTGCGGCTCACACATGCCACACATAAAGGTCCCGGTTGGCCAGGGGCAGATCCATCCACACGCCGCCCAGCCGGTGGCTCTCCGCCACGGCCAGGCACGCTTCGGTGGCCCGGTGCGCGAGCTCGATGGGGTTGGCCGTGGGCCGATCCTGCTCGTAGGCTTCGATGAGGTCGTTCAAGGCCGCCAGGGTCCCGCTGCCCGCGTCCACGAAAGGCACCGGCCGCTCGGTCCAGACGGGCCAGCGCACCGGGCTGTTTTCGTCCTGGCGCCGCAGGCGGACCGCCGCGCCGTTGTTTTCGACGCGCACCGCCCCTTGGGTGCCCGCGATTTCGTAGTCCAGGGCCCCGGCCGGCACCACCTGGGCCAGCACGCCGTTCTCAAACTCGATTTGATACAAGGCATCGGGGTCCTGATCCAAGCGGTGGCCCGCAAACCGCACGTCGCCCCGCAGCGTCCCCCGCACCCGCCGGATCTTGGGGTCTCCCAGCATGAACATGATGGCGTCGATACTGTGGATGTGCATGTGCATCAGCGGGCTGCGCCGGGCCCAGTACACAGCCGCCAGCGGTTCGCCGACGGCGCCGGACAAGACCAGCTCCCGCGCCTGGCGGTAGCGGGGATGGAAACGCTTGAGGGTGCCCGAGTTGAACTTGGTGCCCGATTCCCGGCACGCCTGGAGCAGGGCGTCGGCCTCCGCCATGGAACACGCGATGGCCTTCTCGCAGTATAGCATGGGCACCGCCCTGGCCGCCACGGCCGCGATGGAGGCATGGGTGTCGCCCCGGGTGGTGACCGCCACCAGGTCCAGGTCTTCCTTGGCCAGCATCTCTTGAAAATCCTCGTACACGGCCTTGACGCCCCACCGCTCCGCAAAGGCCCGGCGGCGCTCGGGATCAATGTCCGCGCCCGCCACCAGCTCGATTTTGGGGTGGGCCCGGCAGGCCGCCGCCACCGAGTAAGGCAGGAAGGGCGCGCCGGGGAACTCGTCGTCGATGGTGCTCCCCATCCGCCCGAGGCCGATGATGCCCGCCCGGTACTTGCGCACGCTCCGTCGCCTCCGCGGGACCGTGGTATGAAGGGCCCAATGGTAAGACCGGTTGACAGCCTTACCGGCGCTAAGATATACTGCAATCTAACAGATTTGGTCCGTTTTCGCAAGAGCACCATATGCCGGTCATGGCAGATCTTCACCAACACGGAAATCTCCTGCGGACGGCGGTTTCCCCGGGACTTCGCGACGCCAAGACT
>Ga0079224_100006340_pt1 | contig 15674 bp, 10 predicted proteins | sample Stecom2015_FD_80414 | JGI IMG/M metagenome (GOLD analysis project Ga0079224, IMG submission 80414) | Agricultural soil microbial communities from Utah to study Nitrogen management - Steer compost 2015 | ecosystem: Environmental > Terrestrial > Soil > Agricultural land | place: USA: Utah...
CCAGCGTGCCGAGATGCACGTCGAGCACGAAGCGCGTGATCCTGAGCGGCTTCGGCCGCAGGCGCGTGACGGGCGAGATGTCGATCCCCTCGAAGACGGGATACACCGCGACGCGCTCGCCGCCGCGGAGCCGGTGCCCGAAGCCGACCGAGCGCCCGTCGACGAGAATCAGGTCCACCTCGGTATGCGGGACGCCGATGGCCTCGATCGTATCCTTGACCGACGGCCGGCCGGTGAACGAGTACGTGAATGCGGTCTTGCGCAGCTCGGCCGGAAGAAAATCGTTGAGCTCCTCGTAGAACCGGAACTCGGCTCGGTGCACCGGAGGTGCGTGAGGGTCGTCGGGCGGGTCGCTGCTCATCGTCGGCTTCTCCATTCCCGGACGGTATCCGCTGTCATGGCCGAAGGTAAATCGCGGCGAGCCCCGCCGCGTGCGGCGGGGACATGCGCTCGAGGATAGGGCGCCGTTTCCGGCGCGTGCCGGTTTGTTGACACGACGCTAAAAGTCATCCGTCCAAGCCGTTTCCTCCATTGCGAACTTGCATGGCCTGGGATAAGCTCTCGACTCTCGTGGGGACCCTAGAGCCAGAACCGCTGAAGCCGATGGGGCGGTGATCCCGCCGCTTTCGCTGAACGCAGCCCGCCGTTTCCGCGAGCGCTGCGCCGCCCCTTCCGGGCGATGGGAAATCTTCGAAGAACACTCGTCCGCCGGCTGCGTGGCATGTCGGCGGCGCACAATGCAGGACGACGGGAGAGACGCATGTCGGGGACGTGCAGGGTAGCGAGGCTGTGCGCGGCGGTGCTCGCCGCGACCGGCCTGACGAGCGCGGCGAACGCCGGTATCACCGTGCTGATGCCGGACGGCGAGATCCTCGTTCAGCCGGGCGAGGTCATCAAGGTCAGGAACGACGCCGGGCTCCCCGATTTCGCGATCACCGATACGCCGCCGCTGCGCGTCGTTTCCGCGCTGTATCAGGATCTCCAATTGCCCGTGCTGGAGGACCTTTGCATCGTCCTGCCGCCCGACCTCGGCGGCGTCGAAGGGCCGGATTTCGAAGGCCTGCTGGAGATCGATCTCCAGGATGACTCGGGCGACAGGGCTTCCGTCAGGGTCACCTTGAACCAAGGCGGCGACGGCGCGTCCGAGCCGATCTGCCGGGACCCTGCGCCGCCCGTGGCGGGCGCCAACTATCCGTTCAGGACGAGCACGTTCGAGGAAGAGGCGGTTCTGCTTTCGACGGCGGATCTGCTCGCCGTCGTGCGCGATCCGAACGGCGGATTCGTGACCTGGGACAATCCGTCGGTGCCGCCGAGCGCCGGCACCGTGACCATCGTGGGCACGCCTCAGGAGCCGGGCGGCATCGAGTACACGCCGGCCAAGGATTTCAATGGCACGGTCAACATTTCCTACCAGGTGAACGACGCGCACGGCGACGGTCCGGTCGCGTTCACCGCGACGGTCGAAGTGCTGCCCGTCAACGATCCGCCGAGCGCGGCGAGCAGCGCCTGCACGGTCGGCGTGAACGGGGGGCCGTGTCTGCTGACGATCAGCGACCCCGACCATGACCTGTCCGTGCTCGAAGTCATCATCCTCGAGCAGCCGCAGGGCGGCCAGCTCGGCGACTTCGACCCGTCCACGAGCCGGATCAGCTACTTTCCGAGCCCCGGCACGACGTCGGACAGGTTCGTCTACATCGTGATGGACCCGAACGAAGGCACGTCGGACGAGGCGACGGTCGAGATCACGGTCACGGTCGACGAGCAGGCGCCGGTCGCGGTCATTCAGCTTCGCGACGGGAACGGCGCGCTGATCTCGAACCCCGGCAACATCGGCGACACCGACGGCGCCCCGGGAGAGCAGGTCGTGCTCGACGGCTCGGCCAGCCTGCCCGGCGTGCCGGAGTCGGCGATCCTCGCGTACCGCTGGACCGTCAACGGCGAGCCGCTGTCGGAGACGGTCGCGTCGGTCTCCGTCGCGCTGCCCGACGGGCAGAGCTCGATCGAGCTCGTCGTCGAGGACGAGCTCGGGCGGGAGAGCGCCCCGACGACGCTGCAGGCGGTCGTGCAGTCCCGGGCGAACGAGGGCAGCGTCGCGAGGATCTTCGTCAACGGCCAGGAGGTCACGACGTCGATCACGATCGACAACACCGATTTCGAGCCGGGCGAGACCGTGGAATTCGACGGGTCGCAGAGCGAGGACCCCGATGGGGATGCGATCGTCGACTACGCGTGGAGCCTGAACGGCGTCGTCGTGCAGAGCGGGCCCGAGCCGACGGCCACGCTCGATCTTGCAGACGGTGAGAACGTCGTGACGCTCACGGTGACCGACGAGCTCGGCGGCACCGGCTCGAGGACGATCACGGTGATCGTCGCGGCGGATCCGGACCTCGGCTCGTTGAGCGGCCTGACGCCGGCCGAGCGCTCCGTGGGCCGGGCGGTCAGCGAGCTGTGCCCGCGGCTGAACAGCATGTCGTCCGAGAGCATGACCGACGGCCAGCGGGCGCTGCTGAACCGCTGCACGAACATTCTGGCCGCCGGCAGCTCGGACCAGCAGCGAGCGGCGCTCGATGCGCTGACGCCCGAGGAAATCACGTCGCAGCAGACCACGGGCATCGACTTCTCGAGCTCGCAGCTCGGGAATCTGTCCTCCCGGCTGGCCGCGCTGCGCGGCGGAGTGGGCGGCGGCATCAACATCGCGGGGCTCACGCTGCGCGACGAGAACGGCCGCGTGATCCCGCTCCAGCAGCTCGTCGGCCTCGCGAAGCACCTCATTACCGGCGGGGCATCCGGCGACGACGACGTGCCGGGCGAGGGACCGTTGGCCGGCCGCTGGGGGATCTTCATCAACGGCAACATCATCGACGGCAAGAAGGACAAGACCGAGCGGGAGGCCGCCTACGACTTCGACGGCTGGGGCGTCACCGCGGGCTTCGACTATCGAGTGACGGACCAGCTGGTGCTCGGCCTCGCGGTCGGCTACAACGAGTCGGACACGAAGTTCGCAGGGGACGCCGGCGGGCTCGACAGCGACGGCGTGTCGACCTCGGTGTACGGGACGTACTTCACCGATCGGCTGTATCTCGACTTCATCGGCACGTCGGGGTCGCTCGACTACGAGTCGGTCCGCAGGATCGTTTACACCGACGCGAGCGGCCTGCGCGACGACAGCGCGTTCGGCACGACGAGCGGAGACCTCGACGCCCTCGGCGCGAGCTTCGGCTACGACTTCAATCGGGGCGGCTGGACGTTCGGCCCGACGTTCGCGCTGACGGCGATCGACGTCGAGGTCGACCCGTTCGCGGAGACGGGCGGCGGCGAGAACGGGGCGCTCGCGCTCGCGTTCGGCGCGCAGCGGGCGAAGTCCCGGACGGTCCAGGGCGGGTTCCAGGCCGGCTTCGCGTGGAGCCGGCCGTGGGGCGTGCTGTCGCCGCAGATGCGTCTTGCGTTCGTGCGCGAGCTCGAGAACGACAGCCAGATCGTGAACGTTCACTTCGTGCACGATCCGTTCGTGAACGATCCGTCGCAGCCGTCTCCCGGCGCGATCACGATCATCACGGACGAGCCGGACAGGGATTATGTCCGCTGGGGCATGGGCGTCACGTTCGTCCGGCCGAACGGCATCTCGGCGTTCGTCGACTACGAGTCGCTCGCCGGGTTCAGCTCGATCACGTCGCACGAGCTGACTTTCGGTCTGCGGATCGAGCGCAGCTTCCGCTGATGAGCCTCCGGGGTTTCGCGAGCACGGCGGTCGGACGAAGGCGGGCGTCCGGCCGCTGCTCTTAGGCCTGGGAAGCTTCCGCTTGACAATGGGGACGGATTCTACAAGCTACCCGACAGCGATAATGCGTTGCTCGGGGGACCCACGCCGCGGGGAGGGGGGACGCTAGCTCGCCGCCATCTCAGCCTATGCCGACGATCGATATCGGAAAACTGCTCGCACCTCTGTCCGCCGATTCCCCTTGCGGGGACGACCTCGAATACGATGCCGAGTTCATCGCCATGGAGCGGTCCGCCCAGTGGACGCCGGAAGTGGAGATGGGCTCGTTCCGTAAGCCGGCGGAACCGCCCAACTGGCGGAACCTTTTCGACAACGCGCTCGCGCTGTTCGGCCGCACGAAGGACCTGCGCGCCGCCGTGCACCTCGTGAACGCCGGCTGCCGCCTCGACGGCTTGCCGGCGCTCGCGTCCGGCCTCGCGCTGGTGAAGGGACTGCTCGTCGACTACTGGGACAGCGTCCACCCGATGCTCGACGAGACCGACGGCAACGATCCCACGCTCAGAATGAATTCGCTGCTGCCGCTCGGCACGCGGGACGGCGTCGTCGAGGCGCTGCTCAATTGCCCCCTCGCGCGGTCGAGGCGGATCGGCAAGGTCACGCTGCGCGACGTGCGCATCGCCGCGGGCCAGCTCCCGCCGCCGAAGGACGGCGAGGTGCTGGAGCAGGCGCATATCGAAGCCGCGTTCGCGGACGCCGAGCTCGAGGAGCTCGAGGCGAGCGCCGACGCCGCCAGGCGCGCGCTCGAGGATCTGAACGCGATCCTCGGCCACATCGCCGAGCGCGTTCGGCCGACCGAGGTGCCGGATCTCGGCCTGCTCGTCGCTGACCTGACCGAGGTCCACAAGGTGCTGTCCGCCCAGCTCGCGCGCCGGGGCGCCGACGGCGCCGACGCGGCGGCCGCGCCCGCGGTCTCGGCCGGCGGTAACGGGGCGGCCGAGGCGCTGCCGGGGAGGACTTTCGCAGTGGGCGAGATCACGAGCCGCGAGGACGCCGTCAAGGCGTTGGACAAGATCTGCGAGTACTTCCAGCGCAACGAGCCTTCGAGTCCGGTGCCGCTGCTGCTGCGTCGGGCGCAGCGGCTGGTCGCGAAGGATTTCCTCGAGATCCTTCGCGATCTGACGCCGGACGGCGTGTCGCAGGCCAAGCTGATAGGAGGCCTGGATCAGGATAACTGATTCCGCGGGGCCGCTGGCGGCCGGTGTCCGCATCTGAAAGCCACTTGTAAGGAGTAAGCCCGTGGCCAAGCAAAGCAGCCAGAAGTTCATCAAGAAGAACCGGCCTCCGCGCGTGCACATCGAGTACGACGTGGAGGTCGGCAACGCGCAGAAGAAGGTGCAGATCCCGTTCGTGATGGGCGTGCTCGCGGACCTCGCCGGCAAACGGGAAGAGCCGCTCCCGCCGATCGAGGAGCGCAAGATGCTGGAGATCGACGTCGACAACTTCGACAGCCGGATGAAGGCGTTGAAGCCGCGCGCGGCGTTCTCCGTGCCGAACACGCTCACCGGCGAAGGCGAGCTCAAGGTGGACATCACGTTCGAGAGCATGGATGACTTCTCCCCCGCCGCCGTGGCCCGCAAGGTGGCCGGCCTCGACAAGCTGCTCGAGGCGCGCACGCAGCTCTCGAACCTCGTGGCTTTCATGGACGGCAAGACCGGGGCGGAGAATCTCTTGACCCGCGCTCTGCAGGACGAGGCGCTGCTTCAGGCGCTCGCCTCGAAGGCGGCCGACAAGGCGCCCGAATAACACACGGAGAACCGATATGGCCGAGCAACAGACCGAGCAACGCGCCGAGGCCGGCGAAGCCCTAGCCGCCGATGAGTTCTCGCAGCTTCTGGCCAAGGAGTTCCGGCCGAAGTCGGACCGCGCGCGAGAGGAAGTCGAGAAGGCGGTGCAGACGCTCGCTCAGCAGGTGCTGAGCGACCAGGACCTGATCGTCGAGGACGCCACGAGCTCGATCAACGCGATCATCGCCGAGATCGACGCGAAGATCACCGAGCAGCTGAACCTGATCATGCACCATCCGGAGTTCCAGCAGCTCGAGAGCGCGTGGCGCGGGCTCGCCTATCTCGTCAACAACACCGAGACCGACGAGATGCTGAAGATCCGCTTCATGCCCCTGTCGAAGAACGAGCTCGGCAAGATGCTGAAGAAGTTCAAGGGGACGGCGTGGGATCAGAGCCCGCTGTTCAAGAAGATCTACGAGGCCGAGTTCGATCAGCTCGGCGGCGAGCCGTACGGCTGCCTCGTCGGCGACTACTACTTCGATCATAGTCCGCCGGACGTCGAGATCCTGAGCGGCATGGCTCAGATCGCGGCTGCAGCCCATGCGCCGTTCATCGCGGGCGCCGCGCCGTCGGTGATGCAGATGGACTCGTGGCAGGAGCTGTCGAAGCCGCGCGATCTCACGAAGATCTTCACGACGCCCGAGTACGCGGCGTGGCGCTCGCTGCGCGAATCCGAGGACTCGCGCTACCTGGGGCTCGCGATGCCGCGCTTTCTCGCGCGTCTGCCGTACGGCTCGAAGACGGATCCGGTCGAGGAGTTCGACTTCGAGGAGGACACGGACGGCGCCGACTCGAGCCGCTACACGTGGGCCAACTCCGCGTACGCGATGGCCGTGAACATCAACCGTGCGTTCAAGGAGTACGGCTGGTGCTCGCGTATCCGCGGCGTGGAGTCCGGCGGCGCGGTCGAGGGGCTGCCGGTGCACACCTTCCCTTCGGACGACGGCGGCGTGGACATGAAGTGCCCGACGGAGATCGCGATCAGCGACCGCCGCGAGGCGGAGCTCGCGAAGAACGGCTTCATGCCGCTGATCCATCGCAAGAACAGCGACACGGCGGCGTTCATCGGCGCGCAGTCGCTGCAGAAGCCGGCCGAGTACGACGACCCGGACGTATCGGCGAATGCCGCGCTGTCGGCCCGGCTGCCGTACCTTTTCGCGTGCTGTCGTTTCGCGCACTACCTGAAGTGCATCGTCCGCGACAAGATCGGCTCGTTCAAGGAGCGCGCGGCCATGGAGAAGTGGCTGAACGACTGGATCACGCAGTACGTGGACGGCGACCCCGACAACTCGAGCGAGGAGGTGAAGGCGCGCAAGCCCCTCGCGGGGGCCGAGGTGGTCGTCGAGGAGGTCGAGGGCAATCCGGGGTACTACACGTCGAAGTTCTACCTGCGGCCGCACTACCAGCTCGAAGGGCTCACCGTTTCGCTGCGCCTCGTCTCGAAGCTGCCGAGCCAGGCGTAGGGAGCGCTCGGAGCGTCGTGCCTCGCGTGCGAAGCGTCTTTCTGGAGAAGAAAAGGGAGATAACAAGTGGCTATTGACGCATTTCTGAAGCTCGACGGCATCAAAGGCGAATCGGTCGACAAGGCCCACAAGGAAGAGATCGAGGTGCTGTCCTGGTCGTGGGGCATGAGCCAGACCGGCACCACGCATCGGGGCACCGGCGGCGGCGCGGGCAAGGTCAGCGTGCAGGACCTGTCGATCGTGAAGTACGTGGACCGCGCGTCCCCGGTGCTCATTCAGGCGTGCTGCACGGGCAAGCACATCGAGGAGGCCGTGCTGTCCGTTCGAAAGGCGGGCGGAGAGCCGCTCGACTACCTGGTGCTGACGCTGAACGACGTGCTGATCAGCTCGGTGTCGTCGGGGGGCTCGACGGGGGACGAGCTCGTGACGGAGACGATCTCGCTCAACTTCGCCCGTTTCAATGTCTCGTATCAGCCGCAGGACGCGAAGGGCGGCAAGGCCGGCGGGGCGATCGAGGCAGGCTTCAACATTGCGACGAACGAGGCGGCCTGATCCCGTCCGCGCACCGCGGCCGCCGCTCGTGCCGATCGAGCGCGGCCGCGGCGTCGACCCTTTCCCCGGAGCCTGCCGATGACCGACGCGGTCGAATACCTCCGCCAGGGCGACCCGGAAGCCGCTCTCGCATCGCTGCAAGCCCTCGTGCGCGCCGAGCCCGCGGAGGCGAAGCACCGCATCTTCCTGTTTCAGCTGCTGAGCGTGCTCGGTCAGTGGGAGCGCGCGCTGACGCAGCTGAACGTGGCCGGCGAGCTCGATGCCGGTGCGCTCGGCATGGTGCAGGTCTATCGCGAGGCCCTGCGCATCGAGGCGCTGCGGGCCGAGGTCTTCGCCGGCAAGCGCTCGCCGCTCGTGTTCGGCGAGCCCGAGCAATGGGTCGCGATGCTGCTCGAAGCGCTGCGGCTCGGCGCCGACGGCGAATACGGGCAGTCGCAGGCGCTGCGCGAGCAGGCCTTCGAGCTGGCGCCCGCGACGCCGGGGCAGGTCGACGGCCGGCCGTTCGAGTGGATCGCGGACGCCGACCCGCGGCTCGGCCCGACGATCGAAGCGATCGTCCACGCCCGCTACTACTGGATCCCGATGCATCGCATCGCGCAGATGCGCATCGAGAAGCCGGTCGATCTGCGCGATCTCGTGTGGGTGCCGGCGGAGTTCGAGTGGACGAACGGCGGCCAGGCCGTCGGCCTGATCCCGACCCGCTATCCGGGCTCCGAGAGCGCCGCCGATCCGCTGTTGCGGCTGGCCCGTAAGACCGAGTGGACCGAGCTCGGCGCCGGGCTCTCGGTAGGCCTCGGTCAGCGGCTGCTCGCGACGGACGACGAGGATTATCCGCTCGCCGAGATCCGGCACGTCGTGCTCGGCGCCGCGCCCGCCGGCGACGCGCCGTAGCCCGGGCAGCCGGACATGGCCGAGCTCACGCCGCAGGAACGCCTTCAGCCGGCGCTGCTCGACCGGCTCACCGACGATGCGCCGGACGAGCGCACCGAGGCGCGGGAGCGGCGCGTGCTGTCGATGCACCGGCTGCGCAGCGCGCTGCTGCGCGATCTCGCGTGGCTGCTCAACGCCGGGCAGCTCGAGAGCGTGCGGGACCTCGGCGACTATCCGGAGGTGCGCCGCTCGGTGCTGAACTACGGCATTCCGGATCTCGCCGGCCTGACGCTCGCCGGCGCGGATCCCGCCTTCATCGAGAAGGCGATCCGCGACGCGATCCTCCGCTTCGAGCCGCGCATCGCCCCGCAGTCGCTGCGGGTGACCGCGATGACCGAGGACAAGGCGCGCAGCCGCTCCGCGCTCGTGTTTCGGATCGAGGGGGAGATCTGGGCGAAGCCGGCGGCGCAGCCGCTTTACCTGAAGACCGAGGTGGACCTCGAGACCGGCGATGCGGTGCTGACGGAAGGGCAGGCCTAGTGACGCGCCGACGCCGCTGCGGCCGTCCTCTCGACCCGACGGAACGCTGAATGGACCCGCGTTTTCTTCGCTACTACGAGCGCGAGCTGTACCACCTGCGCGAGATGGGCGCGGAGTTCGCGAAGGAGTACCCGAAGATCGCCGGCCGCCTCGGCATCGACGGCGCGACGGAGGTGCAGGACCCGTACGTCGAGCGGCTGCTCGAGGGCTTCGCGTTCCTCGCGGCGCGGGTGCAGCTGAAGCTCAAGGCCGAGTTCCCGCGGTTCACGCAGCACCTGCTCGAGCTCGTCTATCCCCATTACCTCGCGCCGCTGCCTTCGATGGCCGTCGCGGAGTTTCGGCCCGTGCTCGGCGAGGCGGCGCTCGCCGAAGGCTTCACGCTGCCGCGCGACTCCGTGGTCCGGACCGTGCTGGCCCGCGGCGAGCGGACCGCGTGCGAGTACCGCACCGGGCAGGAGCTGGTCCTTTGGCCGATCGAGCTGACGGACGCGAAGTATTACGGCAGCGCCGGCGCGCTTGCGACGATCGGCGTTGAGCGCCTCGACGAGATCCGCGCCGGCATTCGGCTGAACCTCGAGGCGACCGCGGGTCTGACGTTCGCGCAGCTGCCGCTCGATCGGCTGCGCCTCTACCTGGAGGGCGCCGAGGGCATTCCGGGCCGCATCTACGAGCAGCTCCTCGGGAACGCCCGGCGCGTGCTCGTTCGCCCGAAAGGCGGCACGGAGCCGTGGCGCGAGTACCTGCCCGGGTCGTCGATACGGCCGGTCGGGTTCGCCGAGTCCGAGGCGCTTCTGCCCTACACGCGCCGCTCGTTCCAGGGCTACCGGTTCCTGCAGGAGTACTTCGCGTTCCCGGAGCGCTTCTTCTTCGTCGACTTCACCGGGCTCGCGCCGGCCGTCGCGAGGTGCGCGGGCAAGGAGCTCGAGATCATCGTGCTGCTCGGGCGGCGCGACGCCGAGCTCGAGAACGTGCTCGGCCGCGAGCATTTCGCGCTCAACTGCGCGCCGATCGTGAACCTGTTTCCGAAGCAGGCGGACCGGATCCATCTGACCGAGCGGCAGCACGAGTATCACGTCGTGCCGGACCGCACGCGCCCGATGGACTTCGAGGTGTGGTCGGTGCTCGAGGTTCAGGGCTATGGTGCGAGCGCGAAGCCCGAGCAGACGTTCCTGCCGCTCTACGCGCATCACAGCTGGACGCGCCCGGAGAATGCCGCGTTCTTCACGGTCCGGCGCGAGCCGCGGATGCTGTCGTCGAAGCAGCAGCGGCGCGGCGCACGCTCGAGCTACGTCGGCAGCGAGGTGTACATCGCGATCGTCGATGCGGGGGAGGCGCCGTATCGGACGGGGCTGAAGCAGCTCGGCGTCGCGACGCTTTGCAGCAACCGCGACCTGCCGCTGCACGTCTCGCTGGGCCACGGGCGGACCGACTTCACGCTCGACGTCGGCGCCCCCGTCGAGTCGATCCGCTGCGCGGCGGGGCCCACCCGCCCGCGCCCGTCGTTCGTGCACGGCGACACGGCCTGGCGGCTGATCAGCCATCTGTCGCTGAACTACCTGTCGCTGCTCGACGGCGGGCCTGACGGCGCCGAGGCCCTGCGCTCGATGCTCGGGCTGTATTGCGACCAGAACGATGCCGCGACGCTGCGCCAGATCGAGGGCGTGAAGTCGGTGAGCTCGGCCCCGGTGCACGCGCGCATTCCGACCGACGGGCCGATCACGTTCGGCCGCGGGCTCGGCATCACGTTGACGTGCGACGAGGCGGCGTTCGCGGGCGGCGGGCTGTTCCTGTTCGGCAAGGTGATGGAGGAGTTCTTCGCGAAGTACGCCTCGATCAACTCGTTCACGCAGACCGTGCTGCGCTCCGTCGAGCGCGGAGAGGTGATGCGATGGCCACCGCGTCTCGGACGGCGCCACACGTTGTAGATCGGCTGCGGGCCCTCGAGGAAGCGCCGCACGAGTTCGATCTCTTCGCGGCGCTGCGCCAGCTCGAGTGCCTCCATCCCGACATGCCGCGCATCGGCGAGGCCGCGCGCCCGTCGGCCGAATTCGTGCGGCTCGGGCAGCAGCCTTCGCTCGCGTTCGCGCCTTCGGCGATCGCGTCCTTTCGGGCCGGCGGGCCGGGCCGGCCGAGCCGTCTCGCCGCGTACTCGTTCGGGCTGTTCGGCCCGAACGGCCCGCTGCCGATTCACCTGACGGAGTACGCGTACGCGCGCGAGCTCGTCCGGGATTCGACGTTCCGCCGCTTCGCGGACGTGTTCCACCACCGCATGCTGAGCCTGTTCTATCGGGCGTGGGCGGACGCGCAGCCCGTCGTCAGCCTCGACCGTCCGGCGCCGCAGCGGTTCGCGGTCTACCTCGGCAGCCTGATCGGCATCGCGGCGCCGGAGTTTCGCGATCGCGACGCGTTGCCGGATCCCGCGAAGCTCTCGCGGGCCGGCCGGTTCGGCCTCGCGACGCGCCCGGCGGAGGGGCTCGTCGCCGTGCTCGAGGACTTCTTCGGGCTGCCGTTCGAGCTCGTCGAGCTCGTCGGCGAGTGGCTGCACGTGCCGGAGGAGGACCGGCTGCGGCTCGGCGGATCGCCCGAGTCCGCGACGCTCGGCCGGAGCACCGTGCTCGGCTCGTCCGTGTTCGGCTGCCAGCACGCGTTTCGGCTGATCTGCGGGCCGCTCACGGCGGACGCGTTCGAGGATCTCCTGCCCGGCGGGCAGAGCCTCGCACGGCTGCGGGACATCGTCCGCAACTATATCGGCGACGAGCTCGCGTGGAAGGTGAACCTCGTGCTGCGGCGGGACGAGGTGCCGCAGTGCCGCCTCGGCGTGTCCGGCCGCCTCGGCTGGACCACGTGGCTCGGCACGAGAACGAGTGAAGACGACGCGCGCGACGTCGTGATCGACCCGTTCTTCGGCGGGACGGCGCGGGCGTAAACGGAGGAATCGACATGGCGGAGATCAATCGCACGGCGCTTTTCGGCAAGCTGAACCCGGTCGGCTACAAGGCCATCGAGGCGGCGACGGTGTTCTGCAAGATGCGCGGCAACCCGTACGTCGAGCTCGTGCACTGGATCCACCAGATCCTTCAGCTTCAGGACTCGGACCTGCACCGCATCCTGAAGCAGTTCAACGTCGATCCCGGGCGGCTCGCGCGCGACATCACGGACGCGCTCGACCGGCTGCCGCGCGGCTCGACGACGATCTCCGACCTGTCCGCGCACGTCGAGGAGGCGGTCGAGCGCGGCTGGGTGCTCGCGACGCTGCTGTTCGGCGAGTCGCAGGTGCGCACCGGCTACCTCGTCGCCGGCATTCTGCAGACGCGCGGGCTGCGCCACGCGCTCACCGGCATCTCGCGCGAGTTCGAGAAGATCAAGTACGACACGCTGACGGACCGTTTCGCCGAGATCTGCGACGGCTCGCCCGAAGCGTCGATGAGGGCGAAGGACGGCTTCCAGGTCGGCGGCGGCGCCCGCCCCGGCGAGGCGAGCGGCGCGATGGCGCCGGCGCAGATGGGCAAGCAGGAGGCGCTCGCGCAGTTCACGACGGACCTCACCGAGCTGGCCCGGCGCGGCGAGATCGATCCGGTGGTCGGGCGCGACGAGGAGATTCGCCAGATCGTCGACATCCTGATGCGCCGGCGGCAGAACAACCCGATCCTCACCGGCGAGGCGGGCGTCGGCAAGACGGCGGTCGTCGAAGGCTTCGCGCTGCGGATCGCGCGGGGCGACGTGCCGCCGATGCTGCGCGACGTGTCGCTGCGCGCCCTCGACGTCGGGCTGCTGCAGGCGGGCGCCAGCATGAAGGGCGAGTTCGAGAACCGCCTGCGGCAGGTGATCGACGAGGTGCAGGCATCGGAGAAGCCGATCATCCTGTTCATCGACGAGGCGCATACGCTCGTCGGTGCGGGCGGCGCGGCGGGCACCGGCGACGCGGCGAATCTCCTGAAGCCCGCGCTCGCCCGCGGGACGCTGCGCACCGTCGCCGCGACGACGTGGGCCGAGTACAAGAAGTACATCGAGAAGGATCCGGCGCTGACGCGCCGCTTCCAGGTCGTGCAGGTCGGCGAGCCGTCCGAGGAGAAGGCGATCCTGATGATGCGCGGGATCGCATCCAAGATGGAGCAGCACCATCGCGTGCAGATCCTCGACGAGGCGCTCGAGGCGTCGGTGAAGCTCTCGAGCCGCTACATCCCGGCGCGCCAGCTCCCCGACAAGTCCGTGAGCCTGCTCGATACCGCCTGCGCACGGGTCGCGGTCAGCCAGCACGCGACGCCGGCCGAGGTCGAGGACAGCCGGCGCCGCATCGAGGCGCTCGAGACGGAGCTCGAGATCATCGGCCGCGAGAAGGCGGTCGGCGTCGACACCGCGCAGCGCGAGGCCGCCGTGGACGCCGAGCTCGCCGCGGAGCGCGAGCGCCTCGCGCAGCTCGAATCGCGCTGGACGACCGAGCGGAACCTCGTCGAGAAGATCCTCGCGCTGCGGGCGGAGCTGCGCCGCGGGACGGGCAAGGTCGAAGGCACGGACAGCGCGCTCGAGAGCGCGGCGGACCGCGCGGCCGCGTCGGGCGGCGCGGCCGGAAGCGGCAACGGCTCGGGAGGCGGGCCCGCGCTGTCGGAGGAGGAGCGTGCGGCGCTCCTCGCCGAGCTGCGCGAGCTTCAGGCCGAGCTCGCGGAGCTTCAGGGCGAGTCGCCGCTGATCCTGCCGAGCGTCGATCAGCAGGCCGTCGCGTCGGTCGTGCAGGACTGGACCGGGATCCCGGTCGGCCGGATGGTCAGGAACGAGATCGAGACGGTGCTGAACCTCGCCGGGGCGCTCGCGAAGCGGGTGATCGGCCAGGATCATGCGCTCGAGATGATCGCGAAGCGGATCAAGACGTCGCGCGCGAACCTCGACAACCCCGGCAAGCCGATCGGCGTCTTCATGCTCGCGGGCCCGTCGGGCGTCGGCAAGACGGAGACGGCGCTAGCGCTCGCCGAGGTGATGTACGGCGGCGAGCAGAACGTGATCACGATCAACATGAGCGAGTTCCAGGAGCCGCACACGGTCTCGACGCTGAAAGGCGCGCCGCCGGGCTACGTCGGCTACGGCGAGGGCGGCGTGCTGACGGAGGCCGTGCGCCGGCGGCCGTACAGCGTGGTGCTGCTCGACGAGGTCGAGAAGGCGCACAGCGACGTCCACGAGATCTTCTTCCAGGTGTTCGACAAGGGCGTGATGGAGGACGGCGAAGGCCGGCTCATCGACTTCAAGAACACGCTGATCCTGCTGACGACCAACGTCGGCACGGAGCTGATCATGAACATGTGCAAGGACCCGGAGCTGATGCCGGAGCCGGAAGGCATCGCGAAGGCGCTGCGCGAGCCGCTGCTGAAAGTCTTCCCCGCGGCGCTCCTCGGGCGCATCGTCACGATCCCGTATTACCCGCTCAGCGACTCGATGATCGACGCGATCGCGCGGCTGCAGCTCGAGCGGATCCGCGAGCGTATCCGCCGCAACCACGGGGCCGAGCTCCGCTACACGGACGAGGTCGTGGAGCTGATCCGCAAGCGCTGCACCGAGCTCGAGAGCGGCGGCCGCATGATCGACGCGATCCTGACGAACACGATGCTGCCGCGGATCAGCGAGGAGTTTCTCGGGCTGATGCTCGAAGGGCGGCAGGTGCGCGAGATCGAGATCGGCGTCAGCGACGGGCAGTTCTCGTACGCGTTCGCGTAGCCCGCCGTCCGGCGCCGATCGGTCGGCGGCCGATCAGATCGTCGGCACGAACAGGAAGTCGCCGTTCAGGTGCCCCGCGTCCGCGAGCGCGGAGTAGCGCGGGCTCTGCTCGATGCCGAACTCGGCCGCCGCGCCGCGGACGTTGTCGAAGATCGCGTCGTAGAGGGCCGAGCCCTCGAGCACGTGCTCGTTGCTCGCGAGCAGATCGATCAGGTGCTTCGCGAAGATCGAATGGCGGCCGCCGCCGCCGTCGAGCACCGGCTGCTCGCCGCCCGACGTGAGGACGGTCCGGGACGGGAGCTCGGCCAAGGTCCGCAGCCGGCGCAGCTCCGCCTCGCTGCCGCCGCGGGCGACGAGGCGCAGGCCCGAGTTGCGGGTCATGACGCCCGAATAGCACGAGTCGGCGACGACCAGCACGTGCTTCGCGGACATCAGCGAGATCTGGTCGGTGATCATCTGGTCCGAGATCCACTCGGTCGTGTCGTTGCGCGCGGCGTTGACCGGCAGCCAGTAGCCGCGCAGGTTCCGCTGATCGAGCTCGCCGTGGCCGGCGTAGTAGATCAGCAGGCTGTCGTCGTCGTCGAGCGACTGGCGGTACTCGTTCAGCGCGACGAGGATGTCCGTGCGCGTCGCGTTCAGCAGCAGCCGCGTGCGAAAGCCATACCGCTCGCGCAGCACCTGCTCGAGCGCCTGCGCGTCGTTGATCGCGGTCTCGAGCGAAGGCAGGTGGTCGTAGCGGTCGTTGCCGATGATCAGCGCGTGGTACTCGCCCAGCGAGAACTGCCGGGCGAGGTTGCGCCGCGGCGCGATCGGCTCGGGCGAGGGCACCGAGCCGATGCTGCGCATCGCGAAGACCTGCTCCTCGCTCTGCCGGCTGCGAAGCGCCGCGATCTGCTCGATCTGGTAGCGCGATTCCGCCCGCAGCCTTTCGATCAGCGCCTCCTGCTCCGCGAGCTTCGCCTCGCGCTCGCCGAGCTGCCGATA
>Ga0079224_100006342_pt1 | contig 15670 bp, 16 predicted proteins | sample Stecom2015_FD_80414 | JGI IMG/M metagenome (GOLD analysis project Ga0079224, IMG submission 80414) | Agricultural soil microbial communities from Utah to study Nitrogen management - Steer compost 2015 | ecosystem: Environmental > Terrestrial > Soil > Agricultural land | place: USA: Utah...
CAAAAACTTTTCTCCCGGCGGACCAAACTATACACACTTTAAAAACGAGGAATTCGACAGATTGTATGAGCAAACGTTCCTGATTACAGATGATAAGGAGCGTCAGGAAATCTACAAACAACTGGATACACATGTTATGGAAGAAGCTCCAGTAATAGCGCTGTTTTACGACAAAGCTGCCCGATTTACCGGAAAAGATGTAAGCGGACTGGGAATTAACCCATTAAACCTGCTTACACTTAAAAGGGTTAAAAAAGCCGAAAAAGAATAAGGCAACCCCCTACATTCTGTCGGAAATTCCCAATTCTTTCCAAATTTGGAATTATGTTGGGATTCCAAATGCGTATATTTGATATACCTAATTGAATGACAGAATGAAGATTCTAATAATAGAGGACGAAGCCAATCTTAGGGACACCATAACCCAATCGCTTGAAAAAGAAAAATACATTGTAGAAACTGCCTACGACTACATTTCTGGAATGGAAAAAATAGGCGGATATGATTACGACTGCATATTGGTAGATATAATGCTCCCTAACGGAAGCGGCCTTAGCCTGGTTAAGGAACTAAAGGATATGAAACGCCGTGATGCCGTTATAATCATTTCAGCAAAAGATGCTGTTGATGATAAGGTTAAAGGTCTTGATCTTGGTGCCGATGACTATCTTGCAAAACCTTTCCACCTCGCCGAACTACATGCCAGAATAAAATCGGCAGTAAGACGAAAAAGCCATAACGGCAATAATGCCATTGAGTGGAGCAATATTAAAATACTTCCCGAACACCGCGAAGTATTTATAAACGGCAACTCCATAACCCTTAACCGAAAGGAATATGATGTGCTTTACTATTTTATGATAAACCCTAACCGACTTATTAATAAAACAGCACTGGCCGAATCGGTTTGGGGCGATTATACCGATCAGGCCGATAATCTTGACTTTGTGTATTCCCAAATAAAAAACCTTCGCAAAAAACTAAAGGACAACTATGCCGAAGCAGACATACAGTCGGTTTACGGAATAGGTTACAAAATGACATAAATGAAACTCCGTTATTATACATTACGCTACCTTATTATAGCCTTACTAGCAGTTATAGCCTTATGGGCAAGCCTTTACTATGTGGTTATACTGGACGAGGTGTATGACAATATTGATGACGGACTCAAAAACTCCAAGATTCTTATTATTAGGGAATCTTACGCTAACGATGATATACTAAATGTAAGGGAATATGGTATTAACCAATTTAAGGTAGAACCGTTACCTAAAGGCCCGCTTTATGATTTTTCAGATAAGTTCTCCTCTGATTTCGAGTACATGGAGTATGATGATGACGAAGAACCCGTCCGCCTTTTAAAAACCGTTTTTAACGACAGGCACGGCAATCCGTACAAGTTAACCATTCGTGCCTCTATAGTAGAGGAAGACGAACTGCTCGAAGACTTAATGACAGCCCTGATTGCGCTCTATATTATGTTGGTAGTAAGTATTGCACTCCTAAACCATTTCATTCTTCGAAAGGTATGGAAATCCTTTTATGTAATGCTGGAGAGGCTTAAAAGTTTCAAACTTGGATCGGGCGTTAAGTTTGAAGCCCCTACCTCCCCTGTTTCCGAATTTAAAGTACTGGGACAGGAACTGGAAAAGGTACTTCAACAAAACGAAACGGTATACAGCAGTCAGAAGCAGTTTATAGAAAACGCCTCTCATGAACTGCAAACTCCACTTGCTATAAGCCTTAACAAACTCGAACTACTGACAGAAAACAATAACCTGAATGAGGAACAGCTTATTGAAATCTCTAAAATAAACGATACCCTAAACCGACTGGTACGCCTTAACAAATCGTTACTCATGCTTTCCAAAATTGAGAACAGACAGTTTGAGGAAGAGGAAAATATTGACTTTAATACTTTAATAAACGAACTCACCGAAGAGTTTAAAGACTTTGCCGACTATAAGGAAGTAATCATTAACACCATCAATGTTGCCCAACTCAACTTTACCATGAATAAGGGACTGGCAGTAACACTGGTAAACAACTTGCTTAAAAATGCCATTACACACATCAAAGCAGGTGGCAGCCTGGAAATCATTGTAGATAAAAACAGGCTAACCTTCCTAAATACCGGAGAAACTCCTCTTGATAAAAACAAAATTTTTGACCGTTTCTTCCGTAGTACATTAAACGAACAGTCCACCGGGCTGGGGCTTGCCATTGTACAGTCTATCGCTTCAAACTACAACCTTAAGGTTGATTACGAATACAACCAAAAACATATTTTCAGGATTATTTTTCCTTAAAAGTTTGCTTTCCCAATTGTTTCCAGATTCAGGTTATAAACTTGTACTATAAAATAAAAACATATAGTTATGGAAACACTTTTGAGACTTTCGACATTATTAATTATTCTTTTCACTGTTTCTGCTTTTGGACAGGAACGAAAAATAACCCTTAACGACCTGCCTCCTGCAGCAAAAACCTTTATTTCCCAAAACTTCCCCAATCAGGCTCCGTCTTATGTAATAGAAGATAAAGACATAAGAGAAACCGAATATGAGGTAGTAATGACAGGTGGTGTAGAAATAGAATTTGATGAAAAGGGAAACTGCAAGGAAATAGACGGAAACGGTTATGCTTTACCCGATACCGTTTTACCAAAAGTAATTATGGAATATATTCATAAAAATTACAAAGGACAGGGAGTTGAAAAAGCCGAGAAAAAACGCTGGGGTTATGAAGTAGAACTTTTAAACGACTTAGAGCTGGAGTTTGACAACAACGGTAAATTTTTAAGACTGGACGACTAAAAACAAATCGGGTATGAGTACCTCGATTATTCTTGATATTCTTTTTACAAAAAAGGCTGCCTGTTGGCAGCCTTTTTTTATTTCCTGTTATGGAGCTTTCTCCATTCCCACGGATCAATAGCATCCTTTTGAACCCATAATCCTTTATATTGTATACGAGCCTGATTTTCCAGCTTCTTAAATTCCTCGTTATCGGAATATTTATACCTCCAGGCCAAGCCTTCCTTTACTAACAGAGCATTTACATTAATGGTATCATCAACATATATATAACCTAACACACGCCCATACTGATCCTTCCCGCCTTTTGGATCAACAGTAACCGTTTTCCCATAACATAATTTATTGGCAAAATCTTTAGCATTACTGCCAAATGCTTGTTTAGTCTCGGGGCAATCAATATCCAATAAGCGAACCTTCACTTTTTTACCCTTGTATAAAACCTTAAAGGTATCTCCGTCACTAACACTAACAACTTTACCTGTAAATTGAGATAACGGTGCTTCCTTTTCAGTTTTAGGTTTTGACTCTAAATCAGGTAGGCTACCGTTTTTTACGAATACAAAATAAAAAAAGAAAGCCAGCAGTAACAGCAGGCTTCCTATACTATATTTTGATTTTTTATTGCGTTTATTCAAATCAATACAATTATTCTTTTCTCCACTTTTTAGTTTCCTCAAAAACGTGCTCTAGTATCGCAGCGTCTTCCGGAGTAAACTCCACATGGCGTCTTGACATTACTATACGAGCCGTTTCAAAAGCCTTTTTGGTAATGTATGTGGTAAAACCTGATGCACCACCCCATGAGAAACTCGGCACAAAATTACGAGGGAATCCGCTACCGAAAATATTAGCACTCACCCCTACTACTGTACCGGTATTAAACATAGTATTAATTCCGCATTTACTGTGGTCACCCATCATAAGTCCGCAAAACTGAAGTCCGGTTTTTACAAAACCTTCCTTCTCATAGCTCCACAGCTTTACTTCTTCATAATTATTTTTAAGGTTAGAATTATTCGTATCAGCACCAATGTTACACCATTCACCAAGAACCGAGTTTCCTAAGAAACCATCATGCCCTTTATTAGAATAACCAAACAGCACTGAATTATTTACCTCTCCGCCAATTCTGGAATGAGGTCCAACTGTTGTAGCACCATATACTTTAGTTGCCAGTTTTACCTGTGCTCCTTCGCAAAGCGCAAATGGCCCACGGATTACAGAGTTCTCCATAATCTCAGTATCCTTACCTATATATATAGGTCCGGTTGAGGCATTAAGGGTTACAAACTCCAGTTTAGCACCTTCCTCAATAAATATATTTTCGGCTGCAATAACATTAACGCTCGACGGTATAGGCTGAGAAACCCTGTCGGCAGTAAGAAGCTCAAAATCTTCTCTTATCGCTGCATCATTATTTTTAAATATATCCCACGGATTTTCAACACGCAGGCAGTCTTCGGTATATTCAATTGCCTCATAGCTGTCAAAATCTACTTCTTCCTGAGTATCTTTAGTATAAAAGGCAATTATCTCATCACCATAAAATATAGCCTGATTTTCCTCAAGGCTCTGCACCATTTCGGCAAGCACCTCGTTAGGCAGGAATGATGCATTGATCATTATATTCTCCTCCATCTCTACCATAGGATATTTATCCATAAGGTACTCTTCGGTAAGCGTAGTTGTGGTATAGCCCAGGTATTTTTCCCATTTTTCACGTATGGTAAGTATTCCCACACGAATATCGGCCACCGGCCTTGTAAAGGTAAAAGGTAACAGGGCGTTGCGCACCGTTCCGTCAAATAATATATAATTCATTACTGTGGTGTTTAGCATTAAAAAGCAACAGCACGAATTTACATCAAATCTTTTCAATAAAAAAGTTTCTTAACGGGCAGGCAGTAGTAATTGTAATACTTACAAATAAAAAAGCCTTCCGTAAACGGAAGGCTTTTCTGTATGATAGATAAATCCAAAAATTATTTTTTGAATTTAGCGTATTTAGTTTTGAATTTATCAATACGTCCTGCAGTATCGATAAGTTTAGATTTACCAGTGTAGAAAGGGTGTGAAGTTCTTGAGATCTCCATTTTCACTACCGGATATTCAACTCCGTCCACTTCAATTGTTTCTTTTGTATCTGCTGTAGATTTAGTGATAAAAATATCGTCGTTAGACATATCTTTAAATGCTACTAATCTGTAATTCTCTGGGTGAATACCTTTTTTCATCTTTGTAAATTTTGTATTGTTCTGGCTGCAAAACTATTTCGCGGCTTCCCTTCTTTCAGGAAAGGTGTAAACGCCTCACAGCTTTTTAGTTTTTAAATCTTTTCAATTCAGAGCGCAAAAGTACAATTATTTTTTTAAAATCAAATCATTACAATTATTTTTTTTGACTGTAACACTTTTTGTTTTTCGCTACTCATTATAGAGTAATTAGTATATTTGTAGATTAAATAAACCAAATCAAAAAAACAATAGCAATGACAGAAGCAATAAAAAAAAACAGTATAAACATAGGTATCATATTGGGTGTAATCTGGATACTATGCCATGTTATCATGTACAGTATTGATTTAAAATACTTCATAAACTTTTGGTTAGGATTAGGTCTTATCTTCTTTGGTGTGATAATAGCTATAGTAGCTGTCGTAAAATCTAAAGTCCTTAAAGGAGGCTTCATGACCTTCAGACAGGCCTTTACAGCTTTCTTTATAACAGTCGCACTTGCCTTTGCTATACAAGTCGCTTTTGATTCAATTCTGTTTAATCTTATTGATCCTGCAGCCAAAGAAATTGTTAAAGAACACTATATCGATTTTAATATATCTATGGGGCAAAGAGCCCAACTACCTGCAGAAAAAATAAAAGAACAGGTAGAAGTAATTAAAAACAGCAACATGTATGGGTTTGCTAACTTAGCTCAACAATACGTATTTATAATGTTATTATATACAATAATAGGTCTTATTGTAGCCGCTGCATTCAAAAAAACCCCAACACACGAGCAATAAATTAATGAATATATCCATAGTTATACCACTCCTTAATGAAGAGGAGTCCTTACAGGAATTACACCAGTGGATTGTTAACGTTATGACGGCTAACAATTACAGCTATGAAGTCATTTTTATTGATGACGGCAGTACCGATGGTTCCTGGAACAGCATACAACAACTGTCAGAACAAAACCCTAACATAAAAGGTATACGTTTTTTACGTAATTATGGTAAATCTCAGGCACTGCATGCCGGGTTTGCCAAAGCACAGGGAGACGTAATAATTACTATGGATGCCGATTTACAGGATAGCCCTGACGAAATACCGGAACTGTATAATATGATTACAGCACAGGATTATGATTTGGTTTCGGGTTGGAAAAAAAAGCGTTACGATTCGGTAATCGCAAAAAACCTGCCTTCCAAACTGTTTAACTGGGCTGCAAGAAAAACATCGGGGGTAAAGCTTAACGATTTCAACTGCGGACTTAAAGCTTACAAAAACGTAGTTGTAAAAAATGTAGAGGTATCGGGCGAAATGCACCGCTATATACCGGTACTGGCAAAAAATGCCGGATTTGGCAACATAGGTGAAAAAGTAGTAATACACCAGGCCAGAAAATACGGAACATCAAAATTCGGGATGAGCCGCTTTATAAACGGTTTCCTTGATTTGATTACCATATGGTTTCTTTCCCGTTTCGGCAAAAGACCAATGCACCTTTTCGGTGCCATGGGAGTACTTATGTTTATTATAGGTTTTCTTTCTGCCTTATATATAGGTATAATCAAACTTTATAAGTTATATAATAACGAACCAACCATACTGGTAACAAGTAACCCGTGGTTCTACATAGCCTTAGCAACTATGGTTATAGGTACTCAATTGTTTCTTGCCGGATTTTTAGGCGAGATAATATTGAGGACAAAAAACAACGAAGAACGTTATAAAATAAGCGAAGTTTTATAAAAGACATATTACACAAATATGCCTTTTATCCAAATAATATAAAACTATGGATATCAAAAAAGAGATACTGGATAAAGTAAATGTTTGGCTATCACCCCTTTTTGACAACCAGACACAGGAAGCTGTAAAAGAGATGATGACATCATCACCAAAAGAACTGGAAGACAGCTTTTACAAAAACCTTGAGTTTGGAACCGGGGGAATGCGCGGTATTATGGGACCGGGAACTAACCGTATCAATAAATATACTCTGGGCAAGGCAACACAGGGACTTAGTAATTACCTGAAAAAGGTTTTTACAGGCGAAGAAACTAAAGTAGCTATTGCTTACGACTGCCGTAACAACAGTGATACCCTTGCCAAAGTGGTTGCCGATGTTTTCTCGGCTAACGGTATCAAAGTATTTTTATTTACCGACCTGAGACCAACGCCCGAACTTTCTTTTGCCGTAAGACACCTTAGCTGTCATGCAGGTATTGTACTTACAGCATCACACAACCCACCGGAATATAACGGATACAAAGTATACTGGCAGGATGGCGGACAGCTTGTACCACCACAGGACGGAGAAATCATTAGTATTATTGAAGCTTTAGAGTACGACCAGATAAACTTTAACGCTAACGAAAACCTGATTGAATATATTGATAATGATATAGATAAGGCTTTCCTTGGCGCTTCATTGGGAGCAGCTACATTCAATACACCACAGGAAGCAAAAGATGCGCTTAAAGTGGTTTTCACTCCGCTTCACGGAACATCGGTTAAACTTATCCCTGATTTGCTTGAGGATGCCGGATACAGTAACGTACACATTGTAAATGAACAGGCTGTACCGGACGGAAATTTCCCAACAGTAAAATCGCCAAACCCGGAAGAACCTGAAGCCCTTTCAATGGCTATTGAACTGGCTAACCAAACCGATGCTGATATTGTTGTAGGTACCGACCCCGACAGTGACCGCCTTGGTGTTGCCGTAAGAAACAGCCAAGGTGTTATGACACTGCTTAACGGAAACCAAACCATGATGCTAATGACGCACTTCCTTTTGGAAGAATGGAAAAAGCAGGGCAAACTTACCGGCAACCAGTTTATAGGTTCAACCATAGTGTCTACACCTATGCTTATGGAGCTGGCTACTGATTATGACGTACAATGTAAAGTAGGGCTTACCGGATTTAAATGGATTGCCAAAATGATTGTTGATTTCCCTGAGCTACAGTTTATAGGTGGTGGCGAAGAAAGCTTCGGTTATATGGTAGGCGATTTTGTACGTGATAAAGATGCCGTTACCTCTACCCTTTTATTATGCGAAATAGCTGCACAGGCAAAAGCCAATGCGAGTTCGCTGTATCAGGAGTTGTTAAAACTATACACGAAGTATGGTTTTTATAAAGAGTACCTTATATCACTAACCAAAAAAGGTATGGATGGCGCTCAGGAAATAAAACAGATGCTGATTGACCTGCGTGAGAGCCCGTTAAAAGAAATAAACGGTGAGCGTGTGGTAATGGTTGAAGATTATCAGGCTTCTACCGCAAAAAACATGTTTACAGGTGAAGAAGAAGCACTAACTTTACCAAAATCTAATGTGCTTATATATTACCTTGAAGACGGCACAAAAATTTGTGCAAGGCCAAGTGGAACTGAGCCTAAAATTAAATTTTACTTCAGTGTAAACGATACGCTGGATAAAGTGGAAAACGCACGTGAGGTGGAAACAATTCTTGATCATAAAATCAGGAATATTATTGAAGAGATGAACTTGATATAAATGGATTATTTTAAAAAAATATTTCGCTTTGCGAAACCCTACAAAAGGTATGCTTACCTAAATATATTTTTCAATATATGGTATGCGTTATTTAGTGCTATGTCTTTTATAGCATTTATACCTATGATTACTGTACTGTTTGACGAAGAAAAAAAAACAGTTGTTACTAAACCTGTATATACAGGAGTAACGGAACTAGGCTCTTTTCTTGAAAACTACATGGCCTTTTATATAAAGACCACTTCTGAAGAGTATGGTTCACAATACACGCTCTCTATAATGATAGTGCTTATTATAGTTTTATTTCTTTTGAAGAACTTTTGTAACTATTGGGCCATGTACTTCATCACCTTTTTAAGAAATGGCGCACTCAAGGATATGAGAAATGAAATTTATCGAAAAACAGTCGCATTACCTATTTCATTTTTCTCTGAGAAAAGAAAAGGAGATATTATGTCTCGTGTTTCATCAGATGTACTTGAAATACAGCACTCCTTCCTTTCTATACTTGAACTTATAGTACGCGAACCACTTACAATAATCATCACTATATGTTTTATGTTTGCCATAAGTATAAACCTTACACTGTTTGTATTTGTTTTTATCCCAATTTCAGGATGGTTAATTTCTCTCTTAGGTAAATCACTAAAAAAACAGTCAGACAGAGCACAAATAGAACAGGGATACTTCATCTCAATACTAGAAGAAACACTTGGTGGATTAAAAGTTATTAAAGGTTTTAACGCCGAAAAGTATTTTGATAATAAATTTAGTGAGTCAACAACACGTTTTTTTGACTTATCAAACAAAATCCTGAACAGGCAAAGCTTAGCATCGCCTGCCAGCGAATTTTTAGGAATTGTGGTAATCGCCATAATATTATGGTATGGAGGACACATGGTTTTAGTAGAAGGAACTCTTTCCGGAGCAAAATTCTTAGCTTATATAGGCCTTGCATACAACATCCTTACTCCGGCAAAAGCAATATCAAGGGCTTCTTACAACGTTAAGAAAGGTAATGCAGCTGCCGAACGTGTTATGGAAATATTAGAACAGGAAAACCCTATTGTTAGTAAACAGGGAGCTATAGAGAAAAATACTTTTGAGAAAGAAATAGCTATTGAGAATATTAACTTTAGGTATGAAGACGAAAATGTGCTCAAAGAGTTCTCCTTAACCGTACCAAAAGGTAAAACAGTTGCTCTTGTAGGGCAGTCAGGTAGCGGTAAAAGTACTATTGCTAATCTTCTTACCCGTTTTTATGATGTACAGGAGGGTAGCGTAAAAATAGACGGTATCGATGTAAAAGATTTCAGCCTTCAATCCCTACGTGGCCTAATGGGACTTGTTACACAGGATAGTATTCTGTTTAACGATACTATACGTAATAATATAATGCTTGGTAAATCCGACGCTACCGAAGAAGATATAATAGATGCTCTTAAAATAGCCAATGCCTACGAATTTGTATAAGATTTACCAAAAGGCATTGATACAAACATTGGTGATAGTGGTAACAAACTTTCGGGCGGACAGAAACAGCGTTTAAGTATTGCGCGTGCCGTACTTAAAAACCCTCCTATCATGATTCTGGACGAGGCAACATCAGCTCTGGATACCGAAAGTGAAAGACTGGTACAGCAGGCCCTTGAAAACATGATGCAAAACCGTACATCGGTAGTAATTGCCCATAGGCTTTCTACCATCCAAAAAGCAGATAACATCGTGGTTATGAAAAAAGGGCGTATTGTTGAACAGGGCTCTCATGACGAGCTTATGGCTAAAAATGGTACTTATAGAAAACTGGTAGAAATGCAGTCGTTTGAATAGTACTAAAACGATATATGATAATAATACGTTAAGAAGAGCTGCAGTATTGCAGCTCTTCTTATTATGAGATAATTTTACATAAAAATCACTATGCCCAAAAAAGCTATTATTTACGATCTTGATAATACCATATACCCTGTTCATGCCATAGGAGAAAAGTTGTTCGGCCCTCTTTTTGACCTTATCATTGAAACAGGAAAACATAACAATGATATTGAAGCCATAAAAAAAGAAACCATGCGTACGCCTTTCAGGCTTGTAGCAAAAGAATTCGGGCTTAGTGAAGATCTTACCGCTCAGGCTATAAACCTACAGGAGAATTTAGGTTACGATGAGCCTATAACCCCTTTTGATGATTATCACGAAATCAAAACCATAAACGCCGAACGTTTTTTGGTTACTACAGGTTTTCAAAAAATGCAAAGGTCAAAAATCACCCAGATGGGTATAGAAAATGACTTTAAGGAAATCCATGTAGTTAACCCTGTGCTTACTAGTAAAAAAGAGGTTTTTGCCGATATTTTAAAGCGTTATAACTATAAACCGGAAGAAGTACTTGTGGTTGGTGATGATCCAAATTCTGAGATACAGGCCGCAAAAGATCTTGGCATAGATACAGTTTTATACAATAAGTTCGACTGGCATCCGCTGGACTCGGCTACTTATGCCATATCACACTTTAAGGAACTAAAACCTATTTTTCTGAAAGGTTAAAAAACTAATAACAGTATTTTAATCAGTGTAACAGAAACATTTGTAACTTTAAGTTTAAATAATACTTCCCCTATGTATGTTTCTAACGAACAGATAACACTACCGGAAACTGATACCATTGTATGGAAATACCTTGATCTTTCAAAGTTTCTGGATTTATTATTATGCAAGCAGCTGTTTATGTCCCGATCGGATAAGTTTGAAGACCAGTATGAAGGTACGTTTAGCGAACCTACTTACGAGGAACTTAAAAAGATATCTGAAAACAATCCGGAGTTTATGGATTACTACAAAAGCCATCGTAAAAATGTAGTAATAAGCAGCTGGCATATCAATGAGTATGAATCGTATGCCATGTGGCAAATATTTACCCAAAACAGCGAAGGCCTTGCCATACAGTCTACCGTAAAAAGATTACAGGAAGCCCTAATCCCCGAAGGGCGCTATGAGCAGCATATTGGTGAAGTAAAATACATCGACTATAAAAAGGAGCATATACCGTTTGATAACAACTTTTTCCCTTTTCTTTTTAAAAGAAAAAGCTTTCAGTATGAAAAAGAGGTAAGAATAATATCAAACCTTGCAAAACACAACCTAAACATTAATGAGGGAGTGAAAATAAGTATCGATATCAATAAGCTTATTGAGAAAATATACATCCATCCAAAATCAGAAAACTGGTATAAAAACCTTGTTTTCCAGCTAATGGAACAACTGGGCTTTAATTTCCAAGTCGAAAAATCTGACCTTGAAAGCGATATCCTTATTTAGTTTACAGGCTCGTATGATTCTACTATCCACTCGTTTGCAATCAGGTTACAAAACTGATAGTGTACCATATCGTTTTTATCAAAAGCGCCGTTTTTATTGATATCCTCAATAGTACGGAAGTATATCCTGTTTTGAACCTCAACAATATTCCAGTCAATAAGCTCCTCCATATCTTTTGAGAGCTTTGTAAAGTTGGCTCCGCTTATATCACTAATATATAGTGACCTGATATCGTTTGCATCAATCTTGCCATCCTGATTGGTGTCACTATCAACCAACGTGTAAACCAGTAATTGTTTCTTAGTCCTTTCAGCAATGGTATTAAGATAGGTTGCTGTTTGTATCTGTACCTGCTTATCGGTTAGTGGATTTAAAGCTGTAGAATCTATATGCTGAAACTTCAGGTTTTCAAAATAGCCGGTAAGCTCAAAACGGTTGTAGTTGGAAATAGCATAACTCACGTTATCGTTCATCCTGCTACCATAGGTTTTGTAGGCACTGTTATCATAAATACGCATATCCCCTACCGGATGTATAAGGTATTTTGTCCCTTCCATATGCACCGGCAAATCGGCAACCTTAATTTGGGAAGAATCTTTCTTTTCCGGCTTTTTCACCTCTGCAGGTTCCATATATTTCACTTTTGGCTTCTCTTCTTCCTGCTTACAGCTATAAGCCGCAATAAGAGTTGAAAGAGCCAGTATAACAGTTACAGCTTTTTTCATTCGTCACAACATATTAGGTACCCAGTATTGAATACTCTATCAAAAATAAAGAAAATGTTTCAAAAAATTAAATTCTCGCAGTAAGCTTAAGGCTAAATACACGAGATGTTAAATAATTAGGGATACCATACTGGCTTTTTGTATACACATCCCTTACCCATGTATTAGTAATGGCATTTTGGTTATTGAAAAGGTTAAATATTTCAAGACCTAATGACAGTTCCTTGAATACAGACAGCCAGTGCCCATCTTCAAACTTCTCACTTCCATCTGTAAACACATAAGCAAAACCAGCATCAGCACGGCGGTAATCGTTTAGCCTTGACTGATACACATAAGAATCAGCATACGATGGCGAACCACCCGGCAATCCTGTATTATAAACTAAATTAAGGTACATTTTTAGGTTAGGGATAGTGGGCACATAATCCTGAAAAAGAATACCAAACTTAAGGCGTTGGTCTGTAGGACGGGCAATATATCCCCTGTCGTTAATATTCTCTTCAGTTCTCATATAACCAAAACTCAGCCATGATTCAGTTCCAGGAACAAGTTCCCCGTTAAGCCTCATATCGAGTCCGTAAGCATAAGCCACGGCATCATTATTGGCACGATAACGAATCCTAACATTTTCAATTGTATAAGTATTTACATCATCCAGTTTTTTATAATACGCTTCAGAAACCAGTTTGAATTTCTTACCCTTTACTGTTTTAAAACTGTAGTCATTACCTACCACAAAATGTATAGAGCGTTGTGCTTTAACATCCGGGTTTACTACACCGTCACTACCCCTAAGCTCTCTATAAAACGGCGGTTGGTAGTAAAACCCTCCCGAAACACGGAAAAGCATGTCCATTTCCCAGTTAGGTTTTAAAGTAAACTGTGCACGCGGGCTTATTACTATCTGGCTCTTGCCATCTTCGGCATCCCTTTGGGTAACCTGCCACTGATGTGCCCTTACTCCTGCATTCATCCACACTTCACTTTCACCAATTTTAGCCCTTCTGCTCCATTGCGCATAACCCGAAACCCTGTTGATTTGTGTAAAGTTTAAAGCTCTGACACTGTTATAAGGTACAAGCGGGCCTGTGTATGGATTATAGGGCTGATCGTTTACAGGCAGGTCTATTACCGGCGGATTAAGTGAGAATCCGGCAGAATCGATAACTTCCCATTCCAATAAACGGTCGCGTATATCTTCTCGGGTATATTTAACACCCCATTCTATTTTGTTCTTTTTGATATTGTGATACCCTTTTACCTCAAGGTTAGCAATAAGTGCATCAAGATTGTTACGGGCGTGATTTAACTGAGAACCTACAGCCCTTGCAAAACGCACATCACCAAAGGTTTCCGAACCAATATTGGTATCTACTTCCCCAAGCGCATACTGGGCCAAAATATCAAAATGTTCCTGCTCCTGTGTATGATAAAGGGAACCTATAACCTTAAGCGTAAAATCATCAGATACTTTGTAGGTTGATTTTATTGCTCCAAAGTAAGTTTTGTATTCATCTTTTTCCTGCCCGTCATAAAAAATCTGAAGTGCAATAGGCTCGTCTATAGTACCAAAATTGGTTTGTCTGTATAGTGGCTGATAATGATATTTGTTTTCGGAAATATTACCAAGGAAACTTATCTCCCATTTTTCATTAGGTTTAAAGTTTACCATAGTCTGCACATCGGCAAAAGTTGGTTTATAGTTTGTTTCCGTTTGCTGACTGTTAACCAAAAGACTGTTATCCCTGTAACGTCCGCCTATAATACCACTCCATTTCTTATTTTTGGAAGCACTTTCCAGTGTAAGGCTACCGCCAAGGAAACTTGCCTCAAGCTGTGCCCCGAATTCTTCAGGCCTTCTGTAAGAGATATCCAGTACCGAAGATAGCTTATCTCCATATTTTGCCTGAAAACCACCTGCCGAAAAACTCAGGTCTTTCACCATACTGGAGTTGGTAAAACTTAAACCCTCCTGCTGTCCTGAACGGATTAAGAATGGGCGGTATATCTCTATATCCTCCACATATACCAGGTTTTCATCATAGTTACCACCCCTAACAGCATATTGTGTACTAAGCTCGTTATTGGAATTACCACTCACAATTTTGATGAACTCCTCAACTCCTCCTGAAGCCGAAGGTAATTTTCGTATGGTTGCCGGAGATACTTTTATAATCCCCTCAATCCTGTCTTCTTCAGTGTTTTTATCAATAACTACATTATCAAGCTCTGTATGCCCTGTAAGCAGTATAAAATTCATTTCGGCAGTATCATTTTCCGCCATTTCCACATCAAGCGATGATAGTTTAAAGCTGGTATGTTCAAACCACACCACAACTTCCCTGTCAATAGGAATTGAAATTTTGTAAACACCGTTAACATCAGATACTGTTCTTACCGTACCTTCAATATCAGCATAATAAACATTAACTCCTTCAATAGGCTGCCTGTTTTCGTCTAAGAGAATTCCGTATAGTATTGGCTTTTGTTGGGCAAAAGCCACAGCACTGAGCATAAAAAGCATCAGTGTAAATAACTTATTTATCTTTTTCAACAGCTGTTGTTTTTTGTGTTCTGAAAAAATGCGTTTCAAAGGTAGTAGAATTTCCTACATTATCTGTAACCGTAACTTTCAAATCGTTACGCCCTTCGTCTACAATTCCGTCGCTAAAATTATGAAATATTATTCGGGTCTTGTAATCATAATGCATTAATATCCACTTACCGTTTAGCCATGCATCAAATGTGGCAATACCTGCAAGGTCATCACTAATCTTAAGGCTAAAACTATCCTTGTTGCTTAGCCACTTCCCTTCGGCAAAACTCACACTGTAAATTTTAGGAGCCGTATCATCCTGCGCAAGCTTAAACTGCCCAAGATACCTTACCTTAGCCGTAAGCCTGCCACTCTCCATATAACTATTATTATACAACAGTCTTTTTCCATCTACCCCTGCTATAAATGTTTTTTGCAGCACTTCTGGAGACATATGGCTAACGTCAAACGAAACTGTTATATTGCCATGTACAGGTACCGAATCATCATGCAGGTACAAA
>Ga0079224_100006343_pt1 | contig 15670 bp, 13 predicted proteins | sample Stecom2015_FD_80414 | JGI IMG/M metagenome (GOLD analysis project Ga0079224, IMG submission 80414) | Agricultural soil microbial communities from Utah to study Nitrogen management - Steer compost 2015 | ecosystem: Environmental > Terrestrial > Soil > Agricultural land | place: USA: Utah...
ATAAAGTCGCGGGTTTCCTTGACAATCACGCCCGACAGTAATACCAACGCAATCAGGTTGGGCACTGCCATCAGGCCGTTGAAGGTATCGGCTGCGGCCCAGACCAAATCCAGGCTGGCAATGGTGCCAATCATCACACTGGCGACATAAATAATCCGGTATGGCAGAACAAACCACTCGCCCAGCAGATAGGACGCGCACTTTTCTCCGTAATAGCACCATCCCAGAATCGTAGAGTAGGCAAAGAAGACCAGGCCGATGGTGACGATCCAGCCGCCGGGACCCGGCAGCAACTGATTGAACGTCTGGGTAGTCAGCGCTGCACCGGTCTCGCCATTTGTATAGATACCGCCCATGACCAGCACCAGGCCGGTGATGGTGCACACGACAATGGTATCCAGGAACGTGCCCGTCATGGATACCAGCGCCTGGCGCACCGGATGATCGGTTTTTGCTGCGGCAGCGGCAATAGGTGCGCTACCCATCCCGGCTTCGTTTGAAAACACACCCCGCGCCACGCCATAGCGGATGACTGTGCCAATGGCGCCGCCTGCGACCGCTTCACCGCTGAACGCATCGCGAAAGATTGTGGCAAAGGCAGGGCCCAGCAGGTCCAGGTGCATGAAAATAATGATCAGCCCGCCCGCGACATAGAAAATGGCCATGAACGGCACAATGAGCGACGATGCAATGGCAATGCTTTTGATGCCGCCCAGAATCACAATCGCTGTCAGGATCGTGAGCACAATTCCGGTGATCATGGGATCAATGGCGAAACTGGCCTGAATGGATTGGGCCACGGAATTGGACTGCACCGAGCTGCCGATGCCAAAAGAAGCCAGGGTGCCGAACAGTGCGAACAGGACGGCCAGCCATTTCCAGTTCAGGCCGCGCTCGATGTAATACATCGGTCCGCCGGACATCTCGCCGCGTTCATTGACGATGCGGTACTTGACCGCCAGCACGCCTTCGCCGAATTTGGTGGCCATACCGAAAATGGCGGTGATCCACATCCAGAAAACGGCGCCGGGGCCGCCCAGAACCACCGCCGTCGCCACGCCGGCGATATTGCCGGTGCCGATGGTGGCAGAAAGCGCAGTCATGAGCGCGCCAAAATGGGAAATATCTCCTTCATTGTCGCTGCCGTCGCTCTTTTTGGGGTGTGGCGCAAACGCCTGTTTGAGCGCGAAGGGCAGCATGGTAAATTGCAGAAACGCCAGTCGCAGCGTCAGATAAACACCGGTTCCAACCAGGAACACCAGCATGACGGGTCCCCACACCCAACCGCCTACGGTGTCAAAAAATGTCTTCAGTACGTCCAAATACTGCATCGTACTTAACTCCTTTATATTGAATTGATTTTTTTGCGAAGGCTTCTCCCCGCCGTCGCAGGCTCAAGAATACCCGATTCTTTTTCGGCGGAAAAGGATTGACTGGGCTGTCAATGGTGACCGGACGTACAGAATTGATTGACGATTTTTATGTTATGTTATAACATCACCAAAAAATGATCACGCATTCCTGATCATGCATTCATTTGACCGCCGCGCTAAGCCGTGCGGCTCCATTTCTCACCAGAGGTTTCACGTGAACACCATGTTCAAGCAGCTATTTATTTCGGGCGTCATCGGCATCGCGTTGACGGGGGCGGCCAGCGCAGCCCCGTTGAATGTCGTAACCAGCTTTTCTATTCTTGACGATTTTGCGCGCCAGGTGGGGGGAGACCGCATCACGGTCCAGTCTATTGTTCCCGTCAATGGCGATGTGCACGCTTATGAACCCAAACCGGCCGACGTCATCGCGTTCAAGCGTGCCGATCTGGTGCTGGCCAACGGCTTACAGTTCGATACGTTTATGCAGCGGCTGGCAAAATCCAGCGAGACTAAAGCGCCGTTGGTCGAAGTGACTCAGGGCATTGAGCCCCTGAAAAACACCGAAGATGAACACGGACATGGCCAGGAGGTCGCACATGATGGTCATGACCATGACGATGATCACGGCCACGATCACGGTGATGAGCATCATCATGGCGAGTATGACCCTCACGCCTGGCAATCGGTGCCCAACGCCATGATTTATGTAAAAAATATTGCTGACGCTTTATGCAAGGTCGACAGTGCCGGGTGCCAGGCATACAAGGCGAACGCCAGTGCGTATACGCAAAAGCTGCAGGCGCTGCATGAGTCTGTTAAGGCGGCGTTCGCTGCATTGCCCAAGGATAAACGCACGCTGATCACCTCGCATGACGCCTTCGGCTATCTGGGCGCGGCGTATGGTCTGACGTTGCTGGCGCCTGAAGGCACCTCTTCGGCGACGGAAGCCACTGCCGCGGATGTTGCTGCGATTATCCGACAGATCCGGGAAGACAAAGGATCCGCGGTGTTCATGGAAAACATCAGTAATCCGGCCCTGATCAAGCAGATTGCCTCGGAAGGCAATGTGGTTGTGGGCGGCAAGCTGTATTCGGATGCCTTGTCCGGCCCGGATGAGCCGGCCTCGACGTATTTGAAGATGATGCAGTACAACACCGACACCATTACCAAGGCCATTCTGAAGAAATAGTTGTCTGTGGGCAAGGGGCTGGCTGATGCGCGCTTTATGCGCCTGATCGGCGTTGAGCCCGCAGTGCACAGGGGCGGCGCCGGGCCGCCCTTTTGCTTGTGACACTCTGGAGCGCGCGATGCAAGGCTATCTTAATGAAATGACGGTGTTGGGTGATCTGCTTGCCGATCCGTGTTTGCGCTATTTTCCCGATGGCACCGCGGTGTTGCGCATCACACTTGAAACCCGCAGCGAGCAGCGTGACAGCTGTACAAACGAAGTAATCATATGCAGCGAACAGCATGACGCCGTCTTGTATGCAACCGAGGCGGAACTGGTGGCCTGGTCTATGCGCCAGGGGGATTCGCTGTGGTTATGCGGTCCGCTGCGGCGCCGGCATTTTCGGGACGGTGTAACGGGTCGCAGCGGAACGGTCTGCGAGATTGAAGCAAGGCAGTTTAAAATCGTGCGGGTAAAACCACGTGATCGCTCGCCGCTGCCGGCAATCTGCCAGGGCTGGGCGTTCAGTAACGATCTGATGGGGCGTGGTCCCGACAGCCCGACGCCAATGTCGGGTCGGGCTGCGTAAGCACAGGATTGATCAGGCAGGGATCACTGAGATATCGGACCTGGGTGCTGGCGGATTGGACTAGCGCTCCAGCACACCGCGCGTGACATCGGGTTCAAAGGCTTTTTCCTTGCGCCAGTATCTGGACAGCAGGAAAGCCAGGGCGCAGATGAACAGGCTGGTCAGACCGAACCAGAACGCTTTTTTCTGCTCAGGTAAAAACGCCATGGCGCCCAGGATGCTGAGCATGCCGGCGATGGCCAGATAACTCAGATAGGGGAAACACCACATGCGAACCCGGATGCGTTCGGGGCAATTCTGTTCCATTCTTCTGCGCAGCCTGATGTGGGAAATGGCAATCAGAATATAGACCACCAATGCCACCGTGCCATAAGATTCGACGAGAAACGGGAAGATGCCGTCGGGCGAATAGTAAGAAACTACAATGGCGGCGTAGCCGAACAGCGTGGAAAAAATAATGGCGCGTATCGGCACGCCGTTTTCCGACACGCGCGCCAGGGCTTGTGGCGCATCACCGTTGCGAGTCAGTGCAAATATCATGCGGGAAGCGGCATAAAGGCCTGAGTTCAGACACGAGAGCACGGCAACCAAGATGACGGCATTCATAATATGTGGCGCGTAGGGGATCTGCATGACCTGCAAGGCGCTTACATAAGGAGTGGAAATGGCGTCGGAGTTCCAGGGCACCAGGCAGACGACGAAAAACACCGAACCGACATAAAAGAACAGGACCCGGCTGATCACCGAATTGGTCGCTTTGGCCACCGATTTGGCCGGATCTGCGGTTTCCGCGGCGGCGATGGTGACAATTTCCGCGCCGAAATAAAAGCCCGTTGCCGCGACGGCGCCTGACAACACAGGGCCCCAGCCATTGGGCATGAAGCCGCCATGATTGAGCATTTCACCCAGTCCCACTGCCTGATGATTGGGCCACATGCCCAGCAGGAACAGTCCGCTTAGAAAAAGAAACACCACAATCGCGGCCACCTTGATCGAAGAGAACCAGAATTCGAATTCCCCATAGGATTTGACCGAAAAAAGATTGGTGACCGTCAGCACGGCCATCAGCGTCAGACTGATTTCCCAGGAGGGGATATTGGGCAGCCAGAACTGGATCAGCTTGGCGCCGGCAATCGCTTCGATCGCCACCACGATGACCCAGAAATACCAATACATCCAGCCGGTCATGAAACCGGCAAATTCCGCCTTGCCAGGCTGTTCGCGAAAAGCGCTGCGCGCGTATTCGTAGAACGAGCCGACAACCGGCAGCGAGGACGCCATTTCGCCGAGCATGCGCATGACCAGAATGATCAGGATGCCAGTGATCAGAAATGAAATAAGAGCCGCCGGGCCGGCATTTTTTACCACGACCGAACTGCCAACAAACAGTCCGGCTCCGATCACACCACCAAGTGCAATCATTGACATATGCCGCGGCTTTAATGAGTGCTGCAGCTGGTTTTTACTATCAATATCCATCAATCGTCTCCTGTATAGACACTTTTATTGTTTTTGCTTTGGGAGACGAATGTACAGGCAATAAAGCGGCAGATACAGAGCCAGATGGGCGTGATCTATGGGTCCACGCGGCAACTGTGCCAGTGGGACTAAGGGTATGTACTAGGAGCGAGTGAGCCGGGAACTATGTCTGTGGCCAGGGCTTGTCTGCTGCGGTAACGTCGGCTGGCGATCCAATTGCCTGTCACGTATCTGAACGCTCAGTGTTCACCGTGGTTGTAAATAAATTTTGGCATATTCCATTTGTACCGCAAGGCCAGCATACGCAGGGTCAGGCCGGACAGCAGCGCAATGCTCATGACCAACTCGTGATTAAGATCCAGGTGCAGGCCGGCGACATACAGCAGGCCGGTCAGGATCGATACGCTGGCATACAGTTCGCTGCGAAAGAGGAGCGGGATATCGTTGCACAGGATATCGCGCAGAACGCCGCCCACGCAGCCGGTAAGCATACCCGAAATAATGACAATCACCAGGGGCAGATTCAACGCCAGTGCGACATTGCAGCCGATGATGGTAAATACGACGAGTCCCACGGCATCCAGGAATAGAAAAAAATGGTACAGGCGGTGCATGATGCGGGCAACCGCGATGGTGGCCAGGGCAGCCACTGATGTGATGACAAGATAATGCGGATGTGCAACCCAGGTCAATGGGTGATGGTTCAGAACAACATCCCGGACCGATCCGCCGCCCAGGGCAGTAATGCATCCAAGCAGGCAGACGCCGACCCAGTCCATACTGCGACGACCGGCGACCAGTGCAGCGGTCATGGATTCGGCAACAATAGCAACCACATAAAGTACGGAAAGAATAATCATATGACCCGGATGCGCTGCCAGGGCATGCAATGCCCTGGCCTGTTGATTACGTTAGCCGATTATATCCCGGCAGGCGCACACCGCTGCAGTATGCAGCAGGAATGGTTGTTGCTGCCGCCGACACGCCTGATCTGACACGAAGGTTGCGGTCGCGCGCTCATTTGTCTTTGCACGGAACCAGGCGTATGTCGCGCCGTCGCTGTTTGCGCAGTGGATTTCAGGCGCCGACTGCGGCGGCCGCGCTGATATTCACACTGCCAGCCGCAGCGAACGAATTGGCGCGTGCAAGCGTCTTTCAGGCGGCGAGCAGTTCGTCGGTCGGGCCGAAGAATTCGTAATGAATGCGCTCTGCCGGTACCCCGTTGGCTGCCAGCCCATTGACAAACACCCGCATGAACTCCTTCGGCCCACAGATGTAGTAATCCGCATCCTGCACCGGCGTGTTGCGGGTCAGCCATTCGAGTGAAATCATGCCTGATACGTCGTGATTTTCTCCCGCCTGGTCAGCAGCCTGCGGTTCGCTGTAAAAAGTGGACACTTTCGTGTGGGCCAATTTATGAGCCAGCGTTTGAACATGCTGGCCCATGGCGTGGGTCAGGCTGCTCATGGTGCTGTGTACGTAATGCACGGGTAGCTGCGGGTGTTTTTGATAAATGGTCTCAAGCATGCTGACCATGGGGGTCAGGCCGACACCGCCAGACAGCAAGACAACCGGCCGCTCGGGATTGTCAGGCAGATAAAAATCGCCTGCCGGTGGCGTTATTTCAAGTGTAGTGCCAACCTGAACGTGATCGTGCATGAAGCGCGAGCCACCCTGGCTGTCTTCTGCGCGCTTGACGGAAATGCGATAGTACTCGCCGTTGGGGGCGCACGAAATGGAATAGTTGCGCTTGATGCCAGCCTGTTCCGGCGCGTTAAAGCGGAATGTGATGTATTGACCCGGCTTGTGGCGTATGACTGGTCCGCAGTCGACCGGGCGCAAAATGAATGATGTAATGGTGCTGCTTTCGCGAATCTTTTCGCTGACCACGAAGTCGCGCCAGCCGCTCCAGCCGCCGGGCGTTTGTTCAATGGCCTCGCGCAGCGCGCTTTCTCTGTTTTGCAGAATGCCGGCCAGAAACCAGTAAGCCTGGCCCCAGGCCTGAAGTATGTCATCGGTAGCGGCATCGCCCAGTACATCCTTGATCGCGCCCAGCAGCGCTGTAGCCACGTATGGGTAATGTTCCGGCAGGATGTGAAACCCGACGTGTTTCTGTGCGATTCGCTCGACTGCCGGCAGTAAGGCGCCCAGATTGTCGATATTTTCCGCATACGCCAGAATCGCCCCCGCCAGCGCATTGATCTGTTGGCCATTGGCCTGGTTTGCATGATTGAACAGACTACGGATGTGTTCATCCTGGAAAAGCCGCTCGTACATTTTTGCAGTAATGGCCGCGCCATGGGTCTGCAGGGCAGGCACGGTCGCCTTTACAATTTGGATAGTGTCAGGATTCAATGCGGTGACGACGGGTTGAGACATATAAAAAAGCTCCGGTGGTGGGTTGGGTGGCGGCTCAGCCTGGCAGGCTTGCTGTCGGGCGGTCAATGAAAGCAGGGTGTGCAGGGGACAATGACAGATAGGCCTTTTCAGACGTGGCCTGTGATGGGGCGGCGCAGTGCTGATCAGGCAGGGCTCAACTGTGTTGGGCGCGCATGCTTGTGTGCAGCGCCGGCATTGTCTTTATAACATTCATTTTAAATGCATCTTATTGCAAATATTTTTAATATGCAAGTCAGATGAATGTTATATTGCATATTTATTGCCGCAACCGAAGCACATGCCGAGGTTTATATGAGACTTACTCAATACACAGATTACGCGCTGCGGGTACTGATATTTCTGGGCTCGCGCGACGACGGACTCTCGTCCATCGCCGAAATCGCCCGCGCCTACGATATTTCGCAGAATCACCTGATGAAGGTAGTGCAGCATCTGGGGCAACTGGGCTATATTGAAACGCTGCGTGGTCGCAACGGGGGCATCAGGCTGGGATTGCCGGTCAGGCAGATCGTCATCGGGCAACTGCTGCGTCATACCGAGGGCGATATTGATCTGGTCGATTGTTCGTCCTGTACCATCGCCGGACCCTGCAGACTACCATCAGTATTCCGTGAAGCAACCCAGGCGTTTCTGGCCGTGCTGGATAAATACACGTTGCACGACCTGCTGAGCCAGCGCGATGCGTTGCGCGAATTGCTGAACCTGTCGACCCTGGAGCAACCGTTACGGCGAGCGCCCGGGCCGGCCCTGCATTAACCTTGCGGGCAGCAATTGAGGCAGAAGCACAACCTGCGGATGACCGGATTCGGTTAACGGTTGACGCATCAGACTGCAGGCAGGCGTCTGCAACGGTTCGCCAAACGTCTCTCTTTGATGCCTGTTTGCGTATTGTCATTAAACTCATTGAAAACCAACGCTGCTTTTCGACAACGCTGACGCGGTGCGCCATCGGTTCGCGCGCAATGGCGCTTCATTCATACCCTTGCGCCGGCGACTTCATTTCATACACGCTGCCTACCGGCAATTCCGCTAGAATAATGACCTTATCCATGCTCTGCTGTTGCTGCGCGCGCCCGTCGTTGCTCAGCCGCAGCATGGGCCATAACGACATTCAAATCGGGAGACTAAGATGATGGTGCGTATCAAACCGTGGTTCCTGGCTGTCGGGTTGTTGCCAGTAATAATGACAGCCTGGGCGCAGCCCCCAACGTTTACGGAGCCGGTCACGCTGACGGTAGGGTATGTTCCGGGAGGGGCAAGTGATAACGCGGCACGGATCGTGGCCAGGGCGCTGGCCAAGGAAATCGGGGTTCCCGTCATCGTGGAAAATAAACCGGGCGGCGGCGGCAGGATCGCTGCGGCGGATCTGAAAAATGCAAAAAAAGGCGCGAACGTTCTGATGCTGGGCAATCCGGCAGTCACCGTGATTGCGCCGATTGTTTTTTCTGATCTCAATTATGACCCGCAAGTGGATTTCAAGCCGGTTTCCCTGATCACCGACTATAGTTTTGCGCTTGGCGTACCGGCATCAAGCAAAGTCGACTCAGTGGAGCAATTCGTGCAATGGGCCAAAGCCAATCCGCAACAGCTTAATATCGGCGTGCCGGCAACCGGCAGTCTGCCGCACTTTTTTGGCCTCATGCTGGCCGACAAACTTGGGTTGAAGCCGGAAATCGTCGGCTATAAAGGCTCATCGCAATTGCTTACAGATCTGGCGGGCGCCAATATTCCGGTTGCCATTGATACGCTGGATACCTTTATTCCCATGGCCAAAAGCGGCAAGGTGAAGGTGCTGGGCGTTTCCAGCGAAAAGCGGGATGCGAGTCTGCCCGATGTCGCGCCGTTTCACGAGGCCGGGATCGATATCCGGGCCACAGGCTGGAACGCCGTCTTTGCGCCGTCGTCCATGGACGACGAGGTGGTGACCTATCTGGGCGACGCTATCAGCAAAGCCATGGGGGACGCGAAGGTTCAGAGCGAGATCCGTTCAGTCAATCTCGTGCCGGTGCAGGCCGATGCCGCGCAAACGCGCAAGGCAATTGACGCATTCAGACAGCAATGGGAACCGGTTGTGCGTGAGTCGGGCTTCAAGGTAGGCAAGTAAACAAGAAATGGCAAAAGTAAAAAACGTATTATTCATCATGGCCGATCAGTTGCGAGCCGATCACCTGAGTTGTTATGGCCATCCCCATCTGCAGACGACGCATATAGACAGGCTTGCCAGGCGGGGGGTTCTGTTCGAGCAGGCCTTCGTCAATTCAGGGGTATGCGGACCGTCGCGGATGAGTTATTACACCGGTCGCTATCCGTCCACGCACGGCGCTACCTGGAATCGCGTGCCGCTGTCTATTGACGAAGTGACCCTGGGTGAATATCTGCGAGAACGTGATATTGATCTGGTGCTGGCAGGCAAGACTCACGTCATGCCGGATAACCGGGGACTGCAGCGATTACAAATTGACGGTCAGAGCGAACTGGGCGTGCTTCTGCAGCAAGGCGGATCCGTACAGCTTGACCGCTATGATGGTCATCGTGAACCCGGGGCAGAAAGCGGTTATCCTGCGTATCTGAGAGCGCAGGGCTACGACAGCCCGGATCCGTGGACCGACTATGTCATTGCGGTAGAGGATGACCAGGGTCAGGTGCAAAGCGGCTGGCATATGCGCAATGTCAATTTTCCTTCCCGGGTAAAAGAAGCGCATTCCGAAACGGCCTATATGACCAATTGCGCGATGGCATATATGCAATCGGCTGGCGACAAGCCCTGGGTGATGCACTTGAGTTACGTCAAGCCGCATTGGCCTTATGTGGCGCCGGCCCCGTATCACGCAATGTATTCTCCGCAACAATGCCTGCCCGTACGCCGAACCGTGCAGGAGAAAGAAAATGCGCATCCGGTGGTGCAGGCCTATCGCCGGCAAGAGGAAAGTCTTAGCTTCTCCAGTGATGAATGTGTGGCGCGGGTGCGCCCGGCTTATCAGGGACTGATCAAACAGCTGGATGATCATTTGGGAAGGCTTTTCGAATACATGGAATCAGCAGGCCTGATGGACAACACACTTGTCATTATCACTGCGGACCATGGCGACCTGCTGGGCGATCACTGGCTTGGCGAGAAAGAACTGTTCTACGATGTCGTGCAACGGGTTCCATTGATCATCTATGACCCTTCCGAACAGGCCGATGCGACCCGCGGTCGACGTGAATCAAGGCTGGTGGAAAGCGTGGATATTGTACCTACGATACTGGCTGCACTGGACATGCACATTCCTGCCCATCGGGTTGAGGGGCGGCAGCTTCAGCCACTGGTCCATGGCGAGCCGGTCGCCTGGCGCGACTGCGTCTTTTCGGAACTGGATTACAGCTATCGGGAAGCCAGGCTGATCCTGGGCAAATCCACAAGCGAGTGCCGGGCCTGGTCAGTGCGTACAGAGCGGTGGCGCTATGTGTACTGGAGTACCGAGAGACCTCAGTTGTTTGACTTGCAGAAGGATCCGGACGAGTTCAATGACCTGGGGGATCATCCCGAGTATGAAGCAATCAGGTCTCAGATGAAACAGCGCTTGCTGGACTGGTTTGCCAGTCTTAAACGGCGCACTACCGTGACCGAAGAGGAAGTAGACACGCAGACGAATCAATACAAGCAGGCTGGCGTGTTTTACGGGCAATGGTGAGTGAACCTGAAGCGGGCTCTTGTCCCGGATCGACGTGTGCGATCGGTAGCCGGACTGGCGCATCCGACCGCCGGCAATACCGCCGGACACGTCTGTTTTTGCACTGTACGCGGCTGCCTGCCGGTTGACATGTTGGTCAGGATGGCATGCGATGACATCTGAAGTATTGCGCTGCCTGATCGCGATCATCATGCTCGCGCCAGCGCCACCTGTATTGGCAGCAACCTGGCTTGAAGGCCGGGTGGTGGGCATCGCTGACGGGGATACGCTGACTATCCTGGATAAGTCCAGGCAGCAGCATAAAATCCGGCTGGCCCAGATTGACGCGCCGGAGTCGGGTATGCCATATGGGCGGGCCGCCAAGAAATTTTTGTCGCTTGCGGTTTATCGCAAGACCGTGAGGGTGTTGGCAGACAAGCGTGATCGCTATGGACGAGTGCTTGGGGTCGTTTATCTGGGCCGGCAAAATATCAATATGCGGATGGTTGCCAATGGCTATGCATGGGCTTATCGCGCCTATGTCACAGACACCGCCTACTGCAACGCGCAAGCGCTGGCCCGACGCCAGCGTCAGGGCTTGTGGGCTGAAAAAAAACCTGTGCCGCCATGGCAGTGGCGTCGGCTGAAACAACGCTAGCCAATGGTTGCCGCCTGAGGACGTACGTGGCTTTGCAGAGCCTTGCGATATACGTTTTCTGTCATGCTGACAAATTTTTCCTGACCAAAACGCTGTTCGCTTTTGCTGCGGGCTGCGCGTCCCATATCGCGCAGATCGTAATGTCCCTGAACGATTTGCTCCAGCAGGCTGGCCAGCGCTTGCGGATCGCGCGGCGGGATAACCCAGCCGTCCGTGTCAGCGTCGATGTTTTCGGGCAGCCCTCCCTGCCGCGTCACGATAACCGGTTTGCCCATGGCCATCATTTCACGGCACGCGAACGATATTGTTTCAACACGATAAGATAGAACGAAGCCGACATCGATGGCGCCGATAAAATTCCGGACATCATCCAGATCGCCTACGAAACTGATGTGCCTGGTCATGCCCAGTTGTTGCACTTCATCCAGCAGTTTTTGCGGGGCGCGCGGGCCGGCGATCGCGATATGCAGGCGATCGATCCGGCGTGGATCCAGTTGCGCCAGCGCCCGCACCATGTCTATCCAACCCTTGTACTCTGTCGTGCCGGCATTGCTGCCCAGCAGAATGCGCGAATCGCCGGTAGAGCCCAGAATAGATTGACGCATCAGGCGGGTATCGCCGCCATGGCGGGCGCTGAAGTAATCGGTATCGATGCCGTTGTGAACTGTCGTGACGCCGGCCCGATCGTAAGGGCCGCCGGCCAGTCGATCGGCAACAAAATCACAAACGGCAATGCAGTGATCTGTGCCGAAACGGGCGCGCAGGCGTGATCCGATAGAGTCGGTCGCGTGATCATTGTGTTTGGTGAAAACGATCGCCGGCTTGCGACGTAACCCCAGCATGGCAAGCATGACCAGGCGATGATCTGCGGTTCCGTTGACATGAACTACATCATATTGCCCTGTGCGCAACAGGTCGCGCAGGCGAGCCGCTGCAGCAGGCAATTGCTGCAGTTTACTGGGGTAATCCTGTGCGTATGCCTGCACGCCGTCAATTGCACTCGCAATACGGTAGAGCGCGCTTTGCGCAGGCACTGCAACGGCGATGTCGTGATCGGGATTCAACCCGGCAATCAGCCTGCTGATGTATGAGGTATGGCCCCCGATGCCGGGGCTGGTGTGAAAGTTGGTATACAGTATCTTCATTATTTGGCTGGCGTTTCTGAGCGTCCGGGTTAAATTGCCTGATGGATGATGCTGCTTGGCAAGCGCGCCTGCGATCAGCGCCAGGGATGATTGTGCATGGCACAAAGCATACTCCCGCCCTTGTGGACAGCCGGCTGGCCGTAACCGTAAGAAAGATTCTTGGCGGCCCGAACACAGGGAAATGTGTAATAAAAAGTGCAACTTGTGTCATTCGTTTCGGCATGCACCAAAAGCAGGCAAAACACGATCAGGCGCCGATCTGCGACGGCTTTAATTAAGTTAGATGTCAGCAAAAGCGGCCTTATTGCGAAAAGCGTGGTCGTTGCCGGCGCTCATAGGTATCGGACGCCTGTGGCTCGCGCTAGCGCGCTGGCGGCAATGCGGCGTGGCGCAGAAGGGCAGCGCCGGGGTGAAGCCCGATTGGCGTTGGCCGGGCGCCTTGTGCAACGGCAAAAGTGATCAACCAATGCGCTTATGGCCGGCATCGGGCGCAATCGCAAGCGGGTTACCAGAATGCAAGGCGCTACGAGCGGCTTCCCTTGCTGCAACCACGATAAAATCGGCACGTGTCATGCCGCGAGCGCTGGCAGCACGATCGATAAGCACAATATCGTCATTTTTGATCCGCAGACTGCATGCATCGCGTCTGCGGTTGGTCGATTGCGTATTCATGATGGCTCCAGGTGGTGCGCAAGGCGTTCTGTGCAGCTGGTGTTATTGTAGGCGGCGCATCTTTCAGCAATTTGACAATGTTTCCTTGCGGCGCGTGTGATAATGAATCGTTCTTTGGCTCTGTTTTTCGCAATGCTACTATTGGATAACACAACAGGAGAATATGATGAAGATTTTGATGGTCCTCACCTCACATGCAAAACTGGGCGCGACAGGCAAACCCACCGGCTTCTGGCTGGAAGAGTTTGCAGCGCCTTATTATGCGTTTCTCGATAGCGGCGCCGACATGACGCTGGCTTCTCCGCTGGGCGGGCAACCGCCGCTGGATCCAAAAAGCGATGAACCCGATGCCCAGACAGATGCGACCCGGCGTTTCAAGAACGACCCGCAGGCGCAGGCCGTGCTGGCAACGACACAGCGTCTGGCCGATGTGAAGGCCGATTCCTTTGACGCTGTGTTTTTTCCAGGCGGACATGGACCGTTGTGGGATCTGGCGGAAAACGGCTATGTCATGACGTTGATCAAAGACTTTTATTCAAGCGGCAAAATCGTGTCGGCGGTCTGTCATGCGCCCGCTGTATTCCGGCACGTGAGAACGGCAGAGGGTCAGTTTCTGGTAAACGGGAGAAACGTGACGGGATTCAGTAATGCAGAAGAAGAGGCGGTGGGACTGACCGATGTGGTTCCATTTCTGGTTGAAGATATGCTCAAGGACCATGGTGCGCGCTATACCAGCGGCGGCGACTGGCAGCCGCATATCATTGTCGACGGCACGCTGATTACAGGACAGAATCCGGCCTCTTCAGTTGGTGTGGCCGATGCTGTGATCAGGCAGTTGCGACAGAGCAGGCAATAGCGTATTGCGCGGTGGCTCACTCTGTTGGATCACTGTCAGTATCGCAGGCAAGGCGCGCCGTTTGGCACTGAATGCATGGTAGAGCGAACAGACCTGTGCTGCCGCAGGTGTTGATAAAACATCTGAAAAGAAATTTTCACAACGTGTTTTTGCAAGGAGACAATATGAAACACAAAAGCAGGCTATCTCACGCCACCGGATGGCAGCTGACGACCGGCACCGTTCTGGCACTGGCTGCCGGCATTGCGCTGGCTGCGCCTGTGGCCAAGGTGCATGATCTGGCCAAGAGCGAACAACAGGCTTATCTGGATACACTGCGTGATTTGGTCCACATCGAATCCGGCAGCCGGGATATGGAAGGCGTTGCAAAAATTGCCGGGTTTGTCGCGGATCGCCTCAAGCAATTGGGCGCTGAAACTGAAATCATCGAACCCAAGGATGTTTATCGCATGGACGACACGCCCGAGAAAACCGGACCGGTCGTGCATGCAACCATCAAAGGGACCGGGCAATCGAAAATCATGATGATTGCGCATATGGATACCGTGTATCAAAAAGGCGACCTGAAAGACCAGCCGTTTCGTGTTGATGGCGACAAGGCCTATGGCCTGGGTATTGCAGATGACAAACAAGGCGTGGCAGCCATCCTGCACGTAGTGGATATGTTGAAAAAACTGGACTACAAGCAGTTTGGCACAGTGACCGTGGTCTTGAATTCTGATGAAGAAATCAGCTCGCCAGGCGCCCGCGCGCTGATCACGAAGTTTGCCGAAGACCAGGATGCCGTATTTTCTTTTGAAGGCGGCGGCAAAGACGGGGGCGTGCGGCTGGCAACCAGTGGTATTGGTGCGGCGTATCTGAAAGTGCACGGCAAATCGTCCCATGCGGGAGCCCGGCCAGAGGGTGGGGTCAACTCATTGTATGAACTGGCGCATCAGGTATTGCAAATGAAAGACCTGTCCAAACCTGAAGAAGGCCTCAAGTTAAACTGGACCCTGGCCAAAGCGGGCACAGTGCGCAACATGATCCCGCCCGAAGCAACTGCGCAGGCTGACGCGCGGGCATTGAAGGTGCAGGATTTTGACGCACTGGAAAAAGCCATGCAGGAAAAAATCAAAAACAAGTTATTGCCGGCAAGCAAGGTAGAGCTCAAATTCGAAGTGCGGCGTCCGCCGCTTGAAGCCAGCGAGATGGGCCGTAAGCTGGCTGCGCATGCCCAGGACATTTACAAGAAAGAGCTGGATATGCAGATGAGCGTGGCCGACAAAGCGACCGGCGGCGGCACAGATGCCGCGTTTGCCGCCGTGAAAAGCCGTGGGGGCGTGGTTGAAGGCTTTGGTTTGAGCGGATTTGGCGCGCATTCGAACAATGCCGAATATGTACAGATTCCCACTATCGTGCCACGTTTGTATCTGGCCACTCGTATGATCATGGACATATCGGAAGGAAAAATGACCCCATGATGGTGTCTCTTTCGGGGGCATAGCGCCGTTTGGCGTGTATTTTTTCTGGCGCTCCTGGCGCATCTGACTTGATAAATACACGTGCGCCACGGGCGATGGGCACGCCTTGTTGCCCATCGCCATCACCGCCCCCAAATGGGCGGCCAGGTTCCCGGTTTTGCGGGGCCGTTCATGGCGCACTGCGGCCAGATGGCTATTGCGGCAACCTCGACCG
>Ga0079224_100006344_pt1 | contig 15670 bp, 16 predicted proteins | sample Stecom2015_FD_80414 | JGI IMG/M metagenome (GOLD analysis project Ga0079224, IMG submission 80414) | Agricultural soil microbial communities from Utah to study Nitrogen management - Steer compost 2015 | ecosystem: Environmental > Terrestrial > Soil > Agricultural land | place: USA: Utah...
CGGGCCCCCGGCCCGGCCGCCGTGGCCGGCCGGCCGGCGGAGCGCCACCGGCACAGCGATGCGATGGGGCACGCTTCGCACTCCGGCGTACGGGCCGTACAGACCAGCGCGCCAAGTTCCATCAGGGCGGCGCTCGCCCGAGCGGCGCGGCGCGGCTCCGCGGGAAGGAGGGCGGCCACCGCGGCGAGGTCGCTCACTCGGGTTGACCCGCCGGCGGCGGCGACACCGTGGCACGCGCGGGCCACCAGGCGCCGGACGTTGGTGTCCACCACCGGGTGTCGCTGGCCGAACGCGAACGCCGCCACCGCCCGCGCGGTGTAGGTGCCGATACCGGGCAGGCGTTCCAGCTCGGTGACATCGGCCGGCACCTCGCCATCGTGGCGGGCGACGATGAGCCGGGCGGTCTGGTGCAGGCGCAGGGCCCGGCGCGGGTAGCCGAGCCGCCCCCAGGCTTTGATCGCCTCACCGGCCGGCTCCCGGGCGAGATCGCTGGGGGTGGGCCAGCGCTGTAGCCACTCCACGAAGACCGGCTCCACCCGGTTCACCTGGGTCTGCTGCAGCATGACCTCACTGACCAGCACACCCCATGGTGAGACGCCTGGCCGCCGCCACGGCAGGTCGCGGGCCGACCGCCGGTACCAGCGGAGCGCGAGTTCGGCGAGGGCGCTCATCGGTCGTGATCGTGCCACGGTCCGCATGGCGAGCGCCGTGCGGGTGCCGCCGGAGCGCTCATCGACGTAGGCGAGGATGGGTGGGTGCAGGAGTTCGCCATCACGGTCATCGGTCACGACCGCCCGGGCATCATCGCCGGCGCCGCCGAGGCGTTGGCCAACCTTGGCCTCAACCTCACCGACTCCACCATGACGCGGCTGCGCGGGCACTTCGCGATGACGCTGATCTGCGTCGGTCCGACGACGCTGGACGAGATCGAAGCCGCGTTGCGACCGCTCACCGAGACCGGGTTGGTGGTGACCGTACGGGAGGTGGGCGCGGAGCCAGAGCCGGCGCCCTCCGGCGGGTCCTATCTGCTCACCGTGCACGGCGCGGACCGGCTCGGCATCGTCGCCGCCGTCACACGGGTTATCGCCGGCGTGGAAGGCAACGTGACCGACCTCAGCACCCGGCTTAGCGGTGACCTCTATGTGCTCGTGGCCGAGGTTGATCTTCCATCTACAGTAGACATACCGAGCCTGGAGGCCCGGCTCGCCGAGGTAGCGGCGGAGCTGGGCGTGGGGGTCCGCCTGCGCCCCGCAGAGGTGGACGTGCTGTGACCGGTGCGTCCGAGTGGGACACAGGCGTTCCTCGACCCGTGCTGCGGGCGCCGGACCCGGTTCTCAGTCGCAGCGGCGAACCGGTTGACCCGTGCTCGGACGAGGTGGTGAGCACGGTCGCCGATCTCGTTGCCACGATGCGCGTCTCGCCCGGCTGCGTCGGCCTTGCCGCGGTGCAGATCGGTCGGCCCATACCGGTCTTCGTCGTCGATGTCAGCGGTCATCCCAAGACCAACACGTGCCACGGCCTCTTCGCGTTGTGTAACGCGACGATCGTCTCGGGCTCCCGGTGGAAGGTGGGCCGGGAGGGCTGCATGTCCGTGCCCGACCTCACCGGCGACGTGCGGCGTGCGACGCGGATCGTGGTCGCCGGGTATGTGCCGGGCACTGGCGAGCGGCGAGAGATCCAGACCGATGCGTTCGAGGCCCGCGCCTTGCAGCACGAGATCGATCACTGCTCCGGGCTGCTGTTCCTGGACCGCGTGGCCGGTGCTCACGCCGTCTACCCGCGGAAGGTCTATCTGTAGTCGCCCGCTATCTGGAGTCCGTCCGGCGGGGCGGTCGATCGACGGCGCGTCGCCCCGGAACCGCCGGCGCCGGCCGCTACGGTGAGTACCCATGCGGCTGACCGTGGGGCCCCTTCCGGCCGCCGTGTACTGGCGGCGGCGCCTCGTCGTCCTCGCCGGGCTAGCGATGGTGATCCTCATCATTACGTACGCCTGCACCGGCGATTCCACCTCTGGCAATCCGCAAGGCGACCCACCGGGCACGACCTCGAGCAGCCCGACGCAGGCCGCGTCGACTCCGGTCACCAGCTCAGCGACCCCGACGCGGACGCCGGCGGCGACGTTCACCCTGCCGGCTGGAGGCGCGAGCGCCACCTGCACCGACGAGGAGATCGCGGTGACCGCCTCGGCCAGTCCGGCCGAGATCTTCTCCGGCCAACCGGTAGATTTCACTATAAAGATCAAGAACGCGTCGAACCGGACGTGCGAGCGCGACATCGGAGCCGATGTCCAGGAGCTGCGCCTGCTGTATCAGGACCGCATCATCTGGTCGTCGGACGACTGCAACCCCAATACCGGTACGGACGTTCGTACATTCCAACCAGGCCAGGAGGTCTCGTTCACCCGTCGCTGGGATCACCGGCGCAGCCGGAGCGGGGACGGAACCGTCAACTGCTCGCTCGATGAACCAGACAATGGGGACATCTACCAGCTGGTAGCGCGGCTCGACAAGAAGCTCAGCGAGCCGTTCACCGTCCGGGTACGGATGTAGCCAAGACCCATCGACAGGCGAGTCCGTATGCAGGCAGGAGACCACCCGCGCTAGGCGTAGCGTTCCAGAATGGACACCTCGGCGAGCCGGGACAGCCCTTCCCGTACGCCACGCGCCCGGGCCTCGCCCACTCCTTCGACCTTCTGCAGGTCCTCGACGGTGGCGCCGAGCAGCCGCTGCAGGCTGCCGAAGTGCTCCACCAGTCGCTCCACGACCGAGGGTGGCAGGCGCGGCACCTTGGCGAGCAGGCGGAAGCCGCGCGGTGAGACGGGCGCGTCGAGGATCTCGGTCGTGTTCGGGTACCCCATGGCCTTCGCCACAGCGCCGAGGTCAATCAACTCGGCGGCACTGAGCTTGTCGAGCTCCGCCTCGATCTCCTCGGCGCTCCGGTTCCGCCGGTGCGCGGGCAGGTAGTCCCGGATGACCAGGGCGCGATCGGTGTCTACCCCGGCCATTAGTTCGTCGAGCTGCAGGGCGAGTAGGCGACCGTCGGTGCCGAGCTCGATCACGTACCCCTCGATCTCGCTCGCAATGCGCCGCACCATCTCCAACCGCTGGATGACGGTGATCGCGTCCCGTCCGGTCACCAGATCCTCGATCTCGAGCGCGGAGAGCGTCCCACTCACCTCGTCGAGGCGTAGCTTGTAGCGCTCCAGGGTCGCCAGTGCCTGGTTCGCCCGAGACAGGATCGCGGCGGACTCGTCGATGACGTGACGCGTGCCGTCGACGTAGAGGCCGATGATCCGCATTGACTGGCTCACCGAGATGACCGGGTAGCCGGTCTGCTTCGCAACACGCTCGGCGGTGCGGTGCCGGGTGCCCGACTCTTCAGTGGGGATCGACGGATCGGGCATGAGATGGACTGCGGCGCGAACGATCCGAGTGCCGTCGTTGGACAGGACGACGGCCCCGTCCATTTTGCACAGTTCGCGTAGCCGGGTGGCGGAGAACTCGACGTCGAGGGGGAATCCTCCCGTGCAGATCGCCTCGACGTTGCGGTCGTAGCCGAGCACGATGAGCGCGCCGGTCCGCCCGCGCAGGATCCGCTCGAGCCCATCGCGCAGTGCCGTCCCTGGCGCAACCAGCGCCAGGGTGGCCCGCATGGCTTGATGATCGGCTCGCGAACTTCGCCGCGGTGCCGGAGGCTCGGGTCGCAGGCCTCCCCGAAATGCGCCTTCCGTCTCAATCGGCACGCGGCAAGTCTACGGATCGGCTCGTAGAACAACCGGTCGAGGGGTTGCGTACCCCGGGTGAACGGGCCAGGGTTGCTGTTGCTCAGATCGCGAGGCGGAACCACCGATCCGCCGTACCGCCCACCGCACCAGGGCCGGGCGCGCAGAGCGAGTCGGAGTGCCTGAGTGCCCATGGGGTGGGAGGGGCAGTGGCGGGCAACCAAACGGTGTGGACTCTCCGGCGCCCCCGTCGGGCCGCCGGCAGGCTGGCCTGGACTGCGTTCGTCGCCTGCCTCGTCTGTGGTCCCGCGTGGCTGCTCTTCGGCGACGAGCCGCCGGAGGCGGCCGACGGCGCGGTGAACCCGTTGGCGCTCGTCGTCCCCACGTTGGCGATCCTCTTCGGGCTGGCGCTCGTGCCGAACGTGTTGGCGCTGGTACGACGTCCCAAGCTCGCGGCCGACCACTATGCGCTCACCGTGCGGCCGGGCGTTGCTCGCACCCTGATCCTGCCGTGGGCCGCGGTCGCCGAGGTCGCCACCATGGAGATCGATGAGGAGGACTTCCTCCTGGTGCGGTGCACCCCGGCGGGCCGCCACTTGGGCGACCAGCCGCGGTGGTGGGACCAGGCGAATCTGCGCAGCGCGATCCGGGGAGCGCCGGCTGCGTCGGCGTATGACCTCGCGGTACCGCTCGCCGACTTCGCGGCACGCCCCGAGGTCATCCTCGCGGACCTTGCCGAGATCGCGCCCGGGCACGTCACGTTGGCGAGCCGCGCTCCCCGCTAACGAGCTTCGCCTGACGCGCGAGCGCTCCGGCTGACGCGCGAGCGCTCCGTGCTGCCGAGCGGTGGCCTCCGGCGCTGGCTGGCCCTCCGCTAGGAGGCCCTTTCCGGTAGGAGGTTCTTTCCGCTAGGAGGTGGGTGCGTTGGCGTACTCGACCGCCCGGCGCAGGGCGTCCCGGACGCTGCTCACCTCCCAGACGTCGATGCCCGGTGGCATGTCGGTTGCGTTGGGACCGCAGCCGGGCGGCACGAGCGCGAACCGGAAGCCCAACCGGGCCGCCTCGGCGAGGCGGCGTGGCACGGCGCCGACCCGGCGAACCTCACCCGTCAGGCCGACCTCGCCGATCACCACCATCTCCGCCGCGAGCGGCAGATCGTTGGCGGCCGACGCGACCGCCAGCGCGAGCGCGAGGTCTGCCGCGGGCTCGACGACCCGCATCCCGCCCACGGTGGACGCGTAGACCTCGCGGTCGTGCAGGCGCAGCCCCGTGCGGCTCTGCAGCACCGCGAGCGCCATGCCGAGACGGGCCGAGTCCAGGCCGCTCACGGTGCGCCGCGGCGAACCGGTGACCGTCGCCCCGACGAGGGCCTGCACCTCAGTGACGAGCGCTCGGCGGCCCTCCATAGCGACCGTCACGCAGGTACCGGGCACGGCCTCCGCGTAGCGGTTGAGGAACAGGCCGGACGGGTCCGGCAGACCGGTGAGCCCACCCTCGTACATCTCGAAGCAGCCAACCTCGTCCGCTGCGCCGAAGCGGTTCTTGATCCCCCGGATCAGGCGCAGCGACGAGAACCGGTCGCCCTCGAACTGGAGCACCACGTCAACCAGGTGCTCGAGCACCCGTGGGCCGGCGACCTGACCATCCTTGGTTACGTGGCCCACCAGCATGGTCGCGATTCCGCGTTCCTTCGCCACCTGAACCAGCGCGGCGGCGACCGCTCGGACCTGCGTGACGCCCCCGGGCACGCCGTCGACGCCGGGTGCCGAGATGGTCTGTACCGAATCGAGGACGAGTAAACCGGGTTTGACCTCGTCGATGTGTCCCAGGACGGCAGCAAGATCGGTCTCGGCGGCGAGATAGAGGCGCTCGTGCAGCGCACCGATCCGCTCGGCCCGCAAGCGCACCTGGCTCGCCGACTCCTCGCCGCTCACCACGAGGGCCGGCCCGGCCTCCGCGGCAGCGCCGGCGGCCCAGTGTTGAGCGACGTCAAGGAGCAGAGTCGACTTGCCGACGCCGGGCTCCCCTGCGAGCAGCACCACCCCGCCGGGAACGAGCCCGCCGCCGAGCACCCGGTCCAGCTCACCCACGCCGGTGGGTCGAGCCCGGGCGGCCTCGACGCTGACGGTCGCGATGGGTCGGGCCGGCTGGGCTGGCGGTCGGGCGGCCGTGCTTGCGGTCGTGGTCGTCGGCGCCGCCTCCACCACGGAACCCCAGGAACCGCACTCCGGGCAGCAGCCGACCCATTTGGGTGGGCGGTGCCCGCACACGTCGCACTCGTAGCCGACCCGCTGCTTTGTCCCGCGCGACCCACGCGGGCCGCTGTCCCGGTTGCTCACGCCCGGGAGGTTAGCGGCCAGGCCGGACAATCCAGCGGTGAACCGCCGTGGTGCTCAGGGGTCAACCGCGCGTCGCTTCGGCGCTTGCCCGGCAGACACTCACTCGTGACCGGGGTTGACCACCGGGCTGCCCCGCGGAACGGGCGACATTGGCACGCCGAACGGAACCCGGATCTCCACCGGGCCGATGCCCTCGAACGTGAAGGTCAGGTCAACCGACTCTCCGGGAATGAGCGGGTCGACCAGCCCGGTGAGCTGCAGGTACGGACCCTGACCCGGGACCAGTAGGACGTACGAGTCGGCCGGGATCTCGATGCGGAACGAGGCCTGGCCGGCCGGGGTCGGCGACGGCTCAGGCGCCGGCTGCTCGCCCGGGCTGGGTTCCGCACCGGGGCTGGGTTCCGCACCCGGGCTGGGCTCGGTAGCAGGGCTGGGCTCGGCCGGGCTGGGTTGCGGAGCAGCCGTTGGCTCCGGCGCACCGCCGACCAACTCCACCGCCGTCGCGGCGCCGGCCGCCGTCACGCCCGTGAGGACGATCGTCTCCTGACCGTCGTTGAAGATCCGTACGACCAGCGGGGCGGATCCGCCCTGCGGGTACCCCTCCGGACCGTTGTACGCCACGACGAGGTCGCGCAGTGCGATCTCACCGTTTGGGCCAGCGTTCACGCTGGCTCCCGGCACGGCCGCGACCTGGGTGGCGGTCTGAGTTATCTGGCCGGCACTGCAGGCCGAGATCATGACTGACGCGGTAGCTCCGGCGAGCAGCACGCCGATGAGCCTGCTGGTGCGGCTGGCGCTCACGACCCGAGGCCTCCTCGATCATCGTCGGTCGGCAACAGCGTAGTAGCACCCTGCGGGCCCCGACCGGGGACCCCGCGACGTCCTCCGCCGGGGTTCGCTCACACCAGGGCGGCGTGACTCGCCGCGAAGAGCACCACATCGATGGCGGCGATAGCGATGGCGATCAGGAACGGCACCCGCCCGGGCGCCGCCGCCCCTACCAGCGCGAGAACAGCGGTCAGCCCGAATCCGGCGAGGAACGGCCACGTGTACGGCGGGCCCGGGCCAAAGACGATCAGTCCCGACGCGGCGACCAGCAGCGCGAGCGCGATCAGGCGGACCGTTACGGGCCCGGCCCGCCACTCGGCGACCCGCTGAGGCAACCCGCGAACGCCCCCGATCCGGTCGCCCTCGAGGTCGGGCAGCACGTTGACGAAGTGGGCGCCGACGCCGAGCAGGGCAGCCGCACCGGCCGTCCAAGCCTTGGGCAGCGGGCTGCCGGGCAGCGTGCTCGCGGCAAAGACCGGGATGAGGCCGAAACCCACCGCATAGGTGAGGGCCGAGGCGGGGGTCGACTTGAGGCCGGCGTTGTAGGCCCAACCTGCGGCCATCATCACCAGGTGGATGACGCCGGTCGGCACCGTCACCAGGAAGGCAAGCACGGTGGAGACCACGAGTGCCCCGGTCGCGGCGACGAAGACCGCGGCCCGGCCGATCGCCCCGGCCGGAATGGGCTTGTCGGTGCGGCCTGCTGCGGCGTCCCGGTCGGCGTCGAAGGCATCGTTCGACCAGCCGATCGAGAATTCACCGAGCAGCGCGGCGAGAGCAAAGACCACCAGGTGCTGCCCCCGAGGCTGCGCTGTCGCGGCGAGCAGCACGATCATCGCCGTGATCGCGATGCTGGGCCCCGGGTGACTGGCCCGGATCAACGCCGCAGGCCAGGCCGCCGGCCGTCCCGCTTGCTCTGTTGCCGCGTTGCCGCTCGTCGTGCTCTCCCTCCGCCGCGCTCCAGGCGGTCCGGTGTGCGGTCGGTCGTCTGGCGGGTCCGGTTATGCGGTCGTTGCGTGCCTGTCCGGCGAGAATCAATCTATGCGCCTCGGCCTGCACGGCGACAGCTTCTTGGAGCGGCTCGCCCTGCGCGCGGGCCTGGTGCCGGTGCCGGCCGCCGAGGCGTGGGGTGGCATGGCGCTCTCTGGAGTCCTCATTGCCGCGGTCGAGCTCGGTGTCGTGGCGCGGCTCGCGGCGGGGCCCGCCACGGCTGCGGCAGTCGCGGCCGACCTGGGCTTGGCGCCGGAACCGACCCGGCTGCTGCTGGCCTGCCTGCGCTCGACGGGCTATCTCACCAGCCGCCGCGGCACCTACCGGCTCACGCGCCTGGCCCGACGCTGGCTCGACCCGGCCGCGCGCCGGTCACTGGGTCACTTTGTCGCCGGAGTGAGCGACTACTGGGGGTGGTGGGCCCAACTGCCCGAGGTGGTACGGGGCGGCACGCCCGTCCGCCATCACGACGCGGATCCGGACGACGCGTACTGGCAGCGCTACATGCTCGGGCAGTTCGAACTCGCCCGCCTCACCGCCGGCGCCGTGGCTCGTCGGGTGGTGGTTCCGCGGGGTGCTCGGGCGGTGCTGGACATCGGCGGTGGCCACGGCTGGTACTCCGTGGCGCTGTGCCGCCGCCACGCCGGGCTCTCCGCTACGGTGCTCGACCTGCCTGGCAGCGCTCGCGCCGGCCGCAGGATCGTCGCCGCGACCGGCTACGCCGACCGGGTACGGCACTGGGAGGGGGATGCGCTCGCCACCGATCTGGCCGGGCCCTACGACGTGGTGCTGTGCTTCAACGTGATCCATCACCTCGCCGCCGCGGACGTGCCGGATCTGTTCCGTCGCATCCGGGCAGCACTGCGTCCACATGGCACGTTTGCGGTGCTGGACGGCTTTGTCGAGGAGCACGGGCGCGGCACGGCAGCGGGTGACCTGCTCGGACTCTTCACCTACTTGAGTTCTGGTTCGCGGTCCTACCCGCCGGCGCAGCTTCGGACCTGGCTCGCCGACGCCGGCTTCTCCGAGCCGCGTCGGTCCGCGCTGCGGCGCGTCCCCGGCCTGACCCTGTTCCAGGCTCACCCGCTGCCCCGGCGGCCGGTGGCGTGAATCGTCCGAGGGTCCGGTGGCCTGGGCCAGGGGTTCCGTGTCACGCTTCTGTGATGTCGCCCGTGCTGGCACGCAACGACGTTCGGCAGTACGAAGAACTGGCTGACGAGTGGTGGCGACCAGGCGGCGCCTTCGCCATGCTCGCCTGGATCGCCAAGGCCCGGGCGGCGCTGTTGCCGCCCGCGGCCGAACCGGGGGCGGTGCTGGTAGATCTCGGCTGCGGCGGCGGGCTCCTGGCACCGCACGCCCAGGCGCTGGGCTACCAGGTCGTAGGCGTCGATCTCGTCGCGACATCGCTGCAGCGCGCCCGCGACCACGGCGTGATCCCGATCCGCGCCGATGTGCACGCGCTACCGCTCGCCGACGGATGCGCGGATGCGGTCAGCGCCGGTGAAATCCTCGAGCATGTCGCCGATCCGTCTACTGTGGTGGCTGAGGCATGCCGGATTCTCCGTCCAGGCGGGACACTCGTGCTCGACACGATCAACGCCACCGCCTTGGCCCGGTTTGTGACGGTGACGATCGGCGAGCGCGTGCCGGGGGGAGCCCCGACGGGCATTCACGATCCGCGGTTGTTCGTGCCGCCAAAGGTGCTTGTCCAGGCCTGTGCCCGTGCCGGGGTCAAGCTGACCATACGGGGCATTCGACCGGCGCTGGGGCAGATGTTGCGCTGGCTCATTACCCGGAGGGGTGAGGTCGCCATCGTGCCCACCCGCTCCAGCGCGGTGATGTACCAAGGGTGGGGAGTCAAGGAGCGCAGATGACCGAGGCATGGGAACTGGTCGCGCGGCTACGACCCAGGTTCGCCGCGCGGGCCGCGGAGCTGGACCGCACGGGCGACTTCCCCGAGGCGGACTTCGCGGACCTGCGCGAGGCGGGCCTGTTTGGGCTCCTGGTACCACGACATCTGGGCGGGCTTGGCGCCGGCTACGCCGACTATGCAAAGGTTGCGTATGAGCTGGCCCGCGGAAACGGCGCCACCGCGTTGGTGTTCAACATGCACGCCTCGGTGACCGGCGCCCTCGCCGGCATACCCGACGAGTTCGCCCGCTCGATGGGCGTACCGGAAGACTTTTTCGCGTCCCGGGACCGCATCCTCGCGCGGGCCGCCGGGGGCGCCTTCTACGCGGTCGCGATGAGCGAGCGCGGCGTCGGCTCCCGCCTGTCGCAGTTGACGACCAGGTACGAGTCCACCGAAGACGGCTTTCGCATCAAAGGTTCGAAGTCGTTCGTGTCCGGTGCCGGGCACGCCGACGCATACCTGGTCGCCGCCCGTTCCGCGGTGGATGACTCGGTCGTTTCCCAGTTCCTCGTCCCGGCCGATACGCCCGGTCTCACCGTGGAGCGCACGTGGGACTCACTCGGTATGCGCGCCACCGCATCCCACGATCTGCACCTCGACGTCCTGGTACCGGCCGAGACCCTCCTCGGCGGCGTTGAAGGTCTCGCCCTCCTGGTCGCCCAGCTCATGCCGCACTGGATGGTCGCGAGCTATGCGGCCGTCTACGTCGGCGTGGCACAGTCCTGTGTGGACGAAGCGGTGGCACACTGCCGCAACCGGGGACTCGCCTCGTTGCCCGCCGTACGAGCTCGCATCGGGCGCGCCGACGCCGAGGTCGCGGCGGCCTGGCTCGTCGTCGCGGAGGCGGCGCGCCGGGTGGCCGAGGCGCCCGGTGACCCCGAGACGAACCGGTGGGTGTGGCGCGCCAAGTACCTCGCCGGCACCACCGCTATGGAGGTGGCAGCGTCCATGATGGAGGCCGCCGGGACGTCGGCGACCCGGCGCGGGCACCCGCTCGAGCGGCTGTTCCGGGACGCCCGGTGTGGCTCGCTGCAGCCGGCCACCTCGGACGTCTGTGCCGACTGGCTCGGCACCGCGGCCCTCGGCGGTGACCCCGATTCGGATGGCGTGGCGCCGCGATGGTGAGCGTGCCGCGCGTCGCGAGCATCGGCGTCGCCCACCCTCCGCCGGTCGCACAGGACCGGCTCTGGAGCGGCTTCTTCGAAGCCCACTACGCGGGCGTTGCTCGCGGCCTAGCCAAACGGATCTTCGATCACTCCGGCGTCCGCACCCGCCACGGGGTGGTCAACCCTCTGATGGAGGATCCGTCGGGCTGGTCAACGGGCACCCGGATGGAGCGCTACCTCGCCGAGGCGCTGCCGCTGGCCAAGGATGCGGTCAGTGCCGCCCTGGCTCAAGCCGGCGTGGCCGCAACGGAGATCGGCATGCTCGTGGTCTGCTCCTGCACCGGATACGTCACGCCCGGGCTGGACATCCTGCTCGCACGCGACCTGGGCCTGCCGGCGGACGCACGCCGGGTCTTCGTGGGCCACATGGGTTGCTACGCCGCGCTGCCAGGCCTGGGCATCGCCACCGACTACGTCACCCTCCAGGCCCGGCCGGCGCTGCTGGTCTGCATCGAGCTACCCAGCCTGCACGTGCAGCCTCCGACCGCCGATCCGCAACAGGTTGTCGCCCACGCGCTGTTCTCCGATGCGGCCGCAGCGGCCGTGATCGTCCCGGACGACCAGGGGCCACGCGACCAGGGGCCACGGGTCGCCGAGGTGGCGTCGTTGACCGACTCGACGACCGCCGACCACATGACATGGCACGTTACGGATCTTGGCTTCCGGATGGGGCTCTCTCCGCGGGTGCCGGAGGTGCTCGGCCGCCACGTGGCGCCGTTCGTTGCCGATCTGCTCGGTCGGCACGGGCTGACCGGCGAAGACGTGGGTGGTTGGGCGGTGCATCCGGGCGGTCCACGGATCCTCGACGTCGTGCAGGAGCAACTCGGGCTCGACGACGGTGATCTCTCGCCGTCTCGTACCTGCCTCGCCGAGCACGGCAACTGCTCTTCGCCGACGGTGCTCCTGATTCTGGCGGGGTCTCTGTGGCGGCGGCCCTTCGTCGAACCGGTCGTCCTCATGGCCTTCGGGCCTGGGCTGACCATCTACGCCGGCCTGTTGCTGCCGTAGCGCGATCGCGCCGTTCGGAGACCGGGGGCTAGCGGCGTCGCCTCATTGCCCCAGCTTGTCCAGCGCCGGCTCGAGTTCATTGACGGAGTCGAACGGGCCGAAGGTGCCGACGACCTCCCCGGCGCCGTTGACCATGACCGCGATCGCCGTCGTCGCTGGGTCGGCGCGCGGGGACAGGCCCGGGGACGTGCCCGCAGCGTACTTCTGGCGCAGTATCCCGTCGGCGTCGGCGAGCGCCCGGACATTGACGGGCGCGCCGTAGATCAGCGGTGCCGTGCCGGCCACGGGCACCACCCGCACGCCGTCTGGCACTTCGAGCGCGGTGTCGATCACGAGGGCCTCGCAGTCGCAGCCGTCCACCAGGAGGACCACGGCGGGTAGGAGGCTCCCCAGGCGTACCCGGACGCCGCTCGCGTCCACGAGCACCACATCGGCGATCTCGGTCGAGGGGGCCTGCGCTGCCTCCGGTGCGGCCGAGTCGACCGGCGGAAGCGGCGGGCTCGCCGGGCGGCCCAGGGTCACCACGAAGAGGCTGATGAGGGTGGTGAGGAGAGCCACAGCGATGACCACGACCGGAACACTGAGCGGGGGATCGCCGTCTCGACCCGATTGCAGGCCAAGCATGGCGCGCAGACGCTTGCGGCGTCGCTCCCGGCGCAGCTCACGCCGGACCTCCGCCACCTCGGCAGCAAGTTCCGATGGATCGTCCGGAATGATCACCGTGCCCCACTCGGGCGGCACGTCGGGCAATCCGCGGTGGCGGCCCGACCCGTCGTCCGACGGGTTGTCCGGTCGGAGATCGCCCATGGCCACCTCCTCTGCTGCTCCCTCCAACTCTCGCGCAGTCTGGTGACGTTCGCCATACCTACGCGGGTTCGGTATGGCCCGGGCGGCCGGATCCGGACTTGTCCCCGACTCGGAGGAAAGGGACCGATACCCCGGGCATTGGACCAAGACGCCCGATCCCCGACCCGGCTGCACTGCGATTGACGGTGGGTGATTCACTCATCTCATCCGCTGACGAATTCGACCACACCGCCCCTGACCTGCGCATATGCAGAACGCCGGGGTGGGACGTCGGTGCCAGGGCGTGTTACCCTGGACACAGCGAAAGGGGTTTCGAACCTATGGTCTTCAGTGTCGGCGAAACCGTTGTCTACCCCCACCACGGGGCCGCACTCATCGAGGCAATCGAGACTCGGGTCATCAAGGGCGAAGAGAAGCAGTACCTCGTGCTGCGTGTTGCCCAGGGCGACCTGACCGTGCGAGTGCCCGCCGAGAATGCCGAAATCGTCGGTGTACGAGAGGTGGTTGGCGAGGAGGGCCTGACCAAGGTCTTCGACGTCCTTCGCGCCCCACACACCGAGGAACCGACCAACTGGTCGCGGCGTTACAAGGCGAATCTTGAGAAGCTGGCCTCCGGAAACCCGCTCAAGGTGGCAGAGGTTGTGCGTGACCTCTGGCGTCGCGAGCGCGAGCGGGGCCTGTCTGCTGGTGAGAAGCGCATGCTCGCCAAGGCTCGGGACATCCTCGTCGGCGAGGTTGCGCTCGCCGAGAAGAGCACCAAGGACGAGGCGGAGACCCTCCTCGACAAGGTTCTCGCTGAGGCGTAACTCCCGGGGCCTTGCCCTACTATCGAGGACCGCGACGTGACCGCGCAGCACCCCTTGCGTGGTGACGTCGCGGTCCTTGTTCCTGCCGCGGGGCTAGGCACTCGGCTCGGGCCGGGCGCTCCCAAGGCGCTGCGTGACCTGGCCGGGGCGTCGCTACTAGTGCACGCCATCAGACGGGTCGTCGCTGCGCCCAGCGTCGGCTGTGTTGCGGTGGCCGCACCGCCCGAGCACGCCGAGCACGCGCGTACTCTCCTCGCCGACCTCGTCCCGGCCGGGGTGCATCTCGCGGTCGTGCCCGGAGGCGAGACCCGGCAGCTCTCGGTCGCTGCGGCGCTCGCGGCCGTGCCGCCCGGACCTCAGATCGTGCTGGTCCACGATGCCGCCCGGGCGCTCGCCCCGACCGAGCTCATGGAACGCGTTGCGGCGGCCGTGCGTGACGGTCATGACGCCGTCATCCCGGTCTTACCGGTCACCGATACGGTCAAGCAGGTCGATGAATCGAGCCACGTCGTGGCGACCGTGGACCGTTCCGTGCTGCGGGTCGTGCAGACGCCGCAGGGCTTCCGGCGACCGGTGCTGGAGGCGGCGCACCGTGCCGCCGTCGATCCGGTAACCGACGACGCGGCCCTGGTGGAGAAGATCGGCGTACGCGTCTTCTGTGTGCCGGGCGCTCACAGCGCGCTCAAGATTACGAATCCCACCGATCTGACCCTTGCCGAGCTGCTGCTGCATTCGGACGGCTAGCGACCGCGTACCCTGCAAGCGTGATCGGCCGGGTCGGCATCGGAACCGACGTGCACGCCTTCGACCCCGAGCGCCCCTGCTGGGTAGCTGGGCTGCGCTGGGAGGGGGTGCCCGGCCTCGCTGGCCACTCCGACGGTGATGTCGCCGCTCACGCCGCCTGCGACGCGCTCCTCTCTTCCGCCGGTCTGGGTGACCTCGGCGGGAACTTCGGCACGGACCGCCCCGAGTGGGCCGGTGCCTCCGGTGTGGCGCTGCTGGGCGAGACCGTACGGCGGGTACGGGCGGCCGGCTTCACGGTCGCGAACCTGTCGATCCAGGTGATTGGCGTGGCTCCGCGCATCGGCAGCCGGCGGGCCGAGGCGCAGGCGACCCTGTCGGCGGTCGTCGGTGCGCCGGTATCCGTATCGGGCACGACGACCGACGGGCTCGGTCTCACCGGTCGTGGCGAAGGGCTCGCCGCTATCGCCGTGGCGCTGCTCTACGGCCCGGAATCCACCGCCTCCTGACGCGCCACGACCCAAACGTCGCGCCCCCTACGTCGCGCCGTTACGTCACGTTCCATTCGTCGCGTCAGCCGGTGGCCGGGTCCACACCGCCTTCTCCGGCAGTGGTGCTGCGCCGGGCCCACGTCCACGCGTACCCCGGGTCCTCGCACGCGAGCGCGGCTTCGCACAGGTCCAGCGGCCGGAACGTGTCGACCATCACCGCGAGCTCGTCGAAGAAGTCCACGCCAATCGACCGCTCCACCGCACCGGGCTGCGGGCCATGGGTAAAGCCGGACGGGTGCAGCGAGATCGAGCCCTGTTCGATGCCGGAGCCGCGGCGGGCCTCGTAGTTGCCGCCGGTGTAGAAGAGCACCTCGTCGGAGTCCACGTTGTGGTGGTTGTACGGCACCGGGATCGCCAGCGGGTGGTAGTCGACCTTGCGCGGGACGAAGGAACAGATCACGAAGTTGGGGCCTTCGAAGGTCTGGTGAACCGGCGGCGGCTGGTGCACCCGCCCGGTGATGGGTTCGAAGTCGTGGATCGAGAAGGCCCAGGGATACAGGCAGCCGTCCCATCCCACCACGTCGAAGGGGTGGTGGGCGTACGTGAAACGGGTCCACCCGCGGCGGTGCTGCACGTACACCTCGACGTCCTCGCCGTCGACGAGGAGCGGCTCGGTCGGTCCGCGCAGATCGCGTTCGCAGTACGGGGCGTGCTCCAGGAACTGACCCCGCACCGAGAGGTACCGCTTCGGGGGTCCGATGTGGCCGGTCGCCTCGATGACGAGTGTCCGCAGTGGATCACTCCCGGTCGGGACGATGCGATGGATCACCGAGGTCGGGATGATGACGTAGTCGCCGGCGC
>Ga0079224_100006345_pt1 | contig 15669 bp, 13 predicted proteins | sample Stecom2015_FD_80414 | JGI IMG/M metagenome (GOLD analysis project Ga0079224, IMG submission 80414) | Agricultural soil microbial communities from Utah to study Nitrogen management - Steer compost 2015 | ecosystem: Environmental > Terrestrial > Soil > Agricultural land | place: USA: Utah...
CCCCTCGAACAACTCCCGTAAGAACCCCGCGAACCCCGGCCCCACACGAGAGGCCGGCAGGTAAGTCCCCATCGACTCCAACACCGGCTCGAGGAACCGCAACAAAGCACTCTTCCCAACCCCACCCCCACCAGCCCCCACGGTCGACCGCTTCATCTCGACGTTAGCCAGCAACGCCCGAGCCTCAGCATTTCGACCCACGAACTCTTCAGCAACCACCATACGGCCCCTCCCGGTTGATATTATATCTATATCAGTTACGAACGAAATTCGGTGGCAGAATCGTCCCAACACCCAACTCCACACTCCTATTGGCACCTGGACCAGCATCAGCCCAACTCAAGACCCATCCAAGGGGTTGCTAGACTCTTCCTTACGGTCGCAATGTTGCATCCACCCAGCCATGCCCAAAACCACGAAGCCACTCCCCCTACCAGATGCCCTGCTCGGCGAAGCCCCCTCAGTGAAACTGCTCTACCTGTGGTTGGCTCAGCATGGCGAAGTCGACATGTCGCAACGCGACATCGCCGCCGCTCTTGGCATCACACAAGCAAACGTATCTCTCGCTCTCAACCAACTGATCGATCTGCGGCTAGTCGAGCGGAGTACGGAGGCACGACCACGAGTGCGTGGCTACTTACGGACCGCGCGTATTGATGAATCTTGGGATAAGACTGAGTAACTGAACTGAAGCGACTCACTGCAGCGTGGAACTCACCGACGTGCGATCAGTGGCTGTTTGTTACGACGCCTGAAGTTTACGTGCTGTCAACTTCTAGTACAGTCCTACACAATTTCTCCCGAGTGTTCCCTAGAGCAACCTGGATTGGAGTGTCGCCCTAGCTGAACGCCGCCACCAGTTGCAGCGACGGTGATGTTGGGAGGCGAGTAGTCAAAGAAGCTGACGCCAACTAGAACCGCCGCTAGCCCCTAGACGTCTAGTTGGCGTACGCATCCATGGGGCTGACTTAGCACTGAGAAGCGAGCTTTCAGGCATTGTGTCTGGTGAGCCATGCAGCGGCTGGCCCCTTAGTGCGAGGACCAGATATCTACAAGTTGGTACTCATGGTGTCGAAGCTCATAGTCTGATCGGGTACCAAACTGCCGGTATAGCTCGCTAATCCGCTCGCGACCCATCAGCGTGCACTCATTGTAAGAGCGGTCTTTCTTGAACAAGCCTCTATCAAGTTCGAGGCCCGCCCGCTCTGAGATAATCCACCGCTTGTGCACGTGGGACCCTTGTTCCCGTGGGCTCCAACGCGCCACGACGATCTCCACCTCGTGCCTAGTAGAGAGGGGAGACAAGTGTTGGTTGCACAACCGAACCCAAGCTTCAGTTGAGACGTGTTCTCTCTCGTCGTCCTTGTAGCGCGCATGGACCTCTAAGCATCCACCTCTTGCCATCGCGGTGGAGAGCGCAGCCACAAAGTCCAGGTGGTACCGCCTCCGCAGCGAGAAGTAAGGATCCATGATCAATATTCGTCGACCGGTCGCCAAAACGGGCCGGACTACCTCCATGGTGTCTTTCACAGTCGCGGGGAACTTCGCTGTTCTAGGTGCCTCCCATAGCCTGCTGCCAGAGAGGACGCTGGACACAGCAGTCACATTCTTGGGCGCTGCCGGAGGAATAGGTGATCCGTCATCGCAAATCAGGGCCCGGAAGTGCGTAGCGGCCGCAAGCGCATTCGTTAGCCAGGGCTGCGTCTCATTGAACAGGGCTCCCGTTCTAGATAGCTTCGATGCGTCAGTTCGTAGGTTCCTTAGATGTCTGGCTGCCCGGTTCCGGTCAAGGTCATTGGGAAGGGCGTTGACATGGGCTAGGGCTCGCTCAAACCAGTCGCCTGGGAACCCTACATCGAGGACCCTTCCGTTCTCCGCTCCTAGTTGTCCGACAAGGAAGGCAAAGGCTCCAAGATCCTCGACTACTGCCGGATCCAATCCATACCTGTGAATCATCCGCCGAGCTCCTCGAGCCCTTCTGGGAAGAACCCGTTTGGCCAGGGATCTAGAAACTCACCGTCCTCGGACACGCCAATCCTCGCTACTTTCACTAAGCCTTCGGAGTCTCTCGACACGTAATGGACGGCCACGTCCGCAGGAGACAAGGACAGGCCCTCCGGATTGGTGCCATTTGTAGTCTGGCGTATACGCCTGAGCAACCTGAGAATCAAGTGTTCGCTGTGGGTTTCGAGAATGAATCGGTTATTCATACCCCGTACTCCGGCTACGAACACATCGGCTAGCTCGGCCTGGAGCGCGGGATGGAGGTGGATCTCAGGCTGTTCGATCAGGTGTAGCCTGTTCGAAGTCCCGACTGCGCGTGCGATCACGGGGAGGACCTGCCCGATACCGAATCCCACATCGCGGATACCTACGAGGGTGCCGGTACTGACGTCTAGCAGGTGGTTGGTCGCTCCCACTGGGATAACGCTCGCAAGAGTCTCAGCCAGCACGCTTGCACTTCGCTTGAGGCTCGTCTGCTTGAAGGCCTCCTCAACGGCCCTCTGGACGTCGGACTCGAGTAGTAGGCGTTGCGCACGAAGCTGAAGCGAAGTCCCTAGTTTTCCATCGCCAAGCCATTCGTTTACGACATCGCGAACCTCGTGAGAGCTGACCAGGGTGCCCCAGTCATCTTGACCAAAGCCCGAGTCTGTCCTACTCGCAACGACGTGCGCTTCATTCCGCTCGGGGATGGCACGCATCGGTCCGAGGTACGAGACGTCGTCAAGAGCTCCCCTTGGAGCTCGCAGGAAATCGTTAAGAATCGCGTGGGACTCTTTCAATAGGTCATCGACCCAGGGTACGAAGAGCTCTTGGTACGCTTGCCGGAACGAGGGCCGATAGGCTTCGAGCGGCCCAAAGTCATCTCTTAGTCCGCTGTCGTCCCAGAAGAGAAGTACCTCCTTCCATTCGTTAGAGGCGAGCTGTTTTGTGATTAGGCACTCTGCAAAGCCAGTGACGCCTTCTTCTTCCTGTAGATGCTGGAGGATTGCGAGGGACACGTCCAGCAGTTCTTCGCTGATCATGTGGGCGGTCAAGAAGATGAGGGGGTAGTGGTTTCTGTGCGCGAGAGTTGTCCTTAGATACTCAGATCCGACCAGGGAAGACTTCTCTCGAGCGTTCGCCGCCGTGACCTCTACACCATCTGAGACCGCCGAGAACACAAGTGCGATGATTTGGGAGATTGCCAAACCGGTGTCGGCCAAGTACTCGGCGTACTTGCCATTGACGATGCGTTCGGTGAAGACCTTAACCAGTAGCGGATGATCAGTGTTGGGTATTGAGACGGTACGCCGCGGCCCTCCGGCCTCTTCCCTCAACCTGGCCCAAAGTAGTTCACTGCCTTTTGCCGTGATGTTCTGGTCGAGTGTAAGTCGCCTGGCATCTGGAGTAAGAGCGAAGGGGTCCAACTCAAATGCTTCTGTCCGGATCTCAAGCTCCATGTCATTCCATGGTTTTGGAGCAACTGATTCAGATCTTCTTGGCCGCAGGGAGAGAGACCACGCCACCTTTTCCTCCGTATCCCCTCGGTGGATGAACTGTTGCAGTCCTCCCACGTCAAGCGTGGCACCGCCGACCGCGGTTCTGTGCACATCAGGTGCGCCGTTCTGAAGGATCTCGTGAAGCACCAACATGCTCTGTAAGATGCTGGACTTCCCCGCTGAATTGGGTCCGAAAAGTAGCGTAATGGGCCGGATCTCGATGGAGACCTCTTCGCTAATCGCCTTGAAACCGGATACCCCGAACCTCGTTAACACGACCACTCCATTGTTGGCTGTATGTGAGTAGCTATGCTGGTGCGCGTTTCTTCAAAGACGGAATCGCTTGTCATCCTGGAGTGAGCATAGGCCACAATTTGTGACGGCTATCCTTTCGGAGTCGGAGGGAAACGGCAGTCCCGGCGTGATAGGAGTCCATAAGACGAAGGACGACGTATCCCTGCAGCGTAGGGCGCTGAGGCCTCTGCTTGCGGTTACAGAGCGGTACCTCCGTTTCTCTTCCAGGAACTCTTTGCTCGGGCTACGGCCAATATGTCCGTCCAGACCCCTCCTACACGCAGAGATTCTCTTTCGTAGGCCGCACCGACGTCTGATCTCACTGAATCATCCGCTGCTCGCAACGTGACCTGCTCGAGCCCAAACTGGCACCTAGGGCAGCGCTCACCCGAAGAGGCGGCGCCTATCGGAATCCGCGGTCCATATCTGAGGATCTCGTCCGCATCAAGCTCCATCCACGGTACGCCCAACTCCGAGGCTTTGGTCTCGGGAACGGCGTGCCTGAAGTAGACCTCAAAGCCGTAAACCACGCCCGCACTGGCCATTATGGCGACGTCGAACCGGAAGGATCCGTAAGGGACTTCGACGGCAACTCGATCCCAGGCGTTTAGGCGCTTTCGTCTCTCGAACACAACGTGGTCAGGACACGCTCCCTCGACACCAGGGCACGTGACGCTCCAATGGATACAGTTGTCGTGCTTTAGTTCTCTCTCGACTTGCTGGCGCAGCAGTTCCTTGGCAACTTTGTGGGTCACGCTTTCGCCGCTGCAGGTGTCCCGGGCGTTAGCAAGATGCGTGAAGTGATCCCGTCGGCCGCGCTGGCGCCGCAGTGCCAGAGGCTGACGGCACTCAAGGCACGTGAATGGTCCGAGTACGTCTGCCGTAAGTGCCGCAACGACCCTACCGGAGGAGTCCAACGCATACGGGACCTTCAGGTCGCGCATCACTTGACATCCACGCCGTAGAACGGTTCACGAGGTGGGCTCTCGACGAACACGAGATCCTTCTTGGCCCTTGTAAGCGCAACGAACTGAACGCATTCCTCCCCGCGGATCGCCTCAGGCGTCCGGGCATATGAGGCAGGCATCAGTTCGGGATAGAGGATGAAAACACGATCAGCTTCTTTGCCCTTTGCTCGGTGAACGCTCGAGAGCTGTACGGCAAGGCTGGCTTCGCCGAATACCTCCCCTACACGAGTCTCTATTCCCTTCAACGTCAGGGAACCGGACTCTGCGACGTCCTTAGCGATGAACCGTAGGCACTCGATCAGGTCGAGGCGGTCTGCAACTCGGCCCTCAATAGCCTCACCCGCGCGCGCAACCCTTCGCATGCGTGCTTCTTCGACCGAAGCGAAGCGATCCAACCTAGCATCCAGGTCCTCAAAGCCCTTGGCGAACGCCCTTCGACTGAGGCGAACAATGAGTTCTGGTAGGTCATGCCCCACCACTACTGCACGAAGTCCTGCGCGTACGAGACGCAGGCAGGTCCTTACCAATGGTCCATTCGAGCGGCACAACACCATGTCCCCAGGCCTAACCCACTTGGTCAAGGCGTGATCCTTGATCCAGTAGACCCGGCCTTCAGGTGCACCTGGGCGCGACTGCGCCTCAGGAGCGATGCGACGCGCAAGATCAATGTGTGAGCGTGGGCACCGGAACGAAACGCTGAGCGGCATGATCGTCGCTTTGGTTCGACTGATGATGCGGTCCAACGCATCAGTATCCGCACCGGCGAATCCGTAAAGGCTCTGTCTTGGGTCACCAACAAACAAGAGTCGTCCGCCCAACTCTTCGTTCACGAGCCTCATCGTGAAGTCGAGTGCCACTGCACTGTAGTCCTGAGCCTCATCAACACAGACGAAGTCGAACTGGTGGACGGGCAGCCTATGAACCTGAGTGACGTAGAGGACATCAGTGAAGTCGAACGAACCGTCTTCCAGCGCTGCCCTCACGCCTTCTCTGAGGATGCTTCTAAGTCTCCTGTAAAGCTCGGCCTCAAGCTCGAAGCTGGCGGGAGGAAGCAGGTTGTACTGCGTCGCGAGCTCGCGGACCGCTGACGGGTTCTTTGTATCCGTCATGTTCAGGCGCGAGAACTCTACGAGCCTTCCAAGGTACTCCCCGGCGACCTTCAACTCATCTTTGCTAACAGCGAACTCGTCCGCGAGTTCTCCCATCGCGTCACTCACCAACTGAACGTACTTGCGTTTGTTGGGGTTTTGCTTCGGGACACCGCGCCGATAGTGCTCGTCATTCAGAGTTCGCAGACCGAGGCTGTGCGTGGTGCGGGTTTCTATGTGCCTGGGAAGTCGGCTCTCAAGCTCCTTGGCTGCGGCCTTACCAAAGGCCAGGAAGCACAACTTGAGGTCCTTCGGCAGAATCCCGGCTACATACTCCAGGGTCGTCGTTTTGCCAGAACCAGCCGTAGCACGGACCACTCCGTTCCCAGTTCCCGACCGAACGAAGTCCAGAACGCGACTTTGATGTGGGCTAGGCCTAATGCGGCCCAGCGAACTGTTGACATCATCGAGCAAAGCTGCCCCAAAAGTAGGCTAGCCAACTGCGGTCAACAGTGAAGGCGAAAAACTGACTCTCGAATGGGTCTGGCCAGGTGTGTGCCAGCCCTGCAACACGCCGGGAAGTTGGCGAACGAAGCCACCGACATCCGACTGCACATCGGTATCGGCGCTCGCTTCATAAACAGTGCAGCGCGAACCGGTCCGAGCAAGTCCGGAGCAGTGAAGTCGCGCCGAGATATCTCGACCGCCTCCCCGGTCAAGCTAAGGCGATAACGAATCCAACATCAAGATCGAGCTTGCCGATAGCAGCCACTGAACGGCCCGTGAGCCCTTCTGATCCACAATTTGCGAGGGCACGAGGTCGCCGCCGACGTAGAGCTCATCCTCCAATTCGCCCAGTTTGGTTGCGACGTACTGGCAGGTAGCGTGAACGAGTTGTGATTGCTCGTTGGAGTACTCAAAGGAGTACTTCGGCTTCTACTTGGTCGCTAGCGACTTCCATGTCTCGCAGCCACGCCTTTCGGCTGCAGCGTTCACTTGACGCTCCTGGAGGCAAGTACGCGGGTAGAGTGCGGACCATGGTCCGCAGTCCGTTTTACCTCGTCGCGTTAGTTTTGCTGCTCTTCGTTCAGGGTGGTCTGGCACAGCGTTACGAGTGGCGCGACGTGGTTCAGAACGTGACTATTGGGCCGTCGGGCGATGTGGTTGTAAACGACACGCGCACATTGTGGACCGATGGCGACTTCGGCGAGGCGTTCATCTGCTTCGAACTATCAGGGCGACACACCATCGAACTGCTGCCCGGATCAGGCGCCATCAGTCCCGGGCCTCCCGCAACGGCGTTCAGCCAGCCATGCCCTGCTGGTCGGGAGTTGGTCGTGCGCAACGAGACCCGCGTGAGCGAGCGGCGTATTAGACTCGTTTACCGCCTTGGCGGCACGACGGATGTGTTCAGCGACGTTGTTCAGTGGTACTGGAACTTGATCCAACTTGACCACCCGCCGATCATCGGATACTCACTGACCGTCACCGCGCCAGGCCCGATGGCGTTACCTTTCGATGCGTACGTCCACCGCTACTTCAACGCCGAGGAGCCGGTTGTGACCCTCTCGCCGGACCGTTCGACATTGAACGTGACGTTCGAACGTATTCCCCCAGGCAGTGGAGTCGAGATCCGTTACCTGATGGACCCGGCGCTCTTCATTGCGAAGAGCACTACCGCGGGCCTGCAGCACTTGCTCGAGGACGAGGCCAAGGGGGCTCTGCTAGACCTCCACCGAGGCAGTCCGCTCGGTCCCGTCTACTTGCTGAATCCCGAAGTCGTGCTGCCATTTGGCCTCACTGAGGACGCCGATCCTCATTGCGCGGTGGCCGCGCTCGAGCTTGCTGGAGGGGGCCTGGCCATCTGCTACGTGCGAACCGGAAACGCCGTTTATAGCGTGGCCGACGTCGAGCAAGCGTTCATCAGCGCTGGCTACAAGATTAGGTCGCGGCGCGCCATCAGTCCGTCAGTGTCCCGTATTGAGTTCGAGCACCCCACCTGGGAACACACAATCAGACTGGTACTGCTCCACAACCCCGGGGGCCAGAACCCAGGGGCGATCATTGTTTTCCGCACCGGTCTCTAGCCGGGCAGTAGCGCCGCGCTGCCTGCATTGAGATCAACACCGGCGCAGTTTCCAGAGGCGCCGGTGTCGCGTCTCAGTCTCAGTATCCTTAGGTGGGATTGGATGCTTGCCTGGTGGAATGGAGTCCTTGCTCCTGAACTTCCCGTCCCGGCCAGAAGTCGTGAGTTCACCACCGCCTTGGTCCGAAGCATGCCTCGAGCGGCCTCTTCGGCATCTCGCTGGATTTCATGCACCGATGAGGGCCGCACAGCATCCTGTCGCTTGTTCACCCAAGTGCCATCGGGTCTCTGGTAAACGTTGCGGTCTCTGCCCTTAATCATGGTTCTTCCTATCAGGCTGACGTGCGTGCTTGCGCCGGCTAGCAGTTGGGAAGGTCGCCAAGGTTGTTGCGCGTCGTCCCGTCTCTTGGCGTGGTCAGGTACTTACCGTCCGCAGACGGTAGGGGTTCAAACAACCTCGACCTTCTCCCTGACTGCTAGTTCTTAGGTTGAGAAGACCCTGACTTTTCTCCGTCCGGCCGGTGTTTCCTGGCTGGACGGAACCCTCATGCCGTCTTCTCCTCTCGAGTCACAGGCGGTCAACGTGGCCGCTTGTCGGGCGAGCGGATGTAATGTGCTTCCCCACGAATGCAGGCCCAAACTGAGGCGGCTCAAACTCACTCAACCTTGCATTCTCAGTGCTACTTGGCAAACCTGAACGCCCTTCGAAGGCGACTCCTGTTCTTGACCGCTTATCTGACTGCCAAAGTCCCGCTTTTCGGCCGGTTTCCATCTCTGGAGCAAGGCGTCGAGAGGCGCCGATTTCGCGCCTGAGGCGCGGGTTAAGTCTCCTCCTGTTTACCCATGTCCACTCACTGGTTCCGCTTCTGGGGTGACGGTCAGGAAATGCGCGAGGTCGTCCAGTAAGGCACGATTCTGGGCGCACTGAGCCCATCGGCCTCGATGGGACAGGTTCCGGCGCGTGCAGCACTTAGCTGACTGGATCCTGTCGTATTCGACCCTTGCCACCGATACAGTGGGTCCATTGGATTCTGAAGACCTCGGTTCCCTCCACTCGTTAGGTCGGCTGGTGGAACCTTTTTGCCTCTCGCTGGGACTGTATTGGTGAGAGGCGGTGCTCGCTGGTGGAGTTTCTGTTGACGCAATGGTTCAAGGCAGGTGTGTCTGGACCGGACGCTGCTTTGGCGGATGGTGGCCGGCGTCTGGCGCGGGAGATAGCTGCCGGTGACGCGCAGGCGCTGGAGGAGCTTTACCGTCGGCACTCCCGGGAGCTGTTCGTGTACATCTACGGGCGCCTGGGTGATCGCCAGTTGGCTGAGGAGACGCTCCAGGACGTGATGTTGGCCGTTTGGCGGGGCGCTGGGCGCTTCCGCGCCGACTCGAGCGTTCGCACGTGGCTGTTCTCGATCGCTCACCGGCGGGCGTTGACGGCGCTGAGGAAGCTGCCGGCTCGCCCGGCGCCCGATTGGGTGGAAGAAGAACTGGTGAGCGGCGAGCCGGGACCGGTCGAGTGGACCGTTGCGCGCCGGCGTGCCGCGGCGGTGCAGGCGGCGCTGGCCCAGTTGCCGGAGCATCAGCGGTCGGTGACGGAACTCGTGTATCTGCACGGTTTAACTGGGCGCGAGGCGGCGCGCGTGTTGGGCGTGCCGGTCGGCACGGTCAAGAGCCGGTTGAACCGAGCGTTGAAGGCGCTAGAGCCGTTGCTGATGGAGGTCGCCAGATGAATCCGAGGTATCAGGGTTCCAAGCCAGGGCGAGTCGAGAACGAGCCCATCTCGGTACCAGCGCAAGGCGAGATGGTTCTGCGCGAGGCGCTGCGTGAGGCTGCCGCTAGGGTGCCCGATCCCCCGGCGCGGCTGCCGGACAGCCTGCTGCAGGCGTTGCCGGTGGGTACTAAGACGGGAGCGTGGCGTGGGCTGGTTGTGCTGGTCCTGGCGCAGTGGCCGGTGGTGTCGCGGGAGCGGTTGATGCTTGCGCTGGCGGTCTTCTTGACGGTGGTGTTCGGCGCGGCGGCTCAGTTGATGAACGCGTTCGATCTGCTGACGCTCACGGGTGCGCTGCCTATCGCCGCTGGCCTGTTGACGCTGTTGCTGAGCGGGCCGTGGGCGGATCCGGCGCACGCTGTGGTCAGCACGACACGAACGCCGTTCGGGGCCGTGGTCCTGGCTCGTACCACGGTCGCGCTTGCCCTGCTCGTGGTGATGGGGATGGTGGGCAGTCTCGTGCTCGCTGGCCTGGGGGACCGAATGTTGTCGACCCTGGTGGCGGCGTGGCTGGGCCCCACCGTCGTGATCGCTGCGCAGGCAACACTGCTGACGCAGCTTTGGCGCCCGCTCATTGGCGTCACGGTCGCGTTGGCCAGTTGGGCGACCGTTATCTTCGTAATCGCGCTCGAACTGATGGGCACCTTTGTGCTGCCGGTGTCGCTCTCGCCCTTGGTGCAGCCGGGCGCGTGGCTGATCGTGATGCAAGTTGTGGTGGGCGCCGGGCTGGTGGCCGCGGCGTGGTTTATCGGCGCTCGCAGCGACGTGAACGCGGTCCGGGCGTGAGGCTGCCCGTGTACTTCCCGGGCGTGAGAGCGTACGGCGTCACGGTGGGGTGCCTAGCGGCGCTGCTGACCGCGATCGTCGCGCGGCCTGATAGTGCCGGCGTGGTGGCTGAGGCGCGGGTGCTGCTCGAGCTCCTGGTGCCGCTGCCGCTGGTTCTTGTCAGCGCGGGACTGCTGCAGGCCGACCCGGCCTTGCGATTGCTGGCCGCACAACCGGTGCGGCTAGGCGGTCTGTTGATGGCGCGTTGGACGCTGGCTTTGGTCATTACCCTGGTCGCGCCCATGGCGGTTCACACCGTGGCTGCTGTCCTGGAGCCGGGCTCGTCCGTTCAGGCGCTGACTTGGTTGGCGCCGACGTTGTTCCTGAGCGCCATGGCGTTGGCATTCGCGGCGGCTGGCGCCCGGCGTGGCTTGGGTCTGGGAGTGGCGATCGCGTACTGGGCGGTGTCACTCTTCCTGGCACCGGTGCTGCAGAGCCGTTGCGCCGAGACTCTGAGCGAGGTGTGCGGCGCGGCTGTCTGGTCTACGGCTTACGGGCTCGTGGCGGGTGGCGGAGTTGGTTGGAGCGTTAACCGGGCGCTGTTGCTCTTCCTTGCCTTGTTTCTGGTGATCGTGACGATGCGCGCCTACCGTGACCCGGAGCGGCACGTTCGCTCCCTGAGCACGCACGAGGTGAGCGCATGACGGGCCTAGGTCGGCGTGCCGGCGGGGGTTGCGCTGTCACTGGTGAGCCCGGACTGGTTCGCTTGGGGCTGCTGGGCATCCTGGCTACCGCCCGCGTGGAGTTCTCCCTGTCAATCCGCTCGGTCGGTTTCTGGGCGGTGCAGGTGGCCCTGCTGGCGCCAGCGCTTCTCGTGCTCGTTCCGGATGGCCTGAGCGGTAACTTCTTGCGGTTCTCGAGCCAGCAGCTACGCGAAGTGGTGGCGTTCACGCTGCTGCTGTTGCCCCTGCTGGTGCTGCCTAGCCTGAAGCGCACGCATGGCGCCCGCGGCGATCTGGTGTTCGCGACGCAGCACGATAGTTCCGGGCACGCCCTCGGGACGCTCCTCGGTGTAGTTGCCTGGCTGGTGCCGTCGGCGTTCGCGCAACTGGGAGCCAGGTGGCTGCTGGGCGAGCTGGTAGGCGGTCAGGCGCGCTGGGCGCTTCTGTCTGCTGGGCCCGTGCTCCTGCTTGCGAGCCTAACGCTCGGCCTGGGTGTGCTCGCGTGCTTGAACCTGGTGTGGCGGCGGACCTTGCCGGTCCTGCTGGTGTGGTTGGGGCTATGGATCCTGGTGCTCCAGCGGGCAGGGGGACTGCTCGGCGGCTTCGTAGGGCCGTACATGCCGCTCTTCGATTCGTGGAACGTGTTCTTCGAGGGGCTCATGTTCTCGCCTGCAGCCGGCCTGGGCTGGTCCCGGCCGTTGGCGTTCAGCCTGGCCGCGTGGTTGGCCCTGCTCGGCGCAAGTCTGTTAGCTGGCTGGTTGTTGCTCGCACCCCGCACCGATGCGCGCCGTTCCAACCGGTGGCGGCTCGTGCCAGGCGTGTCCCTTCTCCTGTTCGGAGGCCTTGCGGTTATGGCTTTCGTCGGCATGCAGCGGGAGGTGACCTTACAGCAGCCTGCGGGAACGCCGCGAGCGGTGGTTCTCGACGCGTGGCGGGTGATCGATAGCGAGCTCGAGGTGGCGTTCGATCCTGATGCCGCCCCACCGATAAGCGGAAGCGCAGCGTTGACCCTGATGCCCGTCACCAAGGGCTGGTCAGGCGAACTGCTACTGCGCCTGCGTCCCGGCATGCGCCTCGAAGCATCTTCGGGCGGGCGGCCACTGCCGGTGGTAAGAGAGGGCGACAGTGTCCTTGTCGACCTCACCAGCCTGGAGCTCGGCGACGCGCAGGAGGTCCTTGTAGAGCTGAGCTTCGAGGGCGAGCCGGTGTGGCCCTACGCCGATCACAGGTTCGGAACCGGTGGCGCCTTCCCGACGCTCGACTCGTCCCAGCCGATTACCAGCGCGGCGGTCGGAGGCGTAGGTTACCTGCTCCGTGATGGCGACTGGCGGCCTTGGCCGTGGAGCACTGGTCCGCAACTCGCCGAGCGGGAGGACAGCGTCGTGGTGCACCTCCCGGAACAGAAAGCCACCATCTACCGGGAAGAGGTTCCTCAACTGTTAGAAGTAGTGGCCCCAGAAGGCGGATGGCAGCAGGAAGGCGTTGGCGCCCAGGCCGGTAAGGATCCGGGAGCGGGCCTCATCCAAGCATTAGAGTCCGTGGCAAGGGGCGCGGACCGTCTCTGGGACATCCTAGGCGAACCCACGGCTCCGCAGGTCACGGCGCTTCCGTACCTGCCTGACGCCTATGCCTCCTTCACTACCGTTGTCATCCCTGAGAGTTACGACCTCTCCCATCACCTGCAGGTCGGGGCCGCCTACCAAAGGGACGTCGCTCCCGAGTTGGCCGAGCGCGCCGGCTATCAGTTGCTGGCTCGCGCCTGGCTGAACGGGCACGCCCGCCACCCCCGCGCTTACGCCGAGGCCACCCGAACTAGAGGAGAGCTCCAGGCGCTGGACGGCGCCGGCGGCCCCGGCGGCGGAACCAACTACCGAATGCTTCAGGTCGTGCCGTCGGGCCCGCTCGGGACCCCCTGGGCCGAGATCTGGCACGGCACAGACCCGAACCAGTTCGATGTGACTCCTTTCGCGCTCTGGCTTGGCATGGAACTATCCGACCCGCAGGTTAGGCAAGCCGATCTGGCCGTCTTCAGGCGACTGGAGGGGAGCGCACAGGATCACCTCGACTTGCGCAAGCGCGGCCTGCCGTGGAACCTCTACCGGCAACTGCCGTACGTTCGCATGGCGGTCGCGCTATCAGACTGGGCTGAGGCCGTCGGCGGCGAGGAGGCGGTCCGGCTCTTCGCGCAGGCGTACCGGACCGTTCCGATTCAGAGTCACGACTCGTTGTTGGAAGCGCTGGCGGAGCTGTCCGGCGTGCCGGTTCCCTTGGAAAGCATCGGAGGTTCCCAATGAAGGTGAGCATCCAGTCGCTCACGAAGACCTACCCGAAAGGGGTGCGGGCGCTCGACGACGTCACCCTCGAGATCGGCGAGGGCATGTTCGGCCTGCTCGGCCCCAACGGTGCTGGCAAGACGACCTTGATGAGCATCCTGGCTACCCTCGCGAAACCCACCAGCGGCACGGCTAAAGTCGACGGTTGGGACGTGAGGGATCCCAAGCAGCGGTGGCTGGTCAAGTCCGTCCTCGGTTACCTGCCGCAGGAGCTCGGGCTCTATCCGGAACTCACGGTAGAGGAGTTCCTGGCCTACATGGCCACCCTCAAAGGCTTCCACCACCGCCAAGCACGCCGCGTCGAGGTCAACCGCCTCATAGCTGCCGTCGGCCTGGAGGGCGTCAGCGATCGCAAGACCAAAGCGCTTTCGGGCGGCATGCGCCGCCGCCTCGGCATCGCTCAAGCGCTGATCGGCGACCCGCGGCTCCTGATCGTCGACGAGCCCACGGCCGGACTCGACCCAGCCGAACGCGTGCGCTTCCGAACACTTCTCGCTAACCTGGCCGCAGACCGGGTGGTGATCCTTTCTACCCACATCGTGGAGGACGTCGCCGCCACCTGCCGCGACCTCGCCGTGCTCATGCAGGGGCGCGTCGTGTTCAGGGGCAGTCCCGCAGGGCTCACCGATAACGCCCGCGGCAGTGTCTGGGAGTTGCGCTTGCCTCCAGGCACCCCGCCGGACCCGAGTTGGCGGGTTGTGACCAGCGTGTCCGAGCATGACGGCACCCGCCTTCGAATCGTCGGCACCAAACCTACCCTTGACGCAACGGAAGCTGCGCCAGGACTGGAAGAGGGGTACCTGAAGCTCTTAGCGGACCGTGTTGAAGCATGACCGCGAGTCGAAGCCCAGCACGAGTCGCCAAGTCGTCCTTCCGTAACCCCCGGAAGAGCTTCGAACTGGCGCCCTGTCCTCGGCCAAGTTGGTGACTCTCTCACCGACTCGTTGACAAGTGCTTTTCGCGGCCCGCGGTGGACCTCATGCCCAGGATGCACAAGCGTCCAAGCGAGTTCACTCAGTGTGCTTCGCTGCGTCAACAGACCTGAACGCCTTTCGAAAACGACTCCTGTCTTTGACCGCTTATCTGACCGCTAAAGTGTAGTTTTTCGGCCAGATTGACCGGTGCAGTTCCAGCGTCTAGGAGTGGAAGCCTATCGTCTACGACGCAGGTAATGTCCACTCCTGTCCACTTCTGTCCACTCTGTCGTTTCGCTTCACACGCGAGGGGTCACAGGTTCGATCCCTGTGCCGCCCACCACCAGAAACAACGTGCAAGACAGTGATCCGGCGTCAGCTATGGCGGCCGGATCGCCTGTTCTCGGGGTTTGACGTCTATGAATATGGGAGGGAGTGGGCGCTCAATCGCCGATTCTCCGGTGGAATCATGCGCAACTGGTTTGTAATGGCGCGCAATTGCTCAGGTGGGTTGAGGCAATGAGCGAATCATCGAACTTGACGGTTGGTTTGTGTCCAACCAATAATGCTAAGCGTGACTAGGCAATACACGTCAATCCTAAACCGACTAATTGGCGAGCTACCTGAGGGTTTGGTGGTCGACGCGGCATGGCTGGAGGAGCAGGGTGTTTCGAGTAGTCTTCGCGCGTATTACGTAAAGAGTGGTTGGTTGGAGCAACCGGTCCGCGGAGTCTATCGCCGCCCCCGCGGTCCATTGAGCTGGGAGCAGGTAGTCATATCGCTACAGACGATATTGGGCGAGAAGCCTCTCGTTGTTGGAGGACGAACCGCGCTCGAATTGGAAGGGTTCGAGCACTATCTGTCGGCCGAGGTCAGGACCGTTCACCTCTACGGTCCGGAAAAGCCGCCAAGCTGGTTACAGAAACTGGAGCTGCCGCAACGGTTCGTGTTCCACAACAGCCGCAAGTTGTTTATAGATGAGCAAGCAGCGACCGGTTCTGAAGGGAGCAACTTCGAAGAACCCGAAGGCGGAACGGATGCAAGGAGCGGAATACGGGGCGCCAGGCTGAAGACGCTCGCCTGGGGCGAGTGGTGCTGGTCCCTGACCATCTCGCGTCACGAGCGGGCGATCTTGGAGTTGCTTGACGTGTTGCCAGGGCGCGAGATCTTCCACTAAGCCGAAATGATCATGCAGGGCGCGGCAACCTTGAGTCCCAAGCGTCTTCAGGTGTTGCTGGAGGACTGCCGCAGTGCG
>Ga0079224_100006347_pt1 | contig 15667 bp, 14 predicted proteins | sample Stecom2015_FD_80414 | JGI IMG/M metagenome (GOLD analysis project Ga0079224, IMG submission 80414) | Agricultural soil microbial communities from Utah to study Nitrogen management - Steer compost 2015 | ecosystem: Environmental > Terrestrial > Soil > Agricultural land | place: USA: Utah...
AGCCCGCTTCGCCCTCCACCGCCGGTGCTGGGCGCAGGCCCGCTCCCACAGCGCGGCCAGGTCGGGCGCGGGCAACGAGAGTCCGAACTCGGCGGTGAGGAATTCGGCGAACTCGGCCTCGTCCGCGAGCACCCGCTTCGACCGGCCCTCGGGCAGTTTCGGGTCGAACACGGTGGCGGTGCGGGCGCGCAGCACGAGCACGTGGTCGGCGCGCGGCTGCTGCACCGAGAGGGTATGGACGAAACCGGACTCGGGCGAAGTCTCGAGTTCGGCGCACTTGGCGGCGAAGTCGCCCAGTTCGCGCTCCTCCAGCCCGAAGTCGAAGGAGAGGTTCTCCACCCTGGGGTCGATCGTGCACCGCCACAGGTCCTCTTCGACGTTCCACAGCCCGTAGTTGAACGGCCCGACGCGGTGGCTCCCCTGCTGGAACGGCAGCGGGTCGCGGAAGCCCACGCCGAGGCCGGCGTCGGCGATGTACCGCCCCTCCCGCAGCACCACCAGCAGCGGCAGGTGGTTGAACCAGGCCTCCTCGCCGCGATGCTCGTGGCCGACGCCGCCGCACAGGCGGCGCACCCCGAACCCCATCGCCTCCAGCGCGAGCGCGAGCAGGCCGTTCTGCTCGAAGCAGAACCCGCCCCTCCCGCCGAGCACCAGCTTCGCGAACAGGGCCGCCTCGTCGAGTTCGATCGGCCGTCCGAGCTGGATGTCGATGTTCTCGTACGGGAAGGCGTCGATGTGCGCCCGGTGGATTCGCGCCAGCGCGTCCGCGGTCGGATGCTTCGGCCGGGCGATCCCGATCCGCTCCAGGTAGGCGTCGAGCTGGGAGCTGCTGAACACCCTCCGACCCTACCGTGGGCGTGTCGCCGCATCGACATAGATTTGAAGCGTGCCATACCGCCGGGGCGAGACTCGCCCCGGCGGTATGGCATAGTCCCAACGTCCTCCCCCGGAACCGCCCTGTTTGAAGGAGACCCCCACTATGGTCATGGGCCCCACCCACGCCATGTCCGGTGCCGCGCTGTGGCTCACAGGATCGGCCGTCGCCTCCCTGGCGTTCGGTCTCGACCAGTCCTCCGCGGTGCTCGTCGTCGGCACCATCGCCGTCTCCGGCGCCGCCCTGTATCCCGACATCGACTGCGCCGGTAAGGTCACCGAGAACAAGGGCGGGTCCACGGTGGCCCGATCCTTCGGAGTCGCCTCCCTCCTCGTCGCCGAATGCGTCGAGCGCCTCTGCTATTGGTTCTACCTGCTCACGAAATCCAAAAAGGACAAGAAGCGCAAGAACGGGCACCGGACCTTCACCCACACCGCCCTCCACGCCGCGCTCGTCGGCACCGGCGTCGGCTTCCTGGCCGCCCAGTTCGGCAAACCGGCCGTCATCGCGATCCTGTTCGTCCTCACCGGACTGGCGGTGCGCGGCCTCCTCCCCACGGCGGTCAACAAGAAGGGCTGGCTCATCACCACCGGCGTCGCCCTGGCCTCCTCCTACGGCATGTACCACCTGCTGCCGGAGAACCGCTCCTACTGGATCCTCGGCCTGGCCATGGGCATCGGCTGCTTCATCCACATCCTCGGCGACATGATCACCAAGATGGGCTCGCCCCTGCTGTTCCCCATCCCGATCAAGAAGCGCCGTTGGGCCGACCTCGGCCTGCCCCGGGACATCGCGCTCCGCGCCGGCGGCAAGGGCGAGAACCGGATCCTCCTGCCGATCCTCACCGGCGTCGTCGTCCTCGGCATGTTCTACAACCTCCCCGAGGTCCAGGAGCTCATCTTCGGCGAGTCCGTCACCGAGACGGTCGTCGACGCCGACCCCGGGAGGTGAAGCTCGCCGAGCCCGTGAGGGCCGCGAGGTAGAATCGACCGGTTGCCGGTTCCGGGCCCCCGCGGCCCGGATCCGGCCCGTCAGCGTGCCCTGAACACCGGATGGGGCGTTCCCGAATGTCCGAAGGCAAAGCCATGTCCCAACTCTCGCGCCTGCTCGACGCCGCCTCCGTCTCGCCGAAGCTCACCCGACTCGCCGAGCTCGCCGCCGACTCCGAACGGCCCGTCGACGTGATCGCCGTCCCCGGCGCCCGCCCGCTCGTCCTCGCCGAGGCCGCACGGCACGCCCCCGGGCCGGTGCTGGCCGTCACCGCCACCTCGCGTGAAGCCGAGGAACTCGTCGAGTCGCTCGCCTCCTTCATCCCCGAAGAGGACATCGCGCTCTACCCCGCCTGGGAGACCCTCCCGCACGAGCGCCTCTCACCCCGCTCCGACACCGTCGGCGCCAGACTCGAACTGCTGCGCCGCATACACACCGGCGACGTGCCCCGCCTCATCGTCACCCCCGTCCGCGGCGCCCTCCAGCCCCAGCGCAGAGGACTCGGATCGCTGGAGCCGGTCCACCTGCGCCGCGGCGACGAGACCGACCTGCACGAGCTGGCCGAACGACTCCTCGGCCTCGCCTACACGCGCGTCGACCTCGTCGAGAAGCGCGGCGAGTTCGCCGTGCGCGGCGGCATCCTCGACGTCTTCCCGCCCACCGCCCAGCACCCGCTGCGCCTGGAGTTCTTCGGCGACGAGGTCGACGCCATCCGCGAGTTCTCCGTCGCCGACCAGCGCTCGCTCGACCCCGCCGAGGAGCTCCGCGCCACGGCCTGCCGCGAACTGCTGCTGACCGACGACGTCCGCGCCAAGGCCGCCGAACTGGCCGCCACCCACCCCGGCATCGCCGAGATGTGCGCCAAACTCGCCGAGGGCATCCCCGCCGAAGGCATGGAATCGCTCATGCCCGCCCTCGTCGGCCCCGAGAACCTCGAACTGCTCAACGAGACGCTCCCGCCCGACGCCCTGGTCGTCGCCATCGAACCCGAACGCATCCGCGCCCGCGCCACCGATCTCGTGGCGACCTCGAACGAGTTCCTGGAGGCCTCCTGGGCCGCCGCCGCGGCCGGAGCCGAAGCGCCCGTGGACCTCGGCGCGGGCATCTTCCGGGACCTGGCCGAGGCCCGCACCGCCGCCCTGGACGCCGGTCAGCGCTGGTGGACCGTCTCACCGTTCGCCGCCGCCCCCGAAGAGGACGAGCTCGCCGCCGAACTGGCCGCCATCACCGGTGAGGGCCCCGGAGGCGATGTCGCCGACGACGCGATCACCGTCGACCTCGGCGTCGCCGAGGCCCCGCGCTACCACGGCGACGCCGCCCGGCTCACCGCCGACATCAAGACGTGGACGCAGGCGGGCCGCGCCGTGGCCGTGGTCTACCCGGCCCTCGGCGGCGCCGAACGGGCCGCCGAACAGCTCCGCGGCGCCGGCGTCGGCGCCCACGCGACCGCCGCTCCCGAAGCGTTCGCCCCCGGTGAGGTCACCGTCTGCGTCGGCACGCTCGCCGTCGGCTTCGTCGACGAGGCCGCCGGCCTCGCCGTGGTGACGGCCGCCGACATCGCCGGCGGCAAGGCCCTCGCCGCGCAGCGCCCCCGCAAAGGCAAGGCCGCCAAGCGGCGCGGCACCGTCAACCCGCTCGAACTCGCCCCCGGCGACTACGTCGTCCACGACTCGCACGGCGTCGGCAAGTACATCGAGATGGTGCGCCGCAACATCGGCGGGGCCGAGCGCGAGTACCTCGTCATCGAGTACGCGGCCTCGAAGCGCGGCCAGCCCGGCGACCGCCTCTTCGTCCCCACCGACTCGCTCGACCAGCTCACCCGCTATGTCGGCGGCGAGCAGCCCACCGTCCACAAGCTCGGCGGCACGGACTGGCAGAAGACGAAGCGGCGCGCCCGCAAGGCCGTGCGCGAGATCGCCGCCGAGCTGATCCAGCTCTACGCGGCCCGCCAGGCCGCCGAGGGCCACGCGTTCGCGCCCGACACGCCGTGGCAGCGCGAGATGGAGGACGCCTTCCCGTACATCGAGACGCCCGACCAGATGTCGGCCATCGTGGACACGAAGGCGGACATGGAGTCCCGCGTCCCCATGGACCGGCTCGTGATGGGCGACGTCGGCTATGGCAAGACCGAGGTGGCCGTCCGCGCCGCGTTCAAGGCCGTCCAGGACGGCAAGCAGGTGGCCGTGCTGGTCCCCACCACGCTCCTGGCGAGCCAGCACTACACCACCTTCGTCGAGCGCATGGGGCAGTTCCCGGTGCGCATCAAGCAGCTCTCGCGCTTCCAGTCGGCGCGCGAGGCCGCCGAGATCCAGAGGGGCATCGCGAACGGCGAGGTCGACATCCTCGTCGGCACGCACCGCCTGCTCCAGGCCGAGACCCGCTTCCAGGACCTCGGCCTGATCATCGTGGACGAGGAGCAGCGCTTCGGCGTGGAGCACAAGGAGAAGCTCAAGGCCCTGCGCACCGCCGTCGACGTCCTCACCATGTCCGCCACGCCGATCCCGCGCACCCTGGAGATGGCCGTGACCGGCATCCGCGAGATGTCCACGATCGCCACGCCTCCCGAGGAACGCCACCCGGTGCTCACCTATGTGGGCGCCTGGGAGGCCAAGCAGGTGGCCGCGGCCGTCCGCCGCGAGCTCCTGCGCGACGGTCAGGTCTTCTATCTGCACAACCGGGTCGAATCGATCGACCGCGCCGCCACGCGTCTGCGCGAGCTCGTCCCCGAGGCCCGGGTGGCCGTGGCCCACGGCAAGATGGGCGAGAGCCAGCTCGAGAAGATCATGCAGGGCTTCTGGGAGGGCGAGTTCGACGTGCTCGTCTCCACGACGATCATCGAGTCGGGCATCGACATCCCCAACGCCAACACCCTGGTCGTGGAACGGGCCGACCTGCTCGGTCTCTCGCAGCTCCACCAGATCCGGGGCCGGGTGGGGCGCAGCCGCGACCGCGCGTACGCCTATTTCCTCTACCCGCCCGAGCAGCCGCTCTCCGAGACCGCCCACGAGCGCCTGGCGACCATCGCCCAGCACTCCGAGCTCGGGGCGGGCATGTACGTGGCGATGAAGGACCTCGAGATCCGCGGCGCGGGGAACCTCCTCGGCGCCGAGCAGTCGGGCCACATCGCCGACGTCGGCTTCGACCTCTACCTGCGCATGGTCGGCGAGGCGGTCACGGCCTTCAAGGGCGGCGGGGAGGAGCCGCCTTCGCCGGTCAAGGTGGAGCTGCCGCTGGACGCGAACGTCCCGGTGGACTACATCGAGGTCGAGCGGTTGCGCCTGGAGATGTACCGCAAGGTCTCCGAGGTCCGCGACGAGTCCGAACTCGACGAGGTGCGCGAGGAGATGGAGGACCGCTACGGGACCGCTCCCGAGCAGGTCCAGACCCTGTTCCACCTGGCCCGCTTCCGTCTCCTGGCGCGGCGTCACGGGCTGGCGGACGTGACCTTGCAGGGCAAGAACCTCCGCTTCTCCACCGTGGAGCTCCCCGACTCCAGGCAGATGCGCCTGCGCCGCCACTACCCGGACGCCCACTACAAGGCCCAGGCGGGCCTGATCAGCGTCCCGCGTCCGACGACATCCCGCATCGGCGGCAAACCGATCGAGGGCCTGGCCCTCCTCCAGTGGTGCGCCGACCTGATCACCGACATCGTCCCGGCCACGCAGGAGGCGAAGCACGTCTGAGGGCCGCGGCGCGGTCGCGCGAACGGGTCTTCCGGTCTCCGAGCCTCGCGCTCACCGGCCGCCGGGGGCGTCATCCGTCTTGTACCGTCTCGTGGGCCCGCGCCGGGTACGGGGCGCTTCGCATCGGACGTCCGTTTCATCTCGCAGTCCGGGACCGCCTGTAGGAGCGTGACCGTATTGCGACTAGCCTCACAGATGCAATCGCATGAGCGGAAAGGTATGACCGTGCGCACATTGAAACTGGCCGGAGTGGCGGCAGTCGGGTTGGCGGCGCTGACGGCGTGCAGCAACGTGCAGGGAGCGGCGCTGTACGTCGGCGACGAGCGGGTCTCGGAGGCCACGATCGACGGCTACGTCGACGACACCGTCACCTCCTATGTCGACCAGGGCGCCACGCTCGCCGACATCGACTACGCCTCGAGCCGCGAGCAGGCCGTCCTGTGCCTGATGTTCGACGCCCTCGGAAAGAGCCTCGACCTGCCCGAACCCGACACCGCGCAGGCCGCCGAAGGTCTCGAGGAGCGCTGCATGGCCGCTCAGACGTACCTGGACACGATCGCCTCCGAGGCCGAGCCGCGCGAGCTCACCGAGGCCGAACTCGCCGACGTGCGCGCACTCGGGTTCGAGTTCGAGCAGCTTCCCGCCCGGAACAAGGCGGACCTGATGTTCTCCGCGGGCTTCGCCGACCTCCTCAACGAGTACATCGACGAGTACGACATCCGTGTCAACCCCCGCTACGGCGTGGACGTCTTCAGCGTCATGCCCGAGGAGCTCGACGGCCTGTTCGACGTGGAGATCCCGCAGCGTTGAGCATCGGATCGGCTCCGGAGGCGAGCACCGTCGTATGGCTCCTGACCTCTCCGCGCATCCCCGCGGGCCTGCTCGCGGTGGAGGCCTGGGACGCCCTGCACGAGGCAGAGGCCGTCGCCGCCTTCGAGGACTCGCCCACGGTCGAGGCCGTCCGCGAGGCCGGCATCGAGGTGGCGCTGGTCGAGGACGCGGCTCCGTTCCTCGCTGAGGGCGGCGTCTGGATCGTCGGCGAGGACGGCGACGAGGAGCTCCGGGAGGCGCTGGCCGAGCGCGTCGCCGCAGGCGAGGTCGAACTGGAGGTCGTCTACGGCTCCTGGGACCCGCCCGGCGCCAGGCTGCTCGATCTCGTCGCCGCCGTCGAGCAGCTGCACGCCGCCGAGGGCGGCTGCCCCTGGCATCGCGCGCAGACGCACCGGAGCCTGGCGCCGTTCCTGATGGAGGAGTCCTACGAGGTCCTCGACGCGATCGAAGAAGAGGACCCGGGGGAACTGGAGGAGGAGCTCGGCGATCTGCTCTTCCAGCCGGTCCTCCACGCTCGGCTCGCGGCCGGGCGGGGCGAGTTCGACATCGACGACGTCGCCGCGGCCGTGGTCGACAAGATCATCCGCCGCCACCCCCACGTGTGGGGCGAAGCCGATCCCGACGAGCTGTACGAGCACTGGCACAGCGCCAAGGCGGCCGAGAAGCCGCACCGGAACCACCCGGCGGACGGGGTCTCGCGCAGGCTGCCGTCCTTGGCGTTCGCCTCGAAGGTCATCGACCGGTTCGCCGACGCCGGGGAGCCGCTCGAGCTGCCCGCGCTTCCCGCCGGCGTGGACGTCGAGGCCGAGGGCGCGGGGGATTTCCTGCTCGCCGCGGTGGCCGCGGTCAAGGCCGCCGGAGTCGACCCCGAGCTCGTCCTGCGGCGGGCGCTCCTCGAGAGAGCGGGGCTCGAATCGACCTGAACGTGCGTCCTGCTTAACAATATCGTTCGGCTGGGCTTAACAGTCCGGCTGAATTTTGCTACCCTGGATCGCATGCCACCCGGAGACGCAAGTGAATCGGCCCGTGACGGGCAGAACACCCATGTCCGAGGCAGTCACGTCCTCGAGGCAGCCGAGCTGACCTTCGAGACGCCGCACATCGACGACGGACCGCGCATGTGGGAGATCGCCGCGAGCGCAGGGACCCTCGATGTCAACAGCAGGTACGCCTACCTGCTGTGGTGCCGCGACTTCGCGGACACCACCGTCGTCGCCCGCGACGCCGATCGCCTGGCGGGCTTCCTCACCGGTTACCGCCGACCGCAGGCGCCCGACACGTTCTTCACGTGGCAGGTCGCGGTCGCGGACGACTACCGTCGCCGTGGTTTGGCGCGGCGCATGCTCGACCACGTGGTCGGCACTCTGCGCCCGCAAGGAGTTCGCTTCGTGGAAGCGACAGTGACTCCGGACAATAAAGCGTCCATTCGCCTGTTCGAGTCGTTCGCCGAGGCGAATGATGCGACCATGGCGGTGGACGTGCTGTTCTCTGAGCGGGAACTCGGATCCGGCCACGAGCCGGAGCGGCTCCACCGCATCGGTCCACTGGACTGAGCGGGGGAGCGCGGCGGCCGGGAGGCCGACGCGAGGCCCGGGTCCTCTTCGGGCGGCCGCCGCGCGGCGGCCCGGTCGCGGACCCGATTCCCGTCCTACCGGGGCACCGAGGATGCCGGCCCTGGTAAGCGCCCGGCGGTGGAGAAGACCGCCCGGGAAGCAGAGGCAGCTCACCAGGCCGACCAAAAGAGACAATGCAGGTTTTCGAAAAGGTCGAATCAGAAGTCCGTTCCTACTGCCGCAGCTGGCCGACGGTGTTCACCACCGCGAGAGGCAGCAGGCTCGATGCCGAGGACGGGAAGTCGTACATCGACTTCTTCGCCGGCGCCGGGTCCCTCAACTACGGCCACAACCATCCTGCTTTGAAGGAGGCGCTCCTCTCCTACCTGGCCGAGGACAACGTCATCCACTCGCTGGACACCTACACGGCCGCCAAGCGGTCGTTCCTCCAGACCTTCCACGACGTGGTCCTCCAGCCCAGAGGCCTCGACTACAAGGTCCAGTTCCCCGGCCCCGCCGGGAACAACGCCGTCGAGGCCGCCCTGAAACTCGCCCGCAAGTACACCGGCCGCGAGACCGTCGTCTCGTTCACCAATGGCTTCCACGGCATGACGCTGGGGGCCCTCGCCGTCACGGGCAACTCGATGAAGCGCGGCGGCGCGGGCGTCCCGCTCAACAACGCCGCCACCATGCCCTACGACAACTACATGGACGGGCAGACGCCCGACTTCCTGTGGCTGCGCAGCCTGCTCGAGGACTCCGGATCCGGACTCGACCAGCCCGCCGCGGTCATCGTGGAGACCGTCCAGGGCGAGGGCGGCATCAACGTCGCCTCCGCCGAGTGGCTGCGCGGCCTCCAGGAACTGTGCCGCGAGCACGACATGCTGTTCATCGTCGACGACATCCAGATGGGATGCGGACGCACCGGCCCGTTCTTCTCGTTCGAGGAGGCCGGGATCACGCCCGACATCGTGACGCTCTCGAAGTCCCTCTCGGGCCTGGGCCTGCCGTTCGCGGTCACGCTCATGCGCTCCGATCTGGACGTGTGGGAACCGGGCGAGCACAACGGCACCTTCCGCGGCTTCGCTCCGGCGTTCGTCACCGCCACCGCCGCGCTCGAGGAGTTCTGGCGGGACGACTCGTTCACCAAGGCCGTCGACGCCAAGGCCGAGTGGCTCGACAAGGAGCTGAGCGAGATCGCCGCCTCGCATCCCGACCTGGAGCTGAGCACCCGCGGACGCGGCCTCGCCCGGGGCCTGGTCTTCGCCGAGCCCGAACTCGCGGGCCGCACCTGCAGGGAGGCCTTCGACAACGGCCTGCTCATGGAGACCTCGGGCGCGGAGGACGAGGTGGTCAAGTTCCTCCCGCCGCTGAACACACCGCAAGAGGACTTCGAAGAAGGCGTGGCCATCCTGCGCGACGCCGTCACCGCGATCGAGAAGGAGCAAGCATGATCGTCCGCCGCCTCGCCGAACTGATCGGCACCGACCGCGACGTCGAGGGGCACGACCGCGATCGCGCCCAGGGCACGTGGCGGTCCCGTCGCCTGCTGCTGGCGGGCGACAAGGTCGGCTTCTCCCTGCACGACACGGTCCTGTTCGCCGGCACCTCCACCACGATGCACTACGCCAACCACATCGAGGCGGTCTATGTCATCGAGGGCACCGGCAAGCTCCACGACCACGAGAGCGGCGAAGTCCACGAGCTCAATCCCGGAACCATGTATCTCCTCAACGGCCACGAGCGGCACACGCTCGTCGCCGAGACCGACGTACGCACCGTGTGCGTCTTCAACCCCCCGGTGACGGGGAAGGAGGTCCACGACGAGAACGGTGTCTATCCCCTGATTACGGAAGACGACGCATAAATCTGAAGGAGTGAACGATCATGCAAACCCGCGACAACTACCCGACGCGGGTCGCCAAGGAGCCACAGCTGATCTACCGCAACGAGGACCCCGCCGTCTGGGGACGACCCGGCGACGGCCCTCTCACGGCGGAGCAGCTCGACGCTCACGAGGCCAACGGATTCACCGACATCGCCCAGCTGCTGGAGCCCGACGAGCTCCGGGCGGCGCAGGAGGAGCTGCAGGGACTGCTGCACGACTCCTCCCTCGACGGCGACGAGCGGGTGATCCGTGAGAAGGACTCCAAGGAGGTCCGCTCGGTGTTCGAGGTCCACAAGATCTCGGACCACTTCGCCGAGCTGATCCGCGACGAGCGCATCGCGGGCACCGCGCGCCAGATCCTCGGCTCGGACGTCTACGTCCACCAGAGCCGCGTCAACTACAAGCCGGGATTCGGCGGCAACCCGTTCTACTGGCACTCGGACTTCGAGACGTGGCACGCCGAGGACGGCATGCCGCGGCCGCGGGCGGTCAGCCTCTCGCTGGCCCTGACCGACAACCACCACTTCAACGGATCCCTGATGATCATGCCCGGTTCGCACAAGACGTTCGTCTCGTGCGTGGGGGAGACGCCCGACGACTACTACAAGTCCTCGCTCACCGAGCAGGAGATCGGGACGCCGGACGAGACCTCGCTGCGGCTGCTCGCCGACAAGCACGGCATCAAGCAGTTCACCGGCGAGGCCGGCTCGGCGATCTGGTTCGACTCCAACTGCATGCACGGCTCGAACGGGAACATCACGCCGTTCCCGCGCTCGAACCTGTTCATCGTGTTCAACCGCGTCGAGAACGCGCTGACCGACCCGTTCGCGGCCAACGAGCCCAGGCCCGAATTCCTCGGCTCGCGCGACTGGCAGGTCCTGCGCTGACCGGACGCACGGCGCGGCGGCCCCGACCCGTTCCCGGGTCGGGGCCGCCGCGCATTCGGGAGCGGAAGGCGGCTCAGCCGGCCGGGATCTGCGGCACGTCGTCCTCGTCGTAGAACGGTGCCGGAACGGAGCGCAGGATGTCGCCGAGCACGTCGGCGTCGATCGACAGATCGCCATGCCAGCCGGCCCAGACGCCGACAGCCCAGCCGTCGGGCGAGAAGTAGACGCCCTCCAGCTCGTGTTCGGTGTACGGCATGCCCGGACTGTCCTCGGTGAACGCCTCCCTGCTCTCCGTGCGCTCCGTGAAGACCCACGTGGACCCGTCGCCGTCGTCCCACATGTTGCAATCGGCTCCCGCGTCGCAGTGCGTGAGGTACGGGCCGTGGCCGCCGATCTCGGAGTAGCCCGGCACCCAGCCGCCCGGCAGGTAGTAGCGCAGTTCGAAGGGGAGGTCTCGGGTGACGCCGTCGAGGTGGTCCTCGTACTGGAACGGCAGGGTCCCCGAGGCCAGGTAGGAGTGAAGCACGGTCTCTCCACGCCCCCCGCCGCCGAATGCGGCCGGCGTGCCGGATCCGAGGGTCGAGCCCGGATGCAGATCCTGGATCGCCTCGGCCGCCATCGCGTAGGTCTCCTCGGTCATGCTCCAGGTCTCCTCTGAGCGCTCCCATGCCTCCTGAGGGTCGTGGACCCATCCGGTGGGGACGTCCAGCAGCTCCCCGACCGGCGCGAGGTCGGTCGTGTCGAGATCGAACTCCGGCACCGCCAGCACCGCCTCGGTGAGCGCCTCGAGCGAGACCGGGTACGCCGTGCCCTCGCAGTCCGCGTCCCAGCCGACCCGCAGGCCCGTCCCGTTGGGGTAGGTCACGGCCAGGTCGTAGGCGCAACCGTGATCGGCCACCATGAGCGTCCGACCGTCGTCGAGGGCGGTCGAGGTGAACTCGGGAGCCGTGTCGGTGTAGTGGGGGCCGTCGCTGATCAAGTGCTGGGGGAACAGCTGCTCGGTCACGGGACCGGGCTCGGCGGTCCATCCGCCGGGCGGCATCACCTCCACCTGGAACACCTCCCGCAGGTAGCCCATGAGACCGCCGACCTCCTCGACCCGTTCGGCCCGGTAACCGCGCAGCCAGGTCTGCCCGTAGTTCCCCGGGCGCTGCCGGGCGGTCAGATAGAGCTCTTCGGGGTGTTCCTCGGTCCCCCACAGGCCGCCCTCGGTCAGGACCGGCTCGAACGCCTCGGTGAGAGCGGCCTCTACCTCACGGCCCTCGGCGGTCCGTGGTTCCCTGTTCTCCCACGCCTCGCTGTACGGGTAACCGGCCACCGAGGGATCCTCGACGGCGGACTCGGTCGGCGCGGGGGCGACCTGCTCGCTCTCGGCGGCGTCGAGGCCGCCGGAGGCGTCGCCGGGGGAGAGGTGGACGGCCATCGCGATCACCGCGGTGACCGCCATGACGCTCGTGGTGGCCGCGCCCCCGAGCATGGCGCGGTGGCGGCGCCTGGCGTGGTAGCCGTCGCGCACGATCCGATCGAGGTCGAACCGGGCGGGCGGAGGGGTGTCGGGCATGGCCTTTCCGATGACCTTTCCGGGGTCTTCGTCGTACATGGTGTCTTCTCTTCTCTGCCGCTTAGGCCCGGACGGGGACGGATGGCGAGTGGGCGAGGAGCGCTCTGAGCTTCTGCAGGCCCTTGGCGGCCTGGCTCTTCACGGTCCCGGTCGAGCAGCCCATGGCGGTCGCGGTCTCGTCGACCGACAGCTGCTCCCAATACCGCAGGATGAGCGTCGCGCGTTGCCTCGTCGGCAGCCGGTCCAGCGCCGCGAGCACTTCGAGGCGCACGTCGACCGCGTCCTGCGGACGATCGGACGCGAGCTCGGGGAGGTCGTCGGAAGCTCGTTCGCGCCGCACCCAGCTCAGGCGCCGATGCGAGAGGTAGACGTTGGTGACGATCTTCCGCACGTACGCGGGGGCGCCGCCGGGTTCCACCCGGTGCCAGGCCGCGAACAGCTTCGTCAGCGCCTTCTGGACGATGTCGTCTGCCTCGTACCAGTCCCCGCACAGCAGATAGGCGTATTTCCGCAGACTGTCACGTTGCGCGATGGCGAAGGATCGGACCTCGGCCTCATGCTGCTCCTGGTTCTTCACGGGGCCTCTTTCGGTCGGGCGGGCGGGGCGGGCCGGACGCGGATCGCGAAGGCGGCCTGTCCCTGATACGCCGTCGGACGGGGCGAGGTTGTCCCGGCCCGGAGGATTTCCGAGCGGTGTCAGCCGCCCGTCTCCAGGCGGACGCCGAGGATCGCGTCCACCGCCTCCTCGTAGCCGTCGGTGGCGCCGTGGTGGGCGGTGACGGCGCAGCGCGCGGGCGCGAGGTCGCCGCGGTCGATGTAGAGGTAGGCGTGGGCGCGGACGTAGTCGACCGGGGTGGGGCCGGCTTCGGGGTCCTCCCACTGGGTCCAGCGGTACCGCACTTCGACGAGGAGGGCCCGGTGGCCGTCGATGACGTAGTCGCCGTACTCGGGCCCGGCCGTGGCGGTGTACTCGTCGCCGGCGGCGCGATGCTCGAGGTCGCGGGACTCCTCTGCGGCGAACCACGCCTCGTGGTCGGCGAGGTCGGCCGGGTAGCGCTCGCGGCTGTCGCGGAGGTCCCCGCAGATGAGGATGACGGCGTCCCCGCCGGCCTCCTTGTGGAAGGTGGCGCTGGTGTCCCCGAGGTCCTGGAGTGCCCAGTGCCGGCCTCGGGGCGCGGGGAGCCAGGCGTGCCGCTCCAGCGTGAACGGGTGATGGTCTCCGGCCGCGGCGGGATCGAACGGGCCGAGGCCTGCGGTGAGGTCGGTGCCGACCGGCGTGAAGCCCGCCTCCTCGCCGTCGCCGCCGAAGAGCACGAACGCGGCGGTGCCGCCACCGATCGCGAGGGCGGCGAGGATCCCGGCCATGACGACCAGGGCGAGCCGGGACTGCCGCGGCCGCCTCCCCGAAGCGGGCACCGGCTCGGGCGGTGCCAGGGGCGGCTCGGGGGCGAGCATGTCCGGGGCCTCTGGCGGCGGTTCCCCGCCCAGGTGCCGGCGGGCCGGGTTCGGAGCCTCGTCGTCGGATCGCGAAGCGGAGGACATGGGCCGTCTCACCTGCCTGACCTTGGGGATGCGACAGTACGCATTCTAGGGGCCCGGGCGGTGTTCACCCCGCTTCGGCGCGGACCGCGGCGACGCGCAGCGACCGCAGGGCCGAAGCGGACACCCACACGGTGCCGATCAGTGAGGCGAGCGCCAGCAGCGGCAGCGCGGAGGGGACGCGCGAGGGTTCGGCGATGAGCGCGATGGCCGCGGAGCACGCGAGGGCCACGCCGACGGCGAGGAGACCCAGGGCGCCGCAGGCCGGGGCGGCCCGGCGGTCGAGGCGGCCGGTGAGGACGAGGGCCGCGGTGGTGAACGCGGCGACGGAGGCCGCGTCGGTCAGCCGCGCGAACAGCGTGACGGCGAGGCCGGGGTCGCCGCGGCCGCCGAGCAGATCCCACAGGATCGTCATGGCGGGGAGCGCGACGACCAGCGTCCAGGCGGTGCGCCGGGCCTGGGCCGCCTCCAGTTCGCGTTGCATGGCCGCGGCGACGACGCCGGGGGAGCCGAACTCGGCCGAGGCCCGCTCCGCGGCCAGCTCGGGGCTGAGGCCGTGCGCGACGTTGTCGGCCACGGCCTCCTCGAAGCCGTCGGCGAGTTCGGCGAGCATGCCTTCGCGCAGCCGCCGCGGGCCGCGCAGGGGCGCGGCCACGGCCGTGAGGTAGTCGCCGCTCATGACTGGTCCAGGACCGCCGTCATGACCTGGCGGAGCGTGAGCCAGTTCTCCCGGCCCTTCTCGAGGGCCCTGCGGCCCTCGTCGGTGATCTCGTAGACGCGGCGGCGGCGCCCGCCCGCCTGCGTCCAGCTGCCGGTGACGTGCCCGGCGCGCTCGAGGCGGCGCAGCGCCGGATAGACGGTGCCGCTGGGGAGGTCGAGCCGCTCGCCGCTGCGCTCGCGGAGCGCGCCGATGATGGCGTAGCCGTGGGCCTCGCCGCGCAGCAGCGTGGCGAGGATGAGCGTGTCGAGCTGGCCGTGAATGCCGTCTGCGTCCATGGCATACCAGCGTACGCCATCTTAGGTAGACGGTCTTGATATGTAGAGAAGTTACATGTAGCCTGTTTACATGATTAGACACATGCGTTTCCTCTCGCTCATCGCCGGACCGCTCCTGATGGCCGTCTCGACCTTCCTGTGGGAGGCGGACGGACGCTACGGGGTGTGGGGCGGCGTCGTCATCATGGCCGCCAACGCGCTGTGGATATACGGCCTGCTCGGCGTCTGGGAGCGGATCGCGGCCTGGAAGCCCTGGGCAGGCGGGATCGGCATCCTCCTGGCGCTCGGCGGCTGCGTCGGCGGCATCGCCTTCGGCCTCCAGGGCTTCTTCGAGGGGCTCTTCGCCGTCTCCGGAGAAGCCTCTCTCGCGGCGGCCGAGGCCCACCCCGTCGCCGCGGCCCTCGTGCTGTGGGTCCCCGGCCCGCTCATGCCGGCGAGCCTGTTCGCCCTCGGCCTCGACCTGGCGCTCGCGAAGCTCGCGCCGAGGTGGATGGCGGCCATGCTCATGGCGAGCGCGGCGGTCTTCCCGCTCAGCCGCATCACCCGCACCGAGGCGATCGCCCACCTGGCCGACGTCTTCATCCTCCTCGCCTTCGCGGCCCTCGCCGTCCACTACCTGCGCGGCGGCATGGAGACCGAGGGCGGGGCCGCGACCCGCCTCGAGACCCCGACTCCGCGACCCGCGCTCTGAGTCTCGGGGTGGCTCCGGTCACGTGAACCCGTTTGCGCGGGCGCAAACGGGTCCGGTACAGTTGGGTCGCGTCGGCGCGATGAGCTTCATAGCGTCCGAACACCATTGGGGTATGGTGTAATTGGCAACACGGCTGATTCTGGTTCAGTTGTTCTTGGTTCGAGTCCAGGTACC
>Ga0079224_100006348_pt1 | contig 15666 bp, 12 predicted proteins | sample Stecom2015_FD_80414 | JGI IMG/M metagenome (GOLD analysis project Ga0079224, IMG submission 80414) | Agricultural soil microbial communities from Utah to study Nitrogen management - Steer compost 2015 | ecosystem: Environmental > Terrestrial > Soil > Agricultural land | place: USA: Utah...
ATAAGCGACGAAACCCCTTCCAGCGGCTCGGGCACCGGACGGGGTTCATCCGGCAAAAGGGCGATATACTCGAGGTTGTGCCCGTCCGGGGCCTTGACATAAACCGATGCAGCGGGCATCCAGGCGCGGAGGAACTGCAAAAGCAGCTGATCGCGGATGGCGCCGTATTATAGCCGTGCCATTGAAAAAGCACATCCACACCGCGGTGGATGTGCTCTTTCTTTACGAAAAAGGGCAGGATGCCCCTTGCCGGAACGCGAATCCGCCCATCAAAATACTCCCCGAAGCCAAAGGCCTCGGGGAGTTATGCGGAAGGCCGGGAGGGATCCGCTCAGTGAACCCCCTCCGCCTGTTCCGCCTTGTCGTCGAAGTCGACGGCCATCTCCAGCACCTCGGCCACATCCATGGTCTTCACCTGGTCTTCCACTTCCTTCGCCTTGGTGCCGTCGCTCAGCATGGTGAGACAGTAGGGACAGGCGCTGCCGATCAGGCTGGGACGGACGGCGAGGGCCTGCTCCGTCCGGGCCGTGTTGATCCGGACACCCTCCCTTTCCTCCATCCACATCATGCCGCCGCCGGCACCGCAACACATGGCGTTTTCCCGGGTCCGCTCCATCTCCACCAGCTCGACGCCGGGGATCGACTCCAGGATGAACCGGGGCGCGTCGTATTCGTCGTTGTAGCGGCCCAGGTAACAGGAGTCGTGGAAGGTGATCCGCTCCTTCACTTCCTTGGTCGGACGGATCCGCCCCTCCCGGATCAACTGGGCCAAAATCTGGGTATGGTGGTAAACCTCCGCCTCGAAGCCCAGGTCGGGGTATTCGTTCTTAAACACGTTGTAGGCATGGGGGTCCAGGGTGATGATTTTCTTCACATTGTACTTTTCAAACTGCTGGATATTGTCCATCGCCAACTGCTGGAACAGGAACTCGTTCCCCATGCGCCGGGCCGTATCCCCGGAGTTTTTCTCCTTTTTCCCGAGGGTGGCGAACTTGACCCCCGCGTGGTGCAGGAGGCGCACCAGGGCGCGGGTGATCTTCTGGCTCCGATTGTCGTAGGAGCCCATCGAACCGACCCAGAGCAGGTATTCGAAATCCTTCTGTTCCTTCACCGTCGGGACGGGAATATCCAGATCCTCCGTCCAGTTGTAGCGGTCCTTCTTGCTGATTCCCCAGGGATTGCCCTGGCGCTCGATGTTTTGAAAGGTCCGGGCCGCCTCGGCGGGCATCTCCCCTTCGGTCAGCACCAGGTAGCGCCGCATATCGATGATCTTTTCCACGTGCTCGTTCATCACCGGGCAGGCGTCTTCACAGTTCCGGCAGGTGGTGCAGGCCCACAGTTCCGTTTCGGTGATCACATCGCCGACCAGCCGGATCGGATATTCGTAGGAGCCGTCCTCCGCCCGGGTCACCTCCGTTCCCAGGGCGGCTTGGTTGGCTTCACTGAAGGCGAAGGCCGGCATCCAGGGCGAACGGGAGGTGATGGCCGCCCCTTTGGCGGTCAGGTGATCCCGCATCTTGACAATCAGGTCCATCGGCGACAGCATCTTCCCGGTCCCGGCGGCGGGGCACACATTGGTGCAGCGGCCGCACTCGACGCAGGCATACAGGTCGATCAGCTGCTTCTGGTTAAAATCTTCAATCTTGCCCGCCCCGTAAGAGGTGGCCGACTCATCCTCAAAGTCGATGAGGGAGGGCTTGGCCGGAGGACCCTGCCGCTTCAAGAAGGTGTTGATGGGCGCCACGATGAGGTGAAAATGCTTCGACTGGGGCACATACACCAGGAAGGAAAACAGGATCAGGGCATGGGCCCACCAGAACACGTAGAACAATACCGCCGCCGCCCCCCCGGACAGCCAGGGAGCAAAGGGCGCTGCGATCAGGGAAGAGATCGGCGTCGCCCAAGAAGCGGTTTGTCCCAGCCACAGCTGTTCAAAGGCCGTGGACAACAGAATGGAAAGCATCAGGGAGGTGAGGAACCAAACCACCAACCCCGCCTTCCATCCCCGCTTCAGCCGCGGAAGTTTCTCAACAAACCGCCGATAATAGGCGTACAGGGCCGACAACAGCACGGCGAAGACGGTAATTTCCTGAATAAGGGTGAACACCGGATAAGCAGGCAGGGGCAGGTGATGGCCCGGAGCCAATCCTTTGATAAACAGGTCGATCGCTCCGAACTGGATGATGATAAAGCCGTAAAACATCACCACGTGCATGATCCCGCTCTTCTTGTCCTTGAGCAATTTGCGCTGGCCGAAGACGTTGACCCACACCTCATTCAACCGGCTCTGCAAATCCTTCTTCAAATTGGCCGGCTTCCCGAGGCGGATGAAGGTGTACCGGCTGTACACCACGTGAGCAAAGAGGTAAATGGCATATCCCGCGATCACGAGAAGTGCGATGAGGTTGATCACTTCCAAAATGGACACGGGCCTCACTCCTTTCACCCTGTTCTGCGGGACTGCACGGAACGGTTACGCCGTGCTCCAAAGGTTTCTGGATGCAATGCTCCGTCGCACTTGGGAACGGTTACGAAAGTGAAGGGAGGTTGTTCTGCCTTTTCAAAAACGTCGGTTTGCAACAAATTATACCACAAAATGAGTGGGCATTCATTCATTTTTTTCTCCCGCCCAAATGAAACCCTTTTCATCGTACTCGGATTTCCCGTTCTTGTCGAGGGTAAGGAAAAAAAAGGTTGACGACGGAGGCGAGATCCCCTTGACAAGCCCTTCGGAGCGGTCCGGATGTCATGCATGAAATCGGCGCGGGTTTCACATCACTAAGGTGATGAAACATCCTTTCGACTACAGACCTCCGATTTGAGGCGAAAGGGCTGCGAGGTGGTTCGATGAGGCGAAGATCCGGTTTTGCCCTCTGGTGGATCTTATCGGTTGCTCTTCTCTGGTCGGGTTGCCAAACCGATCCCCCCTCGGATGCCGAGCAGACGGCCATCCGGTTCTACAAGGCCGTCTGGGTCCAGGGGGATCTGCAGCAGGCCGCCGCCCTGCTGCAGGATCCAAAAAAGGCGAAGGACCTCGAGTGGCGCGTGGCAGAAACCCAAAAAACCCAACCCTCCAACTCCGCCATCCTCATCACCGAATCCCCGATGGATCCCCACATCCAACCGCGGATGAAAACCTTCCTGATCCACCGGGAAGCGGACAAGAAGGATTATAAGGTGGATCTGAAACATGTCGGGGGAAAGTGGCGGGTGGTCTCCTTCCGGCAGAGTTACAGCTTGAGGCGGGGGGGATACAACAGCTTCGAGTCCTATCAGGGGCTCAGCACCGAACATCCCCACACCCATTGGAAAAAAATCGAAAACCCTTAATTCCAACAACCCATGCCAAAGGGCCCCTCGATCGAGGGGCCCTTATCGGGCTTTCTTCGGGTTGATCGCCGATTGCAAGGCATCCTTCCCCGGATTGTTGATCGGACCGGGGGGAAGGCCCGGATACAGGGATGTATAGTATTGTTTCATGCGCGAATAGGGCTGGGGCAGCGACCAGATTCCCAATTTCTGCCCGCTGTTTAAGCGATCGTAGATCTGCCGGGCCACATAGGGTCGATTGTCCGAATGGGGCTCCACCTGTTCAATCAACGAGGAGACGATCACCCACTCATCGATGCTCAAGTTTCCCGTCTCCAATGTTTTGCGGGTCTGCTCATTGAGCAATTTGTTAAAGCGATACAACAGGGTCTCCACGATTTCCCTCGCCGACGCGTCGACACGGAATTCATATTTTCCCGGCAGCAAATAACCCTCCAGGCGATAGGGACGCTGATCCGGAATCTCCTTGACAAAATCGAAGGGATAATCCTTGCGATTGACGGCCTGCAAAAACTCTTCACGGGAGACGCCGTAGTAGGTGAAGATGGTCGCGATGTCAGACACCGTAGCCCCCTCCGGGATGACGACCTGATACGTCCCTTTGGAGAGGGTGTGCATGATCTCTTCCAGTTCCATCTCCGGCGGGATCTGGTACACGCCGGGCTGGATATACACCTGCTTGAAAAGCGAGTAACTGGTGGAATACATCGGAAACAGGATGTAATTGTGGATCAGCTGTTTGCTCTCCAACTGCTTGCCGATCTCGAACAAGTTGGCTTCCGGGGTGATCTCCACCTGAACCGTTTGGGTCCGGGGCTGGGCTTCCAACCGGTCTTCAATGAAGCGATAGGAGAGGAGGATGGACAGCGCGATCAGCGTCAGCACCGGTACCAGCTTGATCACCGACTTGAGCAGGGAAACCATGTGCAGATCCACCAGAACCCGCCGGATCACCTCCAGAATGCTGTACCCCTTTTTTTGTGCGTACTTGCGGTAACCCAGCGCGTGAAACCAGATGATGTACAGGGTGCCCAGCACCATCAACCACCACAGGTTTCGCCCGCCGACGGTATCCAAAAGCCAGCCGCCGACCAGCGGCCCCAAAAACAGCCCCATCTGGGAAAACTGGTTGGCCCCGTAATAGGTTCCGCGCATCCGGTCATCCGCCAGCCGGTCGATGAACAAGCTGGAAACGGGGAAAATCAGGATTTCCCCCAGAGTGATCAGGACGATCCCGGTGATAAAGGTCGAATGCTCCTCCCCGGCCGCGAAACTGAAAAACCCGAGGATCACAAAGCCGCTGCCGACCAACAGGCTGGTCAGAATGCTCTTTTTTTCCGTCCACCGGGAAATGAAATATTGAAACAGCACCACGATTCCCGCGTTGATGGTGAGCAGGGCGGGATATAACGAACTCTTGTCCAATTGGGAGAGGAAGATCGGGAGGGAGGAGTCGATCTGGGCATATACGGTAAAAAACAAAATACCGGCCAGCACAAAGCACCCCAGGGCCTGGTCCCGTCGAATCACCCTCAGACACTCGGAAAAGCGAATGCGTTCGCCCCCGCGGCTCCCGGTATCCCGGCGATATTTGGCGGACATCCGGAAAAGAAAGAATAAGTAAACCGCATAAATGCATCCGGTATAGAGAAAAACCTGTGTACCGACGAGGTAATACAGGTAGGAGCCGATCACCGGGCCGACCACCATGCCCACATTGATGGCGACATAACGCAAATTGAAGATCCGGAGTCGCTGTTCCGGCCGCGATACGTCCGCCATCAGGGCTTGGGACGTCGGCTCAAAAAACGCCCGGCACAGGCCGTTTAACCCGTTCAGTACGATAAAGTGGTACGGCTGTTCCGCAAACCAGAAGCCGAAAAACACTCCGGTCCATACCGAAAAGGCGCTCAGCATGATCGGCCGCCGCCCCCACCGATCCGACAGATAACCTCCGATAAACCCCCCCAAAGCGCCCGTCAACCCGTTCATGCCGAGAATGAAGCCGATCATAAAGGAATTCAACCGGAGGTTGTCGGCGAGATGGATGGCCAAAAACGGAAGGCTCATGAAAGAAGCGACGCGGGTCACGGCGGTTCCGACAATCAAAAACCAGACGATCGGATGATAGGTCCTTTTTCTTCGGTATTTCTCCTTGCGGGAAAGGCGGACAGGTGTCCCCAATGTTTGCTCCATGAATCATCCTCGCAGACCCTGGATTTCATCGCGTGGCGTTCATCAAAGGGCAAAAGTTTGATTCAAATATCTGGATAATCTTGAATATCAAAGGAGGTTTTTTATAGATTTTAATGAATGCCTATATAGTTGTAATGTAATACAATCCCGGCAAGTATTCAACAATCGATTGAATTTGAAGGAATTTCGATAAGAGAAAGACAAAAAATCGACTTCAAGATCAAAGTTGCACAAATTGATTGGGCAAATTTTTTGAAATCCGACGCCGGGGAGGAAAGCCGTATGGCCGGGGAAGAAACGAGGAGGATTCTTTTGATTTTTAAAGGAGGATCGGTAGAAAACAACCGGGAGAAGGCAGAAAAATAAAAGGGGCGGGGAGCCGCTCAGGCTCCGATCCGCCCCTGATCCCTTCGCCGGACCAATTCCTGGACGATGAAGGAAGCCACCTCCGGCGGAAGCGTTCCGGGCCCAAAGCCGGCGTCGTACCCCAGCTCCAGGGCCAATTCGTGGTGAATCCGGGGACCGCCGCATATCAGGATCAGCCGATCGCGCAGCCCCTCGGCCTCCACCAGCTCCACCAATTCCGTCAGGTTGGTAATGTGAACCCCCTTTTGGGTCACCACCTGGGAGACCAGGAGCGCATCGGCGTTGGATTCCAGGGCCCGGGCCACCAACTCTTCGTTGGAAACCTGGCTTCCCAGATTGTGGGCCTCGATTTCCGGATACCGCTCCAGCCCGTATTCCCCTTTGTACCCTTTCATGTTCATGATGGCATCGATGCCCACCGTGTGGGCGTCCGTGCCCGTACAGGCGCCCAGGACCACCACCTTGCGACCGATCCGTTCCCGGATGAACCGGTTGATCTCGTGGAAGTCCATCACCGGCGCATCCACCTTGGATACGCGAATGGCGGTCAAATCGACAGTATGCGTGCATCTGCCGTAGACGATAAAATAGGTGAACCCTTCGCCCAGGTCGGTCATGTGATACACCTGGGGCTCCTCCAATCCCATCTTGGCCGCCAACTGTCGGGCCGCTTCCCGGGCTTCCTCCCCGACGGGAACCGGGAGAGAAAAGCTGAGCTGGACCACCCCGTCATTCATCATGTCCCCGTAGGGCTTCACGCGCGTGAGATCCGCTTTCATTCCACGCTCCCTCCCTTTCGGAAAGTCCGAGCTGATGCCGGAGGGCCTCTTCAAAGGGGTTGTAGTATTCCTCTTCCTTTTCCACGACCCCCTCCAGCCCCCGACCTCCGTCGAAGGCCCGTTTTACATCGGCGAAAAGGCCCCGCTCAATGGCTCGAAACAAGCCGATTCCCCGGACTTCCTCCAGCATGGCGACGGCTTTGCTCAGGACTTCCCGGGCGCGATTTTCGATTCGCCCGCCGGGCCGGAACAAAACCTCCTCGCCCAGGTGGCGGGCATTGTTGAAGATATACTGGGCCGACTCGATGGCCAGTTTTCGGTCGTGGATATGGGGGGTATGCATCGCTTCGGTCATCATCCCCAACAGCTGAATCCCCTGACCCGTCAGGATGCTCACCAGGTTAAACATCGCATCCTGGACATGCCCCTTGAAAATGTTTCCCGTCATATGCTTGGTGGGAGGCATGTATTTGAGGGGGGCGTCGGGAAAGATCTGCCGGGCCATCTGGGCCTGGGCGATCTCCATCAACAGCCCGTCCTCCAGATCGGGATCCATCTCAAAGGCGTGGCCCAATCCCATCTGTTCCGGAGGGAGGCCGGACAGGAGGGCCAGCTGCTCATTGATGAACTGGGACGCCAATACCGTGTGGGCCGCTTCGACGGCATCGGCGGTGGTCAGGTAGTTATCCTCCCCGGTATTGATGATGATGCCGGCATAGGCGTTGATCATCCGGGAGAAGGATTGATCGATCAGGGTGCGCTGCATGTTGATGTCCCGGAACAAAATGCCGTAAAGGGCGTCGTTCAACATCACGTCCAGCCGCTCCAGGGCCCCCATGGCGGCGATCTCCGGCATGCACAGGCCGGAGCAGTAGTTGCAGAGGCGAATGTACTTCCCGATCTCCTCGCCCACCTCATCCAGGGCCCGGCGCATAATCCGGAAGTTTTCCTGTGTGGCGTAGGTGCCGCCATACCCTTCCCGGGTCGCCCCGTAGGGGACATAATCGAGCAGACTCTGCCCCGTGCTGCGGATCACGGCGATGATATCCGCCCCCTGCCGCGCCGCCGCCTTTCCCTGGACGGCGTCCTCATAGATGTCCCCGGTGGCCACGATCACGTACAGGTAAGGCTTTTTGCCTTCGCCCAACCGGTGCAGCCTCTCATCGCGCACCCGGCGGTTCCGTTCGATGCGTTCCAGCCCCGCGGCGGCCAACTCCGCCCCCTTCCGCCGGATCGCCTCCCCCTCGGCCCAGGGGAGGCGGGCCAGATCCAGGGAGCCGGCCGCCACCGCCTCCGCCGTCTCCTGGGGAGCCGCCCCGGTGTGAAGCATGGCGTTGATCAACCAGGGGGCCGCTCCGATCCCGAGTCCCCCCAACTCCCGAATGCGGTCCACCAAGACATTGGGTAGGGGAACCCCTTCGGCATCCACCCCGTCAATCCCCATCAGGCGCAGGACGGTCCGTTCCACGGCCACCGTCGTGCGATCGGCGATAAACCGATCCACATCGGCGGCGATCTCCGCCGCCGCACGTCGCGCTCGGTCGATCAGCTGGGGATCCAGTCGCAACTTCCGTTCCACTTCCACGCCGTTTCCCCTCCCGCCATGTCGTGGTTTTCTCAAAGCATGGGACGAGCATCATCGATTTTCCGGCATTCCTTCCGCCCCGGACCGGGCACTTCCGGGCCCGCGGCGGAACCGGCATGCCCCGGGATTCGTCGCCGGGCTTCCTCCACGATCTCCCGGGGCATGCCCATCGCCTCGGCGATCAAAAGCGCCTGGTGCGGTATCCCCGCTCCCTCCGGCAGGGGAATCAGGCGATAATCCATCCGGAATGCCCCGTCGTCTCCCCTCCAATCGACTCCTCCCTTCTCCGCATCCCCCAAACCGGCGGTTCGATACCTGCAGACCCCCGCCACCTCCAAAACCTCCGCATAATGGGTGACATGGACCGCCCAATGGTCGGACCGGGCGAGGGAGGCGGTCACCGCCGCTGACAGGGCCGCCCCTTCCACCGGATTGGTCCCGCGGCCGATCTCGTCGATCAGGAGGAGTCCCCCTTCCTTCTCCCGGAACCAATCCGCCACCCGCTTCACCTCCGCCCCGAAGGTGCTGAGCCCGGCCCTGGCATCCTGGCCGTCGCCCATCACTCCGGAGACGAAGGCGACCAGAGGCATGTCACAGCGGGCGGCGGGGACGAAAAATCCGTGCTGGGCCAAGGCGACAATCGCCCCCAGCGTTCGGAGGGCCATCGTTTTCCCTCCCATATTGGGGCCGACGATCACCGTCACCCCTTTGTCCACCCGGATATCCACCGGTGTAAAGCGCCCCGCTTCCCGCTCCAGGCGTTCGGCCACCACGGGATGGACGCCCCCCTCCACCCGGATCGATCCCCCGGACCAACGGGGGCGGCATCCCCTCCAAGTTCGGGCGGCCTCCATCCGGCTCCACTGCAGATCGAATCGGGCCACCGCCTCCGCCGCCCGTTCCAAGGGGGAAACATGGGGAGCAAAGGCCCGCGCCAATTCCTCCAGGACCTCCCGCTCCACCGCCTCGAGGCGTCGCTCCAGCTCCGCCCGTGCCGCTTCCCGCTCTTCCCCCTCCGGCGACAGCCCGGAAACGAAAACCCGGTCGAAGGCCGTCTCCCGCACCAACCGGAGGTGGCGATCCGCCGCCATCCGGCGGGCGACGTCGGACCGGCGGTCCACCACCCACTCCCCCAACCGGTTGGGACCAACCCCGTATTCCTCCTGGATCCGTCGGCGAATCCCTTCCCTTTCTTCCCGGAGCATCCGGTCCACCCGTTCCAACTCCCGGCGGAGGAGGCCGATCCGCCGGTCGAAGGCGGGAACGAGGGAAAAGGAGGGGGTCAGGGGCGGATCCGGGTTGAGCCGGCGGAGAAGGGCGAGACTACGTTCCGGTTCCACCCCCGAAAGGAGGGGGTGAAGCCCCTTTTCCCGGAGCCGGTCCCACAGGGCCTTCACCTGCCACAAAAATCCCTTCAGCCGGAACCAGCCGGAGATGCCGGGGGACTCTCCCCCCCGCAGGAGGGGGAACAGGGGTTGTACATCGGGCATCCGGGACAGGCAGGCATCGACTTTGCGTCCCCAGTCGGAATCGGCTTCGACCGCCTCCCGGAGCCGCTCCTGTTCCTCCAAAACCGCCGCCCATTCCCGTTCCTGCCCCGGAAGAAAGGGGACGAAACGCGCCCAGGATGCCCGTCCCATCGGTGTCCGCGGACGAAAGCGCTGAAGGAGATCCTCCCACAACAGGTGCTGTTTTGTCTGCTCATCGAGAAACACCGCCCCACCTCCCCCGGTTTCCATTCCCTTTCATCACCCAATCCCGTCCCGGATCACGTCGATCACCGGCACGGGACGACACACATCGGCAATCCGCCGCTTCATCTCCCGGGGATCCAAGCAGCCGCCCTCCGGAGAAACGGGATTGACCGCGACGCCGATCAGGCGGGCGCGTTCCAGGTAACCGATCTCCCCGCCGGCCCGCAGAAAAGCCCGCAGGGTCCTTAAGGAAAAGAAGGCGTGGGTAGGGGACGAAAGGAGCAGGGGACGGGTCCACCCGCATTCGGTGAGCCGCGATAAGGTCCGGTCGGTTAACGCGCCGGGGATGGCCAGGGCCGACCACGGGCGGCTTTCCACCGCCGCCGTCAGCCTCCCCCGATCGACCAGGAGGGAAGGCAGGGGAAAGGGCTCGATTCCTTCCCCGACGATTCCCACCGGGCGCCCCTCGAGCAGGGCTCGCTCCCCCGCTTTCTTCAGCAGCGGATCCTCGCAGGGCGGGAGATTGAAAATCCGCACCCATTCCTCTGTCCGCCGGACGACCGCCTCCAAGGTCCTGCCGGCACTGGCCCCGGCCACGAGGACCACCCCGTCCGCCCGGAAGGGATGGGCCGCCGCCTTCCGGTCATAGGCTCCATCCATCAGCGCCAGGCGGGCGCCGTGACGCTGAAAACCCTCCAACACCCGATCGATCCCCTTTGCGGAGGTGACCCCGGCCAGCTTCACCGATCCCGGACGCACCGCCCGGGCCAAAAAGACCGGCCCCAGGAGGGAGCGGACCGGTATCTCCTCCAACACCTCCCAGGTGCCGGGATCCGCATCCAGGCACGGACCCGCCGTTGCCACCAGCGTCCCCGCCGAAACCAGAACCGGCGGTTTGGGGCGCCCGCTCCAGGCGTCCCGCTCCTCGCCGTCCACTCCGATGCTGACCAGTCCCGCGGGAAGGGAACGGGAGGAGGAGAGCTTCGACAAAGCGTTCAACACCGTCGTTTTGCCGGCGTTTTTGGCCAAGCCGACGATGGCGACACGCTTCAGTTCCCTTCCCGTCCAATCCTTCGGCCACACGACCCTCAGGCTTTGGCCGGTTCGGGGGAATGGGAGCCTCGGCGATCCTCCCGGAGCAGATGCTTCGGCTCCAGGTTGATCCGTTCGTCGCTCATCAGCGCCGCGATCCCCTCCTGGTTCCCCTTGGCCGACTGGCAATACTCGCAGGATTCCGGATCGTGGGGACGGTAATTGGAAGGTTCCGGATACGAGGTGATCACGCCTTCGAAGTTGCGCAGCACCGTTTTGGTGGGGCTTTGGGACAGGATGTAGTTGGGCGAAAGGGGGATTTTGCCGCCGCCCCCCGGCGCATCCACCACAAAGGTGGGAACCGCGTAGCCCGAGGTGTGCCCCCGCAGGTATTCGATGATCTCCAACCCCTTGGAGATCGGAGCCCGGAAGTGGCCGATTCCCTCGGACAAGTCGCACTGGTAGATGTAGTAGGGACGGACGCGGATTTTTACCAGTTCGTGCACCAGCTTCTTCATTACATGGGGGCAATCGTTGATGCCCGCCAGAATCACCGACTGGTTCCCCAGGGGGACGCCGGCATCGGCCAGCATTTCACAGGCCCGCTTGGCCTCGGGGGTGATTTCCTTCGGATGGTTGAAATGGGTGTTCAGCCAGACCGGATGATACTTCCTCAGGATCCTGCACAGGTTCTCCGTGATCCGCTGGGGAAACACCACCGGAGCCCGGGTTCCGATCCGGATAATTTCCACATGGGGAATTTCCCGGAGGTTTTTCAGCAGGTATTCCAGGATCTTGTCGTTGACCAGCAGCCCGTCTCCGCCGGAGAGCAACACATCGCGCACCGTCGGCGTGTTGCGGATATATTCGATGCATGCGTCCATCTGCTTCTTGGGAACTCCCATGCCGATCTGACCGGAAAAACGGCGCCGGGTGCAGTAGCGGCAATACATGGAACACTGGTTGGTGATTAAAAACAGCACCCGGTCCGGATAGCGGTGGGTGAGACCCGGAACCGGCGAATCGGTGTCCTCCAGGAGCGGATCCTCCATGTCGTAGGGCGTCCGCTCCAATTCCGAGGAAATGGGCACCGCCTGCATCCGGATGGGATCCTTCGGATCATCGGGATCCATCAGAAGGGCGTAATAGGGGGTGATGTTGAGGGGAATCGTCTGCTTGGAAATTCCGACGCCCGCCTCCTCCTCCGGCGTCAGATTGATCACCTTCTTCAAATCGTCCAGTTTGCGGATCGTGTGGGTCAACTGCCACAGCCAGTCGTTCCACTGCTCCTCGCTGACGTCCTTCCAGAGTTCGATCTCTCGCCAGTCGCGCATGACGAACGACTCCTTTCTCCCTTTAAAATCGTTACAGGCCTTCGGCCCCGAAATGGGAATCAAAGCGCCGGGTGCTTCCCGGTCCGGACATAGCGCTTCTCAAACAGCCGCTTCAAAGGCGGAAACTCCCGGAGGGTCTGAAGGGCCAATTCCGCATGATTCGGAGCGTACCCGTTGCCGATCATCATGTTTACGTCCTTGCCCACGCCCTCTGCACCCAGGGCGGCCGCGGTAAAGCGGACAGCGGTGCTGAAAAAGTAAACCGTCCCGCCGTCCCGGGTGGCCAGGATGCTGGATAGCTCCGCATTCGGCACATTGACGCAATTAATGGTGACATCCGCCAGCCGACCGCCGGTGGCGCGCTCCACCGCCTCCAGCACTTCGACCGCCCGTGTAGCGTCCACTCTGACCACCTCGTCGGCCAGAGACAGCCTCTCGATCGTTTCGCAGGCCTCCTCCCTGGCCTCCAGGGCGATCACCCGTCCGCCGGAGCCCGCCTGCTTTTTGGCGTGCCAGAGACAGAGCATTCCCGATTTCCCCCCGGCACCTAGGATCACAACCCGCTGGCCGGGGCGGACCAGGCGCGCTGTCTGCGCCGGTGCCCCGCAGACATCCAGAACCGCCAGGGCGACGGATTCCGGGAGATCCTCGGGAAGACGGGCAAAGGGGCCGCTGGCAAATAGCACCGCTTTGCCCCGCACCTTCACCTGTCCCGTCTCCAGATCCACCCGCTCCACGGCCTCCAACTGAAGGGGCGTCAGGGTAAGGGAGACCAGCGTGGCGATTTTCTCCCCGCGTTTCAACCGTTGGTCCGGAAATGACGGCCCCACCTCCGCCACCCGGCCGATCAGCATTCCGCCGGAATGGGTGACGGGATTGTGCATCTTCCCCCTTTCGGCAACGATGCTGCGGATCCGCTCCGCCACCCGCTCCGGGTCACCCCCGGCCTCCTCCTTCAATTGGGTGAAGGAGGCGGAATCGATGTTGAGACAGTCGACGTCGATCAAGAGCTCATTGTCATGGCAGATCGGCCGGGCATCCAGCCGCTGCGCGGGTTGGGGCATCACCCCTTCGGGTTTCACCACCCGGTGAAGTCCATATCGGTGTCCCCTTGGATAGGATCGGTTTGCAGTCAAAATCGCCCCTCCTTCCCTTTCGGCTTCACCTACGGGAATGGAGCAAAAATCGTGCCAACGGCAATAAGCCGGAATTTGGCGCATTTTACGGCTTGGAAACAAAAAGTGTGCCGAAAATTCGGCACACCGATGCTTCACCGAAGGTCGGTTGTTTCGCCGGGCGGCTTTTCCCGACTGGAAGGAGGAGGAAACCGTCCTCCGCCTCCGGTCCGAGGTCCCGTAGTATTCACATCGGAACCGGATTATGGTTTGAAGCCCCATTTTTTCAGTTTGTACTGCAGCGTCTGCCGGGGAATTCCCAGGCGGCGCGCCGCCTGCCGGACATTTCCTCCGCAGGCGTTCAGGGTATCCCGGATCATCCGCCGCTCCACCTCGGCCAGGACCTCCCGGAGGGGACGGTCCTCCCCCTCCGGTTGCGGAAGCTTCGCCTCCGGAAGCAAATGGGGCGGCAGATCCTCCGGGGTGATGGTCTCCCCCTCCGCCACATTCATCGCCCCTTCGATGGCGTGCTTCAATTCCCGGACATTGCCCGGCCAATCGTAGCGCAAAAACATGTCCTCCACCGCCGGCAGAAGCCCGGATACCAGCTTCCCCAGCTGGCGGTTATATTCCTGGATGAAATGGGACGTGAGGAGGGGGATATCCTCCCTCCTCTCCCGGAGGGGCGGCAGATCGATCCGAACCACCTGAATCCGGTAAAACAGATCCCGCCGGAGGCGCCCCTCCTCGACGCTCAGGGCGGGATCCTCATTGGTGGCGCACAGGATGCGCACATCCACCCAGCGCGCATTTCCCTCTCCCACCCGCCGGACCGCCCCCTCCTCCAACACCCGCAACAACTTGGCCTGCAAATCGGCGGGCATCGCCTGGATTTCATCGAGGAACAGGGTGCCTCCATCCGCCAACTCGAACAACCCCGGCCGGTCCTCCGCCCCTGTGAAGGCGCCCTTTACCGTTCCGAACAGGATTCCCTCCAGCAGGGAAGAGGGAATCGCCGCACAGTTCTGGGCGATGAAGGGCTGGTCACGGCGGGGGGAGGCGCTGTGGATGGACTGCACGATCAACTCTTTTCCCGTTCCGGTTTCCCCGACGACCAGAACCGGGGAGCGGGTGGCGGCAGCCCGTTTCGCCCGCTCGATGGCCTTCATCATCTGCAAATTCCGCGTCAAAATCTCCTCGAACCGGAACAGGCGGGGTTCCGAAGCCGCCGTCTTTCGACCCGGCTTCCGGATCCGCCTCCTCAGATCGATCACCTGCTCCGCCAACTCCTGGATGCGGGTCACATCCTTGGACACTTCCAAGGCCCCGGCCAACCTGCCACCCACCCGAAGGGGGATGGTGGAGTTGATCGTCACGATCCGCTTCCCGTACCGGTTCGTATACGTTTGCCGCTGGTTGTAGATGGGCTGGCCGGTTTGGAGCACCTGCATCAGCGTGCTCGTCTTGTTGGTCAGGGAGGGGAAGGCCTCCAGCACATGGGTTCCCAGCACTTCCTCCACCGCCATCCCGTCCAGGGCAGCGGCAACGGGGTTGTAAAAAATGGTGATCCCCTCGGTATTCACCACATGGATTCCCTCGTCGATGGAATGAAGCACTTCCTGCAGCATCTCTTCCGTAACCCGTCGCTTTTCCATGATCCATCCCCCGGACATCCCGCCGAAAAACCGGCGAATTGTGCCGAAAATTGGTCACTCTCATTTTAAACGAAAAGTTCCAACGAGTCGACCGGAGGGCCGGATGCCTGGACACATCCGTTCACAAATTTGACAAACTTTTATTTCTGTGTCATAATATTCATATCATTCAACAGGTTTCGTGATTCCCATCGCCTTCGAAAGGGAGGTCTGGTCGGTGGAACCGAACATCGAACCGTCGACGGTGAAACCGAAGAAGGAAGAGACGCCGGACAGTGCCGGAAAGCATGTGAAGGCGTTTATCGGGATGATCCTCTTGACCGCCGCCGCCTTTATCCTCGTCGGAACCGAAACGGTCTCCGCCATCGCGGTGATTCCGATCCTCCTAATCTTGGCAGCCATCCAGGTCTTTATGCAGCTCTATATCTTCATGCATCTGGATGAGAAGGGCAGCTTCTTCCCGGCGCTGTTTATGACCTGCGGTATCATCGGAGGCATCATTTGTGTCCTGGCGATGACCCTATGGGCCTGAGCAAGAGAAATTGCCCCGCGAAAAAAGGGTGAAGGAGAAATCCTTCAC
>Ga0079224_100006349_pt1 | contig 15666 bp, 12 predicted proteins | sample Stecom2015_FD_80414 | JGI IMG/M metagenome (GOLD analysis project Ga0079224, IMG submission 80414) | Agricultural soil microbial communities from Utah to study Nitrogen management - Steer compost 2015 | ecosystem: Environmental > Terrestrial > Soil > Agricultural land | place: USA: Utah...
CGCCTCGCCCAGCCCGCGGCCCGCGCCGGTGATGACGATCGCCTTACCCGCCAACCATCCGCCGGCGGGCCGAGCGGCGTCCCCCACGGCCACCTCCCGAGTTGGGCGGGCAGGCCACCGCCTCCGCGGCGGCCTGCTTCCTCACCGCCCAGTCCGCAACTCCTTCGGGCGTTCCACGCCGATCGCCGCGCTGTACGCCTCATCCAGCGCCGCGCCGCCGCCGTCCACCTCCCGGACGATTTCTCCGCGCACCAGCACGTATCCGCGGTCGACGACGCGCCGCAGGGCGCCGAGCGCGGGTTCCGCCACCAGCACCGCCACGCCCTCACGGGCCAGGGTGGCGATGGTCTGGGCGAGTTCCCGGACGATCAACGGGGCGAGCCCGGTCATCATCTCGTCGAGCAACAGCACTTTGGGCGAGCCCATCAGCGCGCGGGAGACGACGAGCATCTGCTGCTCGCCGCCGGAGAGAACGCCGACCAGGCTCTTGAGCCGTTTCCGGAGGATCGGGAACCGGTCGATCGCCTCGTCGACCGCGGAGTTGGGCAACCGGAGCAGCTCAGCCATCACCCGCAGGTTGTCCGCGACGTCCAAGTGGGGGAAGAGCTGACGCCCCTGCGGCACGATGGCGATCCCGGCGCGCGCCCGGGCGCCGGGCCGCAAGCGGCTGACGTCCTCGCCGTCGAGGTAGACCTTGCCGGTGGCGGGCACCGAGCCGTACGCGGCGAGGAGGAGACTGCTCTTGCCCGCGCCGTTCGGGCCGACGACCGCGGTGATCGCACCGCCTCGCGCGGTCACCGAGACGTTAGTGAGCGCGCTGGCTTGTCCATAGCGGACGCTCAAGCCTTCGACCCTCAGCTCATGAGCGGACATCCTGCACCTCCGCCTGCGGGGCGTCGCCGGTCCCCTCGCCGGTCTCGTCGTCGATGTCGGATCCGAAGTAGACGCGTTGCATTTCGGGGCTGGCGAGGCATTCCCGTGGATCGCCGTTGAAGGCGACCTGGCCACGATCAAGCAGCATGATCCGATCGACCAAGCTGGCGACGAGATCGACGTTGTGGTCGACCAAAATCACCCCGTGCCCACGCCGCTGGACAGTCCGGATCACCTCGGCGATCCCTTCGACGCCCCGCGCGTCGGAGCCGGCGAACGGTTCGTCCAACAGCAGCACCAGCGGATCCTGGCCAAGGGCGCGGCCCACCTCGACCAGCCGCTGCTCGCCCAGTGTGAGATCCCCGGCGAGCCGGTCCAAACCGGTGATGCCTAGCTCGTCGGCGATCTCCTGGATAGCGGCGTCATCGGCCGGGGCGTGCGGCCGCAGGGCCCCGGCGAACGCGCGGACCACCATCTGCCACGGGGTGGCGTGGCGGCGGGCGGCCCTGCCCAGCAGCAGGTTGTCGCGGACGCTGAGCTCCAGCGCGAGCTGCGGATATTGGAAGGTCCGGGCCAATCCGGCGCGCGCCCGCCGGGAGGCCGGGCCGGTCAGCTTGGTGCCCCGCAGCATCAGCTCGCCGGCGGTCGCCGGCTGCGCGCCTGAGATCAGGTCGACCAGGGTGGTCTTGCCGGCGCCATTCGGTCCTACGAGCCCGAGAACCTCCCCAGCCCGGAGCTCGAAGTCCACATTCGACAGGGCTGTGACCCCGCCGTACCGTTTGGTCAGCCCACGGCCGACCAGCAGGATTTCTTGCTCAGCCACCGTGCGGCTCCTTCCGCAGCGACGCCCACAGCCGCGTGCGCAGCTTGTCCGCGTAACCGATCACGCCATGCGGCGCGACCAGCAGGATGATCAACACTCCCAAGGCGAGCAACAGCGTGCCGCTGGTCTCGAGGGCCGGGAAGTTGAGCGTCAGCTCAACAGCGATCACCGCTCCGGCGACCGCGCCCCACGGGGTGCCCGAACCGCCGATCAACGGCATGAAGATCGCGAGGAAGACCACGTTCAGCGTGAACGTCTCGGGCGTGATGCTGCCGGCCGTGTAGGTGAAGAGGGCGCCGCCGACCGCCGCGATCGCCGCGCCGATCGCCAGCGCCACGAGGTTCAGCACCGGCACCCGGACGCCGGCGGCCTCCACGGCCCGCGGGGCGTCGCGCATCGTCCGCACGATCACGCCCCACGGCGAAAGCCGCATCCGGTCCAGCAGGAACGCGGTGAGGCAAACGATGATCACTGAGATGACCATCATTTGGTACGGGGTCGGCGTCCAACCGAGCAGATTGAGCGGGCGAAGGTTCCCCAACCCGCCTGAGCCGCCGGTGATGCTCTCCGCGTCGATGAGGAACGCGGTGAACGCCATGCCGAACAGCAAGGTCACCGCCGCCAAGAAGAAGCCAGACAGCCGGCTGGTGACCAGCCCGAGCACGACCGCCAACACCGCCGCCACGATCGGGCCGATGATCCACGCGACGACCATCGGAAGCCCGGTCTTCGTGGAGATGAGGCCGACCGCGTAGCCGCCGATGCCGGCGTACGCGCTGTACGCCATCGACAGCGACCCCGCCATGAGGTACGGCACGTACATGCCGAGGGCGATCAGCGCGTAGGTGACGGCGGACATCACCAGGGTTTGCTTGTAGCCGTTGGAGCCGACCCAGAGGAGGATCAGCAGCGCGGCGATCGCGCCGAGGATCAAACCGCCGAGGCCGCTGCGTGGCTCCGAGCGGCGCAGCTGAACCGTGGACGTCTTCACGGTCATGCGCGCACCGTCCGTACGAACAGGCCCTGTGGCTTGAAGGCGAAGAAGATCAGGGCGATGACGAGCATTCCGTACACGTGGGCCTGGCCGCCGAAGTAGTACGGCAGGAACACCTCGACGAGCCCGAGCAACATGCCGCCGAGCAGCGGCGCCCACACCGAGCCGGTCCCGCCGACCACCATGGCCAGGAAGCCCGACAGTGACCAGGCCAGCCCAGACAGGGAGTGCACTCCCGCTTTAGGCGCGAACAAGATGCCGGCCAGGGCGGCGATGAAACCGGCGACGAGGAAGGCGATCAGCCGGATCCGATTGACCGGCAAGCCGAGCAGGGCGGCCGCGTGGTTGCTGTCGCCGACCGCGCGCAGCAGTCGGCCAGTCCGCGTGAAGCGGATCCAGAAGGCGGTCACCACGAATGTGACGACCGCAATCACGATCATGAGCACGGAGCTCGGCTGGATCGTGACGTCGCCGATCGTCACCGGCCCGAACGTGGCGAGGCTTTGTCCCGGCAGGGTCGGGTAGCCGAAGACGTAGCCCGCGAGCTGCTGGATCGCGAAGAGAACCGCCGCCACCGCGACCAGCGCGGGAAGTTCACCGCTGCCGCTGCGCTTCTGCACGGGCCGCACGACGCCGAGTTCCGTGACGATCGCGAGGATGAGCGTCACGATCACGCTGATGGTGGCGGCCGTCCAGACCCCGAGGTCGTACGTGATCACCAGCCAGCTCGTGCAGAGCCCGCCCATCATCGCGTACGGACCGATGGCGAAGTTGAAGAATCCGGCGCCGACGTAAATCAAGTGGTACGCCAGGGCCAGCATCCCGAAGAAACAGCCCATCTCCACTGCGGAGAGCCAGAGCTGGAGGTCTGTCATGGGGAACTCCTCGTGAGGTACCCGATGAGGGCGGGCGCGGTCCGGCGCCCGCCCTCAGGCGTGCGGGTTCAGCCCTCGCACGGGGGCTGGTAGGTGGGCCAAGGCCCCTTGGGCCGGTTGTCCGCACCGAACTCGATAAGCGTGAGGCCGCACAGCCCGTCCGCGCCGAGGTGCTTCTCCGCGGAGAAGGAGATGGTGAAGCTCGGCTGCCCGAACGTCGGCTGGTAACCCTTGATGCTCTGAATGGCCTCGTTCAGCTTCTTCGGGTCGTCTGGTCCGCCCGCCTTCTCGATCGCGAGCTTGACCAGCTGCACCGCGTCCCACGCCTGGGCGTCGTACGCGGTGACCTCATAGTCCTTGCCGTTCTTCTCCTTCAGGAAGTCGATCAGCTCCCGCGTCCGCGGGTTGTCCGTGCTGAGCGACCCCATGAAGACCAACCCTTCCAGCGCGCCGGGGTTGGCGAGCTTCCACGAGTCGGGCTGGTTGCCGATCGAGGCGAGCGAGAACCGCAGCGTGTCCTTCATCTGGGCGGCCAGCGTGTTCTGGGCGAGCACCTCGAAGGCGCCGCCGACGCTGGTGACGAGGACGGCGTCCGGTTTGGCGTTCTTCAGCCGGGCCACCTGCGCGGAGAGGTCCGAGGCGTTCGTCGCCCCCTTCTCCGTGGCCACCACCTCCACGCAGTCCATCTCGCCCAACAGCGCCTTGTTCAGCGCGGCGATCGTCGCGGTGTCGTCGGTGAGGACGCCCAGCCGCTTGACATTCGCCGCCTCGAACGCTCCACAATAGACTTTGGACCAGTCGGCGGTCGTGTTGGCGAGCATGTAGATGAGCTCGTTGTTCGGCGGATCGACCAGCGTCGCGGTCACCCCGGTCGGCGCGATCGCCGGCAGGCCAATCTGCGAGAGCACCGACTTCGCCTGCATGATTGCGGCGCTGCCACTCTGCAGCAGGAGGATCTTCGCACCCTGGCTCTGGAGCTTCTGCAGCGTGGCGGGAACCTTCGTCGGGTCGCTCTCGTCGTTCTCCACGACGAGCCGCAACGGGCGGCCGAGCACGCCGCCCTTGTCGTTGATGTCCTGGACGGCCAGCCGAATCGTCTTTCCGGCGATCGTGCTGTAGGACGCACCGGGGCCGGTGCTGTCCTCGTCCATCCCAATGATGATCGGCTCACCCTTGGCTGTGCCGTCGGTGGGCTCATCGCCGCCGTTCTTGCCACCGCATCCCGCGGCCGCAAGAACGAGGACGGCCAGTCCGGCGGCTAACCGTGCCGTCGTTCCTCTGGATATTGCCACTTCTCGTCTGCCTCACTCAGTCTGGACTGTGACAACTCATGGGTCGTTGGTCCGCCGTGTGCGCGGCACACGACGCGTCCGCGACCGATGGCCGCGCCAGCGGTGATCGGACGGGTTACCTGGCCAGGAAGCCGTTACCGAGCAAGCGCTAGGTTGAATCTTGATGACTGCCGCGAGAGGTGTCAAGGGTCACATGTGCCGGACGGGTTACAAACAGGTCACGAAGAGCTTCTCAGCGTGATAGCGCACGTCAGGCAGCCAGAAGGGCGTCAGCGCCCCGAGCGCTCCGACTCCGGCACATCGAGGCTGCTGCGCAGCACGACGGGCTTGAGGAACGCGGCGGCGATGAGGCCGACCACGCTCAAGACAGCGGAGATAAGCAGAATGTCGCCGGTGGCGTCGGCGTACGCCCGCCGGACGATCTCCTGGACGAACTCCGGCAACGCGCTGAGATCGAGACTTCCACTGGCTTCGCTGGACACCGAAGCCGGCACCCCCGCCGCCGCCAGATCCTGCTGGATGCGCGCGGCGACCCGGCGGGCGAGGACCGCGCCGAGCACCGAGACACCGATGGTCCCGCCCAACGACCGGAAGAACGCGACCGCGGAACTCGCGGCGCCGATGTCCCGCAGCGGCACGACGTTCTGCACGACGAGGACGAGATTCTGCATCGTCAGGCCGATGCCGACGCCCACGATCGCCATCGCCACGCCGACGAAGGCCAGCGGGGTCGCGTGGTCGATCGCGCCCAGCATCACGTAGCCCACGACGAGGCCGATCGAGCCGACCACGATGTAGGACTTGATCCGGCCACTCCGGCTGATCATGCGCCCGGCGATGATCGACGTGATCAGAACTCCGATCATCATGGGGCTGGTCAGCATGCCCGCCGCTGTCGGGCTGTAGCCGCGTCCTATTTGGAAGTACTGCCCGAGGAACACCCCGCCGCCGAACATCGCCATTCCCGCGGCGATGCTGGCGATGATCGAAAGCGCGGTGGTGCGCTCCCGGATGATCCGCAACGGCACCACCGGTTCGGGAACGCGGGCCTCGACCAGCAGCGCCAGGGCCAGCAGCGCCAGGGCGCCGCCCGCCATCACGGCGGTCTGCCAGGAGAGCCAGCCGAACGCCTCGTCGACGAATGAGACCCAGATGAGCAGCAGGCTCACTCCAGCGGTGATCAGACCGGCGCCCAGATAGTCGATCTTCACCTCGTCACGCCGGATGACCGGCAGTCGGAGAGTCGCCTGCAGGACGATCGCCGCGATCACAGCGACCGGCACGCCGATGAAGAAGCACCACCGCCACCCCAGCCCGGGGGTGTCCACGATGACGCCTCCGAGCAGCGGACCGCCGACGGTGGCGACCGCCACCACCCCGCCGAGGTAGCCGTTGTATCGGCCGCGCTCCCGCGGCGGGATGATCGCGGCGATCACCACTTGGACGAGGGCTTGCAAGCCTCCCACGCCGATGCCTTGGAACGCCCGGGCGGCGATGAGCTGGCCCACGGTTTGCGCCAGCCCGCTGGCGATCGAGCCGAGGGCGAACACGACGATGGCGATCTGCACCAGCCACTTCTTGTGGAACAGGTCCGCCAGCTTGCCCCAGATCGGGGTGCTCGCGGTGGCGGTCAGCAGCGTGGCCGTGACGACCCAGGTGTATTGGCTCTGCGATCCATGGAGGGTGCCGAGGATCGTCGGCAGCGCGGTCGAGACGATGGTGCCGCTGACCAAGCTGACGAAGAGCACCAGCAATAACCCGCTGAGCGCCTTCAGCGTCTGCCGACGGGTCATGCCGTCCGCGACGGGCGCGGTCGGCTCTGCCGTCGGTGCCCTCATGCGCGGCCTCCAGCGATCGATTGGTCTGGGCGCGCACCGCCGCCCCCGCGAGATACGCGCCCCACACAAGGATCCAGATCAATTGCCCATTGCGCAAGTTTTCAGTTTGAGAACCTTCTCACGGGTCACGTATCCTCGTCCCAATGGACACCCAGGTCGGCCTGCGCGAACGCAAGAAGGCTGCGACCAGGCAGGCGTTACACGAAGCGGCCGTACGCCTCGCGCTCTCGCAAGGTTTCGAACGGCTGACCGTCGAGGCGATCGCGGACGCGGCGATGGTGTCCCGCCGCACCTTCTCCAACTACTTCAGCAGCAAGGAGGAGGCGCTGCTCTACGGCGAACTCCTCCGCATGCGCCGCCTCGTGGAGCTGGTGCGCAGCCGCCCCGCCGACGAACCGATCTGGAGCGCCCTCAGCCACGCGGCCGAACAGCTCACCATCGAGGAAGGCGAACCCGATCCGCGCTGGCTGGCCCAGTGGCGCAAACTCCGCGGGCATCCGCCTTTCGTCGCTCACCAACTGGCGGTCTACGCCGCCATCGAGCGGGACCTGGCCACCGAAATCAACGCGCGACTGCCGACCGACGCCCGGTCCGCGCTGCGGGCCCGGGTCCTCGCGGCGACATACCTCACGATGCTGCGGGTAGCAACTCAGCAATGGACGGACCAGCCCGACCGGCCCCTGCTCGACCTCATCCGCGAAACCCTCACGTACGCCGAACCCAAGGCGGCCATGGCATGATCCCCACCGACGACGCCGCCACGCGGACGAGTCTGGGCAGCCGGTCGCGCACGCAGGAAGGCGACCGATGAGCGACTACCACCACGACTTGCTCTTCGGCTGCTTCCTCACGCCGGCCGCGGGACAGCCGGCCCAGGTCGTGGCGCTGGCCCGCCTCGCCGAGGAAGTCGGCCTCGATCTCGTCTCCGTGCAGGACCACCCCTATCGCGGAGATTTTCTCGACACATGGACGCTGCTGTCCTACCTCGCCGCCGCGACCAGCCGCATCCGGCTCGCCGGCAACGTGCTCAACCTTCCCCTGCGGCAGCCCGTCGTCCTGGCGCGCAGCGTCGCCAGCCTCGACCAGCTCACCGATGGCCGGGTCGAGCTCGGCCTGGGCGCGGGCGCGTTCTGGGACGCGATCGAGGCGATCGGCGGGCGGCGGCTCCGCCCCGGCGAGGCGGTAGACGCGCTCGACGAGGCGATCAGAATCATCCGGGAGGCCTGGGCGGCTGACCGCCGCGGCGGGATTCGCGTCGAGGGCCGGCATTACCGGGTGGTCGGCGCGAAACGCGGCCCCGCGCCCGCCCACGACATCGGCATCTGGGTCGGCGGCTATAAGCCGCGCATGCTGCGCCTGATCGGCCGGGCAGCCGACGGCTGGATTCCGAGCATGCCCTACCTGTCGGGCGGACCGGCCGACCTGGCCGACATGAACCGCGTCATCGACGAAGCGGCGGTGGCCGCTGGTCGGCAGCCGACCGCGATTCGCCGCCTGCTCAACATCGTCGGACAGTTCAGCGACACCAGCTCCGGGCTGCTCGTCGGCCCGCCCGACCAGTGGGCCGAGGAGCTCACCGAGATCGCCCTCGAGTACGGCGTCTCCGGCTTCATCCTGATGAGCGACAACCCGTCGGCGATCAAGCGCTTCGCCGAGGAGGTCGCCCCCGCGGTCCGGGAGCATGTCGCGGCCGCCCGCGCGCGGCCCCGACGCGAGCCAGCCTCAACCGAGGTGATCGAAGCGGGATCCACCGAAGCGCCGCAGGCGGCAGCGTCCCGCGGGGAAGCGCCGCACACCGCGCAGGCGCCGCGCGCGGTGACGCGCCCAGGGACACCGAACACGAGCGGGCTCGGCGTCACCCCGACCCCAGCCCCCGAGGTCCGGCTCACCGACCGGCAGCTCTGGGACGAGTCCACGCGCCCGGTCGCCCCGCCCCCGCCGCCCGGGCACGTCTACAGCGCCCGAGCCCGGGCCGTCGGCCAGCACCTCATCGACGTCCACAACCATCTCCGACGGGAGCTCGCGCGCCTGCGCGACCTGCTCGAGCAGGTGAAGAAGGGGACGCTCTCGGCTGCTCAGGCCCGAGGCGCCCTGCATGAGATGACCATGCGCCAGCACAACTGGTCACTTGGCGCGTACTGTGCGGCGTACTGCTCGCTGGTCACGCAGCACCACACGATCGAGGACGGCGCGGTCTTCCCGCACCTCAGGCGCGCTGACTCCGGCCTCGCCCCGGTTCTCGACCGGCTGGAAGAGGAACACGTCGTCATCCACGAGCTCGTGCTGGGGGTCGACCGGGCCCTGGTCAACCTCATCCGCCAGCCCGGTGACTTCAGCGAGCTGCAGGAGGCCATCGACCTCCTCACCGACGCGCTGCTGTCCCACCTGTCGTACGAGGAGCAGCAGCTCGTCGAACCGCTGGCGCGCTACGGCTTCTACCCCGGCCAGGTCTAGCCCCGGCGGGGCGCACGAGCCCGGAGGGAATTCCCTTCGCCCCCCGTCAGGTGCCGATCATGCCTTCGGGGCCGTCACGCGCTCGCGTGACGGCCCCGACATAGGGCTCTCGGGACTAGTTGCTCATGCGCTGCTGGCAGGGGACGCAGTACTTCGCGTGCGGCAGAATCTCCAGCCGCTCGCGCGGAATCTCGCCGCCGCAGCGCTCGCAGATTCCGAAACGTCCTTCCTCAATGCGCTGCAGCGCCTCCTTGATCTGAGTGAGGTTCTGCCGGGTGGTCGCAACCAGTGCCGCCTGGTTGTGCACGTCCCCTGGTTCGCCGGTATCGACGTTCAGTTCTGCCAGCCGGGCGCTCTGCGCCTCGAACTGATCGGTAAGCAGCGCCCGCATGCTCTCGATCCAGTCCTGTCCAGCGGTGTTGCGCACGTCGGTTTCCATGTCGCACCCCTCATAAAAGAAAAAGGCCGAAGCGGTAGATGCTTCGCCCTTGGTGGCCGTATGCGGATGAGGAGCGTGACCACCGGCGGGCTACGACCAGCCGGCGCTGGGTCGGGCAGCCGGGAACCAGTGGAGACACCCGGACACGCGCCAACGCGGCCCCGGCGTGCGAACCACGCCGCGGCCTCTCGCGATACGAAGGCGGCACACCAGGCAGATGTCGCAGAAATGCCGGTTCCCGCCTTCACCGGGATACCCTCCATTGGCTCACCATAGGCCGAATACTGCGGGAATCCAACGCGAAAATCCCGGGCATGGGCCATCCGGCCGCCCGCCCCGGCCGGACGCCGACCCTGCCCGCCAATCCGGCCACGCCGTCACACGCCCCGGGACACCCCAACGCGGGCGTCCCGCGGATAGCGCGGCGCGTCTGCGCTAATACCGGAAGCGGTCGGTGATCTCCCGCAACGCGCCGGCTAGCTGGGTCAGCTCTCGCATAACGCTGTCCGCCTCCCGCAGTGTTCCATTGGTGGCCTGCGCCGCCTCAGCGACCGCGCTGATGCCGTTGGCGATGTTCGTGGCGCCGCTGGCCGCCTCGGCGATGCTGCGGTTCACCTCGCCCGTGGTGGCGGTCTGCTCCTCAACCGCGGACGCGATGGTGAGCTGGTACTCGTTGATCCGCGTGATGACCTGGCCAATCTCGCGGATCGCGGCCACCGCGCCTGCCGTGTCCGACTGGATCGCCTCGACCCGTCGGGTGATGTCTTCCGTAGCCCGGGCGGTTTCTTGAGCGAGATCCTTGACCTCTCCCGCCACCACGGCGAAGCCCTTCCCGGCTTCCCCGGCCCGAGCTGCTTCGATCGTCGCGTTCAACGCGAGGAGGTTCGTCTGCTCCGCGATCGCGGTGATCATCCGGACGACGTTGCCAATCTCGGCGGACGACTCACCCAGCTTCGCCACTGTCTGGTTGGTGGTCTCCGCCGCCTGCACCGCCTCGGTGGCGAACTGAGCCGCCTCACTCGCGTTGCGCGCGATCTCCCGGATCGAGGAGCTCATCTGTTCTGAACCAGCGGCCACCGCCTGAACATTCCGCGACACCTCGGCCGCGGCCGCGGTGACGAGCTCAGCCTGGCTGCTCGTCTCGCCGACGCTGCCGGTGATCTTCTCGCTGACCGCGTTCATGCGGCCGACGCTGGCGGTGAGGGTGCGCACCCCGGAGGCGACCGAGCGCAGCGCTTCTCGTAGCGCCTGCGTCGCCTGGTTGACGGCGGCGGCCATCGAGCCCAGCTCGTCCCGGGCTGTCACGGGCACCGTCTGGGTGAGGTCGTTGGCCGCGACCGCGCGCAGCGCCGCTTCCACCCGGCGCAACGGACGCGTGATCAGCACGGTGATCCGCCACACAACCATGACCGTCAAGATCATCCCGACGGCGAACACCAGCGCCGACACCGTGCGCGCCGTCTCCAGATCGTTTTCCGCGGCCGACACGATCTGATCCGCCTCGGTGTCCTCGATCCTTTGCAGCGTCGCCGTCGCCTCCGCCATCGCCCGGTAGGCGTCGGCGAGCCTCTCGCGCGCCTCCTCCGCGTCGAGCTGCCCCGTCCCGGCCGGCGCGGACGCGTCGAGATAGACGGCGTCCCGCAGCGCGACGTATGTCCGGTGCGCGTCGGCCAGCTCGCCGATGGCCCGTAGCCGGGCCGCGTCACCGGCCGCCGCGCGCTCGTACTGCTCAAGCCCGCTGGACACCTGGGCGTCCGCGGCCGCGATCCCCGCCTTGATCTCCGCTCGCTGTTCCGGAGCCGCGGACTGGAGCTCCGCAATCCACCGCGACGATTGCGCCAACCCGTCGTTGACCTGGGCCAACGCCTGCTGCCCCGCGAAGTGGCGCGACCGCATCACGAGGATGTCGTCAGCGAGGCGTTCCCACCGGGTGAAGGTCACGACGTTGGTGGCCACGCCGAGCAGCACGGCGACCACTATCGCGACGAGGATCTTGGTCCGAACTTGCCGGTCGGCGAACCACGCGGTGATGGGGTTACGGCGGACGGTTGGCGTGACCGGAGTACCTGCGGACATGTCCGTACCAATTCGTGAAGCGTCGTCAGGACGAGCGAAACGGTCGATCCCGCCATATCGGTTGGTGACGGACAAACTAAAGGCTCAGTGGGCTAGCCCGCCCGCCTCGTGCCCCACTCCGAGGCTCACACCGCCGCCACCCGCGCCAGCCGCGGCCGGCTGCGCCGCAGCAGCTCCGTCATCGCCTCCGGCGCCTCCGGTTGGGACAGCAGATACCCCTGCCCCATCGGGCAACCGAGCGCGAGCAGCTCCGCCTGCTGCTCCGCCGTCTCCACCCCCTCCGCGACCACCTGCAACCCGAGCGAGTCGGCGATGGCGAGGACCGCCCGCACGATCCCCCGGTCGGTGTCCTTCTCCGTCAGCCCGGACACGAACGACCGGTCGATCTTCAACGCTTCGACGGGCAGCCGCTTAAGGTGGCCGAGGTTGGAGTAGGACGTGCCGAAGTCGTCGAGGGAGAAGTGCACGCCCGCCGCGCGCATCGTCGTCGCGAAATCGGTGACGTCGGAGCGGATCGAGCTGTGCTCGGTGATCTCTAGCCAGACGTCCGTCGGCCGCGCCCCGGCCGAGTCGATGACGGCGAGCATGTGCGCGGCGAGGTCGGGCTGACGGAGCTGGGTCGCCGAAAGGTTGACGCTCATGAACAGCCGTTCCCAACCCGGGAGCCGCTGCCACGTCGCGAGCTGCCGGCATGCCTGGGCGAGTACCCAGTTGCCGATCGGGCCGATGGCGCCGGTCTCCTCGGCGAGCGGGATGAAGACGTCCGGGGACACATCGCCCCGGACCGGATGCCGCCACCGCGGCAACGCCTCGAAACCGAGGATCGCTCCGGTGGCGAGATCGAAAATTGGCTGATAATACACCACGAGCTGCCCGCGGTCAAGCGCACGGACCAGGTCGGAACGCAGCTCCAGCCGCTCCAGCGACCGCGTCGACGCCGCCTCGTCGAACACTTCGACCAGGCCAGGCCCGCTCTGCTTAGCCGCGTACATCGCCGCGTCCGCGTCGCGGAGCATCGAGCTGGGCGTCGCGCGGCCCGGCACGCCCAACACGCCCCCCACGCTCACGGAGATCTCCACGTGCTCGCCGCCCAGCGGCAGCCGCCCTTCGAGCGCCTGGACGATCCGCTGGCCCACCTCCCGGACCTCGTCGAGGCTGCGGATCCGGTCCAACACCACGACGAATTCGTCCCCGCCGAACCGAGCGAGCAGGTCACCGGGGCGGACGCAGCGGCGCAGCCGGTCGGCCACCTGGAGCAACAGCTCATCACCGGCGTCGTGGCCGAGCCGATCGTTGATCTCTTTGAACTTGTCGAGATCGCAGAAGAGCAGCCCGATCGAGTCGCCGTCTGGGCTGGCGAGCGCCTCGTCGAGACGCTGGTTGACCAAGGCGCGGTTGGCCAAACCGGTCAGCGGATCGTGGGTGGCCCGCTTCAGCAGCTCCTGCTCGAGCTGCTTCCGGCTGTCGATCACACGGGATGAGAGCACCACGGTGTTGTTGTTGGCGGGCGCCGGCCGCAGCGCGCTCTCCACCCACACCCAGGTGTCGTGCCCGCTGCGCATCCGGTACTCCACCTTGGGCGCGTTCGCCACCTCGGCGAGCGCCTGCCGCAACCGGTCCCGGTGCGCCGGGTGCACGAGATCGACCACCACCGTGCCGAGCAGCTTCTCAGGCGGGTGGGCAAGCTCCCGCTCGTGCGAAGGGGAGGCGTATACGAAGCGCCCCGCCGAGTCGATCACCGCGACGAGGTCGCTGATCGAATCCGTGATCAGCCGCAAGGACTCCTCGCTGCTGCGCAACGCCCGATACAGGTCAGCGTTGGTGATCGCGGCGCCGAAGTAGTTCGCGAAGGTCACCGCGGCCTCCACCGCCGTGGCCAGGAAAGGCCGAGCCGCGTCGCGGTAGGCGTACAGCACCGCCACCGGGGCCCCGTCGCGCATCACCGGCACGCCGAGCAGCGCGCGGCCCGCATCGGCCGGATCCGTCCCCCGATACGTCTCACCCCGAGTTATCCCGGGCCAACCAGGCAGCCGATCGACCGGGCCGGCCCATGGGACCCCATCGGCCGCGTCCTCCAGGGTTTGCCGCTCGGCCATGCCGTCGTCATCGATGGTGACAATGTGGACGTTCTCCGCGTCGATGAGTTCGGCGAGCAGCCGAGCCGCCTCGGCGAACAGCGCGGGACGTTCCAGAAAACGACTCAGCCGGTGCCCGGACCGGGCCAGCCGTTCCACCATGGCGCTGCGTTCCCGCTCCTGCACCGCCAACCCCAGCCGAGCCGCCACCGAGGCGAGGACCTGCAGCTCGGTCGGGGGGAACGGCTCCCCCGAGCGCCGAAACAAGAACAGCAACTGGTCGCCAGAGTCCGGGCCGGTGGAGACCGGCACCCAAACCCCGCACCGCAGGGACAGCTCCGCGAGGCGGGCCGGCACGTCGTTCGCGGAGAGGTCAGCGCCGGAGCGCGCGATCGCGGTGTTTTTCCGCAGCGCCTCCGCGGTCGCGCCGGTCAGCGGCCAACCCGTGGCGAACACCGGGTCGTTCTCGGGAAGCCCGCAGCAGCTGGAGAGCATCAACCGGTCGCCGACCGCGCGGCCCAGCCCCACCACGTCCGCGGCGAAGACCTGCGAGAGCACGATCAATGTCTGTTCGACGAGCTGCTCGGGACCCGAGGGCTGGCCCAGGACCGTCAAGACCCGCACCAAGCGGGCGTTGTGTCGGTACGCGTCGCTGACGGCGTTGATCGCAGCCGCAAGCTGCGCCCTCAGCGCCTCGATCTCCGCGTCGTGCCCCTCCCCACCTGCCGCGCTCATCGCCAGACCACCGTCTCCCGCTCAGAGCGCGATCGCGGTGAGCGTCGCGTTGTGATAGCCCGACACACCCGTGCTGCGGGCGAATTCGCCATAGGTATAGAAGCCAAAAGTCGGAATGTCACCCGCGGCCGCCTGCAAGCGAATTGGCTCCTCGACCGCGCGTTCACGCAAAATGTCCATTCGTGCCGCGCAGCTGAAAGCGAGCAGCACCCGCGGATTATCGACGTCCAGCGCCTCCTTGACCACAGGCTCACAGATGGACAGCAACTGGTCCGGTTCACACGAGACGATCTGCACCGCGCTGTAGAGAGGCAGCGGGGTAAAAGTCCGGATCAAACCGTCGTCATCTACGAAGGCGCCTCGGATAAGCTGGGTACCGTCCGGCTCGATCAAACCGAACGCGTGCGCGGAGTGGTACCCCGCCGCCCGCGGCGTCGGCAGCTCCAGCATGGGATCGTCGTACCGGAAATTCTCCTGGTAGACCTCACGGGCTGGTCGGCCGGCGATCTCGTACACGATCGGCCCGTCAACTTTGGTGACCAGCATCGGCAGCCCATGCGCCTGCCAGCCGTGAGCGGAGACCACCCGCAGCGGGCGGGGAGAGTCAATCCACACCGCCACCGCGCCGTCGCCTAAGACCTGATCGTTGTGGAAGACAAGCGTCTCGTTGAGCTCACGGTCGGTGCCTGCCGCGCCGCCGACCACCGGCACCGCGGCGCCGGCCACCTGATAGATCCCGTTCAGCAAGCCTTGCGGGTCCCCGGCGAGGCCGTCGGACAAGAGCAAGATGGCGCCGTGCGGCTGCCGTTGCGGTCCGACCGCCGCCATCGCCGCGCGCGCCAGCCGGCGGCCCACCTCGTACGCGTCGGCGCGCATCCCCGTCACCGCGGCGGTGCCGAAACGGTAAGGGCCGGCGCTCAACACCATCACCGCCATGCCGCATCCGGGTTCGATGAGCTTCCCGGTGGCGAACTGTCCACTGCTGCTGGCCCCGACCAGCGGAGCGTCACCAGTCACGCTGCGCACGGACGCGAGCAATGCGGGAAGGTCGTAGTGCGCGGTCGCGTAAACAAATACGAGCGCAGGCTTGTCACCCTCCAGCCCGCGCATCGCTTGCTCCGCCGCGCTCCGGCCCGCCTCGACAGCGTCAAGATTCTCGCTGGTGCCAGCACCGGCGCGAAGTTCGGTCACA
>Ga0079224_100006350_pt1 | contig 15665 bp, 14 predicted proteins | sample Stecom2015_FD_80414 | JGI IMG/M metagenome (GOLD analysis project Ga0079224, IMG submission 80414) | Agricultural soil microbial communities from Utah to study Nitrogen management - Steer compost 2015 | ecosystem: Environmental > Terrestrial > Soil > Agricultural land | place: USA: Utah...
CCGTTCACGCTGCTGGGCCTCGCGATCGGGTACGCGATGTCGCCCAAGGCGGCGGTCGCGGTCGTCCAGCTCACGCTGTTCCCGCTCGCATTCGCCGGGGGGATGTTCATGCCGCCGGAGATCTTCCCGGGTTGGCTCGACGCGATGAGCTCGTTCACCCCGACTCGTGCGGTGCGCGAGGTGTTCGTCGCGACCGCCGCGGGCACGCCGCTCGACGCGAAGTTCGTGATCGTCCTGCTCGGCTGGATCGTGCTGTTCGCGACCCTTGCGACGATCGCCTACCGCCGCGACGAGGGCCGCAACTTCCGCTGAGGGGTGCGGGGCCTCAGGCGACGATGACGGTGACGCCCCGCTCCTCGAGCGCGGCGCGCTGCTCGGGGGTGACGGCGTCGTCGACGACGACGTGCGTGAACTCCTCGACGTCGCCCAGGCGGTAGAGGGCGCCCTGGCCGATCTTGGTGTGGTCCACCATGAGCACCCGCACGTTCGCGGCGCGCACCATGGCCCGCTTGACCGCCACCACGCGCTGGTCCTGGTGGTACAGGACGGTGCCGCGCACCGAGGAGGTGGAGCAGAACAGCACGTCGGCGTAGAGGTCGGCGAGGGCGTCCTCGCAGAGCTTGCCGAGGAAGGCCGCGTAGCGCGGCTCGTACTGCCCGCCGAGGCCGATGAGGTTGACGTTGGGGTAGCCCACCAGCTGGTTCACGGCGGGCACGAAGTTGGTGATGACCGTCATCGGGGGGCGCTTGGCCAGGTGGGGGATGACGCCGCCGGCGGTGGTGGAGTCGTCGACGATCACCACCTCGCCGTCGTTGAGCAGCTCGACGGCGGCGGCGGCGATGCGCTTCTTCTCGGCCACCGCGGTGGTGGCGCGGAAGTGCAGGTCGCTCTCGTGCTGGGTGGAGCGGTTGATGGAGGCGCCGCCGCGGACCTTGCGCAGCACGCCCATCTGCTGCAGCTCGTCGAGGTCGCGGTGGATGGTCATGCGGCTGACCTCGAGCTGCTCGGCCAGGTCGTCGACGCTCACGAAGCCGCTGGCCATGACCGCCGTGACGATGTGCTCCAGGCGTGCGACCTTGCGCGGTGAACCGTCGAGGTTCACGAGCCTTCCCAGGCCGAGGTCGGTGCCGGTGGCCGGCTGCTCGTCCACAGTGCTTCTCCCCTGTCTGTGAGGGCCGGCCGGGGCTGCCGGCCGGCCCTCGTCGCGTGTGCGGGCCCGCTGGGCCACACCTTATGGTCTGGACGCCTGCCCTCGTCAGGAGATCCGCGGGTAGGTGGTGCGGAAGTTCTCCACCTGCTCGCGGTCGACGATGCCGGCGTCGGAGCCGAGGCCGGTGGCGACGAGGCTGCCGCAGGCCAGGCCCAGCTCGGCGCACTCCTCGAGGGACAGGCCCTCCAGGAGGCCGGCGATGAAGCCGGAGGTGAAGGCGTCGCCGCAGCCGGTGGTGTCGACGACGTCGATGGCGTAGGCGGGCAGGACCACCTCGGGCTCGCCCTTGCGGGCGAGGCTGACGCCGTCGCCGCCCATGGTCAGCACGGTGCAGCCCGCGCCGCGCCCGTGGAGGGTGGCGATGATCTGCTCGCGGTCCTCGGTGCCGGCGAGCCAGCCGGCCTCCTCGATGTTGGGCATGAGGTAGTCGATGTAGGGCAGCGAGGGGCCGATGACGTCGAGCGCGTCGGGGCGCGGGCTCATGAGGAAGTCGCAGGTGGTGGTCAGGCCCATCTCCTTGACGCGGCGCAGGATGCGCTCCATGGGCTCGCCGTCGATGCCGGGGAGGATGAATGCGCCGCCCATGTGGAAGACCTTGGCCTGGGCGACCACGTCCCAGGGCACGTCGTCCTCGCACAGTCCGGCGTTGGCGCCGATGACGTGCAGGGCGGGGCGCGAGCCGTCGCGGCGGATGGGCAGCAGGCTCGAGGAGGTCTGACGCTCGGGGTCGGTCACCAGGAGGGTGACGTCGACGCCGAAGGAGGCCATGGTGCTGCGCACGAACTCGCCGATGGCGTCGTCGCCCACGCGGCCCACGGTGGTGACGTCGACGCCGAGCTTGGCGAGGTTGACCGAGGGCGCGGCGGCGGTGCCGGCGACCGTGAACTTGATCTTCTCGAGGATCGCGAGGTGCTGACCTTCGGGGACGGCCGTGAAGGGCCAGCCGAGGGCGTCGGCGATGTGGGCACCGAAGGAGACGACCTGGGGCATCAGGACTTCCTCTCTCGTGCAGGCCAGGGGCCTGGCGCTGCGGCTGGTGGCGACAGCGGGGACGTCTCTGCGGTGCGGGACGTCGTCGTCCGTCGTCGTCCCGAGACTTCTCTCGGGGTGATGCGATGTTAGCAACTGTGCGCTTCGGATCAAGTCGCGCGGCGTTCTTGGTTACGAATTGATCACAACTTCACACCACGCTGGTCTCAGGATCGAAGCGATTCGAAGTGCAAGAACGCCGGGGAGTGCGTCCGAGATGGCCGTGAAGGGCCTGCGACTTGCGCTGTGCGAAACTGGTTTGTACTGTGATCTGCACAGCGCTCCACGTGAGATATCACACGGAACTTGGTTCAAAGGAGAACTCGCACATGATGATGCGCACTCGTAAGGCCGTCACCGGCCTCGCAGCAGTCGCCGCGCTCGGCCTCCTGGCCGCCTGCGGCTCCACGAGCGACTCGGGCTCCGGCACCTCCTCGTCCTCCGCTCCCGCGGGCGACTCGGGCTCCGCCGCCTCGGGCTCGTACCGGATCGCCACCGTCCCCAAGGTCGAGGGCATCAGCTGGTTCGAGGCCATGGCCGACGGCGTCAAGCAGTTCGACGAGGACATGGGCGACGAGGTCGAGGCCTGGCAGATCGGCCCCGACACCGAGGACGCCGCCAAGCAGATCCAGATCATCGAGGACCTCATCGCCCAGGAGGTCGACGCGATCGTCGTCGTCCCCAACGACCCGCAGGCCGTCGCCCCGACGCTGACGAAGGCCCGCGAGCGCGGCATCGTCGTCGTGACGCACGAGGCCCCCGCCCTCGCCGGCACGGACGCCGTCGACTTCGACCTGGAGTCCTTCGACAACGCCGAGTTCGGCCAGAAGATGGGTGAGAAGCTCGCCGAGTGCATGGAGGGTGAGGGCACCTACCTCGGCATGGTCGGCTCGCTCACCTCCGAGACGCACATGGCCTGGTACAACGCGGCCGTCGAGTACCTCTCGGAGAACCACCCGAACATCACGCTCGCGGCGGAGAACCCCTACGAGGACAACAACGACGACTCGGTCGCTCGCGCCAACGCCCTCGAGATCCTGCGCGCGTACCCCGACCTCAAGGGCTACCTGAACGGCTCGGTCTCGGCGAACTCCGCGATGGCTGCGGTCCTCAAGGAGAAGAACAACACCAACGTCTGCATGTCCGGTCTCTCGCTCCCCTCGGTCGCGGGCCCGTACATCGAGGAGGGCTGGATCTACTCGGCCCAGACGTGGAACCCGGCCGGTGCCGGCTACGCCGCGAACCAGGTCGCCCTCGCCGTGCTCAAGGGTGAGGCCGTGGAGACCGGCATGGACCTCGGCTTCGAGGGCTACGAGTCGGTCACGGTCGACGGCGGCCTCGTGGTCGGCAACGCGATCATGATGCTCGAGAAGGGCCAGTTCCCGGACGGGTACCCGTTCTGAGCCTGACGCGAGCATCTCGCTAGACCGCGCGCCTCGGCGCGCCACCCCCGCCGGGCACCCTCACGGTGCCTGCCCCCCTCAGCTCGTGAGGGTGCCCGGCATCCCCTGCCCAGCCGCCTGGCTCGGCCACGGAACTGACCACCTGAAGGAAGTCCCATGAGTGACCCGATCCTCGTGGCGGAGAACCTCTCGCTCTCGTTCGGCGAGGTCCGCGCCCTCGATGGCGTCGACGTGACCATCGAGGCAGGCGAGATCCGCTGTCTCGCCGGCGAGAACGGCAGCGGCAAGTCCACCTTCGTCAAGATCGTCTCCGGGGTGTACGTCCCCTCGCAGGGCACGGTGACGGTGGGTGGAGCACCGCTCACGCACCACGACCCCCGCGAGGCGATCTCGGCGGGCGTCCAGGTCATCTACCAGGACCTGTCGCTCTTCGACCACCTCTCGGTCGCCGAGAACATCGCGATCAACGTGATGCTCCACGAGGGCACCCGCTACGTGCGCCGCTCGCGGATGCACGCGATCGCCCGCGAGCAGCTCGAGCGCATGGGTGTCGAGCTCCCGCTCGACGAGCCCGTCGGCTCGCTGTCGATGGCGAACAAGCAGCTCGTCGCGATCGCTCGCGCGCTGTCCATGGACGCGAAGGTGCTGTTCATGGACGAGCCGACGACGGCGATCACGACCAAGGAGGTCGACCGCCTCCTGACGATCGTCCAGGACCTCAAGGCCCGCGGGCTGTCGATCGTCTTCATCAGCCACAAGCTCGACGAGGTGTTCGAGATCGCGGACACCATCACGATCTTCCGTGACGGCCGCAAGGTCGGCGACTTCCCCGCCTCCGAGCTCGACAACGACTCGCTGTCCTTCCACATGACGGGCCGCGAGGTCCTCCACAAGCCCTACGAGCGCGAGCCGCGCGACGACGACGGCGCGAGCACCCCCCTCCTGCAGATCACGAACCTGACCAAGGAGCCGCACTACCGCGACGTGTCGCTCGAGGTGCGTCCCGGCGACGTCGTCGGTCTGACCGGCCTGCTCGGCGCGGGTCGCACCGAGCTCGCGCTGTCCCTGTTCGGGCTCAACCGGCCCGAGTCGGGCACCGTCACGGTCCAGGGGTCGAAGGTCGACATCCGCGAGCCGTGGGACGCGATCGACCTGGGTATCGCCCTCGTGCCGGAGAACCGGGCGCTGCAGGGACTGTTCAGCTCGACGTCGATCGGCAAGAACATCTCCTCCACGCGTCTCGACGCGCTGCTGACCAAGCTGCGCCTCGTCGACGGCAAGGCCGAGCGTGAGCTCGCGCACCGCACCGTGCACGAGGCGGGCGTCAACAACAAGAACATCGACGCCCTCGTCGGCAACCTCTCGGGCGGCAACGCCCAGAAGGTGGTCATCGGCAAGTGGATGGCGACCGAGCCGACCGTCTTCATCCTCGACAGCCCGACCGTGGGCATCGACATCGGGTCCAAGGCGGAGATCTACGACCGCATCCACGAGCTCGCCCGCTCCGGCAAGGGCGTGATCCTCATCTCCGACGAGCCGGACGAGATCCTCGTCAACTGCAACAAGGTCCTCGTCATGCACGAGGGCGACGTCATCGCGCGCTACGACGACGCCGACCGCAAGGCACCCGACTTCAAGGAGCGCCTGGCGAAGGTGATCTCCGACCCGCAGAGCGTGCGCGCCGCACACCAGGGAGCCGCCTGATGAAGAAGATCTCGCCGTTCCAGGCGGTCATGCACCGTCGCGCGACGACGATGGAGAAGTACCTGACGGTCATCATCATCGTCTACGTCGCGGTCGTGTCGATCAAGAACCCGCTGTTCTTCACCGCGGAGACCGCGTTCGACATGGTCCGCTCCGGCTCGGGCACGATGCTGCTCGCGCTCGGCGTCCTGCTCGTGCTCGTCTCGGGCGGGATCGACGTGTCCTTCCCCGCGGTCGCGGTCGTCTCGGCGTACCTGGCGATCCTCACCGTCGACCGCACCGGGATCGACAGCCTGTGGCTCGCCCTCGCGGTCTCGATCGCGATCGGCATCCTCCTCGGCGCCTTCAACGCCTTGCTGATCCACTTCCTGAAGCTGCCCACGCTGATCGTCACGCTCGGCACCGGTTCGGTCTTCCACGGCCTCATGGCCGTGGTGTTCGGCACGGACGACTTCACGACCGGCGAGATGCCGCAGTCGCTGCTCGACTTCGGCAACGCGAGCCTCATGACCGTCACGGACGCGGCCACTGGCCAGCGCTACAGCCTGACGATCTTCCTGCCGATCGTGATCCTGGCCATCGTGGGCGTGTGGTTCCTGCTGAACCGCACGATGCTCGGTCGTTCGATCTACGCGATCGGCTCGAACGAGGAGTCCGCGTCTCGTCTCGGCGTGAGCCTGCTGCGCACGAAGCTGTTCATCTACACCTTCGTCGGCGGGATGGCCGGCCTCATGGGGATCATCCTCTTCTCCGAGCTGAAGAACGCCAACCCCACGGCCACCCTGATCGGCTCGGAGCTCATGGTGATCGCCGCCGTCGTCATCGGTGGGGCCAAGCTCACGGGCGGTGAGGGGACCGTGCTCGGCACGATCCTCGGCGTCGTCACGATCCAGCTGTTCCAGCAGACGCTCGTCCTCCTGGGCCTGTCGACCCTGTGGAGCCAGGTCTTCTTCGGGTCGGTCCTGCTGTTCAGCCTCGCGGTGATGTACCGCCGTCAGCGCCTCGCCGACCGCCGCAACCTCGTCTTCACGGCGGCCTGACATGGGACGGAGCTCAACGATGTCACGAGTTCGCTCGCTGCTCTCCCGCGACCAGAACTTCACGATCCTCATCGCGTTGACCCTCGTGGTCTACGTCGTCCTGGTGCCGATGCTCGGCGGGCGGTTCGTCTCGGAGGCGAACTTCCAGTCGATGGCGGTGCAGATGGCCGAGTTCGGCCTCCTCGCGCTCGCGATGGGCCTGGCCATGCTCACCGGCGGCATCGACCTGTCGATCGTCTCGGCGGCCGTGCTCTCCGCAGTCGTCGGCTCGATGTTCATGCGCGGGGACTTCATCGCGATCACCGAGTCCAACCAGGGCACCGTGATGGCCCTCGGGATCGTCGCGATGCTCGTGACGGGCATCGTCACAGGCCTCGTGAACGGGACCCTCATCTCGAAGTTCTCGGTCCCGCCGATCCTGGCGACGCTCGGCACGTACATCTTCTTCACGGGCGTGAGCACCGTCGTCACCGAGGCGCGCGCCGTCTCGGTCGTGGTGCCGGAGTTCTCGAAGATCGCGACGACGACGGTCGCGGACATCCCGCTCATCTTCGTGCTCATGGTCGCGGTGTTCCTCGTCGTCGCGTTCTTCCTGCGGCGCACCCGCACCGGACGGCGCATCTACCTGTACGGCGAGAACAACGTCGCGCTGCGCTTCACCGGCGCCCGCAACGAGCGCCTCATCCTCGTCACCTACGCGGTCATCGGGCTCATCGCGGGCCTCGCGGGCATGCTCATCAGCTCGCGGGCGAACGGCATCAAGGTCGGCTACGGCGACACCTACCTGCTGCAGGCGATCCTGCTCGTCGTCCTCGCGGGCTTCGACCCCTACGGCGGGCGCGGACGGGTGGCGTCCCTGTTCGTCGGCCTCGTGATGCTCCAGTCGCTGTCCAGCGCCTTCACGATCATGCAGTTCAACCCCTTCATGAAGAAGCTGATCTGGGGCGGGATGCTGCTCGCGGTCATGCTCGTGAACTTCGTCGTGGCGCGGCGTTCCAAGGCTCGGCGACGAGCGAGCGACGCCCAGGACGGCCCACCGGCGCCCGCGGCCGAGCCGCGGCTCGCGGAGGTGGGGGCATGAGCGCCTTGCGGTCGCACGGTCCCATCGTCCTCGCCGAGCTCGCCGCGACCCTCGAGCGCGTCGACGAGGCGCAGTTCGACGCCGTCGCCGAGGTGCTCGTGAAGGCCGAGCGCGTGTTCGTCATCGGGGTCGGGCGGGAGGGCCTGGCGGCGCGCGGCTTCGCGATGCGCCTCATGCACACCGGGACCACCGTCCACTGGGGCTGGGACGACACGACGCCCAACGTCACGGCCGACGACGTCTTCGTCATGGTCAACGGCTCGGGCTCGATCGGCCACCTGGACTACGTGTTCTCCCAGGTCGCACCGACCGGCGCGACGACGGTCGTCGTCACGGGCGTGCCCGACGAGGCCACCCCGCGCGCCGCTGACCACGTCCTGGCCGTCCCGGCCGCGGTGTACCGCGGCACGGGCGACCTCGTCCCGTCGGTGCAGCCGATGGGCAGCCTCTTCGAGCAAGCCACGGGGCTCGTCTTCGACCTGCTCGTGCTCGAGGTGGCGGCCCGCAAGAACCGCACCTTCGCCGACCTCGCGGTACGGCACCGGAACTTCGAGTAGGAGGAGACATGAGCGGGCTGCGGATCGTCGTCGGGGCCGACGACGCCGGGTACGAGTACAAGGAGGCCCTCAAGGCCGACCTCGAGGCCGACCCCCGGGTCGTGAGCGTCGAGGACGTCGGGGTCGACGCCGAGGGCAGGACCGCGTACCCGCTCGTCGCGCACGCCGCCGCGCGGCGCGTCGCCGAGGGTGCGGCCGACCGTGCGCTCCTGGTGTGCGGGACCGGCCTGGGCATGGCGATCGCTGCGAACAAGGTCCCCGGCATCCGTGCCGTCACGGCCCACGACAGCTTCTCCGTCGAACGCTCGATCCTCAGCAACGACGCGCACGTGCTCGCCCTCGGGCAGCGCGTCATCGGCCTCGAGCTCGCGCGCCGGCTCGTGCGCGAGTGGCTCGGCTACCACTTCGACACGAGCTCTCCCTCGGCGGCGAAGGTCGAGCTCATCGAGCCTACGGCGGACGCGGACGGCTCCGACGAGCTGATCCCCTGAGACCACGGCCGCAGCGGCCAGCACGACGACCGCCCTGACCGGGCGAGCAGCAAGGAGTGAGAGCAATCATGGTGGGCGCACTGGAACCGAGCACGCACGAGATCCTCGACGAGCTCGTGGACGTCTCTCGAGAGCTCGGCGCGAACCCTCGCCTCGTCCTGCACGGCGGTGGCAACACCTCCGTCAAGGGCATGTGGCGTGACGTCACGGGAGCCGCGGTCCCGGTGCTGCTCATGAAGGGCAGCGGGCACGACCTGGCCACGATCGGCCCCGAGGGCTTCGCGCCGCTGCGCCTCGAGCGCCTGCGCGAGCTGCTGCCCCCCACGCCCCTGCACGAGAGCGCCTTCGTCGGCGAGCTGCGCCGCGCCGTGGTCTCGGACGACGCCCCGGACCCGTCCGTCGAGTCGCTCGTGCACGCCCTCCTCCCCCACACCGCCGTCGTGCACTCGCACTCCGACGCGCTGCTCACGCTGTCCAACACGCCTGACGGTGAGCGCAACATCCGTGAGGTGTGCGGACCCGACGTGCTCATCGTCGAGTACGCACTGTCCGGCTCCGACCTCGCCGCCGCGTGCCTCGAGGCGTGGAACGCCGCGGCGGACCAGGACGCCGTCGTCGGCCTGTTCGTCCTCAACCACGGTCTGTTCACCGTGGGCGACACCCCGCGTGAGGCTCTCGAGCGGCACCTCGAGGCCGTCGCACGGGCCGAGGCACGGATCGGCAGCGTCGCAGGCGGCGCCGCCGACGACGCCCCTGCCCGGCTGAGCCTGGAGGACGCGGTCAAGGTCGCTGCGCTGCGCAAGCGCATCGTCGCGCTCGCCGGCCAGCCGCTCGTCGTGCGCCGCCACCTCGACGGTCAGACGCGGGCCTTCCTCGACGACCCTGCGCTCCTCGAGGCTGCGCGCCGCGGGCCGCTCACCCCGGACCACGTGATCTGGACGCGGCACGCGCCCATGGTCGGCGACGACCTCGAGGCCTACGCCGCGGAGCACGCCGCCTACGTCGCGAAGCACTCGAGCCGCCGTCCTGCGGTCATCGAGCCCCTCGACCCCGCGCCGCGCGTCGTGCTGCACCCCGAGCTCGGTCTGCTCTCGGCTGGCCGCAACGCGTCCGAGGCGCGCGCCGTCGAGGACATCTACCGCCAGACGATGACGGCGATCCGCGGCTCCGAGGCCCTCGGTGGCTACGCGCCCGCAGGCCCTGAGCACATGTTCGACCTCGAGCACTGGGAGCCCCAGCACCGCAAGCTCGTGCGCTCCTTCGACGTCGCGGACCTGCGCGGCAAGGTCGCGGTCGTCACGGGTGCGGCTTCGGGTATCGGGCGGGCGTGCGCGGCCGAGCTGCTTGCGAGCGGGGCGAGCGTCGCAGGCTGGGACCTGTCGCCCGAGGTGGGCGAGACCTTCGACTCCGCGGCGTGGCTCGGCCTGCAGGTCGACGTGACCGACCGGGCGGCGCAGGAGGAGGCGCTCGCGGCGACGGTCGCGGCGTTCGGTGGGGTGGACATCCTGGTGGTCTCGGCGGGGATCTTCCCTACGGCGCAGCACCTGGACGTGATGGACATGGACATGTGGCGGCGCACGATGCGTATCAACGTCGACGCCGTGGCCGAGCTGTACGGTCTTGCGCACCCGTTCTTGAAGGAGGCGGTCGGGCACGGGCGTGTGGTCGTGGTCGCCTCGAAGAATGTGCTGGCCCCCGGGCCGGGCGCCGCGGCGTACTCCTCGTCGAAGGCTGCGCTGACGCAGCTGTCGCGGGTCGCGGCCCTGGAGTGGGCGCCGGACGGCATCCGGGTGAACATGGTCCACCCCGATGCGGTGTTCGACACCGCGTTGTGGACCCCTGAGCTGCTCGCCAAGCGTGCTGCGCACTACGGCATGAGCGTCGAGGAGTACAAGCGCCGCAACTTGCTGCGCACCGAGGTCACGAGCGCCGACGTGGGGCGCCTCGTGCGCGCGATGGCCGACGACACCTTCGTGAGCACGACCGGTGCTCAGGTGCCCGTCGACGGCGGCAACGAGCGCGTCGTGTGACGCGACAGGAAGGAACACCATGAAGCACAGCAGCATCTCTCGGGCCGAGTGGCGGCACGGCGACTGGGGCCCTGCCTACCTCGTGCAGGGACCCACGAGTGACATCGGCGCGCTCCTGCTGCGGCCCGGCGACGAGATGGCCAACCACTTGCACGACCACTGCGACGAGTCGTTCGTCGTGATCGAGGGCGAGTGCACCTTGTGGATCGACTGCAAGGAAAAGCACACGATGCGTGTCGGTGACGTCTTCCGCTGCGAACCCGGCGAGATGCACTACCTCATCAACGAGTCCGACGCGGACTTCCGGCTTGTGTTCATCAAGTCCCCCGCAAGCCCGGGCGACACCGTTCTGCTGCCGTGGCAGCCCGGCGATCCCGCCCCGATGCGCGCCGCCTGAGCAGCGCCCCAGAACCCATCCCCAGAAGAGAGAAGAGAAGAAGATGGCTGACCTCGACGGCAACATCAACGCAAAGGACTACGGCCTCGACCGCCCCCAGGAGACCCCTGGGTTCCACATCAAGGGTGCCGGGCAGCTCGACTTCGGCATGCAGCACCGCCTGGCGCGCATCTTCGGCGCCGACGGCAAGACGGTCATGCTCGCCTTCGACCACGGCTACTTCCAGGGCCCCACCTCGGGCCTGGAGCGTGTGGACCTCAACATCGTCCCGCTCGCCAAGTACGTGGACGCCCTCATGGCCACCCGCGGCATCTTCCGCTCCGTGGTGCCGGCCGCCAACCAGCAGGCCCTCGTGCTGCGCGCCTCCGGCGGTCCGTCGATCCTCAAGGAGCTCTCCGACGAGCGCATCGCGATGGACATCGAGGACGCCGCCCGCATCGACGCCGCCGCGGTGGCGGTGCAGGTGTTCGTGGGTGGCCCGCACGAGACCCAGTCCGTGCACAACATGACCCAGCTGGTGGACGCGGGCCTGCGCTACGGCATCCCGGTGCTGGGCGTCACCGCGGTGGGCAAGGAGCTCACCCGCGACTCGCGCTACCTGGGCCTGGCCACCCGCATCATCGCCGAGCTGGGCGCGCAGATGGTCAAGACGTACTTCTGCGAGGAGGGCTTCGAGAACGTCACCTCCGCCTGCCCGGTGCCGGTGATCATGGCCGGCGGCAAGAAGCTGCCGGTGATCGACGCCCTCACCATGGCCTACAAGGCCATCGACCAGGGTGCGGCCGGTGTGGACATGGGCCGCAACATCTTCCAGCGCCAGGCCCCCGAGGCGATGGTGCAGGCCGTCAAGGCGATCGTGCACGACGGCGCGAAGCCGGCCGAGGCCGAGGCCATGTACCGCGAGCTCTCCGGCGGCAAGGAGGACTGACCCTCCCCCGGTGGGCCGCCCCCCCGCTCCGGGGCGGCCCACCACCCCTCGCCCCCACCCCTCGACCCCCGTCCTGTCCGAGCGAAGGAGCCAGACCATGACGCACGTCTTCAACGACCCGGCGGTGTTCACCGAGGAGTCGCTCGAGGGACTCGTCTCCGTCCACTCGACGCTGCTGCGCCAGGTGGTCGGCGGCGTGGTGGCCCGCGGGCGGGCCAAGGACGGCAAGGTGGCCGTCGTGGTGGGCGGCGGCTCGGGCCACTACCCGATGTTCGCCGGGCACGTGGGCGCGGGCCTGGCCGACGGTGCGGTGGTCGGCAACATCTTCACGTCCCCCTCCGCCCAGTACGCCTACTCCGTGGGCAAGCACGCCGACCGCGGCGCGGGCGTCGTCTTCTGCTACGGCAACTACGCCGGGGACGTCATGAACTTCGGGATCGCCGTCGAGCGCCTGCGCGCCGAGGGCATCCCCGCCACGAGCGTCGTCGTCACCGACGACGTCTTCGCCGCCCCCAAGGGCGAGGAGCACAAGCGCCGCGGCCTGGCTGGCGACTTCGTCGTGCTGCGCGCCCTCGCCGGGGCCGCCGCGGCCGGGAAGTCCTTCGAGGAGGTCGTCGCCGCCGGCGAGCGGGCCAACGCCCGCACCCGCACCGTGGGCGTCGCCTTCGACGGCTGCACCTTCCCCGGCGCGGACCACAAGCTCTTCGAGGTCCCCCAGGGCGTGATGTCGATCGGCCTGGGCGTGCACGGCGAGCCGGGCCTGGAGGACATCCCCGCGGTGCCCTCCAAGGAGCTGGCCAAGATCCTCTTCGACCACATCCTCGCCGACGCCCCCGAGGGCGCGGGCGACCGCGTCGCCGTCATCGTCAACGGCCTGGGCGCCACCAAGTACGAGGAGCTCTTCGTGCTGTGGCGCGACCTGCTGCCGCACTTCGAGCAGGCCGGCCTGACGCCCGTCGAGCCCGAGGTGGGCGAGATCATCACGAGTCTCGACATGGCGGGCCTGTCCCTGACCCTGTGCTGGCTCGACGAGGAGCTCGAGTCCTCCTGGACCGCCCCCGCCTACGGACCCGGCTACCGCAAGGGCTCGGTCGCGCTGGGTGCCACCGCGGACGCGGGCGCCGAGGAGGACGAGGAGCAGGGCACCGTCATCCCCGAGGCCAGCGAGGCCTCCCAGGCGCTCGCCCCGCTCGCGGTGACGGCCCTGGGTGCCGCCCTCGCCGCGGTGCGCGCCGCGGAGGAGGACCTGGCGACGGCGGACGCCGTGGCCGGCGACGGCGACCACGGACGCGGCATGGTGCGCGGCCTGGAGGCCGCCGACGCCGCCGCCCGCGAGGCCGCCGCGGCCGGCGCGGGCCTGGGCTCCACCCTGACCTTCGCCGGCGACGCCTGGGCCGAGCACGCCGGCGGCTCCTCGGGCGTGCTGTGGGGGGCCGCGCTGCGCGCCCTCGGCACCCGCCTGGGCGACGAGGCCGTGCCCGGCCCCGCCGAGGTGGCCGCCGCCGCGGAGGCCTTCGCGGAAGCCGTGCGCTCCCTGGGACGCGTCCAGCTGGGCGACAAGACGATGTACGACGCGATGGAGCCCGCGGTGCGCGCCTTCGCCGCCGCCGTCGGCGAGGGGCTGCCCGCCGCCGCCACGGCCGCCGCCGAGGCCGCCGAGCAGGCCGCGCAGGCCACCGCCGCGCTGCGACCCAAGGTGGGCCGTGCCCGCCCCCTCGCGGAGCGTTCGGTGGGCCACCCGGACCCGGGTGCGCTGTCCTTCTCGATCATCGTGCGCGCGGTCGCCACCTCGCTCACGTGAGGCTTCCCGCGCCCGTCGCGCTGATCGGGCTCAAGGCCTACCTGGGCCACGCGCGCACCCTCGCGTGGTTCGAGGGCCTTATGGACCTCGTGGGCACCGGCCTGGCCGAGGGCGTCTCGATCGTCCTGGCGCCGTCCGCCACCGCCCTGGCCACGCTCGCCCCCCGCGCCCGCGAGGCCGGGGTGGAGCTGGCCGCCCAAGACTGCTCCGTGCACCCCTCGGGACCCTTCACGGGCGAGCTTCCCGCGAACCTGCTCGCCGAGGTGGGCGCCCGGCACGTCATGGTGGGCCACGTGGAGCGCCGCCGCCTGGGCGACACGGACGCCGTCGTCGCCGCCAAGGTGGCGGCCGCGGTGGCGGCGGGCCTCGCGCCGGTGGTGTGCGTGGGCGAGCCGGAGCGCGTCGACGTCGCCACCGCCGCGCAGGTCTCGGTCGAGCAGCTGGCCGCGGCGCTCGCGGCCATGCCCGCCGAGCACCCGGTGATGGTCGCCTACGAACCCGTATGGGCGATCGGCGGCCCGCAGCCCGCCCCCAGCGAGCACGTGGTCGGCGTGGCGGGACGGCTGCGCACCTGGCTGCGGCGGTACCCCGCGGCGAGCCTCGTCTACGGCGGGGCCGCAGGCCCGGGCACGTACCGCGAGATCGCCGGGGCCGTGGACGGGCTGGGGCTGGGGCGGCGCGTGCACGAGGTGTCCGCGCTCGCGGAGGTCTTCGAGGAGCTGCGCGGCACGGGCCGCGCCGACAGGAGGTTCTAGGTGGTGTTCGATCAGGCGGGGACCCCCCGCACGCCCGGCAAGGTGCGAGGCCTGCAACGGCTCGCCTCGGCGGACGGCTTCGTGCTGTCCGTGGCGGTGGACCACGTCAACGAGCTCAACGAGCTACTGCCGCCCGAGGCGTCCTTCGCCGAGCGGGTCGCCGCGAAGACGGCGCTCGTGCGCACGGTCGCCCCCGTGTGCTCGGCCGTGCTGGTGGACGCCCACTACGGCCTGGGCCACGCCGTGCTGTCCGGTGCCGCCCCGCGCGAGCTGGGCCTGGCGGTGAGCCTCGAGGACGGCGACTACTCCCTGGCCTCCCCCAAGGACACCCGCTTCCGCGAGGGGTGGACGGTGGCCAAGGCGCGCGCCGCGGGCCTCGACGCCGTCAAGCTGCTGTGGTGGTACCGCCCCGACCTGGACGCCCAGCTGGCCGCCGCCCAGCGGGAGCTGCTCGCCGGCCTGGTGGCCGAGTGCGCCGAGCACGACGTGCTGCTCGTGGTGGAGCCCATCTGGTACCGCCGTCTCGACGAGGACCCGGCGGACCGCGGCTGGCAGGCCGCGCGCGCCGCGGGCATCCTCGAGGGCGCCATGGTGGCCGAGCAGCTGGGCGCGGACCTGCTCAAGGTGGAGTTCCCCGCGGACCTCGACGCCCCCGGCGGGGAGAAGCTGGCCCGCGAGACCTACGCCCGCCTGGACGCCTCGGTGACGCGCCCCTGGGTGGTGCTCTCCGCGGGCGTGCCCTTCGAGACCTTCGCCCGCCAGCTGGAGATCGCCTGCCAGGCGGGCGCCTCCGGCTACATCGCGGGCCGTTCGCTGTGGCGCGAGGTGGTCACCGCCCCGGAGGCGGAGAAGGCGGCGGCCACGACCCTGATGCTGGAGCGCCTGGAGCGGCTCAACGCGATCACCCGCGAGCACGGTCGCCCCGTGGCGGCGGTGCGCCCGCTCGAGGACGCGCTCGCCGTGCTGCCGGAGGGCTGGTACCGCTGAGGCACGGCGCGCGCCGTGGCGCCGGGCCGCTCAGGCGAAGCGCCGCAGCCGCAGCGAGTTGGTGACCACCAGCACCGAGGAGGCGGCCATCGCCGCCCCCGCGATCATCGGGTTGAGCAGCCCGAACGCCGCGAGCGGGATCGCGGCGACGTTGTAGGCGAAGGCCCAGAACAGGTTCTGCTTGATGACCCGCAGGGTGGCCCGGGACAGCCGGATCGCCTGCGGGGCCGAGCGCAGGTCCCCCCGCACGAG
>Ga0079224_100006352_pt1 | contig 15662 bp, 16 predicted proteins | sample Stecom2015_FD_80414 | JGI IMG/M metagenome (GOLD analysis project Ga0079224, IMG submission 80414) | Agricultural soil microbial communities from Utah to study Nitrogen management - Steer compost 2015 | ecosystem: Environmental > Terrestrial > Soil > Agricultural land | place: USA: Utah...
TATCCGCGGGTAAATATTTCTTTACAGTGGCTTCTGTATATGTAGCCGTCAGTAAATCAACATCTCGGGCCTGAATAAAATGTAGCCCGAGGATATTGATTACTAGGAGTAGTATAATGCGATGATTGATCATTTCCATTCGTTATTTTGTTCCAATGCTGGGTTGATTTCAATTTCCTGTCCCGGAACCGGCCATATTTTATGTCTGGTTTGATATTGGCGGGTCACCAAATTATCTCCCACGATACTTGTTTCGATAAAATTATTCGAAACCTCTTCGAGCCGTTCCCACCGTTTCAGATCAAAATAGCGCCAGCCCTCTCCGGCAAGCTCTACCTTACGTTCGTGACTGATACGCTGCCGCATCTGGTCCTTGTCAGCTACTGCAAGATACGGATTTCCACCATTTAATCCCGGCATATCCGAACGTTCCCGTACTTTATTCAACTCGGTGATTGCCTGTGCCAGCTTGTTATCCTCATTATACGCTTCAGCAAGCATCAGCAATACATCGGCGTAACGGATCAGCGGAAAATTAATGGGGACATGTTCTCTGTTAGTCAGCGCTCCATTCATATTTCCTTCTGGAACGAACTTACGCCATACATAGGTCATCCAACCTCTGTTGTTCCGGATTTGCCCGAAGTTTTCGTTTACGCCCGTCGCTAAAATCAGTGTCATATCGCGTTCAGCATTAGCATTCCAACCCATATAATGGGAATAGGGGACGATCAATGTCTGCATCATACGCGGGTCGCGGTTCCGGTATATATCCAGCAGCTTCGCCGTGTCTGGAATATGGGTCAGCACACCGTTATTATGGGTGGAAACCATCGCTTGCTTTTTTACCTCATTGTTTTCGTTGTAGTTCGGGAAGTGGTCGTTCCAGTTAAACGGCGAACCGTCTTTATTTTCGTAACTATCGCCAAAACGCGTGCTCGGCATGCTGTTGTTCCAGCAGCTACCAAATGTAGAGCGTGTCCCCATATATAAGGCCATCGGCATACCGTAGTCAAAACCCGTTCCGCCCATATTCTGGATGGCAAAAATCATTTCGGGTTGTTCGTCCCCCTCCACGGTGAACAAGGAAGCATAATCATTCGCTAAAGCGTAGCCATAATTGTTACTCTTATTCTGTACAATTTCCTCAAAATCCGATATTGCCGCTTCCCAATTTTTATTATAAAGTTCCACTTTCCCGCGTAGGGCATAAGCAGCCCCTTTTGTCACCCGGCCGGTGTGTGCAGCATCGTAAGACACCGGAAGATTCGCAATAGCAAATTGCAAATCCCCTCGAACAAATGTCATGACATCCGCTACAGAAGAACGAGGGTTCTTTAGTTCGGCATAGTCGAGGTTGATGTCTATACTTTCGTCGTATAGCGGTAATGCACCATATAGATTGGTCAATTGAAAATATACCAACGCTCTCAAAAACCGGGCTTCTCCAATAAAAACATTTTTCTTTTCTTCTTCCAGTTCCATTGGCTGTATCTGTGCAATAGCATGGTTGCATCGCTGGATGAGGTCAAATCCCGATTTCCAACGGTCGGTTATACCCGCCGAACGGTCGGTAAAAGTTCCCGCGATCACATCACCAAAACCTACATCATCGTAACCTATACCAATATCTGTCAGATTATCGTAGGCGAACTGCAAACCAAATACATTATTTTTTTTAAGCGCGCTATAACAACCCATCACCCCGGCAAATGCATGTTCTTCCGTTTGCCAGAATGTGGTGGAGTTAACCCTATCATAAGGGACGGTATCTAGTTTATAACAGGAACCAAAAGCTAAACTTCCTAATAATAATATCGCATATTTCTTCATCTCTTATTGTTTAAAAAGTAAGACTTAAACCAAACACCGCTTGCTTCATTGTTGGATATTGCGTTCCGCTGACCTCCGGGTCAAATCCCATATAGCTGGTGAACGTCCAGAAATTTTCAAGCGATCCGAATATGCGCACATTTTGTAGTGCAAAACGCTCGGATATGCTGTTTGGCAACGTATAACCAAGTTGGATATTCTTCACGCGTATGAAAGATTTGTTCTGCAACCAAAAATCACTGTTGCGGATATTTCGTGTATCGGTATAAGGCAACAGGCGTGGATACTTCGCATCGGTTTCGCCTTCCATCCATCTGCCATCGGCGATATCCTGATTGATCTGATATCCCCACCGTACATTGGGCGTAAAATAATTGTCTGTCCATATCACTTTGTTGCCGGCATTGCCTTGCAGCAGCATGGAAAAATCAACCCCTTTGTAATCAAAACCCAAATTGATACCATAGGTTATACGTGGAGCCGTCCCGTTGCCTACCACAACCCGGTCTTCATCATTGATGACACCATCGCCGTTGGTATCCCGATAGAGCAAATCACCTTTCTGCGGTGTGCCATAGGCGGCGAAAGGATTAACAGGATCCCCTGTGTCGGGATTGATAGGTGCGTTGTCGATCATCTGCTGTACCAATTGCATGTCCGCATCTGTCTGTAGGATACGGTCTGTCAAAAGAATATATTGCGCATTGATCGGGTATCCTTCCTGGATGAGGTTCGCGCCAGATATCGATCGATCGTCGCCTTTGAATTTCAGTACTTTGTTGTCGATAAAGGTGAAATTTCCACCAATGTTGTACCGGAAATCATCTTTAATGGTGCCGCGGTAGTTCAAGTTCAGTTCTACGCCTGCATTTCGAACTTTTGCCGCATTCGTACGTGGAATGGTCGCATCCCCGACCACCAACGGTGCTGGGAGATCGATCAGAATGTTATTGGTTACTTTATTAAAAACATCGATCGAACCTGTTAAGCTATAATTGAACAAATCAAAGTCAATACCTCCATTGAGGATGTATGTGCTTTCCCATGTCAGCAGGGAATTGCTCAAACCTGTTTGCGCAAATCCAACGAAGAGCTGGTTGTTCAACACATAGTTCGCCGCATTGTATAACGTCAGGTATTCGTAGTTGTTGATTTTATCATCATATCTAAATCTCGTGTCAATCGTTCCGTTATTACCTAGGGCACCATATGACGCTCTTATCTTGAAGTTCGGCATCCAAGGCACGTTATAGAAATCTTCCGAAGACACTTTCCATCCGGCAGATACGGATGGGAATGCTCCCCAGCGGCTCTTGCCGGTCATAAACCGTGACGAGCCATCTGTTCGTAAATTAGCTTCCAACAGGTATTTATCATCCCAAGCTAAATTTATCCGGCCGAAGAACGAACGCATGGCCCAGTCCGTTAAGTTGCCGGCAGCAGCGGCGTCCATTGTCGCTGCATTTAGCACGGATAGACTGGGATCGATGAGGTCCAGTTTAGAGGCTCTGAACCACCCGTCTTTATAGTACTCTTGGCTGGCACCCACCATAACTTCATAACTTAGGCGATCATCAACGGCCTTATTCTCATAGCGCGCGATACCGTCCATGTAATACCGGTATGTTTTGACAGATTCGTTTGTGACCGAGGTGCGTCCTGTACCTGCCGTAGCCACCGTGTTGGACAAAAAGTTCCAACGATCGTTAAACACCGGCTGGAAGTAGATAAAATCGTCATCATAGGTATAGGTGTACGACCCCTCGATCGACAGACCCGCTATCGGTTTGAGTTTGGCAAAAAACCGGGATACCAGTCTGTTCTTATTGATATCGCCTTTTCGACCGTAAAGACGATGTAATACGTTGTTTGCCTGGGTATCGTCCTCCGGATTATTAACCGATCCGAACCGTCCGTCAGGTGCGCGAAGCACCATGCCAGGCGTACTTGCACCCGCGAATGTAAAAACCTGTTCAATAATATCGGTACCGGCGTCCGTCTTCGATACCACCCCGTTTACATTTGCACCCAGAGTTAGCCAAGGCTTAACATCTGCCTCCAAATTGACACGTCCACTATGTCGTTTGTATGTCGCCTGTTCAATGACACCCGGGTTATTCAACAAACCATATGAACCAAAGAATTTTATTTTTTCACTTCCGCCACTAAAAGACAGGTTATGGTTCTGGCTGAGTTTGCGTTGGAATACTTCGTCTACCCAATCCGTATTTGGATACTTCAATGGATCTTTTCCTTCATTTGCCCGCCACAAATCAATCATATCCTGCGAAAAAATAGGGTTGGCATTAGGATCACCGTTTTTGTACCCTTCGTTTATCAATTCCATATAGTTCGCATAATTTGATACGGTATTGATGGTATTGGATGGTTGTTGCGTAGAGAAGTAGTTATTATATACCAAGCGGAACTGATCGGTCTTACCACGTTTTGTCGTTATCAGGATTACTCCGTTCGCCGCACGTGATCCGTAGATCGAGGCCGAGGCAGCATCTTTTAACACGGATATACTTTCTACATCTTGTGGGTTGATTAGGTTCATGTCGCCGACGACCCCATCGATAACCACTAACGGGTTGGCGTTATTCAGCGTTCCCTGTCCGCGCACCCGCAGCGTACCACCATCATTTCCGGGCCTACCCGATCCTTGATTGACATATAGACCAGGAGCTTGGCCAGCCAGCCCCGCAGAAAGCGATGTTACCGGACGGCTGTCGACTACCTCAGACATGTTGACGGAAGCCACCGATCCGGTTAAATTTTCTTTTCGCTGCGTACCAAAACCAACAACGACTACTTCATCCAGATCACTCATAGAAGCCTTCAACGTCACGCGAACCACGCCGCTGCTGCCTACCGTTTCCCGATGTGGTTCATATCCTACCAACGAAAAACTCAATGTAACCTGTGAAGCCGAACTTTGCAGTGCGAATTCTCCTTTGCCACCCGTGGATGTGGCATTTGTGGAGCCTATTTCTGCAACAGTAACGCCCGATAAAGGAGTTCCTTCTTCATCTACGACCGTTCCCGTGATAGCGCGTTGTAGCAATTCGTCCGCCATCAAACGTGTATTTGAGCCCACATTCTTTTGTGAACGACTCGTTTTCCTATTGCTGATAAGAATTGTTTTATCATCGATGGTGTAATTTAATGGCAGATCTTTTAATACGACATCCAGAAACCGGTTCAATTGTGCATTATGTACATTAACCCGTACGGGGTTAAATGATTTTAATTCCTTATAATTATAAAGAACCACGTAGTTGGTCTTTTCCTCTATAAGTTTAAATACGTTCTCTAATTTAATCGACTTTGAACGCAGTGAAAGGGTCTGCGAAAATGTTTCAGCGTGCAGGGGCAAAGCGCTGATCAAGAATAATGGAAAAGCTCTGCAAAACATAAGCAATTTCCGACGGACATTCCATAGAAGCCTCCTTCGGTTTGGAACAACATAACGTGTTTCGCTCCTGTTCTGTTTATACATCATAGTATACTGAATAAGGTTTGTAGTTTAATTTATAATAACGCTGTTAGCATATTATTCTATTTTTTATCTGTTGCGTTTGTCTTGTATAGACAATTAAGGCGGATAACGGGCTATTTTTATCATATATTATATTTAAGGTTTATCTATTGTTTGCTGTTATAATCAATTTTCGGTCGGCAGTTACCTCACCATGGATATCGAAATTCGCCTCTAGAAACTCCAAAAATGTAGAAAGCCGTACTCCTCTACTCATTTTACCTCCCAACAGGACGGAAGGAACTTTTTCTTTATATACGATATCCAGCTGATACCACCGCGCGATAACACGCATACATTCTTCGACGCCCATACCGTGGAAATCGAATATACCGTCTTTCCAGGCGACAATACTGGTCGCATTGACGTCGCGTGTCGCAATTTTTTTTTCATTTTTATCCAGAATAGCTTGTTGATTGGGCTTTAATATCAGTTTTTGCGTGTTATTGGCTACTGCCAACGACCCGCGTTGAAGGGTTGTCTTCACCATAGGTTCTTCGGTGTACGCGCTGATGTTAAACGCTGTTCCCAACACCTCGACTTGCTGCCCGTTGATTTCGACGGTAAAGGGGAGATCCGGATTTTTCGTCACGTCAAAATAAGCTTCTCCTTCCAGGCGTAAAGCACGGTTATCTGTTCCGAATCCAGTATCATATATCAACGTGCTTCCAGCATTTAGCCATACCTGTGAACCATCGGCCAGTGTCAGTTGGTATTGTCCGCCTAAAGGTGTCTTCACTTGAACAGATTGCTGAACACCGGTAGTCGTTAGCAATTGCCCATCCGCATAAAAAAGACTATCCGCGCCCAACATCAGCTCGCCTTGATTAGCATCCAACTCGAAATCTCGTCCATTAACCGTAATCGTAGCCTTATTGCCTCCCGGCATGATGGTCGAAGCAATACCGTGATCTGCTTCCGGAGGGAAGTTTTCACGGCGTTGCCATAGATGCGTAATGGTAAATACAACGGCCAACATGGCCGCTATGCCGATCGCCAGGCGTATATTGAACAGCTTTCTTTGCGATGTTCGTGTTTGTTCAGGAATGATTTTCGCTAAAATGTCCTCTTGGAGAAGGTCTACACGTTCTTGTATAAAATCAAGGTTTTCTGGCGTATGTTCTTCATCCAGAATGGCATGGATTGCTGTATGCAATTGTTCTTCATCTATTTCCTCGATTAAAGTAAATAGTTCTTCCAGCTGTGATCTTTCCAGTTGGTCATTTATAAAAGCGCGTAAAAGCTTATAGGTTTTATCATTTTTGTCCAAAGCCATCAATCGTCAGGTTTATCACTTCTATAATCCTATACGAACGCCGGGACAAAACACACTATTGGGCTAGTGATTTTTTTTTCAAAAAGACAATATAGCTATAAAAATAAGGCTGATGAGATAGTCTTCGCGATAGTTTTTTACGATATATTCTCGAATATCTTTCATAGCAGAAACCAATTGGTTGCTGACCGTAGAGACAGAAATTCCCATCATTTCCGCCACTTCTTTATAACTTTTATCTTCGAGTTTGCATTGGATCAGGATTTCTCTCCGTTTTGGCGGAAGGCTCTGAATGGCTTCTTGTACAATGCGTGCCTTTTCTTTATCGAACACGTGCTCTTCGGTATGTAAATAAAAACTGACGGAAGCTGCCCAAAGTTCCAATTGTAATGCTTTATCACGAGCAATCTTACGAAACAGATCAATCGCCATATGATCAGCCATTCGGTAGATAAACGCTTTAAAGCCCTTTTCCGGTATAATCTCTTCCCGTTTATTCCATATTTTTAAGAATACATCTTGTAAAATCTCTTCGACACTTTCGGGATTCTTTAACAGCCGCAACAAGCGTTGATATAGAATTGGCGCGTAGTTACGATACAATTGGTTAAATGCCGCTATACTATCTTGCTTCATTTCTTCCAGAAGCTTCGCCTCCTCAAAATGTGTTTTTTCTCTCATATGTAGCGAACCAAAATTATAATATAAATAAAGTTAATATTTTGTTAATATGCAACCAGAAATGGGACGCTAATACGTGATACATTGTTCAAGTGTTTCCTTCGTGTGGATAAAATTCACTATCAAAAACAACAATTCGTTCTCTTTATCTATAGTATCGTTCATAGGTTACTCCAATCAGACTATATCGAATGCATTAAAACGAAGAAATCGGCGGCAGCTCCAGAAGTATTGATTACAAATCCATCCAACAAATCGGGCAATAGAAGTAAAATAAATCAATAACATTTAGAGCAGAGTCATATTCGTTTTTATTGAACTTAAACATAAAATGTTTAGGAAATTGTACTGTCCGTAGAAATATATTTTTTACTGGTCGATTGGATAATGGGTTAACGGTTCTACCAAGTCGTGGTAAAATAGTATTCCCCAATGTTCTGTTTTCGCCTGTTTTTTCCATACTATTCTTTCCTCCATTGCTCTTTTACCGTCGTAGTCCGTTTTGTAGGCTATGTCGTATTTTAGGTAGCTACTCGTAGGCAGATTATCCGCCCCATAAAATACCGTTTGACCCTTTTCCTTAATCCAAAACTCCTGATGGAAAGGAGTATGACCGCCTGAAACTTTATAAACTATTTCATCGGATATTTTTCCGTTATCGTCGTTCAGCACTACAAGATTTGGAAGTGCTGCCAGCTTTTCCACTAGTTCAAAGTCGTATGAAGGACTGTCCTGCTGCGTCCATGCAAAATCCAATTCCCGTTGCTGGATGTACACGCTGGCATTCGGAAAATTTCCCTTGAAACTGTTGTTCTCAAAATATCCGATACCGCCAATGTGATCTTTGTGCAAATGAGAAATCAATACCTTGGAAATCTGTTCCGGACGTATATTTTCTCTTTTTAAGCATTGGCATATTATCGGTTCCTCATTATGTGTAAATCCCAATCCTGTGTCCAATAAATGAAATCATTGGCTGTGATAATCAAAAAAGGCTGTACGGCAACTTTTATGCCCAAAACATTCGTGCTGTTCTCCATCAAGGTGAATTCCTTGTTTTTACCCACCGTGTAATTGCCCTCTTTTAATACTATTATTTTCATTGTACCGAAGCTATTGTTCGTTTATGTCTCTATTTTCGATGTTATTGTTACACCTCTTCATTGCTGAAATGTCTTCCCTTGGATTTCAAAATTTCAAAGGCATAATATCTGATAGCTTTACAAAGCTAATACTTTACTATCTGGGTGAAAAGGCGTTAAGCCGGGCGAGACACCAGGTCTCCTTAAAAAGATGATCTTCCTCTATATCGCTCAAGAGATATACTTCTCAGGAATTGCGGTGCCACAAGCGAGATTTATGAGCTACAGGACAACATCGAGCAGCCAGCCTGTTGTGTGGCCCAATCCGGGCGTATCCCAAAGAATTCATCGTGGCTTTTTGAATACGGATCCTTAAGAGCCTGCTGTAATTTCAAAAAGAGGTTGTTTTTGCCCCTTTGTAATTCTTCTATGGCCATATGAAGCAGGTAATTCCTTAAAATAAACCTAGGATTGGCTTTTCGCATCCGCAGTAAGCTGTCCTCCCTTGTACAAGTGTTCGATCTTAAGCGCGCTTGGTAGCTCGTGATGAGTGTGTAAAGTTGGTTGACATCCGTTGGTTCAGGATCGCCATAGAGACTGCTCTTAAAGAAGTTAAGCATGTCTTGCTGTGCGTTCAGTTCGCTGGGCAGGTCTATTAGCAGCTGATAAAATATTGTCATGTCCGGCTGGACAGTTGCCAGTACGTTCTCAAATTCGGCCAATAACCTTACATCATCCTCGTTGTTTATGCCGTCCATACCCAGCTTATTTGCCATCATTGCGTAGTACTTACTCCAATAAAAGTCTTCATATCTTCTCAGTTGGCTTTCTAATTTGCTCGTGTCGGAAATCAGCGGTACCAAAGCATTCGCCAGGCGGCTTAGATTCCAGTAAGCTACATTCGCTTGCTTACCGAAAGCATATCGTTTGCCCGGTAAGTCGGTGGTATTCGGTGTAAAATCCGGGTCGTAGTTGTCCAGAAAAGAATACGGCCCATAGTCAATCGTCAGACCAAGCACAGACATATTGTCGGTGTTCATCACCCCATGTACAAAACCTACCCGCAGCCACTCAACGATCATCGTTGCTGTACGTTCCACGACTTCTCCAAACCAGCGGAATATCTTGTCATCCCCTTCAATATGCGGATAGAAGCGTTCAATCGTCCAGTTCACCAGTTGCGCGAGGTTATCGATCTCGTTCCTGGCAGCAAGCATCTCAAAGTTACCGAAACGTAAAAAGCTTGGTGCTGTACGCATCACAATGGCGCCAGGCTCATCCGCAGCGCGCCCATCGTAAAACATATCGCGCGTCACCATGTCGCCCGTGGTCACAAGCGCTAATGCCCGTGTGGTAGGGATACCCAGGTAATGCATCGCTTCACTCATCAGGTATTCGCGCACCGATGAGCGTAAAACTGCCCTGCCGTCGGCTCTCCGCGAATACGCAGTGGGGCCTGCACCCTTCAGCTGCAGCTCCCAAATATTTCCTTGGAGATTCTCCCATTCGCCCAGCGTGATTGCTCGACCGTCACCGAGCTGCCCTGCCCAGTTGCCAAATTGATGGCCCGCATAGCAGGCTGCGTAAGGGTACATCGTCGGCGTGATCAGATTGCCGCCTAGAATTTGTATGTCGTCTGGATTCGGTTTCGCGATGTCCAAGTTATCTGCTAGCTCGGCGGACCACGCCACAAGTTCGGGGTTCCGTACAGCTGTAGGCACTGCCTTGCTGTATAAAACTCCTGGCGTTTGACGAGGGTGCAGATCGCCACTATCATCCCCTGGGAAAGTATTCACAAAAGTCCTTTTGAATCGCTTAGAACTTAAATTTTCCATATCGTACTGCGTTAACTAATCCACAGCCAAAGGTACGCCATTTATTGATACTGCAATGTCAGGAATTGCACTTATAAGGCAAGAAATAAGTCTGTGATGAAATCATTACGATCTGCAACCGGAAAACCTTATTTGTTGTCACGTTTAAAGAATTTCATTTGTCGTATATTGTAACCATTCGCCGGCGCAGTTAAAAATGCTTGCAGCTTCTAAACATAGTGAAAACAAATAATTATAGAAAATGATAACAAAAAATGAAATTTTAAGCCTTGAGGATAAGCTATACGAGGCAATGAAAAATAGAAATACGGAAGTTCTCGACAACCTATTGCATGCTGATTTACTTTTTGTAATTCCCAACGGTCAGGTTATAACTAAAGAAATGGATTTGCAAACCTATCGCGAGGGCAATCTAAAATTAAACGAAATCATTCCCAGCGTAGAAGAACTGAACATCATAGATGACTTGGCTATCATAACTTTGCAGATGGAGTTAAAAGGAAGTTACAATAATGATTTTTTTGAAGCTAACTATAGATATATCCGTTTCTGGAAAAAGTTTCCCGAAGGTATAAAAGTAGTTGGTGGAAGCGGAATTGCTATTTAACCAAGAATTCAAAACTAATGCAGGAACATTATAATAAACTCCTGACCTATGCCTACAACATCGTTGGTTCTTACGAAGATGCCCGGGATGTAGTACAGGATGTGCTGGAAAAATACATTACATTGGATAAATCAAACATCCGTCACGAATCAAACTTCTTAATTAAAAGTACGGTTAATCATGCTATCAATTTTAAAACCCGCCAAAGTAAAAAGGAAGTTTTTGGTGAGTGGCTGCCCGAACCCGTTTCGTTTGAAAATGCCGATACAAAACTTATTAGAGACGAAACTGCAAGCTATACTATGCTCGTTCTATTTGAGCATCTGTCTCCAAAAGAAAGAGCTGTTTTTATACTGAAGGAAGCGTTTAATTATTCGCATGCAGAAATAGCCGAACTGCTTGAGATAAACACGGAAAATTCCCGACAGCTATTAAGTAGGGCAAACAAACAGTTAAAGGGAGCCAAATTCTCACCACATAATCCGTATTCCGGGATTCATATCGAAATATTAGAAAAATATCAAGCAGCCTTAGCCCAAGCTGACATCCAAGAATTAGAGCATCTACTGGTCAGCGACATTAAGCTGAATGCGGATGGCGGAACTAAAGTTCAGGTAGTTAAGGGAATAGAGGTGGGAAAAACCGCTACCGCTACACTATTGGTGTATGTGCAGCAACAATTTTTGCTTGGTAAAGAATTTACCTTTCAATTCTTTAATCATCAACCCGCAATCTGCTTCTGGGACAACGACAAATTACATAATTGTCAGATTCTTCAATTGCATAACAATGGTCTGATCGAAGAAATTTATTCCATTGTTGACCCGGAGAAACTAAAAAATCTAACTAGGTTGTCACATCTTTAACGCTTGATGTGTCTTCTCTATAAAAAGAAAAAATAGATGAAGACACTATTGAGAATTGATAGCAGCTTGCGTTTGAAAAACTCTTATAGCCGAAGAGCAGGAGATCGTTTTGTGCGGGAATGGAAACTACTGAATCCAGATGGTAAAATCAAAAACCGGGAGGTAGGTACGGACTTTATTCCGCACCTTGACCAGGCATTATTTGAAGAATTTCATACTGTTCAAAACCCGTCGGAGAAATTAAAACTGTCTGATGAATTAATTGCAGAGCTATTTGAATGTGATGAAATCCTTATTACGGTTCCTATGTACAACTTTGGGATGCCTTCATCACTGAAAGCGTATTTCGACCTTGTGGTGCGAACAGGTAAAACCTTTCGATACGAAGATAAATCCATCGGGTTACTGAAAAATAAAACGGCATACATTCTATCATCAATGGGCGATGTCAAGACGGACACCTTGAGTCTTGTGGAAATGCATCTGAAACAGATTTTAAACTATATAGGGATCAAGGATATTTTTTATTATTCGCTAGATGGCACCGCTGATGAAAGCTATGCGAGACAACAACTTAACAATCAAACTACATCATTTAATAACATGTTTAAATAAATACTATGCAACAGGTAAAAACAGCCATAGCGGCATTTGTGAAAGCCGGTGATAACCGTGACACAGCAGTTTTGGAACAAATTTTACATTCCGATTTTCAGAATATCCAAGACGGATTTTTTGATGAGGAAGGGATTTTTGTATTCTCGAAAGCAGACTATATCGAACTCATCCGTACAGAGAAGTTTGGAGGAAGTCCGAGAAGCATAGACTTCCACTCTATCCAACAAACCGGCAATATCGCGGCTGTACAGGTAAAACTAGAAAGCCAATACTTAATTTTTCATTCATTGATAGTTTGTGTGCATGATAATGGACACTGGAAAATTATAAACAACACACCTACGATAGAAGCCATATAACAGGAGTTATTAAATACGAATTGCTATATTTATAATAGAAGTCGATCTCGATCCTTAAGGAGACTTTTGGATGATGATACTGAAAATCGACACCACCATGATCGGCTAATAAGTGGACTCAAAAAATGATGCACTCGTTAAATCTTCATGGATTCTCAAATGAACTCCGTTGTAGAAGAAGTTTTAGCTTCTGTAAAAAGTTGGGAAGCTCTTGTGAAAGAAAATAGGTGTTTCAAGAACAGAACAAGAATTAATGAAGTCTATATTGGTTTATTAAACTTCTTGCCTTGTGATAAGTTGCCTTACGGTATTGAGCCGTTATCTTTGTAATATAAAACATGATAGGCTATGGCCATCATTTATATAAAACGTAAGCTATATGAATCAGAAATTTGAAGCAGGAATTAACATTGCTATTAAAATACCCAAAGGTAAATACGAAAAAACAGTTTCTTTCTACAGGGATATACTAAAACTTGAAGTCTCGGAAAAACCCATCAACAATCCAACTGTTACCAAAACACACGAAGTCAAATTCGGTAATAATGTCATTTGGCTTGACTGCGTCGATAACTATACGCATTCGGAAACTTGGTTACAACTCACCGTGCCAAACGTGCCAGAGGCTACCAATTATTTACTGTCTAACGGCATCGAAACATGTGATGAACTAGAAGAATTACCGAAAAATATGCACTGGATTCAAGACCCCGCAGGTACAGTTTTCAACCTGCAACAACGTAAAGAAGAGTAATAGCTTGCCGGTTTTAAAACCGACTTTGCTGTAAATGGAATTTAGCTATCCAACGCTTGAAAAGAAGATTTCCATCGAAGGTCGCCATATTCCTGACCAGGCCGGTAAGTTGTAATGCCTTACAAATCAATTCTATCCCCGTTCGGTTTCGGCTGATATGTCGTTGTTGAAGAGAATATAAAAGTCGATGAAGTTCGAACGTAGATACTTTGTATACGATGGTTTTTCTTTGTCTAACAAATTACATTATACCTTTGCTGATATACACAACCGACTTTTTGAAACATAAACCCGTCGGTTTATAAATATGTTAGAAAATGGGTAGGAGATTTAATTTTACAATGTATTGTATACTTGCTGTCGCTATTGTCTTTCAGTCCTGTAAGAAAGATGGTGATGACGATAACGAAGAAGTGGAAGAGCGCAAGATAGTAGACTGGGGAGATGTCTATTTTATCGGTTTTTCCTCGGAAAACAATACAGGAATACCTAGCTATTATAGAAATAATAAACCTTTTCCTCTGGAACTCGGCACAGGTATGCAGGTTAATCCTGCGGATATTACAGTAGCATCAGGCAATGTATATGTTATCGGTACCGAAAATAGAGATCAACCCGGTTCTGATCACGTAACAAAAGCGCTATTATGGAAGAACGGTAAACGGTCGGAGCTGCTTACTCCCGAAACGACATACGAAGAGGCAACCGCGGTATTCGTCAGTGGGGAAGATGTTTATGTGGCGGGTTCGTATGTCCCCGCAGACGGCGGAAAAAGGATAGGCGTTGTTTGGAAAAATGGCGATGTCTTTATGGTCACCGATGGAAAAGAATCTACTACTTTTGCGGATATATTTGTGTCCGGCGAAGATGTGTATACCGCCGGTCATGAAAATATACAAGGGGGTATCATATCCAAGTATTGGAAAAACGGAAAAGCGGTTACACTATCCACCGCGGACGTTACTACCTACGCCAAGAGTATAGTAGTTGATGGGGCGGATATTTACGTATTGGGATACGTAGATAACTTATCGACAGTAGGTAGGAGCCTCACATTATGGAAAAATGGGGAAGCAGATAAGCTGATTAGTGGCCGGTCTGTGATTAGGGGAGGGAAGGTAGTGATTGAAAATGGAGATGTTTATGCCTGTGGTTATGAGCAGGTCGGAAGTAAATACGAACCGAGGTTATTTAAAGACGCTGTGAAGCAACCTTTGGATGATTCCAACAATGGACATACGTATGCTATCGATCTTCAGGTAAGTGGAGGTCATGCGCTAGTATTGGGAAGTATGGAATCCGAGCAAGGTCGGAAATCCATACTGTGGGTAAATGGAGAAACAGTTAATCTCTATGGATTGGAAGACGAGGTTGCCACAATAGCATTCGATATAGCGCCATTTTAAGAGTAGGTTTACGGATATTTCCATATTTCTCCGAGTCTTCATTCGTTACTTTTTCTTACCTTGTCCTTCATGACGAATAAACCGGAAAGTGTATCTTATTACCCTTTGGGCGATGCGGCAGTCGTTGCTGTTTTTAGCGAGGCTATTTCGGAAGAGGTCAATCATCGGATCCGAATCGTCGGCGCAGGGTTGGACAAGCTGGAAAATCCCGCTATTTTGGAATACGTACCTGCCTTTACAACTATTACGGTGTATTATAATCCGTTATCCATAGATTTTGCGGAAGTTGTCGAACAAATGCAGCGTATTGTAGCCGCCTTACCTGAAGAAATACATTTCACTTCCGCCGATAAAGTTATCCCCGTCTGGTACGACGGCCCAGATCTCGACGAAGTCGCGGACTATACAGGACTGCGTAAGCAGGAAGTCATCCGGCTCCATAGTGAAAGCGAATATATCGTGTATATGATTGGATTTGCGCCCGGTTTCGCATACCTTGGCGGTATGGACAGTCGCCTATCCACCCCCCGCAAATCAACGCCGCGCCTCAAAATCGAACCGGGATCAGTAGGGATTGCCGGTGCGCAGACCGGAATCTATCCGATCGAAACCCCAGGTGGCTGGCAAATTATTGGAAAAACGCCGGTACGTTTATTTGACACCAGCAAAGAGATTCCGTCATTTCTAGCCGCGGGAGATCGCCTGCGATTTGATCCGATTAGCGAAGCAGAATACCTGCGTATGAAAGGAGCTGATTATGGGGATTAGTGTCATCAAGCCCGGGATGTTGACGACCGTACAAGA
>Ga0079224_100006354_pt1 | contig 15661 bp, 12 predicted proteins | sample Stecom2015_FD_80414 | JGI IMG/M metagenome (GOLD analysis project Ga0079224, IMG submission 80414) | Agricultural soil microbial communities from Utah to study Nitrogen management - Steer compost 2015 | ecosystem: Environmental > Terrestrial > Soil > Agricultural land | place: USA: Utah...
CGCCAGGCCGGCGACGCGCTACCGCCGCCGCTGGGCAGCGGCCAGCGGAATCGCTGACGGGACGGGTTCGCCGAGGAGTCGCTGGACTCGTTCGCTGGCGCACCCCAGGCGGCGTGAGCGACAGCGCTCAGGCGCGCGCCGCGGCGATGCAACCGTTTGCGGTCGACCTCTTCAAAGGCATGTTGGCATTCTTCCTGCTCGACATGGGCTTGCTGGCCGCAAGGAACTTCGGGAAGCTCAAAGGACACTCGCCCTGGCTGGTCGTCTATGCCATCGCCGGGCCGGTTGTTCATGCATGCATCGCCCTGGCCGTCGCGATGACCGTCGACATGTCACCCGGCAACGGCGGGCTGCTCATGGTCCTGGCTGCAAGCGCGTCTCCTACATCGCCGTGCCGGCAGTCATCCGCCACGCCATCCCCGAAGCCAACCCCTCGCTCTACTTCGGGATGTCGCTGGGTCTGACATTTCCCTTGAACATCCTCATTGGCATTCCAGCGTACGTCCACGTGGCGCAGCGGTTTCTGTCCTGACGGGAGCGGGCCGATCCTGCGCAGGCACGCCATTGGAGTCGTGAACCGGGCGCTCCGGGTCGATGATCGAATCTAGCCCACCAGCGCCATTGCGATCCACGGCTGCCAGACCACCAGTGCCAGGCAGCCGAGCATGATCGCGATGAACGGGACCGCGGCGCGGCACAGCGTCGGGAAGGGCTGCTTGAACGCGCCCATCGCGACGATCAGGTTCAGGCCCACCGGCGGCGTGCACGAGCTCGAGGTCCAGCGACGCCGCGAGCCGCGCAACGAGCTCGCGGCGCAGCGTGCGCAGGTCCGCGGCGCCGACCGTGAAGTCGCCGGACCACAGCACGGCCAGCGTCTGCGCGTCGGACAGGCGCGCGTTGAGCTCGAGCCGCCCCCGGCCGCGCTCGATGCGCCCCTGCAGCACGTAGCGCACGCCGAGCTCGCGCGCGCAGGCGGCGAGGGAGAGCGTCTCGCCGCGCAGCGCCAACGCCGTCGACGAAGCGATCACGAAGGAACCCTTGATCCGCGCCAGTTGCGTCGTGACGTCGTCGGTCACCGCGTCGGCGAAGTAGGCCTGCGCAGGCGGCGCACCGGGCTCGACGAAGGGAAGGACGACGATCGACAACGGCCGTGTCGGATTGACGGCTTCGGCCGCCGGGGAAGGGTCCGCGGCACGCACCGGCAGCGCTAGCCGGTAGCCGCGCCCCGCCACCGTGATCAGCGCATCGGGGCCGAGCACCTTGCGCAGCTTGGAGGCCTGCACGTGCAGGTTGGTTTCCTCGATGTCGCGGCCGGGCCAGACGGCGTCCAGCAGTTCGTCCTTCGACACCAGCGAGCCCGCGCGCTGCGCCAGCGCACACAGCAGATCGAAGGTGCGCGGGCCCAGCGGGACCCGGGCTCCGGAACACAGCAGTTGCCGCTTCGAGGCGTGCAGGGTGAACGGTCCGACGCGCATCGCGCTCCCCCAAGAGCCGTACCGCCATCCTACCCGCGACGAACAGGGTGGGAAAAGACCCCAGGCGGTGGAACCGGTCGTCAGCGCGCGAAGCTCGCGCCGAGGATCCGCGTCTTTCAGCCGACTGCGTCGTGCTCCCTACGCTCTGCCGAGGCTCTGGCTCAGGGTGCTGCGGACAGTGCGAGGATGCTCGAGGAGTCGTTCAAGAGTCGTGGGCCGGCAGTTCATCAGAAGTGGTGCAGGATGCCGATGGCAAAGGCCTTCGGCTCTGCGTTCACGGTTCCGCCGACCGCGGTTCGGGATGCCGACGCACGCAGCGTGAAGTCGGCGCCGCGGTCGTTGTCCAACCGACCGTAGGACACGTAGAAGTTCGTGTGCTTCGACACCGGGTGCACATAGGCGATGCCGAAGGAGGTCGCTTTCGGGTCGCCGGCCAGGTCGACTTCCTGCGCGACGTAGTTGAACAGGACTTCGCCCACACCGAGCCGCGCGTCGAGGCCGATGCTCCAGGCGTCGTGCTTGACGCTGCCGCCGCCCGGCAGTCCGGTATCGGCCATGCCGTAACCGAGCGCGACACGATACGCGCCGAAGCGGTACTGCGCGCCGGCACCGTACTCGTCGACGCGGTCGGTGTCGTTCAGGCCATTGTCGAACTTGCGCGACTGATAGTAGGCCTGCGCGGTCAGCCGGCCGTTCTCGTAGACGCCCGACAGACCGTACATGTCACCGTCGCCGGACGGTCGGCTCACGTCATCGGCTTCGCCCGCTGCGTACATCGCGCGCAGCGTGAGGCCGCTCCACTCCGGACTCACGTAGTGCAGGCCGTTGCTCGCGCGGGTGGTGATGCCGCCGTTGCTGGAGAAAACCTTCCAGTTGCCGAACAGGCCCAGGTCCATCACATCGGTGGTGCCGATCGATCGGTAACCAGGCGTGTAGTCTCGGCCGACGTTGATCTCGCCAAAGGCGCCAGCCAGTCCGACCACCGCGCGGCGTGCCCACATGCGGGTTGGATTGGACAACTCGCCGGTGTCGACCTCGATGCCCGCCTCGATGTTGAAGGTGACCTGCAGGCCGCTGCCGAGGTCCTCGGTGCCGCGAATTCCGATGCGCGTGGCCGACTGCACCCCCGACCAGAGCATGGCCGTTTCGTCGCCGCCGGGGGTGTCGGAGTCGGCCACACCAATGCCGGCGTCGACTCTTCCGTACAGGGTGACGCCGGTCTGTCCCATCGCCGTGCCCGAGAAGGCGCCGAGCACGGCGAGCGCGAGGAGTGATTTCTTCATGTCGCGGAAGCGTTGCGAAACGGGTCGACGGCGCTCAGCAGTGGTGCGCGGCGTGCGCTCCCGAAGAAGTCCCGGTTTCGTGATGATCGTCGAGTCTGCCTGGGACATTCTTCCTCGGCCGCGCATGTCTGTCGGAGAACGTTTTCGCAGCCTGCGTCGCGCGTGTGCTGACGGTATAATTTCCCATTCGCACCTGGCGGGAATCTCCAGACCGCAATTCCAGGCGATCCGTCAGGCCCAGCGGCCACCGCGGCGGATGGCGGGTCGTTGCAGTGTTTCGAGGAGGGCATCGTGAAACGACGGTTGATTCTGGCGGGTGCGCTGTGCGCGGTGCCGGTTTTGCTGGGCGCTTGTGCGCCGGCACCGATGAAGGCACGGCACACGCTGAAGGCGGGCGAGAGCACGCTTGCGGACGTCCAGAAGGCGTTGGGCAAGGCCGACGCGATCTGGACGCGTCCCGACGGGCACCAGATCCATTCGTATCCCCGTGGCCCCGAGGGGCCCGACACGTGGATGCTCGAGATCGGCCCGGACGGGCGCTATCTGGGCATGACGAATGCGCTGTCAGCGAAGAATCTCGCCAGGGTGCAGCCCGGGATGAGCCGCGAAGAGCTGCTGAGGATGCTGGGCAGGCCTGGCGCCGAGCAGGCCCTGCGCCGGGCGGGCGAGGTGGTGTTGACCTGGCGCGTACGCACCGCCGACGGGGCGAACACGACCGAGATGTTCAACGTGCACCTGGGACCGGACGGGCGCGTGCGGCGCACGAGCCGCAGCGCCGATCCAGAACGGATCATGGGCGGCTGAACAGGCTGCGCGGGGGGTCAGCGGGAGCGTGTCGGTGGGGCTGAACGCGGTCCCTGTCGAAAGCCCCAGGAACAGGTAATCGGCGAACACCGGTCGCCAGCCAGGCGGCCGCGTGCTCATCGGTCAGTCGAGCAGCGACAGATCGCGCACCGCCCCCTTGTCCGCCGACATCGCCAGCTTCGCATAGGCCTTCAGCGCCGCCGACACCGCTCGCCTGCGCGGCCCGGCCGGCTTCCATCCCTTCTCGTCCTGCTCGGCGCGGCGCCGCGCAAGCTCGTCGTCGGCGACCAGCACGTCGATGCGGCGGTTCGGAATGTCGATGCGGATGCGGTCGCCGTTTCGCACGAGGCCGATCGAGCCGCCCGCCGCCGCCTCGGGCGACACGTGGCCGATCGACAGGCCCGAGGTGCCGCCCGAGAAGCGGCCGTCGGTGAGCAGCGCGCAGGCCTTGCCCAGTCCCTTCGACTTGATGTACGAGGTCGGATACAGCATCTCCTGCATGCCCGGGCCGCCCTTCGGGCCCTCGTAGCGGATCACGACCACGTCGCCGGGCCTGACCTGGTTGCCGAGGATCTTCTCGACCGCTTCGTCCTGCGATTCGAACACGCAGGCCGGCCCCTCGAACACGAGCAGCGCGTCGTCGACGCCGGCGGTCTTCACCACGCAGCCGTCCTGCGCGATGTTGCCATGCAGGACCGCGAGGCCGCCTTCGAGCGAGTAGGCGTGCGCGATCGAGCGGATGCAGCCCCCGGCGCGGTTGGTGTCGAGCGACGGCCAGCGCGCGTCCTGGCTGAAGGCCACCTGCGACGGCACACCGGCCGGGCCCGCGCGGTAGAAGGTCGTCACGTCGTCGGACGGGCTGCGCATGATGTCCCACTGCGCGAGCGCGTTGGCGAGCGTCGCGCCGTGCACGGTCGGCACGCCGGTGTGCAGCCGGCCGGCGCGGTCGAGCTCGCCCAGGATCGCCATGATGCCGCCCGCGCGGTGCACGTCCTCGACGTGGTACTCGGGCGTGTTCGGCGCCACCTTGCACAGCTGCGGCACGACGCGCGACAGGCGGTCGATGTCCTTCATCGTGAAGTCGATGCCGGCCTCCTGCGCGATCGCCAGAAGGTGCAGGACGGTATTGGTCGAGCCACCCATCGCGATGTCGAGCGTCATCGCGTTCTCGAAGGCCTGGAACCCCATCGCGCGCGGCAGCACGCGCTCGTCGCCCCGCTCGTAGTAGCGCTTCGCCAGTTCGACGATCAGGCGGCCCGCGCGCCGGAACAGCAGTTCGCGATCGGCGTGCGTGGCCACCAGCGTGCCGTTGCCAGGCAGCGCCAGGCCGAGCGCCTCGGCCAGGCAGTTCATCGAGTTGGCGGTGAACATGCCCGAGCACGAGCCGCAGGTCGGGCAGGCCGAGCGCTCGACTTCGGCGACCTGCGCATCCGACACGTTCTCGTCGGCCGCCATCACCATCGCGTCGATCAGGTCGAGCTTGTGCGCGGACAGCTTCGTCTTGCCGGCCTCCATCGGGCCGCCGGACACGAACACCACCGGGATGTTCAGCCGCATCGCGGCCATCAGCATGCCCGGGGTGATCTTGTCGCAGTTCGAGATGCACACCAGCGCGTCGGCGCAGTGCCCGTTGACCATGTACTCGACCGAGTCGGCAATCAGCTCGCGACTGGGCAGCGAGTAGAGCATGCCGTCGTGGCCCATCGCGATACCGTCGTCGATCGCGATGGTGTTGAACTCCTTCGCGACGCCGCCCGCCGCCTCGATCTCGCGCGCCACCAGCTGGCCGAGATCCTTCAGGTGCACATGGCCGGGCACGAACTGCGTGAACGAGTTGGCGACCGCAATGATCGGCTTGTGGAAATCCTCGTCATTCATGCCGGTCGCGCGCCACAGCGCGCGCGCGCCGGCCATGTTGCGGCCGGCGGTGGAGGTACGGGAGCGGTAGGCGGGCATGGGCGATCCTCGCGGGGGAGTCGGAACGGGCCGTGATCCGGCGTTTCCGTGATTTTCGCTCAGAAGGGCGGCTGGCCGCTGGCTCGGGTACGTGATCCTGAACGGGTGAGAGCGAGCCGCCTTTCGCCGCCCCCGTGCGTGCACTGTCGGCGGCGCCGCTGGCGACGCTGGCGCAGGTCGTGCGCCTGACTCCCGAACAGCTGCGCGAGCGTCTGGGCAGCGCCGGGCTCGAGCCCTCGTCCGATCAGCAAAGCCTGAGCGAATTGACCGGACCGGACCTGCGCCGACAGGTCCGCGTCCCCGGGCGCCAGGCGAGGTCCAGCAGCTCGCCATTGCCGCGCAGCTCGCCGCCGGCGTGCTCGGCGTCGGCCATGAAGAACCGCGCATGGAAGCGGATCGGGCTCTCGGCGGGCGTGATCGCGCGCGCGATGTGCCGCAGCCGGTCGAGCGCGCAGCGAGCGCGACGCGCGTGGCCTCGGGCAACGCGGTATCGGCCACGGTGCGATGGTCGTCACGGTCGACGCGCCCGCCGGGAAACGCGTCGACATCGGGCAGGAAGCGATGGCCCGGCGCGCGCCGGCCCATCAGCTTCTCGCAATGCTGCTGCGCCGGTGACGCGCGTCAGGGCCCCAGCCCGCCGAAGCGCTCGAAGTAGGCCGGCTGCGCCTCGGGCGCCGGCCCCTCCGGCGTCTCGAGCACCGCCATCGTGTGACGCTCCGCGGCCGCCTGCACCAGCCGGTACAGGTTGCGGCACAGCGCGCGCGCCGCGGTGCCCGGCCAGTCCGCCGGCAACAGCTCGTCGGGCAACATCGGATCGCGCAGCAGTGCGCGCCGATAGCCGTGCATCAGCAGGGTCCGGATCGCGAAGCACGTCGCAGGGTCGAGCGCATCGGCGTCCTTCAATGCGAACCACACCGGCCTGAATGCATCCAGGAAGCGTCCATAGTCCGCGACCACGCGGTCGAGGTCCCAGCTGCGGTGGATCACGTCGCGCACGGCCTCGGGCCCGAGCCACGAAGCGGCCGGACCGCGCAGCACGAGCGCCTCGCGGATCGCTCCGGCGTCGGCGAGCAGCTCGCGCAGCGCCGCCTCGTCGGGATCGGGATGCAGCATCACGCCGCTCGCGAGCTGCCCGAACCCGAGCCAGGCCAGCTGGCGCCGCAGTTCGTCGCGAGCTCGTGGATCTGCAGCCGTGTGCCGGATCGCGACCATCGTCCAGCGACCGTCCCAGGGCTCGAGCGCGTGTCGATAGATGCGGCCGTGCGCAGCGTCGACGCGGCGCCGCCCGATCTCGGTGAGGCGGTAGTAGCTGCGGCGGCCGATCTGCTGCGAAGCCAGCCAGTGGTCCTGGGCCAGCCGGAAGACCGCCGTCCGGACAGCGCGCTCGTTGACGCCGAGCGGTCCCACCAGCGCGACCACGCTTCCAAGCCACGCGTTGCCGCCGCGGTGCGAGATCGCATCGCCGTAGACCGTCACGATCAGCGAACGCGCCTTCGGCTCGAGCGCGTGCAGCAGATCGTCGACGAGTGCGGCGCGGTCCCGGCTCATCGGGAAGATCGCGATGCTGACGCCGCGAGGCGTGCCCGACGCGCGGCGGGCGCCATCGGCCGGATTCGACTGCGCCTTACGTGATACATATCAAGCATATTGATTCGGAAAGCAGTAATACAATTGCAGGGCCTGATCAGTGTCCGCGAATAGCTGGTCAAGGTGGGTTTCGCGAAACCCGAAGATTCAGGCGAGTGGCGTCTCATATGATACAGCAAGAGCGCTGTCTGCGAATCAGATGTAGCACTTGAGAGACAAACCGGAGAGCATCACGATGAGCGCCAGCCACGTTGGCGAAAGCCGCTCGATCCCCACCTATTGCTACAACTGCGTCTCCGGGCCCGACCTGCTGACGGTCAGGGTGAGCGACGGTGTCGCGACCCGCGTCGAACCCGACCATCGGGCCACCGGCGTGCATCCCGCCCACGGGCGACCGTGCGTGAAAGCTTACGGTCTGGTCGAGAAGACCTACAACCCGCACCGGGTCCTCACCCCGATGAAGCGCACCAACCCGAAGAAGGGGCGCGACGAGGATCCCGGCTTCGTTCCGATCTCGTGGGACGAGGCGCTCGACCTCGTTGCCGCGCGGCTCAACGACATTCGTGCGCGCGGCATTCTCGACGAGCAGGGCCTGCCACGGGTCGCCGCGACGTTCGGTCACGGCGGCACGCCTGCGCACTACATGGGCACGCTGCCTGCCTTCCTCGGAGCCTGGGGCGCGATCGACTACAGCTTTGGTTCGGGGCAGGGCGTCAAGTGCACCCACTCCGAGCACCTGTACGGCGAGTTCTGGCACCGCGCGTTCACCGTGTGCGCCGACACGATCTCGACGCGCTACATCGTCTCGTTCGGCACCAACGTCGAAGTCACCGGCGGCGTGTGTGCGGTACGACGCCACGCCGACGCGCGCTTGCGCGGCATCAAGCGGGTCCAGGTCGAGCCTCACCTGTCGCCGACCGCCGCCTGCTCGGCCGAATGGGTGCCGATCAAGCCCAAGACCGATGCCGCGTTCATGCTGGCGATGGTGCACGTGCTGCTGCACGAGGTGCCGCGCGAACGTCTCGACGTCGCTTTCCTGCGCGAGCGCACGGCGTCGCCCTATCTGGTGGGTCCCGACGGCTGGTACCTGCGCGATCCGGCCTCCGGCAAGCCCTTGCTGTGGGACCAGCGCTCCGGCGGGCCGGTGCCGTTCGACACGCCCGGCGCGGTGCCGGCGCTCGAAGGCAGCTACGAGGTTGCCTGCGCGGTCGCGCACGGGCCGGACGGCGAGGTGTATCGCCATGCCAACGTCACCGGTCGCACCGCCTTCAGCGAGATGGTCGAGGCGATGCGCCCCAACACGCCGGAATGGGCCGCCGCGATCTGTGACGTGCCGGCCGCAACGATCCGCCGTGTCACTCTCGAATACCTCGAGAATGCCTGTGTCGGCGAGACGATCGAGATCAACGGCAAGACTCTGCCGCTGCGCCCGGTGGCCGTGACCCTCGGCAAGACCGTCAACAACGGCTGGGGCGCGTTCGAGTGCTGCTGGTCGCGCACCGTGCTGGCGACGCTGGTCGGCGCGCTCGAAGTGCCCGGCGGCACGCTGGGCACGACGGTTCGCATCAACAAGCCGCACGAGAACCGCCTGCTGTCGGTCAAGCCCGGCGTCGACGGCTTCATGGCCTCGACGTTCAACCCGACCGACCGGGAGCACTGGCACTCGTCGCCGACCGGGCGCAACGCCCACCGCACACTGATCCCGATCGTCGGCAACTCGGCATGGAGCCAGGCGCTGGGCCCGACGCACCTGGCGTGGCTGTTCCTGCGCGAGACACCGCCCGACTGGCCGAAGCCGACGAAACCCGAGTTGTGGTTCTCGTTCCGGACCAATCCGGCCATCTCTTTCTGGGAGACGTCACAGCTGTCCGACACGATGGCGACGATGCCGTTCATCGTCAGCTTCGCCTACACGTTCGACGAAACCAACCACATGGCCGACATCCTGCTGCCGGATGCAACCGACCTCGAGAGCACGCAGCTGACCCGCGTCGGCGGCACCAAGTTCGTCGAGCAGCACTGGCACCACCAGGGCGTGGCGCTGCGCCAGCCGGTCGTAGCGCCACAGGGCGAGTCGCGCGACTTCACGTGGATATCGGCCGAACTAGCCCGCCGCACCGGGCTGCTCGATGGCTACACCGCCGCACTGAATCGCGGCGCGACGATGTTTCCGCTCAAGGGCAAGCACTACGACTTCTCGCTGGCGCCGGAGCAGGTACACGACGTCGATGCCGTCTGGGATGCCGTCTGCCGGGCAGCTACCGCGGAACTGAGCGGCGGCGCGGACGTCAAGGGCCTCGACTGGTTCAAGGAGCACGGCTGGTTTGTCGTTCCCTTCGACCGCGTCGACTGGTACCTGACTCCGACCATGGAGCGACTCGGCCTGCGCTACGAGCTGCCGTACCAGGAGCGACTGCTGAGAACCGGCCAGGAACTGGGACGCCGCCTGCACGAGAAGGGCATCCGCTGGTGGGACACGCAGCTCACCGAATACCAGGGCCTGCCTCACTGGCACGACGTCCCCGCGCACTGGGAGCGCTCGATCGAGGCGCTGGGCGCGAAGCCGGAAGACTTCCCGCTGTGGGCGATCACGACGAAGACCATGCCGTATACCACCGGCAACAACGCCGGGATCCCGCTGATGAACGAGACCGCCGGCAACCTGCGCGGCCATGGCGCGGTCACCCTGAACGTCGCAACCGCGAAGTCGCTGGGGATCCGCAACGGCGACTGGGTCGAGGTGCGCTCACCGGTCGGCGCGACCGTCGGCCGCGCATCGGTGGTGCAGGGCTGCCGCCCCGACACCGTGGTGATCCCCGGACAATTCGCGCACTGGAAGACGCCGGTCGCGAAGGACCTCGGGTTTCCTTCGCTCAACGCGATCGCGCCGCTGTCGATGGTGTCCCTGGCGCTGACCGACGCCACCGGCTCGGGTGCCGACGTGGTGAAGGTCCAGGTGCGCAGGACTTCGCCTCCGGTCGGGGCTGGCATCGAGGGAGACGCCGAATGACGCGCTACGTGATGGTCGCGGACCTGCGCCGCTGCGTGGGTTGCCAGACCTGCACCGCCGCCTGCAAGGAGGCCAACGGCACGCCGCCCGGCGTGCAGTGGCGGCGGGTGCTCGACATCGAGGCGGGCGAGTATCCGGACGTCAGCCGCGTTTTCGTTCCTTCGGGGTGCCAACACTGCGACCGGCCGCCGTGCATGGAGGTGTGCCCCACGACCGCAACCGGCAAGCGCGCCGACGGTCTGGTCACGATCGACTACGACCTGTGCATCGGGTGCTCGTATTGCATCATGGCCTGCCCGTACGAGGCTCGCTTCAAGGTCGACGAGGCGCAATTCGCGTTCGGCGACGAGGGCACCGCGGCCGAGCGCAAGCGCTTCGATCCGCAGCGCATCGGCGTGGCGACCAAGTGCACGTTCTGCATCGATCGCATCGATGCCGGCATCGCGAAGGGACTGGTTCCCGGGCGCGACCCGGAAGCGACGCCAGTCTGCGTGCAGGGGTGCATCTCGGGTGCGATGGCCTTCGGCGACATCGACGATCCGCAAAGCAACGTCTCGAAACTGCTGGCCGAAAACCAGTGGTTCCGGATGCACGAATCCGAGGGCACGGGGCCTGGCTTCTATTACCTCTGGGACAAGGCGGTGCCGCTATGAGGCAGATGAACACGGCGCGGCGGCAGGGCCACTGGGACGCGCGGGCCGCGGGCAACTTCATCGCGGGGGGCTCCGGCACCGGCCTGGTGCTCGCCTCCGCCATGGCCTTCGCGCTCGGACACGACGTGACGGTGCCGCTGCTCGCAGGCCTCGTGCTCGTGGGGTTGGGCCTGTCGCTGGTGTGGCTCGAAATCGGAAAACCGTGGCGCGCGCTGAACGTCTTCTTCCATCCGCAGACGTCGTGGATGACGCGCGAAGGCATCCTCGCGGGCCCGCTGCTGGTTGCCGGCGCGGCCGCCGCCTGGTCCGGCAATGCGCTGGCGCTGGCGCTCGCCGCGCTGCTCGCGGCCGGCTTTCTGTACTGCCAGGCGCGCATCCTGAGGGCGGCACGCGCGATTCCCGCTTGGTCGCATCCGCGCACGGTGCCGTTGATCATGCTCACCGGCCTCGTCGAGGGCTGGGGGCTGTTCCTGCTGCTGGGCGCGCCCTCGCGGCCGATGATCGCGGCGGCGCTGCTCGCCGCGATCGCCCGGGAGATCGCCCGCGAAGCGTGGCGGCGCGGCGTCGTCGCAGCTGCGGCGCCCGAGGGCACACTGGCGTGGTTCGCGCGGCCCGAGGTGCGGGTGCTGCAGGGACTGCGCGTTGCCGCGATGCTGCTGCTGGCGCTGGGCCTGGCCGGCTTCGGCGCGGCGGCGAGCGCGGGCGGCGCGCTGGCGGCCGTGACCGGCTGGTTCCTGAAGGCGATCCTGGTCACGCGCGCCGCCTATACGCGGGGCGCGCGGATCCCGATCACGCCGACTCGCGGGCGCAGCGCCGCACGGGCGGTCGATCCGTCCTGAGGCGGCAACGCCCTGCGGCAGGTCATGCGCTGGACGCCGAGCGCGAGCACCACGGACAGGATCGCCGACAGCACGACGCCGGTCACGTTCATGCTGCTGGTGCGGGCCATCAGCAGAGCCGCCACCAGCAGTCTTGCCGAACGGGCGGCGCGGCGCGCCCGCACGTCAGCTCCCGAGGATGTTGATGGCGCGCGCGCCGACCAGCACGATCGTGACCAGCGAGATCGTGCTCTGGACCATCATCATCATCTTGGCGCGGGGGGTCAGCGGCAGCGTGTCGGTGGGGCTGAAGGCCGTCGCCGTGGAGAACGCGAGGAACAAGTAGTCTGCGAACACCGGGCGCCAGCCGGCGGGCCGTTGGTCGGCGGGCAGGCCGTCCTGCGGAAAGAGCCAGTGGGCCTGTGCGGCTGCACCGCTGCAGCGCGGCCCCGGGCCGCCGCGATCGACCTGCCAGTACAGCAGCGAGAACATCAGCACGTTCATGACCCAGACGGCAATGCTCGAGGTCAGCAGCTGCAACCCATGGATGCCGGAACCACCGCGCACCATCGCGGCGATCAGGTAGGCCAGCGTCCCGACCGTTCCGACTGCCGTGAGCAGCACGTAGGCGATCGTCACGCCCGTCTCGATGCGCAGCCAGTGGGCCTTGCCGCTGCTCAGTCCGACGGCCGTCATCGGCACCAGTACGGCCAGCGCGACGACGGATGGCGCCCAGGCCGGGAACAGCCGAACGCGTTCGGGCAGCGCCGCCAGCAGTAGCGCGACCGCGACGATCGCCAGCACGACGGACCAGCGCGGCTCGACATCCGCGGCCACTGTCGGTAGTTTCATGCTCGTATCCTCTCATCATCGGTGCGCAGCGAACAATGCGGCTGACGCAGCGGCCCGCGGGAGACGGGCGGCGACGCGACCAGGCCGACGACCCGGCGCCGGGCGCCGGATGCGCCAGGAGGACTTTCGGAGGTGGAATGCGGGTGACGCGCGAGACGGAGCGTGGGAGAACCCGGGCCGGCAGTGTCCTGGCGACTGGCTGCCTGCTCGCCGCGTTGCACGCGGGAGACACGGCATCCGCGCAGCCACCGGCGCGCGAGCAGGCGACACGCCCGCGCATCGGACTCGTGCTGGGTGGCGGGGGCGCCAAGGGCGCCGCGCATATCGGGGTCATCAAGGTCCTGGAGGAGATGCGGATTCCGGTCGACTGCATCGCCGGCACGTCGATGGGATCGATCGTCGGTGCGGCCTATGCCACCGGGATGCCGGCGCAGCAGCTCGAGCAGATCATCACCGCGGTGAAGTGGAAGGAGATCCTTGCCAGCGCGCCGCGCCAGGAGATCCCCGTACATCGCAAGAGTCAGGATTTCGTGTTCACCATGGGGCTCGAGCTGGGAGTCAAGGCGGGCGCGCTGGTGCCGCCCGGCGGCATCGTGCCGACGCACCAGATCGATGCGCTGCTGAGGCGCATCGTCGCGGGCGCGGGAAACGCGTCCGACTTCGACGCCCTGCCGATCCCTTTCAGGGCGGTCGCCACGAACCTCGAGACCGGCGCCATGACGGTATTCGACCGTGGCGACCTGGCGATGGCCATGCGCGCGAGCATGGCCGTGCCGGGCGCGTTCGCGCCGGTGGAATACGACGGCCAGTTGCACGTCGACGGCATGCTGGTGCGCAACCTGCCGGTCGACGTCGCCCGCAGCGCGTGCGCCGACGTCGTGATCGCGGTGCCGGTGGGGAGCCCGCCCAGGCCGCGCGAGATGCTGGGCAGCCTGTTCGCCGTGGCCGGCCAGGCGATGGACATCGCGATCGATGCCAACGAGAAGGCCCAACTGGCCACGCTGGGCGAAGGCGACGTCGCGATACCGGTGGTCCTCGACGGCATCGGTTCGGTTGATTTCGCGAAGGTTCCCGATGCGATCCCGATCGGTGAGGAGGCCGCGCGGCGGGTCGCGGACGCGTTGTCCCGCTACCGCCTGCCGCCGGGCGAATATGCCGAATGGCGGACCGGGCTCGTCAAGGCGGCCGCAGGGCCGGCGGTCCGGATCGACGAGCTTCGACTGACCGGCTTCGAAGCGACCAATCCGGAAGTCGCACGAACCTTCATCCGGAGCAGGGCGGGGGACCCCTACGATCCGCAGAAGGCCGACGCCGATGCGACCAGGCTGGTCGGGCGCGGCGACTATTCGGCAGTCAGCTACGGCATCGACAATGCCGACGGCCGCAACGTGCTCACGCTCAAGGCGACCGAGAAGCCGTGGGGGCCGAACTACCTGCTGTCGGACATCAATCTCAGCACCGACTTCAGGGGCGACACCGCCTGGGGCCTGCGGATGGATTACGAGAGGCGCTGGCTGAACTCGCTGGGCGGCGAGTTCCGCACCGCGCTGCAGTTCGGACGGCCGAATTTCTTCGGTGCGGAGTTCTATCAGCCGCTGGGCCTCGGCCAGCGCTTTTTCGTTGCGCCTTCGGTGTTCGCGAACCAGACCCTGGCCTACCTGTACGGGAGCGGGGGCCGGATCGCGCAGCTCGATTCGCGCCGCTACGGCATCCAGCTCGACGCCGGCGCCGCGCTCGGCACCTGGGGGGAATTTCGGGCAGGGATCATGCGAGGCGAGTACACCGCCGACAACAGGATTGCGGGCAGCCCATTTCCGGATCCGGGCCCGAACGCTCTCGGTGCCTTTACGACACGCTTCATCTACGACACGCTCGACAAGCGCATGTTCGCCACCCGGGGCGCCTACGCCATCGTGACGGGCCACTTGTCCGAAACCGGGCTGGGCGCCGAGAAGGACTACCGGACGGTTGCGTTCCAGGTGCAGAAGACGGCGAGCTTCGGGCGCAACGTCTGGACCGCCCTGCTGCGCGGCGGCTCGGACCTGGACAGCGACCCGCCGTTCTACGACCAGTTCAAGGTGGGGGGGCTGTTCAACTTCTCGGGCTACCGGGTCGGCGAACTGATCGGCCGCGAATATGCGTTCGGTGCCCTGCAGTTGCGGCGCCGGGTCGCGGACCTGAACGAAACGCTGGGCACCGGCGTTTACGTCGGCGCGACCGTCGAAGTCGGCAACGTGTTCGAGCGCTTCGACGCGGTGCCCTCGCGGGGCCTGCTCGCGGGCGGCTCGGTGTTCGTCGGGATCGATTCGAAGGTGGGCCCGATCTACCTGGCTTATGGCCTGTCGCAGGGCGGTCATCACGCCCTGTACCTCTACGTGGGCGCATCGATCGAAGCCGTGCCGCGCTGAGGACGGCGTCGCGACCTGTTCGGTCGATCGCGGTCAGGCCCGCCGGGAACCGGTTCGGCCGCACGAGCGGCGCGATTGCCACGGGCCCCGGCGTGCCGTCAGCGAGGTCCGCTGCCAGCGACGCCTGCTTCGCCGAGTCCAGCCAGGGCCGGCTCGCCGCGGCAGGCACGCGCGACCGCCGCGCCTGCCTGCGCGGTCGCGGCCCAACCGGGGTCTCAGCGTCCCGAAACGGCCCGCGAGACGAAGTCGGCGACCGCCTCGATCTGCTCCGGGGTCAACGCGTCGGCGAATCTCGGCATCACCCCGATCCCGGTGCGCACGGCCTCGAGCACGCGCGCCTTGTCCGGCTTGAGTTCGTCGAGGGATGGGCCGATCGTGCCGCTCGCGCCCGCGGCTTCGAGCGTGTGGCAGAGCGCGCACGGCGGCTGCGCGGTCTCGGTAAACACCTTGCGCCCGAGGTCCTCGGCGGATGCCGCGAGGGGCAGGGCCAGCGCGAGCGCCAGCCCTGCCGCAGCGAGTTTCCTCACGCGACCTTCACCGCCACGGCGTGGTCGCGCCAGCCGTTGTGCGCGTAAGCGCGCTCGTTCTCGACACGAAGTTCCGGCTGCACCGAACCATCTGCCGCGATCGCCCGGCTGGTGATCAGGTAGGAGCCGGGCTGCAGGTTCACCCGTGCGGTGAACTGGCGCCACGCGTACCGGCCCATGTGCGGTCCGAAGAATTCGGCCGCCTGCCAGGTCTTGCCGCCGTCGACCGACACCTCGACGCCCTTGACCGGGCTGCCTCCGGTGAACGCCACGCCGTGCACCTGCACC
>Ga0079224_100006355_pt1 | contig 15659 bp, 13 predicted proteins | sample Stecom2015_FD_80414 | JGI IMG/M metagenome (GOLD analysis project Ga0079224, IMG submission 80414) | Agricultural soil microbial communities from Utah to study Nitrogen management - Steer compost 2015 | ecosystem: Environmental > Terrestrial > Soil > Agricultural land | place: USA: Utah...
GGGAGATGCTTGAAACGCACCACGATCTCGGTGGAAGTGACCGGAAGTTTTTTGCCTGCACGGATGTAAAATGGCACGCCCTCCCAGCGAGGTGAATTGATGTGCAGCCTGATTGCGGCAAATGTTTCCGTCTTGGAATCTTCCTTCACAGCTTTCTCAGCAAGATATCCCTCATACTGTCCGCAGATGACATCCTGTGCCCGGATGGGAGAGATTGCCTTTAATACTTTCACTTTCTCGTCACGGATCGATTCGCTGTTGAGTGCCTTTGGCGGCTCCATGGTAAGGTTGCAGAGGATCTGGAAAAGGTGATTTTGAACCACGTCCCGAATAGCACCCGTGGCATCGTAAAATGCACCGCGTCCTTGGATACCAAAGTCCTCGGCCATTGTGATTTGGATGCTTTCGACGTGCTTTTTATTCCAGACAGGTTCTAAGAGCGAATTCACAAAACGGAAGAAGACAAGATTATTTACCGGTCTCTTACCAAGATAGTGGTCGATCCGATAGACGGCGCTTTCTGAAAATTTCGAAAGCAGGATCTTATTCAAGGCCTTGGCGGATTCGTAGTCATTTCCGAACGGTTTCTCGACGATTATTCTTGCTCCCTTCGCACAGCCGGAGTTGTCCAGTTGTCCAATGATGGTGGGGAAAAGCACCGGAGGAATAGCGAGGTAGTGGGTGGGGTTATTTGCTCCGCCCAATGCTTCCCGAATCCTGCGAAAAGTCTCCTGATCCGTGTAGTCTCCGCCTACGAACGCAAGCAAGCTGCAGAATTTACTGAAAGATTTCTCGTCATACTGTCCGTGCTTTTGGATACTTTCTTTTGCTCTTGCACGTAATTTTTCGAGATCGTATTCGCCTCGGGCGACGCCGATGATAGGGGAGTTGAGATTGCCCCTTTTGACCATCATGTGTAGCGCAGGAAAAATTTTCTTATACGCTAAGTCTCCGGTCGCGCCATAAAAAACCAAAGCGTCTGATTTAACTTGACTCATGGATGAAGAAAGGAATAGAATGGAAAGATGTCACAGGCTCCGATGAATAATACAGAGACCTGAGTATAGACTTCAAATAGTAAATGATCGAATTAAGTTTCCCTTAATTCAAAACTTGTAGGATTTTTCCCAAAGTCTAAAACCTCCCAAGAAGGCATTTTTGTTGGATCCGAGGCGACAATCCTCAGGGATTTCTTCGAGGAGTTTTGAATTTCCTCCGCCAAGGACGATCTCATCGGGCTGAAAACAGCGTCGAAAATGAGCAATAGATTGGTAGACCAATTCCTTCCAGCGGCTTTTCCCCATTTTTTTCATGGCATCATTACCGACGTGGGTTTCAAACGTGCCTTGCTTAAATGGAAGGTGGCCACCTTCCAAGGGAAGAATCAGATCTTCAAAAACTAGGGCGGTACCCAAGCCGGTACCAAAGCCCATAAAAAGTAACTTGCCGCCTTCATAGCTTCCCAAAGCCTGCATCGCAGCATCGTTGATGATTTTAACTGGACATCCAAACGCAGATTCGAAATCAAATCCCTTCCAGCCGAGGCCCATATTCACCGGGTTTGCCACGATCTTGCCCTTTTTTACCACACCGGGAAAACCGATACTGATGACGTCATACTTCCAATCCTTAGCCGCTTCTTTGACAAGAGGAACAAGATCCTCAGGAGTAAAATCTTTTCCGGAGGGAATCTTAACTCGTTCGGGTTGATCGGTTGCCAGTATCTTGATGTTTGATCCCCCGATGTCGATTACCAATACTTTCATTTTGTTCAATAGGTAGTTAGGCTTGAAAATTATTAGGGAGATGATTACACTCCGTCGATAGAATCAGATGCAATTTTCATTCCGTTGGGTAAATTCTCCGAATTGCGGATTAAAGATACGTAATACTTTTGCTTGCATGGGGGGCATGATTCGGCTTTTTACCCGCTGTCCGCCAGATGTTTTTCTATCTCTTACATGGCATTCGTCAAGAATTTTGATCATATAGCTTGATATTCAGACGGTTTCTGGGAGGACCACCGTTTTTGTTATTTATTCCCCGCCTTTTCAACAAATCGGACTATTTCAATTGAAGACTGGTTTCGGAGCGGCAGGTTGGACCACGGGATCTGCTGAAGGTAGACGAGAGTAGGGATGCAAAAGTGACCTGGCTGTACACGAGTTTGCCTTGTGTGTTTTTGTTTCGAAATATCAGACTTTGATAAGGGCTATACATCAGAACGAGCTCAAATTAGAGCTTATCGATGCTTCTTCTATCACCGCCCATCTCTCCTCCAAGATGATAAAATGCTTTATTCGAGGGCGAGCGCTTTGTGGATTCGTCCCGCATCGATTGCTCTAAAGCCGATAAGTTCGATCAGTCGTTTGACCCGATTTTTTTCAGGAATAGCCTCACCCCAGTAATTGGTTTCTTTGATTCCATATAGGTCGGAGGGGTGACAATCTATTCCTAGATCATTAAAAGCCCTAAAGACCGCGGCTTTTGATGCGGATTCAACAATGCGGGTTGTATGATTCGTATTTTGGGGATTGTTTGCATTGGTACAATCTATGAGGATTTTGTCCGACAGATCCACATTTTTAAGAGCAGCACAAACTGGAATTAGACACTCTTCCTGGCAGCAGACCAAGATAAATTCAGATTGGATAATTGCCGATTCAAAAGGGCAAATTCTGTTGAAGATACGATTGAGGGTTTTCCATTCGCTAACTTCAATGTCAAAATCGCCTCCCACTCCAAAGACGACCGAAGCTCCTGCGTCCAGGTACTTTTCACCCAGTGCGTTAGCTAGCGAGGTGCCGCCAAGTATTCCAAGTTTCATAGCAATCAAAAATGTGTAAAATGGATTTTTCTCATTTATCGACTTCCGAAAAAGTAAGGTCAAGGGTTAGAAGACTGTCTCCGAAACTCGTTCGAAACGGAGGAAAAATACTTTGTTTTGACTTGGTATCAAAATATTGTACTGAAAAAATGATTTTAACAGTATAATATCCATATTATGTATGGCAAGTGTCAAAATACAGTATTCAAAAAATGTGCAGGAATTGAGAGCTCCGCACCTTCAGAGAAGGGAAGGGCCGGTGTGAGCCTACATTCGCATGGCGCCAAATCTTCCGATTATTGGAGACCCGCGATGGCTAAAAGTAGCTTCCTTTTTCTAAAAAGTCCGTAACTGATTCTGACCTATCTGATTCTCAGATTTTTCCGAGTGCGGGAAAAATATTATCTCCTCCGCTCCTTTGCACTAAAGTGAAGAAAATACAAAAAGCATCTACCCGGATTTCATTTATAGCCTCCTCGACCTCAAGGTCTGATTTTTGGCGGACCATCGGAGAGATAATCCAATTTCATAATCATAAATATGCAATACAAAGTTATAAAAATGCATTTAGGTTTTGAAAATTTGAGTTCTAAGCGTAACTTTGAAGCAGTTGTCAAGCGATCTCTTTGTCAATCGATTGAAAATCAATAAGTAGTAAATCCACGCAATGAATTATTTAGCTAAAGCTGTCAAATCCATAGACTTTTTGAAAAAGAGAATCTTCGTCGCAGGGCATACTGGTATGGTAGGATCCGCGATTTGGAGACTTTTGGAGGCAAGGGGCGCAGAGCATTTGATTGGGGTATCCAGCAAAGATCTTGACCTTAGAGATCAAACTGAGGTTACCCGCTTTTTTGAAGATCAACAGCCCGAGATTGTCATCGACGCGGCAGCTAAAGTGGGCGGCATCCTGGCCAATGACTCTTATCCCTACGAGTTTTTGATGGATAATCTTCGAATTCAGAATAATCTGATAGACACCTCTTATAAGAGTGGCGTCGAACGATTCTTGTTTTTGGGAAGCTCCTGCGTGTATCCGAAAAAATCGGCTCAGCCTATTCGCGAGGAATATTTGCTCACCGGTCCACTGGAAGAAACAAACGAGAGCTATGCTATTGCGAAGATTTCTGGGATAAAAGCCTGTGAGGCGATTTTCAATAAAACGGGTCGGTTATTCTCCTCCATTATGCCTTCCAATCTGTACGGTCCATTTGACAATTTTGACCTTACCAGCTCTCATGTGCTTCCGGCCATGATCCGAAAATTTCACGATTCGAAAGTGAACGGCAATCAACCTGTGAAACTTTGGGGCACCGGTGAGCCGATGCGGGAATTTCTACATGTCGAAGACTTGGCAGATGCTGTCTTGTTTCTGCTTGACAAAGATGTGGATCATCCTGTATTGAATATTGGGACAGGGATTGACATTCCCATCAAAAAGCTCGCTGTAATGGTTCAGAGCGTTGTAGGACATGAAGGGGATATACTCTGGGATCTGGACAAGCCGGACGGCACTCCTCGGAAAGTCATGGACGTCAGCAAAATCAATAGTATGGGCTGGCATCATAGGCTCAGCTTGATCGAAGGAATCACACAGACTTACAATTGGTATCTCCAAAACCAACATAGTATCAAGGAGGTAAAGATGGGTGTGTGATTTGGACATCGATGAATAAATAGCTTCTTAGTTTCGTGCTTAAAATATCTCTAATGGATTCTTCTAGTTCTTTCGGTTCACCTGGTTCTTCTTCTAGCGACTTCGCGAAGGCTTATTGTCACGGAGCGTTCGTTCGCAGTGCAGTCCGAACTCAATTTGGTAATCAATAAGACTATGGTGCTGGGAAGAGTAATCTGCGATAAGATAAAAGTATTGGATTGGAATAAGGTATGTGATTTCAATCTCTTAAATCATTTTGATCTTTGGAGAATTTACATTCCAGATCATCTGGAAAGTTTAGAAAAAGATCTTGATCTGCTCATGCCAGAAGAGCGAGTGAAGAGCGAATCCTTCATAAAGGATGGGGATCGACATAGATACATACTCGGTAAAATATATGCACGGAAAATTTTAGCAAATTATCTAAAGACAACGCCTCATAATCTGGCGTTTAAATATTCAGACCGACAAAAGCCCATATTAGAAAGCTATCCAGCGGTGAATTTTAATATTTCACATTCTGGCGATTATATCATCATAGGGTTTGCCAATAAATGGTCCGTTGGAGTCGATATAGAGTTGATGAATCCTCATGCTGACTTATACAATTTGATTATCGATTGTATGTCCACCACCGAGGTTAGTGTCATACTTAACAGCGAAATGCCCAGACAGACGTTCTATAAATACTGGACAAGAAAAGAGGCTTTGTTGAAGGGGATAGGGATTGGGGTGACCGATCGTTTGAAGGAGATCAATTGTAGCGATGGATTAAATTTAGTCCCTATTGAGTTTTCTGGTTTTGCCTCCTCATGGAAGGTGTGGAGCTTCGAAATGGAAGATTCATACTCGGTCAGTATCGCACATGATTCCGCTATAAGAGTGGTAAGGTTCTATGAGGTTTGAGGTTGATGCCAACCTATCTGAAACTGAAAATAGAGAAAATAGCAGCAATAAATAAAATGCCTAAAATATTGGCGTTCAGGTCTTCGTAGCATCATAGAGGATAGCAGCTTTTTTATCACACTCCGCTAAAAGAAGCAACAAAACTGAGCAGGTATCATAGGGTGCCATTCGTCTCCGGAACGTAACTATAGTTGAATGGCGCCAACGCCTTATTCTATGTAGTCTTGAACTATATTCCTACATCTTGTATTTTTTTTCGCCGTGCGATGGCTAACATATTCGATACTGCTACTAGACTTAGGATAACATTGGTTCGAAAGACCTTTAATGGAATTTGGTTTAAAGTTATTGAGGATGAATAAAGTTGCGGTTTTTGGTGGATTGGGAAATCAGATGTTTCAGTACGCTCTTGCCATATCAATGGATGCTGATGGAAGACCGACTCAAATATGTATTGATGATTTTCTGATTAATAGGCACTATCAAGGGTTTGAATTGATCAAGGCTTTCAACGTTCCGCTTCCTATTTCAGATCGGATAAAAGCATCTGTAATGGGTAAGGTGAGACCACTGTTTATAGATAGAAGTACGGGATTTGTTAAAAGTGCGCTTGCTAGATTATTGACGTGTAATTCCAATGTCTATCGAGAGAAACAGGAATATTGTTTTGATCCTGAAGTACTCAGTCAGCAGAAATCGTTTTTAGTAGGGACGTGGCAATCTCCGAAGTACTTTGAAAACCAAGAACAGTTAATTAGGGAGGTATTTAATTTCAACACACCTTCCGACCGCACTAATTTGCAGGTGTCGAATGAGATAGCGAATTCTAATGCAGTGGCGGTACACGTGAGAAGGGGTTTTTATCACGAGCCTGCGCTAGCGAGAAGCCGGATGCTAATCGAACCTTATGACTATTACTATAGGGCGTTTGATATCATTTGCCAGCAAGTCACAGATCCGGTTTTTTATGTTTTTTCTGATGATATCGAATGGGCCAAGCGTGAATTCAGGGGAGACAACTTCATTTTTGTAAGTCACAACACGGGTCCAAATAGCTACTTGGACATGTACCTTATGAGTTTGTGCAAGCATTTTGTGATTGCAAACAGCGCCTTCAGTTGGTGGCCGGCATGGCTTTCTTCGAATAAAGATAAGATTGTGATCGCTCCCAAACCTTGGGCCAGAGCGGTGGATTGTCCGAGTATTTATCCGTCAGAATGGTTGGCTATTGATGTGTTGAATCATACAATGGAGCTGGTCTCGTAAAGACACGAAGTAGGGTTGGTTCTTTACTTTGGATGACCTAGCAGTCTGTGGAACACGGTTCGATTGTCCTGAATTGAAAAATCCTCTAGGCCAGGCTTTCGTCCTTGAGAGGACAGCAGCGTTTTCTCTCTAACATGTTATTTTTTTAAGGAATCTAAAGCCGGTTTTCCCATCTCTGTTTTTTTCGCAAGGGACAAAAGGGGTGATTTCGCCACGACCCTGCTGGATGTCGATGTTTCTTTCGGGGATCCTCCGCGTCGCTTTAACTCACTTAGTACGGAATGTTTATCCTGAAATGTGATTTGGGTCAAAAAGTAAAGCACCGCGATACAGAAATTTGATGTCTGCTCCATCTTGCCAACTCTAGATCGGTATATAAGTCTGTCCACTTAATAATTATAAATTAAGTTCTGCATTTCTCCTAATCGGTCTAGGTGTGAGAAGTGCTGTACCGACCACGCGTGTATTTTTTGAATCAAAAAAATCAGACGTGAAAATGGATTTCAAATTGGAAAAATTGTACCTTGTGGCGTTAGTCGGTCCCCAAAATTAGCTTGTGATGATTTAATTGACCTACGAAGATGGGTGGTTTTGACAAAGCTTGTTTTGCCTGACAGGTTTAGGTGTTCAGAGGCCGAGAATTAGTTGTTATTATCTAGCAATGAAACGACATAAGTCTATATTTTCCATATGCTGCCGTAAGGTGGGATTGCCTCGTTAGTAGTAAACTTTATACATATCATCCAACTATTTTATCTGATTTTTATATTATGTCACTGACGATTGAAAAATACATCGCTGTAATGAATTTTAAGGAAGAGAAGGAATTTATCATAAATTCCTATTCTCTAAATTATCTGGATTCCCTTCAGGTATATTCTAAGAGATTCACTGATTTGCTGCTGTGCGGACTGTTTTTTCTGATCATTGGCTGGTGGCTTTTCATGATTATATCGGTTTGTATTGCGCTAGAGTCTCGCGGACCGGTGATATTCAGGCAGCTGAGACACGGTCGAAACAATCGGCCTTTCTATTGTTATAAGTTCCGGACGATGAAATTTGATCCGTCTGGGAAATTCTACCAAGCTCAGAAAAATGATCCCCGGATCACCCGAGTAGGTTCTTTTCTTCGCAGCACAAGTTTGGACGAGTTGCCGCAGATTTTCAACATACTACTGGGCGAGATGTCCATAGTAGGTCCAAGACCTCATGCTCTTCCGATGAACCGTCAATATTCGCAGAAAATCCAAGGATTTATGTGCAGACATATGGTAAAGCCGGGAATAACAGGTTTGGCACAGGCGAAGGGATTTCGAGGTGAAATCAAGGATGAAAAGGATATCCATTTTCGTCTAGCTTACGATCTCTTTTATATTAAGAAGTGGAGCCTACTGTTCGATTTTGGTATTATAATATTGACTATCAAGTGCTTGTTGGTGAATAATGACAATGCTTATTAAATACTGAACGCTCTTTCCCGACTTGTCTGAAAAAAGAAGAAACAGTGTATCGTATCATGTTGATCCATTTCTCATCATGAAGCAGATGTCGAGAGAGGTCTGCTTTTTAGTTATTGGACTAGAAGAGATCGGTATTATTTACGGTTCAGATCAGTAAAATCTAGCTCTGTCACAGTTCGTTCCCTTAGCCATGTCGATCTAGTCCACTTCCGGATTTGCATTTCATTTGGGCCCCCAACTGAAGCTGCCGGGTAACTAGATGGAGTCTGGTGTAGATCCTTTTAGCAAAGATCAAATAATGGAGGACTTGATTTGATAGTCCGAATTTTTACTTAAATTTTCTCACAAACCAAACTCTGAAATTATGAAATTACTATTTACAAGCATTGCGCTGCTAATGGCTCTGATGGGCTCTACGCTGATGACTGCGTCAGGTGTAGCTAGAGCGTCTTATTTTGAAGGAAAATGGGAGGTGTTAGTCAGAGATACTCCGCAGGGCGATGCGGTCATTCCAATGCGGTTCGAGACCGTGGATGGGAAGGCTACAGGCTATTTCAAAGAAGATGCTTCTGGCGCAGATGTGAAGATGAGCTCTGTATCGATCGAAGGAGATGTACTCAACTGCGCATTTACAATATCCGGCTATGACGTCACCTTAGATCTCAAGAAGGTCGATGAAGATTTTTCGTCAGGGAGTCTGATGGGGATGTTTACAGCCGAAGCTAAACGAGTAAAATAGTCTGATTTTTTTGAGATTTGTACAAGAGGAGAGGCTAGCCAATTTTGATGTGCCCCCAGGAGGTGTTTACCTTTTGGGGGCACATCGTTTTTGGACTAGCCTTGTTAGATATTGCTTTGCTGGTCCGCTGACGCGGATGCAGCACATCAGCCGCAAAGCTTTTTTTCATCAGTACCCTGATGCCGTATCGTCACCTCGGGAATCGGCCCCAGCTTCTAGTTTGCCCGTCGGCAATACAAGAATCGCGTCGACCTTGCCAATCACCGGACTGTGGGCTTCGTTGATTAGATATCCTCTTGATTTCAAGGTTTGTATCAACTCGGGATTGAAGGCATTCGGTTCGAAATTCACTAAGTCTGGCAGCCATTGGTGATGGAATCGTGGAGATTCTACTGCCTGCTGCATTCCCATTCCAAATTCCGCTACGTTTAAGATCGTCTGAAGAACGGACGTAATAATGGTAGAACCGCCTGGAGTCCCAACGACCATCCAGAGTTTCCCGTCTTTTTCCACGATGGTGGGTGTCATAGCGCTAAGCATCCGCTTACCGGGAGCGATGCTGTTTGCTTCCGCGCCAGTCAATCCAAACATATTTGGAGTTCCGGGCTTGGCACTGAAGTCGTCCATCTCATTGTTCATAAAGAAGCCCAGTTCATCTATGAAGACCTTCGAGCCATAGCCACCATTGATTGTGGTAGTCAGAGAGACGGCATTTCCTTCTTCGTCCACAATGGAGTAATGCGTCGTCTCCATACGTTCCGAAAACGCCAACTCTCCCTTAGCAATGTCCTCGGATTTAGTCGCTTTTTCGAAGCTGAATGATTCCATCCTCGACTTAAGATAGGTTTTGTCCAATAATTGATCGGAAGGAATGTTCACAAAATCCGGATCGCCCAGGTAGTAGTTTCGATCGGCGTAGGCTCTCCGCTCGGCCTCGACCAGGAGCTGGATGTGTTCGGGAGAATGATGTCCCATTTTTTTTAAATCGAATGGCTCGATCATCTTCATGATCTGTCCCAATGTAATTCCCCCCGAACTAGGCGGTGCCATAGAGATGATCTTTAAATCGCGGTAGGAAAAGACCACAGGATCTCTCCATTTAGCCTCATAGCCTGCGAGATCTTCTTCGGTAATGATCCCGCCAATATCCTGCATGTGTTTGGCGAGGAGCTTGGCAGTTTCTCCCAGATAGAATTCGTCGCGTCCACCTTTGGAAATTCGTTCGAGCGTTGCGGCTAGGACTGGGATCTTGAGCGTGTCGCCAGCCTCGATGTCTCTGTTGAAGAAGGTTTCTTCCCCGTTTACCTCGACCAGTACATCCCGGACTCTCTGAAGTCTAATCGCTTGGTCCTCTGTGACTACAAAGCCATTTTTCGCGAGATCGATGACCGGCTGGATAATTTCTGAAGGATTGAGCCTACCATACTTTTCCTGCGCTTCAAACAATCCCGCGATGGTCCCCGGTACGCCGGAGGCGAGTGCTCCCTTGGTGCTCATGTCAGATACAAATTCGCCCTGTGAATCTAGGTACATGTCCTTGGTGGCGGCGATTGGAGCTTTCTCTCTGAAATCAATTGAACCTATGGATCCATCTGCAAGCCTGTAAACCATGAACCCACCGCCCCCGAGATTGCCGGCAAAGGGAAAAGTCACTGCCAGCGCAAGTTCCGTAGCCATCATTGCGTCAAATGCGTTTCCTCCTTTTCTGAGGATGTCTACACCGATCTGGGAGGCTTCTTCGCGCGCGGACACAACCATTGCCTTATCAGCCACCAAGCCAGGTTTGACCTTGTGCGAGGTGACTTTTTTCCCGCAAGAGAAGACTAAAAACAGCCCTAGAACTATCGGGATGGAACTTCGAATGCTCATTTTTTGACCAGCAGTGTGGAATTAAAGAGTTTTAAGATTCTCTTGTACTCATCTGTCCAGCTGCTTGGCTCCACGAATCCGTGATCCTCGACTGGATAAACGGCCATTTCCCAATTGTCTTTGCCCAGCTCGATCAAGCGCTGTGAGAGGCGAACCACGTCCTGGAAGTGAACATTGACGTCCACCATGCCGTGAGCGATGAGGAGGTTTCCTTGCAAGCCTTCGGCAAAGTAGATCGGGGAGGAGCGTCGGTAAGCGATGGGGTCTTCTTCGGGCGTGTTTAGGATATTGGCAGTGTAGCCGTGATTGTAATGTGCCCAATCTGTCACAGAGCGAAGTGCGCCGCCGGACGTAAATATATCCCCGTGGTTAAACAGCGCCATCAGCGTGATGAATCCTCCATAGCTGCCGCCGTAGATTCCGATCTTGCCGGGCTCGACACCGTGCTGAGCCATCAGGAATTTGGCGCCGTCTACATGATCAGAAAGGTCTTTTCCCCCCATGTGACGATAGATTCCGGTTCTCCAGTCCCGTCCATACCCAGCGGATCCCCGATAGTCAATATCTAGGACAGTGTAACCGAGATCGGTCAGCAAGTTGTGAAACATGTATTCTCTGAAATAGCTGCTCCACCATTTGTGAACGTTTTGCAGGTATCCGGCTCCGTGGACGAAGATCACCGCCGCACCGTTCTTCTTGGATGGCTCGGGGAGGTATAGTCTCGCCGGAACTTGCGCCCCATCCTGGGCGGCGAACCGCACGAGCTGCGGATCTCTCCAGTTGTAGGCTTTGAATTCGCTGCTCTGGCCCGAGGTTAACTTTTGAGCAACTGCCCCAACTTTGTTGTCCTGCACATAGAGCTCCGCAGGTATATTGCTGTAGGAGTAGACGATGGCTAATTTTTTCTCGTCCGGGGACAGTGTCACGCTGTTATTTCCGGTCATGGAGGTTAGTTTCTCCATCTTCCCCCCCATCAATGGCATCTTGTAGAAATGTCTTTCGCCCGGATCTACCTCGGAAGTGGTGAGGTACCACGACTTTTTGTCTTTTGAGAGAGAAGGACTGAATACCTCGAAGTTACCAGATGTGAGGGCCTTCTTCTCGCCGGTGTCTACATTCAACAGATATAGGTGGGAATATCCGCTTTCCTCAGACTGAAAGTAGATGTGCTTGTTGTCGGGTAGCCATCCGAGTGTGCCACCACCGTAACCTCCGCCGACGCCCGGACCGCCAACCCAGGCTTCGTCACGCTGACGGTCCAGGCTATTGAGTTCGCCGGTCTCCAAGTCTACTTCAGTGATCCAGCGGTCTTTGTTGTCAAAGGCTCTGACCTGGATGATTGCCTTTTTGCCGTCTGGAGAGAAAGTCGGACTGGAAAGCGTCAATGCACGCTCTTTTTCGTCCCAAGTTTTCTCAGGGTAGTCCTTTACGTAATCAGGTAAATCCTTGATTCCTGGCAGGTTGTTAGCTGATACGAAATAGACCGTGTCGCGAGTGAGGTCGTAAATTCCGATTTCTACTTTGGAAGGAGCATTTCCGACTTTGGACCGTGTGTCTAGATCTTCGGTATATCCGGAGGCATCGACATAGTTGGGAACGATGGTGTTTTTATTCTTCGCAGCGGTGATGATCGAGAATGTAGCATACTTCTCATCCGGAGAAAGCTGGAGATTCATCAGGTTTTTACCCTCTGTGTAGTAGACGAACTCGTCAGCATTTTCACGAATCGATTCTCGATAGGCTTTGGATTTTTCCTCCGCCTCCTCTCGTTGCCTCACTACCTCGAGCAGGGCCAAGTTTTCCGTCTCTACAAAACCGGCGTCTTTTTGAGCAGCTTTGTCACCACCGGATGGTTTCGCAACCTTGGAAATATGGGTTGCCTGACTTACTGTCTTTGAGGTAAGGTCAAACACGTAAATATTCCCTCCGGAATTGAACGATATCCGGGTTTCATTTGCGAGGAAACGGAGGTTGGTGACAGCATCAGACCATTGAAGCAGCGTCGTGCTGGTCCTTTTCTTTTGGTCTTCGAGCAAGATCGCGTTGTCTTTGCGATAGAGTCTGAGGCTGCGATCGGAGTTGAAAGTGGACAATGGCTTTGATAATGACTTTTCCTCGGCCCAATGGACTTTAGAAATCTGGGCAGGATTGGCCAAGTCGATTCTATAAAGGGAGTCGGCAGGATCGTTTTCCAGGTTGTATTGGAAGAAGATCTGTTTGCCGTCTTCGCTCCAATAGGGATCAGATGGGAAGGTGCCCATCCATTTGGGATCCCGCATGATGTAATCGACTGTGAGGGTAGACTGTGCCGTTACTTCTGTCAGTAGCAATAGAAGAACAGGCAGGAGAAGTAGTTTTCTCTGCATAGGACTGTATTGGGGTTTTTTAATCTTTAGCTAATAGCGGATAGGAATTCAGCTAATTCTGTTTCGATGATTCGGATTTGCGCCTGAAGAGATTCGTTGAATGAGGCTCCATTCTCAAGATTTGCTTCAATCTCCTCCAGAGTCTTTCTGGTTTTGATCGCTCCAATATAGCTCATACTCGGCTTAGCTTTGTGACAGCGCCTTTTGATGGTAGCAAAATCCCCGTTTTGATAGAGAGAGCCCAATTCTTTCAAATCCTTGATGTTTGTATCAAGGATTATTTGGATCATTTCGCGGATCATTCCCGGATCGTCGTCACCAAAATACTGATAAATTGATTGCTCACTAATGAGTTGATACATGTTGGGAAAAATGATTGTGTAAACTGACAAAAATTGGGTTTGATGGTGACCAGTTAAATTAAAAAACATTTTTCACATAGGAGAATACTTTTACACGAGTTTTAATTTTGGGCTGTGCAAAGGTTCACAATTTGTAATTTCGCAGTCAATTGAAAAGTTAATCATGACCAAGAACAAGAAAATTTTCCTCATCCTCTTTGTCTTATTCATTTTGATCATGCTTTGGATAGGTTATGACATCTCGAATAGAACGACATTTCCGGGCTCGAAAGGCAACCTGGAAGAGCGAATCTCTACCGACACCGAGCTGGAATCGAAATGAGCAGAACAGCCATTCTGGGCGACCAAAGTAGAGTGAAAAGCTCGATTGTTTGCCAGAGAATGTTTCTGGGATAAAAATTGAATGATGGAGAATCTGATGACAAGACAGCTCGACCGGATCTTAAGAGAGGGTGGAGCGGAATATGATTGGCAAACCGAACTGGAGCTGAATCCGAAATTTCTGGATTTGAAGGGGAAAGCTTGGCTCCAGGAATTGTTAGCCGGGTTGGGAGGAGAGGGGAGTCTTCCCCTGCTGGAGAAATTAAAGTTTGATTTTAAGTTGGGCAGAAATTTGATTTGCTGGGACGACGAGCTGCATTTCAATCGGTATCGACTAGAGACCTTCCGCTCCGACATGTATTCGGAGTGGACATTTTCATTTGCAGAAAGTCACAAACGACTTTGCCGTACTTACGAAAGGGAATGCCTGAAAGGCGGCATGCAGCAGCGAATCTGGAACGGTCCTCCGATCGCGAAGATCCTCTTCGGAGAGGCGTCAGATTCGGGTGATCTGACAGGTAACGGCGCGATAGGCTGGAAGCTACTCGCCTATAACGATGCACAATACGACCTTCAGACCCGCATTCACGGATATAAACTACTCCGCCTCTCTCCCTACGAGACACTCATGACCGGAGGATCGCTGAAAAGGCTGGACCAACTTCTTGTCAATCCCAGCGAAGAGCAGCGAGCCATGCTGTACAACTGGCTAAAGCGGAAGATCGGTTAGGGCAGCAGTAGGACTTGACTCAGAAAGGCCAGAAAAGCGGATTGGTAGGAAGAGCTGTGTATAAATCAGGAAAACAATCCAAACATCTCACGCTCGATCTTTTCGACGATAAACGAGAAGTCCTCTGATCTCTCCACGAAATCCAAGTCATTGACGTCGACGATCAGCAGTTTGCCCTCTTGGTATTCAGCAATCCATTCCTCGTAGTGAGAGTTTAGGTTTTTGAGATAGTCGATTCGCATGGCAGTCTCGTAGGATCTGCCGCGTTTTTCGATCTGTCCCACCAGCTTTGGGATGTCCGCCTTGAGGTAGATAAGCAAATCCGGAGCCTTGACATGCGAGATCATAGAATCGAACAGGCTCTTATAATTGAGATAATCCCGCTCTGTCATGAGCTTGCTTTTGTAGAGGTTGGCTGCGAAGATATATGCATCTTCATAGATCGTTCGATCCTGAATCGTAGAGATCGGACTCTCCTGGATTTTTCGGACTTGGTTGTAGCGCGAATTGAGAAAATATACCTGGAGGTGAAAAGCCCAGCGCTTCATGTCTTCATAGAAGTCGGGCAGGTACGGGTTTTGATCCACGGATTCAAACTCAGCCCTCCAGCCGTAATGTTTGGCGAGCTTCTCTGTGAGCGTGGTTTTCCCGCTGCCGATGTTTCCGGATACTGCTAAATGCATGACTTACTTAGTTTCTTTATTTTGAGAATCGGGGAGAAACGACCAAATCCTTGATTCCGGGGGTATACTGATAAAATCCTTCGCCAGTCTTTACGCCTTTGAATCCGGCTTCGACCATATTTACCAGAAGCGGGCATGGAGCGTACTTGGGATTGCCGAAACCCTCCTGAAGGACTCGTAGGATCGATAAGCAGACATCAAGCCCTATAAAATCCGCCAGCTGAAGCGGTCCCATCGGGTGTGCCATACCCAGTTTCATCACGGTGTCAATCTCGTAAACTCCCGCCACCCCTTCGTACAGACTATAAATGGCTTCGTTGATCATCGGCATCAGGATTCTATTCGCGACAAAACCTGGATAGTCGTTGACTTCCACTGGATCTTTGGCCAGTTTACGCGAGAGTTCCATCACGCTGCGCGTCACTTCGTCGGAGGTCGCGTAGCCGCGAATCACTTCGACCAGTCGCATGACA
>Ga0079224_100006358_pt1 | contig 15658 bp, 18 predicted proteins | sample Stecom2015_FD_80414 | JGI IMG/M metagenome (GOLD analysis project Ga0079224, IMG submission 80414) | Agricultural soil microbial communities from Utah to study Nitrogen management - Steer compost 2015 | ecosystem: Environmental > Terrestrial > Soil > Agricultural land | place: USA: Utah...
GACAACGCTGCGGCTGCCGAAGCGGTGGGGCGGCGCATCGGCATCGACGTCGTGCGCGCCGATGTGTTGCCCGAACAGAAATCGGCGGTGATCGAGTCGCTCAAGCAGGGCGGGCAGTTCGTCGCCATGGTGGGCGACGGCGTGAACGACGCGCCGGCGCTGGCCGCCGCCGACGTAGGCATCGCCATGGGGTCGGGCACGGACGTGGCGATGCACGCCTCCGGCATCACGCTCATGCGCAGCCAGCCCTCGCTGGTGGCCGACGCCATCGACATCTCGCGGCGCACCTACGGCAAGATCCGCCAGAACCTGTTCTGGGCGTTCATCTACAACGTCATCGGCATCCCGCTGGCCGCGCTCGGCTACCTGAGTCCGGTCGTCGCGGGCGCGGCGATGGCGATGTCCAGCGTGAGCGTGGTCACCAACGCGCTGACGCTGCGACGCTGGAAGCCGGGAGGGAAACGATGAAGGCGGGCATGGCCGACGCGCGGCGCGAAGGGCTGTACACCATCGGCGAGGCGGCCGAGCGCGCCGGCGTGTCGGTGAAGATGGCGCGCTATTACGAATCCATCGGCCTCATGCCGCGCGCCCGTCGCACCGCCAGCGGCTATCGGTTGTACGGCGAGAACGAAGTGCATCAGCTCGTGTTCATCCGCCGGGCCCGTGCGCTCGGATTCGCCATCGAGGAAATCGAGCAGCTCCTCGCGCTGTGGCGCAACAAGCGGCGCGCGAGCGCGGAAGTGAAGCGGCTCGCCCTGCGCCACATTGCCGAGCTGGACGGCAAGATCGCCGAACTGCAGGCCATGCGCGATGCGCTGGCTCATCTGGCCGATCATTGCCACGGCGATGCGCGGCCGGACTGCCCGATCCTGGAGGAACTCGCGCATTGCGGACAGGGTTGAGGGCATCTCATGACTGCAAGCTGCTGCGCGCCCGAACCGCCGGCGGGAGACTCGCGTTTCCGTAAAGCGCTGTGGGTCGCGCTCGTCTTGAACGCGGCGATGTTCGGCGTGGAAATCTTCGGCGGTGTGGGTGCGCGTTCCACCGCGCTCCTTGCCGATGCGGTGGATTTTCTGGGCGACGCGGCCAACTACGCAGTGAGTCTGTTCGTCCTGCCGCTGGGCCTGCTGTGGCGTGCCCGCACGGCGGCGCTCAAGGCCTGGTCGATGGCGATCTACGGACTGATCGTGGTTGGCTATATGGCGTACAACGTGCTGCACGGCGTGGTGCCCGAGCCGATGACCATGGGCGTTATCGGTGTGCTCGCGCTGTGCGTCAACGCCGGCGTGGCGCTGATGCTGTACCGCTTCCGCAGCGGCGACAGCAACATGCGCTCGGTGTGGCTGTGCTCGCGCAACGACGCGATCGGCAATGTCGCGGTCGTCGTCGCGGCGCTGGGGGTGTTCGGCATCGGCACCGGCTGGCCGGACTTTATCGTGGCCGGCATCATGGCGACGCTCGCGCTCAGTGCGGCCGTCAGCCTGCTGGGTCAGGCGCGGCGCGAATTGCGCGCACTGCGGGAAGCCGCCGGCTGAGTCCGACTTGACGCCGCGCGATGCGCGCGGCGATGCTCGCTCTCATCAAGAGCAAGACGGGGGAGGTCGGGATGGACGACAAGCTGCTGTCGGCGCTGGGCAACGAACTGATCGCCGCGGCGATCGCCGTGCTGCTGGTCGGCGGCTATCAGCTGTTCCTGCATCTGCGTCTGCGCAAGGATCCGCTCTATACCGTGCAGGGTGTCAACGCGCTGGCGCGTGCGCAGTGGGTGCAGGCGGTGATGGCCGACGGCAAGAAAGACGTGCTGGCGGTGCAGACGCTGCGCAACTCCATCATGGGGCCGACATTCCTGGCGTCGACGGCCGTCCTGCTCATCATCGGCACGCTCACGCTCACCGGTCAGGCGAGCGATCTGTCCTCGGTGTGGCACGTGCTCAACATCGCCGGCCTGCGCTACAGCGAGACTTTTGCGATCAAGCTCGCCATCCTGCTGTTCGATTTCTTCGTCGCCTTCTTCGCCTTCGCCATGGCGATCCGCATGTTCATTCACGTGGGCTACATGGTGAACGTGCCCGAGGCGCTGCAGCATCGCGACATCACGCCCAGATACGTCGCCTTCCACCTCAACCGTGCCGGCCGCTACCACACCATCGGCATGCGCGCGTATTACTATTCGGTGCCGCTGTTGTTCTGGCTGTTCGGTCCGCACCTGCTGGTCATCGCCAGCGCGGCGCTGGTCGTGCTGATGTACCGCATGGACCGCGCGCCCAAGATAGACGCATCGAAACCCCTGGAACCCTCCGATTGAAGACTGAAATCATGCAAGCACAAACTCGTGTGGCGCTGGTGACCGGCGCCGGTTCGGGCATCGGCAAAGCCGTCGCCATCGCCCTGTTGCAGGACGGTTATCGCGTCGCCCTCGTCGGTCGCCGGCGGGCGCCGCTGGAAGAGACCGCCGCTGCCGCACAGGTGCCCGGCGATCGCGTGCTCATTCTCCCGGCCGACGTGTCCGATCCCGCCTCGGTGGAGGCGGCGTTCGACAAGCTGCAGCAGACTTTCGGCCGTCTCGACGTACTGTTCAACAACGCGGGCGTGAGCGCTTTCGCCGCATCGGTGGAGGAAGTGCCCTTCGACCAATGGCAGAAGGTGGTCGACATCAATCTGACCGGCACCTTCCTTTGCACCCAGGCGGCGTTCCGGCTGATGAAGGCGCAGACGCCGCGCGGCGGTCGCATCATCAACAACGGTTCCATTTCCGCGCACGCGCCGCGTCCCAATTCCGCGCCCTATACCGCCACCAAGCACGCCATCACCGGGCTGACCAAATCCACCTCGCTGGACGGCCGCAAGTACGACATTGCCTGCAGCCAGATCGACATCGGCAATGCGGCGACGGAAATGGTCGCCGCGATGACCAAAGGCGTGCCGCAGGCGAACGGCGAACTGGCGGTGGAACCGGTGATGGATGTGGCGCATGTGGCGCAGGCCGTGCTCTACATGGCCAATCTGCCGTTGGAGGCGAATGTGCAGAACATGACCCTGCTGGCCACCAAGATGCCCTTCATCGGCCGCGGCTGAAGCGCTTCGGCGTCGCTGCCGATCCGGACGCGCGGCCGGCTCGCGGCGCCCGTGCAAAACACCGCGCGACATGCCACCATTACCGCAATGAACAAGAGGTGTGCATGAGTCGGATCGAAGCAGTGAAATTTCATGGGCTGGACGCGCTGCAGTTGCGCGCGACGGACGGTGCCAGCGCAGTCGTGTCGCTACACGGGGCACAAGTGCTGTCGTGGATTCCCGCGGGCGGCGAAGAGCGACTGTTCCTCAGCGACCGCGCGAACTTCGACGGTCGCGCGCCCATCCGCGGCGGCATCCCCGTTTGTTTTCCGCAGTTTTCCGGCTTGGGCGATCTGCCGAAGCACGGCTTCGCGCGCACGCGCGCGTGGCGCGTCACCCAGCAGCAGGCGGAGAACGACCACGCGCTGGCGACGCTCGAGCTGGAAGACGACGAGGAGACGCGCAAGCTTTGGCCCCATGCCTTCAAGGCGGAGTTGACGCTGCTTGTTGCGGACGACCGCCTCGATGTCGAACTGGGCGTGCTCAATACCGGCGATGCGCCGATCCGCTTCACCGCCGCGCTGCACAGCTATCTGCGCGTGCGCGAAGTGGAGGAAGCCGTGCTCGAGGGCCTGTACGGCCATGAGTACCGCGACGCCGCGCACGGCGACGAAATCAAAAAGGACACCGGCCCCGAACTGCGCGTGGATGACGAGGTGGATCGCGTCTATCACGATGTGAAGCGCTCGCTCCTGCTGCGCGACGGCAAGCGCAGCGTCGGCATCAATGCCGAAGGCGGATTCCCGGACGTGGTCGTGTGGAATCCATGGGAGAGCCTGACCAAAACGCTGGGCGACATGGCGCCCAGCGCGTTTCGGCGCATGCTGTGCGTCGAGGCCGCCGCGGCGCGCAATCCCGTCACCGTCGCACCGGGCGACGAATGGTGGGGCAGGCAGACGCTCGTCGCCATCGAAAGCGATTAGCGCAGCGCATGGACCTCGACGCCCTCATCGTCTCGCCCTTCTTCCTGGCCGGCACGATCTTCGGCGTTCTGGGTCTGCTGCTGTTTGTGGCCGCGCTGGTCGCGCTGTTCCGCATGCGGCCGTTGCGTTTCATCGTGCGCATGCTCGGCGCCGCCTGTCTGGTGTTGCTGGGCAGCCTGCTCGGCACGGTTGCCATCGGCATACAGGGCTATCGCGCGCTGACGCACGAAGCGGTCGCGGCCACCATCGATGTTACGCCCGTCGCCCCCAAGCGCTTTCATGCGACCTTCCGTTTTCCGGACGGCAGCGAGCGCAGCTACGACGTGGCGGGCGACGCGATCTACGTCGATGCGCACATCCTCAAGTGGAAACCCGTCGCCAACTTCATGGGCCTGCACACGGCCTATGAACTCGATCGCGTCGGCGGCCGCTACTACGCGCTCGAGGAAGAGCGCAATGCCGAACGCAGCCTGCATGCGCTCGGCACGGAAAACCCGGTCGACCTGTTCCAGCTACGCCAGCGCTACAGCTTCCTCGAGCCGCTGCTCGACGCCGAATACGGCTCGGCCTCCTTCGTTCCCGTCACCGGGCCGGCACGGCTGGAACTGCGGGTGTCGACGTCCGGGCTATTGATACGCGAAACGCACGCGGTGAATCGCGATGCCGCGCAACTGCCGCTCGCGCCGGTCACGCAATAAGTCGCTACTCGGCTGAATGGACTCAGAACCACGCATTCAACGTTTGCGCTGTGCAAGCAGCCGATCCAGTTGATTCGCGAATGCCTGCGCGTCCGCTTTGCTGAACGCGGGCGGACCGCCGGTCTGGACACCGCCGGCGCGCAGCGTGTCCATGAAGTCGCGCATGTTGAGCCGTTCACGGACATTCTCTACGGTATACAACTCGCCGCGCGGATTCAGAGCGTGCGCCTGTTTTGCGATGACTTCCGCCGCAAGCGGAATATCGGCGGTGACGACGAGGTCGCCCGCCTGTACCGACGCGGCGATGTGGTTGTCGGCCACGTCGAAGCCTTTCGGCACTTGAATGCTGCGCACATGGAGAGAAGGCGGAAGACGGAGGAATTGATTGGCGACGAAGACGGCCGGAACCTTCGTGCGCTCGGCAGCACGAAAGACGATGTCCTTGATTGCGCCCGGGCAGGCGTCCGCATCGACCCAGATCTTCACGGCGACGCCGTCTCGTCGGCGTCCACATAAAACCATCGCCCGTCTTCGCGCACGAAGCGGCTGACTTCATGCATGCGTTGCGCGCGTCCGCCCCCGTTGCGAAAGCGGGCGACGAATTCGACGACGGCGTGTGCATCGTCCGACTGCTCGTGCCGCGTTACATCGAGGCCGAGCCATTTCACGCCTTGCTGTTCGGCGAGGTGGAGCGAAGCGGGGCGGGTGCGCGGATGCCAGGTGTCGAGCAGATACGGTTCCAGACCGAGCACGTAGGCACTGTAGCGCGACCGCATGAGTTCGTCCGCGCGCTGCGGCACGGCACCGTGATGGAACCGGCCGCAGCATTCGGCATAGCGGCGGCCGGTGCCGCATGGGCAGGGCGCGCCGTTTTCGATCATCGCGTGATGGGTTTGTAGCGGATGCGCTTCGGACCCGCGTCCTCGCCCAGGCGCTTCTTCTTGTCTTCCTCGTATTCCTGGTAGTTGCCGGCGAAGAAGGTCCACTGCGAATCGCCCTCGGCGGCGAGAATGTGCGTGGCCACGCGGTCGAGGAACCAGCGGTCGTGCGAAATGATCAACGCGCAGCCGGCGAATTCCAGCAGCGCCTCCTCCAGCGCGCGCAGCGTTTCGACGTCGAGGTCGTTGGACGGTTCGTCGAGCAGCAGCACGTTCGCGCCGGCCATCAGCGTCTTCGCCAGATGCAGGCGACCGCGCTCGCCGCCGGAGAGATTGCCGACGATCTTCTGCTGATCCGCGCCTTTGAAGTTGAAGCGGCCGATGTAGGCGCGCGAGGGCATTTCGAACTTGCCGATGCTCAATATGTCGGAGCCGCCGGACAGTTCTTCGAAGACGGTCTTGTCGTTCTGCAGGTTCTCACGGCTTTGATCGACGAAGGCAATCTTCGCCGTCGGTCCGATCACCACTTCACCGGAGTCGGGCTGTTCCTTGCCCGTGATCATGCGGAACAGGGTCGATTTACCTGCGCCGTTGGGACCGATGATGCCGACGATGGCACCGGGCGGCACGGTGAAGCTCAAGTTGTCGATCAGCAGCCGGTCACCGAAGCCCTTGCTGACGTTGTGGAACTCGATGACCTTGTCGCCCAGACGCTCGGCCACCGGAATGAAGATCTCCTGCGTCTCGTTGCGCTTCTGGTATTCGTGCGAGCTCAGTTCCTCGAAGCGCTGCAGGCGCGCCTTGCTCTTGGCCTGCCGCGCCTTGGGATTGGCGCGCACCCACTCCAGTTCCTGCTTCATCGCTTTTACGCGCGCGGCTTCCTGCTTCGCTTCCTGCTCCAGGCGCTTTTCCTTCTGCTCCAGCCAACTGGAGTAGTTGCCCTTCCACGGGATGCCGTGGCCGCGGTCCAGTTCCAGAATCCATTCGGCGGCGTTATCGAGGAAGTAGCGGTCGTGCGTGACCGCGACCACCGTGCCCGGAAAGCGCGTGAGGAACTGCTCCAGCCACTCGACGGATTCGGCGTCGAGGTGGTTGGTCGGCTCGTCGAGCAGCAGCATGTCCGGCCGCTGCAGCAGCAGCTTGCATAGCGCCACGCGACGCTTTTCGCCGCCGGACAGATGCTTGATTTGCGCATCCCAGGGCGGCAGGCGCAATGCGTCCGCGGCGAGCTCCAGTTGATGCTCGGTGTTCTCGCTGCCGGCGGCGGCGATGATCGCTTCGTACTTCGCCTGTTCTTCGGCGAGTTTGTCGAAGTCCGCGTCGGGTTCGGCATAGGCGGCGTAGATCTCGTCGAGTTTCTGCTTCGCGACCATCACTTCGCCCAGACCGGCCTCCACTTCCTCGCGTACCGTTTTCTCGGGATCGAGCTCCGGCTCCTGCGGCAGGAAGCCGACGCTCAGGTTGGGCATCGGTTCGGCTTCGCCGTCGAAGTTCTTGTCCACGCCAGCCATGATTTTCAGCAGGCTGGACTTGCCCGAACCGTTGAGACCCAGCACGCCGATCTTGGCGCCGGGGAAGAAGCTGAGGGAGATGTCTTTGAGAATCTGGCGCTTGGGCGGCACGACCTTGCTCACCCGGCGCATGGAATAAACAAACTGGCTCACGGCATCATCGCAAAAGAGGGGATCGTCCGATGATACTGCCTGGGCGCGGGGAGTCCAGTTTGCGCCGGGCGCGTGCGACGGCGTGCTCCGGCTCAGACGACGACGTAGCGGTTCCGCCCGGTTTCCTTGGCGCGATAGAGCGCCTCGTCGGCGCGTTTGATCAGATCTTCCGGGCGTGTGTCCTTGCCCGGCGTGAACGCGGTGATGCCGATGCTCAGCGTGACGTAGGGGCCGACGGTGGAGCGGCTGTGTTCGATGGCCGCTTCGGCCAGCGTCTGGCGGATGGTGCGCACGAACTGCGCGGCGCCCGTGCGATGCGTGTCGGGCAGCACGAGCGCGAACTCCTCGCCGCCGTACCGCGCGACCAGGTCCGTGCTGCGGTTGCAGCACTGCGACAGGATCGCGGCAACCTTGCGCAGGCATTCGTCGCCGGCGAGATGGCCGTAGTGGTCGTTGTAGAGCTTGAAACAATCCACGTCGCAGAGCGCGAGCGAAAGATTGGTTTTCTGCCGCGCTGCGAGGGCGATGTGCTGCGCCAGGAAGCTATCGAAATAGCGGCGGTTGGCGACGCCGGTGAGGCCGTCGCTTTGCGACAGTTGCTCCAGCCGCTGGTTGGAGGCGGCCAGTTCGTTGGTCAGTTCGAACAGCTTGCGGCGCATCTGTTCCAGCCGCTGCAGCGCGCGGATCTTGGCCGCCAGTACGATGCGGCCGACCGGCTTGACGAGATAGTCGTCGCCGCCGGATTCGATCGCCTTGGTGAAGTCCTGATCGGATTCGTTCGCGGACAGAAAGATGATGGGCACCCATTCGTCGGGTGCGGCGTCGCGAATGCGGCGCGCGGTTTCATAGCCGTCGATGCCCGGCATGTTGACGTCGAGCAGCACGATCGACGGCCGCTCCTCCACGTACAACTCCACCGCCCGCTCCCCACAGTCGGCTTCGACGCATGCGAGATTCATCCCGCGCAGCATGTGGCTGACCGCCGCACGCATACTCGGTGAATCGTCCACTACCAGTACCTTGGCCACACTCGAGCCCTCCCCGGTGGCTATGGTGTGTCAATCGGATGACAGCAACAAGGAAACTTATCTCACCAGCGCCCCCGCGGCCGGCTTCGCCAATAGCGGATCATCAGGTAACCGCCGAGCATGCCGCCCAGGTGTGCGAAGTGCGCGACGCCGGCCTGCGTGCCGGTTACGCCCAGATAAAGCTCCAGTACGCCGTAGAGTGTGACAAATAACCAGGCCGGCATGGGGATGGGCGGAAACAGCAGCATGATGGTCCGCCGCGGGAAGAACATCCCATAGGCGAGCAGCAGACCGAACACGCCGCCGGAAGCCCCTACGGTGGGGTAGGGAATGCCGCCCGGCGAAAGGGTGACCATCAGTTGCATCACGCCGGCGACGATGACGCAGAAGAGGTAATAGGTGAGGTAGCGCCGTCCGCCCAGATAGTGTTCGAGCTCGCTGCCGAACATGTAGAGCGCGAACATGTTGAAGAACAGATGCGCCAGGCTGCCGTGCAGGAAGCCGTAGGTCAGCAACTGCCAGGGCAGGAAGGAGACGCCGAAGGCCGGGTCGCTATGCAGCGGCCACAGTGCGAAATTGATGATCAGCGCCTGGCCGGCGAACTGCTGCAGCAGAAAGATCAGCAGATTGGCGATCAGCAACGCCCAGGTGATGGGCGGGACGGAAAAATTCATGCGCTAGGGATGGTCTGCAGCACCGGCTTCAAACGGGCTGTCGATGCAGCGAGTGTGCCCGAGAGCGGCGCGCGAGGCAAAGCGCTTTGCTGCGCCCGAATCTTGCCCGGTGCAGGACGTTGAACCTGTACGAGGCCGTGCAATGAAGAAATTCGACCCCAAGAAACACGATTTTCTCCCTGGAGGCGAGGAGAAGACCAAGGAGGCCGAGCGTGCCGCCGAACGCGAGGCGGAGCATCTGGACGAAGCGCTCGAAGAGAGCTTCCCCGCCAGCGATCCGCCTTCGGTCACCACGCCCAAGGAAAGCGAGCCCGACGAGGGTCGCCAGCCGAAGAAGAAGAAACGGGAAGGGCAATAGCCCTCAGGCGCGGCGCTGCTTCGCCGCCATCGCGCGCGCCACTTTGGACGCCGGCTCGCGGCCCAGCGCTGCGCAAATGAATTGGCCCGCTTCGTACACCGCATCCAGGTCGACGCCGGTTTCGATGCCCAGCCCGTGTAAGAGATAAAGCACGTCTTCGGTGGCGACATTGCCCGATGCGCCCTGGGCGTAAGGGCAGCCGCCCAGGCCGGCGACCGCGCTGTCGACCACCGACACGCCCAGTTCCAGCGCCGCGTAGACGTTGGCGATCGCCTGGCCGTAGGTATCGTGCAGATGTACCGCCAGTTGCGGCAGCGGTACCTCGGCAGCGCACGCTTCGACGGCCGCGCGCACGGTGTTGGGCGTGCCCACGCCGATGGTGTCGCCGAGCGAAATTTCGTAACAGCCCATGCGATGCAGTTCGCGCGCGATGCGCGCCACCGTCTGCGGTGCGACTGCGCCTTCGTACGGGCAACCCACCACGCAGGAGATGTAGCCGCGCACGCGAATGTCGCGCGCGCGTGCGGCCTCCATCACCGGCGCGAAGCGCTCGAGACTCTCGTCGATGGAGCAGTTGATGTTGGTCCGGCTGAACTGCTCGGAGGCCGCGGCGAAGACGGCGATCTCGTCCACGCCCGCGGCGGCGGCCGCTTCGAAGCCCTTGAGGTTGGGCACCAGCACCGGATAGCGCACGCCCGGTGCGCGGCGGATGCCGCGCATCACCTCGGCGTGATCGGCCATTTGCGGCACCCATTTGGGCGACACGAAGGCGGTCGATTCGATGGTGCGCAGGCCGGCGGCGGCGAGGCGCTCGATCAGTTCGATCTTGGTCGCCGTTGGCACGGCGCGCGGTTCGTTCTGCAGGCCGTCGCGCGGGCCCACTTCGACGATGCGGATGCTTCGGGGCAGGCTCATCGCTGGGCAAAGTCCTGATGCACGGGGTTCGATCGATGCGGGTTCATGGCGTCTCGAGGGTCTGTTGCGCTTGGACGGCGCCGGTCAGGTTTTCCTCAGATCCCGCTTCTTTCCGGCAGACTTCTTGGCCATCGATTTCTTCGCGGCGGATTTCCCCTCGACGGCGGTCACCCAGGCTGGGTCGCGCTTCTCCAGGAACGCGGTCATGCCCTCCAGCGCCTCGTCGGTGGCGCGCACTTGCGCAAGGCGTTCGGCCGAGCGCTGCACCAGTGCTTCGTCGATCGAGACGCCCTCCAGTTCACGCAGCAATTGCTTGGTGGCGCGCACTGCACCGGGTGCGCCGGCCACCACATGGCCGAGCAGCATGTTGATGGTGCCGTCCAGTTCCTCCGGCGGGCAGATCTCCTGCACCAAGCCGGTCCGATAGGCTTCGGCCGCATCGAAGTGTTCGCCGGTCAGCAGATAGCGCTGCGCGATGCGCGGACCCATCGCGCGCCGGACATACGGGCCGATGCCGGCCGGCACAAGGCCGCGCTTGGCTTCCGCACAGCCGAATGCGGCGTCGGTACTCGCCACGGCAATGTCACAGGCGGCCACCAGTCCGACGCCGCCGGCAAAACAATGCCCGTGCACGCGTGCGACGGTGGGGACCGGGCAGGTGGCGAGCGCGTGGTAGAGCTGCGCGATGGCGAGCGCGCCTTGTTGGTTGGCGCGTCCGCCGCGCTTGCCCGTGCGGAGCATCCAGTTCAGATCCATGCCGGCGCAGAATGCCGGCCCGCGGCCGCCGATCACCAGCGCGCGCAGGCTAGGCGTTTCGGTAACCTCTTCCAGCAAGGCAAGCAGATCGGCGACCATGCCTTCGTCGAGTGCGTTGTGCGCCGACTGGCGGTCGAGCCAGACGATGGCGATGTCGTGACGGGTTTCGACGCTGATGGACGGTTTTCGAGCCATAGGGTGTAGTTGTACTTGTTCAGGCAGCGCGCAGATTGTAGCGGTCGCGAATGCGGCCGGTGCAGGCGGCATAGCGATCGGCCAGCTCGTTCGGCCGATGCACGCTGACGTCGAGGTTGTTCACGATGCCGTCGTTGAGCCCGTACACCCAGCCGTGCACGGTGATGTCCTGGCGGCGCGCCCAGGCGTCCTGCATCACCGTGGTCTGGCAAAGATGGGCGACCTGTTCCATGACGTTCAGCTCGCACAGCAGGTCGTTGCGCACTTCGGGCGGCGCGCTGTCGACCAGATGCTGGTGGCGCAGATGCACGTCCTGCACGTGACGCAGCCAGTTGTCGGCGAGGCCGATTTTGGTGTTCTCCAGTGCGGCGCGCACGCCGCCGCAGCCGTAGTGGCCGACCACGATGATGTGCTTGACCTGCAGCAGATCGACGGCGAACTGCACCACCGACAGACAATTGAGGTCGGTGTGGACCACGACGTTGGCGACGTTGCGATGCACGAAAATCTCGCCCGGCAGCAGGTCGACGATTTCCGTGGCGGGGACGCGGCTGTCGGCGCAGCCGATCCACATGTATTCGGGATGCTGCATTTGCGCGAGGCGTTCGAAGAACGTGGGGTCGTTCTCGCGGGTGCGCGCGGCCCACGCGCGGTTTCTCGCGAACAGGTGATCGAGATTGTCCATAGGTGTGCGGTCTTTGTGAGGGATCGGGTCGCGCCCGATCGTTGCGGCGCGAAGCGGTCGCTCAGCGCGGGTGAGCAGGCATTGTATGCCAGCGGCCCGGGTCGCCCCAACCCTCAGGTCGGCAGCTTGCGCGGCTTGTGCGGCGCGCGACGCGCCAGTCGATCGTAAATTGCGTTTGGCAACAGACGCATAAGGCGGCCGACCAGCGCCATCTGCCAGGGCACGATGGCGTAGCGCTTGCGCGACCGGATGATCGCGGCGATGCGCCGCGCAGCCTCGTCGGCATGTAGCAGAAAGGGCATGCGATAAGGGTTCACCCGCGTCATCGGCGTGTCGATGAAACCGGGACAGACGGTGAGAACGCGCACGCCGTCGCGCTGCAGTTCGACGCGCAGGCTTTCCAGCCAGGCGATGGCCGCCGCCTTGGCGCCGGAATAGGCGGCGCTGCCCGGCAGGCCGCGCAAGCCGGCGACGCTTGCGATGCCGACGAGGTTGCCGCTGCCGCGCCTGCGCATGGGCGCGATGAAGGGCTGAAAGGTGGCGGCCAGGCCGGTGACGTTGGTGCGCAGCACGCGATCGAGGACGGCGAGATCCTCCGCATCGGCGCAGTCCACGCCGACCGAAATGCCGGCATTGCCGATGACGATCTCCGGCACGCCGTGCCGCTCGATGAAATGGGCTGCTGCCGCCTGCATGGCCGCCGCATCGGTGACGTCCGCCGTGTAGCACTCGGTCACGGCGGCCAGTTCACGGCGTACCGCCTCGAGTCGCGATGCATCGCGACCGGTCAAGCCGAGGATCGCGCCCTGGGCGGCGTAATGGCGGGCGAGCGCCGCGCCTAGACCGCTCGATGCGCCGGTGATGAAGACGCGCACGGCGCGGGCGGTTTACTTCTTCGCGGCCGCCTTGCTGCGTTCGCGCTCGATCAGCGCATCGGTGACCTGCAGCATTTCCGTCTGCGAACCGATTTCCGCCGACACCAGATAACGGCCGTTGACGAGCAGCGCCGGCACACCCGTGATTTTCGAGCCTTCGGTCAGCGCGGCGGCACGGCGGAGCTTGCCTTCCACGGTGAACGACTGGGCGGTGGCGAAATACTTGTCCACATCCACCTTCTGCCGGCTCAGCCAGTCGCGCAACTGCGACTCGTTGGTGATGCGCAGATGCTGCTGATGGATCGCGTCGAACAGCGGACGGTGCAGCCGGTCGAGCAGATTCATCGATTCGAGCGTGTAGTACACGCGCCCGGCTTCTGCCCATTGCCGGTTGAACATGGCGGGCACGCGGCGGAACTTCACGTCCGCCGGCAACGCCTTCAGCCAGCGTTCGATGTAGGGTTCGAAGGCATAGCAGTGCGAGCAGCCGTACCAGAAGAATTCGATGACTTCGATGCCCTCCCCACCGGTGGGCAGCGGCTGGGTCAGTTCAAGATAGGGTTTGATCTGTCCCTGTGCCTGCGCCGTGAAGCTCGCGCCCAGCAGCGCCAGGACCATCAGCAATCGTTTCAGCATCGTTTCTCCTTGGACTGCGTTGCCCGCAGCTTACAACGCGGGCTTGCGTTGACGGGTAACGCGATGTAACGCCGTCAGTTCTTCACGCGCACCAGCGAAGCGTCCACGCCGTTCTGCGACAGCGTGGCGCGCACGCGATTGATTTCGTCGAGCTGCTGATAGGGGCCGAGGCGGACGCGATAAAGCGTGCCCTTGTCCGGCAGATGCGCCGGTTCGACGCTCGCTTCCAGACCGAGCAGGGCAAGACGCGCCTTGAGGCTGTCGGCATCGGCGGGGCTCTGGAAGGCGCCGGCCTGGATCAGGTAGTTCTCCTTCGGCGCATTGGGCTGCTTGGCCTGTTCCTGCGCCTGCTGCTTCAGCTCCTTGTCGGAGACCGGCACTTCCTGTCCGGGCAGGATGCGATAGAAATCGAATTGCGGCTTCTGCGTCGCGCTGCCGGGCGCCTTCGCCGCCAGATCGCGATCGGCGGCAGCCGGCTTGGCCGGCTGGCCGCGGCTGGGAAAAGGCGGCGGCATCTTGGTGACGTAAAACGCGACGCCGACGGCGATCAGCAGGCCCAGCGCAAGGCCGATAAAAATCCCCACCAGTGTGCCGCCGCGGCTCTTGCGCCGGGGGGCTTTGGCGCGGGGCTTGTAATCCTTCATTCGTAAAGCGCCTTTGCTTGCAGTGTTACGGCGGACGGATGCGACGCGTCGATGCGCCAGCTTACTCCGACGGCTTTCCCGACATCTTCTCCGGTGCGCTCACGCCGAGCAGGGCGAGGCCGTTGGCAAGCACCTGCCGCACCGCGACGATCAATGCGAGTCGCGCGTGCTTGACCGACTCCTCGGGGACGAGAATCCGCTCGGCATTGTAGTAACTGTGAAAGTCTCCGGCTAGTTCGCGCAGGTAGAACGCGATCTGATGCGGCGCGAATTCGCGCGCAGCCTGCGCCACCACGTCGGGATAGTCGCCCAGACGCGCGAGCAGATCGAGTTCGCGCTGCAGGGTGAGCAACGACACGTCGGCGCTCGTCAGTTCGTCGACCTCGCCCGAGCCGCCTTGCGCTTTCCATTGTTCGAGCACGGAGCACACGCGCGCATGCGCGTATTGTACGTAGTAGACCGGGTTCTCCTCGCTCTGCGACTTGGCCAGATCGATGTCGAACACGAACTCCGTATCCGACTTGCGCGACACCAGGAAGAAGCGCACCGCGTCGCGGCCGACTTCGTCGATGAGATCGCGCACGGTGACGTAGCTGCCGGCGCGCTTGGAGATCTTCACCTCCTGGCCGCCTTTCATGACCGTCACCATCTTGTGCAGCACGTAGTCCGGGTAGCCGGGCGGAATCCCCAGATCGACCGCCTGCAGCCCCGCGCGCACGCGCGTAATGGTGCTGTGGTGATCGGAGCCCTGTACGTTGATGGCTTTCTTGAAGCCGCGCTCCCACTTGGTGATGTGATAGGCGACGTCCGGCACGAAGTAGGTGTAGCCGCCGTCGGACTTGCGCATGACGCGGTCCTTGTCGTCGCCGTAGTCGGTGGTCTTGAGCCACAGTGCGCCGTCGGCCTCGTAGGTCTTCCCCGACTCGATCAGGCGTTTGACCGTCGCCTCGACGCGGCCGTCGGTGTAGAGCGAGGATTCCAGATAGTAGTTGTCGAACTTGACGCCGAAGGCCTGCAGGTCGATGTCCTGCTCGCGGCGCAACGCCGCCACCGCGAATTTGCGGATCGAGTCGATGTCGCTCAGGTCGTGGCCGACCTGGTCCAGATAATCGCGCGCGATTTCGCGGATGTATTCGCCGTGATAGCCGTTCTCCGGGAATTCCGTCGCTTCGCCGAGCAGTTCCTGCGCACGGGCGCGCACCGAGACGGCGAGGTTCTCGATCTGCTGACCCGCGTCGTTGTAATAGAACTCGCGCGTGACCTTGTAGCCCTGCGCCTCCAGCAGCGCGGAAATGGCGTCGCCGAGCGCGGCCTGACGGCCGTGGCCCACATGCAGCGGGCCGGTCGGATTGGCCGACACGAATTCCACGATCACCGGCAGGTCGTGGCCGACCGCCGAACGGCCGTAGTGCGCGCCTTCCTCCCGCACGATGCGGATGATCTGCTGCTTGGCGGCCGCCTTCAGGCGGATATTGATGAAGCCGGGGCCGGCGATGTCGATGCCTTCGATCCACTCGGAAGGCGGCAGCGCGGCGACCAGTTCTTCGGCCACCTTGCGCGGCGGCATTTTCAGCGTGCGGGCGAGCTGCATGGCGACCGTGCAGGCGTAATCGCC
>Ga0079224_100006359_pt1 | contig 15658 bp, 4 predicted proteins | sample Stecom2015_FD_80414 | JGI IMG/M metagenome (GOLD analysis project Ga0079224, IMG submission 80414) | Agricultural soil microbial communities from Utah to study Nitrogen management - Steer compost 2015 | ecosystem: Environmental > Terrestrial > Soil > Agricultural land | place: USA: Utah...
GTAGAATCTGTCGTAGAATCGGCCATAATCACTGCTTCGGACGCTCATCTTGTTCGTTGCGCGTAAATCTATGGTAACTCGGCGCGCATGAAGAAAGCTGGTGCGTTGGTCGGGCTCCTTGTGGCTCTGGGCCCCCTGGATGCGGCTGCGGAAGAGGAGGAAGAGATCAAGCCTGTCCCGACAATGACGGACACTCTGGGCGGCCATCTCTTGATTGATCTACGCGGCAGCTTTGTGGCCCCCTTTGGTCGACTGTCCGAAGACGAGCACCACAGCGAACGCACCGGGAACGGCTGGGGCGCTGGATTGGGTGTTGGTTGGGGACTCGACCGCTTCGTCAGTCTCGGCGCCTACGGCGAAATCGAGGGATATGGGGCGACAAACGCGTGCGACGACTGCCGTTCCCTCGGATTTGGAGCAGGCGCCCAGGTCCAGTACCACCTGGCACAGGGCTTACGCCTCGACCCTTGGTTGAGCTACGGAGCGGGTATCCGCGGCCTCCAGGCTCATGTTGACGGCGACGAACTCAACTATTTGGGCGTCGAATGGCTGAGAATGACCGTTGGCGCGAACTGGTTCGCACTCCCCAATCTCGGGCTTGGTCCCTTTGCACAATTTGGCGCCGCCACCATGACCAGAACGCCAGAGGGTGAGCCCCCTGGAGGAACCAGTTGGCGCTTCATGATCGGACTCAACGTCACCCTCGACTTTCCTGGAAAGTAAAGGAAGGTCGCGAAGAGGACGAGAACTCAGCTCGTCCTCTTTCCGTTGATCAAGTCTGGATCGCGACGCCGAGTACTTTGCGCAGCGCGCAGTACTCAACGCTAACAGTGAAGAGCATGAGGTCTTGCAGCTTTTCTTGAGCGGTGAGCGCCCCGGGAGTCTGTGCTTCCTGTGCGATGATCTTCTTGGCGATGTTGAGATCGCCGCACAAGAGCAAACCGGCGCGACAGGCAGTGTAGTCGACGGCTTGGTTCCAGCGCTTCACGTTGGCCTTGGCCCCCGCAGCGAGGAACTGCTTCACCACAGCCCGTAGGCCTTCCACCTGCGCAGGTTGCATGAACTGACCCAGTTGCTGGGCCGCTTGGCGTATTGAAGCTTCTTGACCGGGCGGCATCGGCTGCTGCGGAGCCGCCAACAGAACACCCGCAAAAAGCATGATGGTGAGCTCGTCGCGACTGGGGAAGAGCACGGTCAGGTAGTGCTCTGGGCGGTACGACGACAAATGCTTTCCGCAAATGAAGGTCAGTTCTTGAGGAGTAAACCCACTGAGAACCGTCTGTCCTGCGACTGAGGAGGGAGGATTGTTGGGTACCGCTTGCAGATACCCGGGGACGTCATTACGAACGAACAACACGGGAGGTGCAACACCCAAGACCTGTGCGGCCCAGCCAAAAGTCTTCGCGAAGGTGATCGTCGAAGTGGCTGGATCCTGACGGAAACGATCATCAGGCTTCTGAAGTTTACCCTGTGACTTGAGCAGCGCGAGCTTCGCTTGTAGCGCCGCCGGCGCAATCAGCTCAAAGATCTTCGAGATGTGCAGGTTTTCGTCTTCATGGACCAAGGCCTTGAGCCAATGATCGTTGCCGAGTCTCCCCTGAACCGGAAGCATTCCTTGAGGTCTGTAGTCCTGAAAGAAGCGCTCGGTTTCTTCGTCTGCCTTGCCCATGAAGGAGATGGCCGAAGCAACGCACCAAGCGTCATCGTAGGCCTGCTTGTGCAGCTGCAAACGATAAAGGGCCAGGTAGGGATCAATCGCCAAGGGATCGAAACGCAAAATCCTTCGTTGTTCCTTGATCGCATCGCTCCACATCTCTGTCGCTTCGTAGAGTTCAGCGAGGATCTGACGCTGAGTCGGGGCCTCTGCGACGAGACTCGCCGACATTCGGAACGCCTCAATCGCTTCATCGGTTTGCCCTGTGCGATCGCGGTAAATGAGACCAAGCTGATGCCAAAGTTTGTGCTCCAACTCACCCTTACCCTTGCCGGCGATACGGTGAAGCATCTTTCGGTAGGATCGCTCCAGTTGCTTCCAGTTGCGTTGCACCGTGAGCACCTTGTTGATGCGCTCGAAGGCCTCCAAGAACTCCGGATCGGCGTCCAGAGCCTCATTGAAAAGCTCCACCGCTCGATCTGAATCTTCCAACTTATCGCGGTAGATCTGAGCCTGCGTGTTGAGCAGCTTAGCCCTCAGCGGTGTGCGCTCTTCCAAATCCAAGATGGCGTCCAAAATGTCGACCATCTTTTGCCACTCTTCGGCCATTTGATAGTTCTGCAGCATCTTGTGCAGCATCACATGATCTTGAGGTTTGAGATCGCGGGCCTCTTCGTAGGCCTCAAGTGCCTTCAAGGGATCCTTGACCTCACCTGCCCAGATGTCGCCGATCTCCATGAGAAGCGCGAAACGCTCGTCGCCCTCAAAAACCGTGTCGAGGATCTGCCGCTTGTATTCGCAGACTTGCTTGAAATCGCTGGCCTTGGTGTAGGCGTCAACCAAGGCTTCCAATGAAGGACGGTGTTCGCCGTCCAGTGCCAGCGCCTTTTCGTAGTTGTTGATGGCTTGTCGATCTTGGCTTTGTGCCTTCTTGATCTCACCCAAACGGAAGTAGACATCTGTACGCGCTTCCAGCTCTTCCTCACCAAGAGAAGTCAGCACCTTCTGATAGTTGGTCAGCGCCGTCGGCCAATCTTCCAAACTAAAGGCTGAATCCGCAATTCCGCGCACGGTCTCCGCATCTGTAAGATCCAGCTGATGGGCTGCTTGATAGGCAGCGAGCGCCTTGTCGTGTGCACCCACTTTGCCCATCACAAGGCCAAGTCTCTTCTGAAGGGAGTGTTGTTCCGACCGCTCTAAGTTCTTTGAACGGCGAACGAGCATCTCGGCCAAAGGCGCGGCATCCTTCCAGCGATCTTGCTCGCCATACTCTATGACCAAGGGTAGGCCCGCTTCCTCGCAATCTGAGTCTAGTTCAATCGCATGCTCATAGGCTTTGATTGCCAGTTCATGCTCATTGAGCATCTCGTCGCGGATCTTTCCTAACTCAACAAGTAGTCTGGCCCGTTGACGCGCCGACTCCGTCTGCCCCTGTTCTTGCTCCAGATAGCGGCATGCTCCATCCCAGTCGGCTTCATCGACAGCGATCGTACGAAGTGCAGTGATGGATTGAATGTGACCAGGATCCAAGTCGAGCGCTTGCTCGAACTTCTCGCGTGCACCAAAGCGATCGCTGAGTTTTTCCTCCATCGCGCGACCAATCCGGTAGTACATGTCCACCTGCTGAGCGCCATCAGTCGTGAGGTCCGCCACGCGCGTCATCATTTCAATCGCACGCGCCGCCTCCCCTTGCTTTTCATAGAGCTTACTCAGCGCATCCAGGGCAGGAACATTCGTTCCATCCGAGTCAACAACCTCCTGATACGCGTCGATGGCCTCGTCAAGATCACCGACTTCGTCCCGGAAAACGGCGCCAATGTCCGCGTAGAGCTGAAGCTTCGTCTCTCGATCCGCGGATTCTTCGATGTGACGCCGATAGGTGCTTACCAAGTCAAGCCATCGCTTGAGTCGACGATAGCATCTGGCCAACGCAACATACGCCTCCCCCTGGCTAGCATCAATTTCAAGGGCCTTTTCGAGGTGTTGTGCGGCAATATCCGCCTTGAGAAACTGCCTTTCCTGCACTTCCGCGACGGCCATGAATAGCTCGACTCGGTCGCGCTCAATATCCACAACTTCCAACTGCTTGTCGATCACCTCAACAAGTTCCGTCCACCTCTCCAGCTTGGGTAGGACGCGTTGAAGACCACGCAAAGCAGGCAGATCAGCAGCATCGATCTCTAGCACCTCGTTGTAGGCCTTGGCAGCAGCTTCGGGATTGCCCTGTCTTTCCTCAAGCAACTCACCCAGACGCTGCTTCTCCTTCATCGCCTCCGCTGGGTTTTCAATCGCCTTGCTCTTTTTGGTGAGAACATCAACCAAACCGGCGACATCGTCCTTTGCTTCAAGCACCTTCTCGAGGGCATTGAGCGCAGGCATGAATCCGGGATCGATATCCAGGGCTCTCTTGTAATAGGGGATCGATTGCTCAGGCTCGCCCATGTGGAGATTCAAAAGGTCTCCCAAGTCACATTGGATGGCCTTCCTGTCGTCGTTAGCGACAGCAGCCTCCAGCGCCTTGTTGAGCATCTGGCCCGTCTTGGCGTAGTCGCCGCTCAGACGCTTGATTGCGGCCATCTGCCGCATGACCCGCGTGTTCTGCGGATCGATCTCAAGCACCATTTGGTAGTAAGCTGTCGCGTCGGACGGTCGTCCAAGATCTTCGCCGTACCACTTACCCAAACGCAGAGCGAGCTGGATTTTGCGTCGTCGATCTTCCTCCTCTTGCAGCCAGGTATTGGCCATCGTGATGAGTTCGCTCCAGCGATTGACCATCTGACAGACATGCTCGAGATACTCGGAGGTGTCGTCATCAAAGTAGTCATCCGCAAACGCGGTCACCAACGCATCAAAGGCCTGATTCTGGTCGCCCAAATGCTCATCAAACACGTGAGCGATCCGGCGCAGCAAATCACTTCGTTGCGTGACATCTTCAAACTGATCAAGTCGATTCAAGTAAAGTTCGATCAGGGTCTCCCAACGCTCAGCCGACGTGTGGAGTTTCACCAGCTCAATAAACGCCTTTTCATGAAGGGGATCGGCTTCGAGTACCTTCTCGTACGCACTAACCGACTTGTCGTAGTCGCGGATATGCGAGCGCCAAATATCGGTGACCTCAAGGTACTCACGCACCTTTTCCTCCACCTCAGAGAAGGCCGCCGCGCGCTGCATCTTCACATCAACAATTTCTTCCCACTGCTCATCCACTGAGTAGAGGCCCTCAAGACGGTCGAGAGCCTCAAAGTCTCCCGGCCCAAGGTCGAGAAGACTGCGCCAGGCTTCAGTGGCTTCAAAGGGCTGTTCGAGCTCGTCCTGACAAATCTTCGCAAGCTCACGATAGCTGGAAACGAGTTCGCTACTTTCAAACTCCGTGGCTCCTTGCTGCACGAGCGCACGCAAGGCAAGCGCCAGTTCTTCCGAGTTCTTTCTGCGACGCCAAATACTGGCGATGGCACGCAATGCGGTAGTATTTGAGAACTCGATATCCAAGACCCTTTGATAAGTCTCCAAGGCTTCATCGTCGCGATTCAGCTGCTCGTCAAAGAGCCGCGCCCGCATAGTGAGCACATGCACTCGATCGTCATCGCTGTCTGCGATGTCGAAGTGTCTCTCCAAGACATCAGTCAGTTCACTCCATCGCGCCTCCTTTTCGTAGAGGAAGGCCAAAGCACGCAGAGCCTCAGGATCTTCGCCCCGTAGATCGAGTACGCGCTTTCAGGCTTCAACGGTACCTTCAACGTCTCCCAGATGATCGGCAGCAAGATGTGCTCGTTTTGCGCGCACATCCGCTTCTGCCGCGTCGCCTGCCGCAACTTCAAGCTCACGAGCGTAGACAACATCTAGCTGCTGCCATTGCTCAGTCAGCCGATAGACGCGTTCGAGAGACTCGATGGCGTCCTCATTGTCCTTCTGAAGTTCATCAAAAACGACGCGATAAGCGACAATGGCTTGTTCCAGACGGTCACGATTGAAGTCGCTGGCAGAGACTTCAAGTAGATCGCCCACTTCTGCGGCGACAGTCTCCTCATCATCAGACAATGCCGAGGACTCCTCGAACAGCCCGTCCCCCTCGTCCTCGTTGGCTTCCTCAGGAGGCAGAAGATCATCAAGCGAGGGTTCGGCACTTTGCTTCTTTGCAGGAGGGAGAAGGTCGTCCAGGGACGGTTCAGCCACCTCGTCGAGGTCCTCCAGCTCTTCAAGTTCAGGGGCTTCGTCAACGATTTCGGCAGCACCCAACGAAAGTGCCACAAGACTAACCTGAGAAGCACCTGCAGGAGCCAGTCGCTCTTCATAGGTGTGGCCAAGTCGCAGATAGAGTTCGACCTTTTCAAACTCATCCTCGACGGCCTTCGCTCGTGCCTCCAGAACGCCGGCAAGGTCAACCCATTGCTCCATCGACGTGTAAATGCGGTCCAGGTTCTCAAGCGAGACCAAGTCGGTGGGCACTACTGAGAGAATAAAGCGATAGGTCTCTTCGGCCTTCTGAATGTCAGCCAGCTCTTCCTCAAAGATACGGGCAAGGCGCTGGCCGCTCTCTGCCACGATCGTAGAAGGAGCCTCTTCCTCCGCGATGACGTCGGAGTAGGCGTTGGCGAGATTCTCCCACCCTTCATCAATGGCCGGCGCCAAACGCGCGAGCTCTTCGACGCTTTGTTCGTTCCGTGGGTCTTCAATGAGCGCTCGTACAAGAATGTTGAACGCACGCTCTCCATCCACAAGATGCGACTCCGCTTCTTCTGCCATCCGGTGATACATCGCCGTGCGGTCGTCTCGGTCGACAATCTTGCTCAACTGACCTTCGCGGACGTTGAGAAGCTTTTCCCAATCACCCGAGCCTTGGTAGATCGGTTCCAAGATCTCGCCGATCTTCAGTTGCTCGACCTCTTCATCAAAAAGACCTTCCAACGCTGCGAGGCTGTCCTCGTGTTCGGGAGCGGCAGCAAGTACCTCTCGGTACGCGTCAATTGCTCCAGGAAGGTCCTGAAGAGCGCTCTGCCGCAGCTGCCCCAAGCGAAATTTGAAGGCGAGGATCTCCTCCGGCGACTCCCCAATCTCAGCCTCCCGTGCCAGAATCTCCGCAAGTTCTGCAGCCCGATTCGTTTCGGCGTACAGCCGATCAAGAGCCATCAGTGCCCGTCGATTTTCAGGGTCCGCGTCGAGTACTGTGCGGTCACGTACGATTGCACTGTCTACCTCCTCCAGTTGGATCTCATAAACCTGAGCGGCGCGCAGTCCCAAGTCCACTTGCCGGGTTAGATCCTCGGCCGCACGTGCCAACTGTTGATCGTAGATGGACGCCGCCTTCTTCCAGCTTTCGGTGAGTGAGGCCAAACGCTCAAAAGCCTCCAGCACATCTACGTTCTGACTGTCGAGCGCCACAGCACGACTGTAGGTTTCAAAAGCAGACTCCGCTGCCGCCAAACCGTCTTCGTAGAGCAATGCAATCCGCTGAAGGATCTCAACGCCCACGTAGGCATCTTGAGCATGCTTGACTTGAACCTCCAGTGCCCCGATGAGCTTCTCCGAGTCGCCGGAAATTTCGTAGATCTGCTCAAGAACGGCTGACGCGGCAAGAGGTGAGGTGTCCCCCTTTTGCAGGCGTTCAAGCGCCTCCAAAGTGGGAGCGTGGTCCGCTTGTATGGCCAAGAGCTCACGATAGAGTTCGACAGCCCTCTCAATGTCGGCAAGACGCGTCTCGTAAAGAGCGGCGACGCGAAACTGGTAGCCCACTGATTCTGCCGGATCCGCGGTCAGTTCAGCCTCACGCGTCAAAATACTGAGCAACTCCTGCCAGTTTTCAGCACTTTGGTACAGGACATCCAAACGCCCCAAGGCGGTCAGATCATCCGGATCAAGTTCCAACACCCGCTGATAGGTATCGATCGCGCTAGAGACGTCACTCAGCTCACGCTCATAGACCGCACCGACTTCATACAAGACCTGCTTCTTCTCGTCTGGATCGAGGACAAGATCGACCTTCCGCGCGTAGGCTCCCAATAGCTCTTCCCAACGGGAAAGCCCCAAGAGAAGACTGACCAATGCGTCCACGCTCCGCGCATCCTCACTGTCGATCGAAAGGACTTTCTTATAGACAGCGATTGCATTGTCCGGATTCTCGAGAACCTCTTCTTCGATGGTTGCCGCCTGATACAAGGCCGCTTTCTGGTCCTCAACTTCCTCGAGAATCTCGGCCTTTCTCTGCAAGATCGCAGACATATCGCCAAATCGCTCACTTCCCTGATAGAGGAGTTGAAGCGATTGGGCCGCCTCAAGTCGCAAGGGGTCCACCTCCAGGACCTTCCGATAAAGCTCAATTGCCTTGTCCGTACTGCCTACGTTGTCTTCATAGACTTGGGCCGCGGACATCAAGAGCGAACTCTTCAGTTCAGGCTCTTCTGCGATCCCTGCAGCTTGATCAGTCAGAATTTCAGCCAATTCGACGTAGCGTTCTGTGGCCGAAGCTAGGCGCATCAGAGTCTCAAGCGTCGCGCTGTTTGCCGGATCACAGGCAAGTGCCCGGGCTGTCGTCGAAAAGGCAGACTTCAAATCGCCTGCAGAGTCTTCATAGAGTTCGGCAATTGCAAAAAGAAGCTCGACCTTTCGTGAGGCGTCCCTGCTCCTGCGTACCTGTACCTCATGCACGCCGATGAGTTTTTCGTAGTCGCCGAGGTTGCGGTAGAGTGGCTCCAGAATCTCAGCAACCGTGACTTCGTACTTTTCATTCTTGAAGAGTCGCTCCAAGGCCGCACGGGCGTCCTCTTGGTTGGGATCCGTATCGAGTACTTCTCGATACCCGTCGATCGACTCCTCAAGTTGCCCCATGCGTGTCTCACGTAGCTCTGCCAAACGCAAAGTGAGGGCTCTTGCCGAATCGTCGCTTCCAGCCAGGCCAAGCTGTGCCTCAAGGTTCACTGAAAGCTCGTCCCACTTGCCGAGCGTCGTGAAAAGTCGATCCAAAGCCGACAAAGCACGGCCGCTTGTCGGGTATTGCTCAAGAATTTCTTCGTAGGCAGCGACGGCGTCCTCCGGACGCTCCAGCTTCTCCTCAAGAACGCTCGCCATCTCACCATAGACAGCCTCGATCGTTTCTGGCTCCCCTCCGAGATCGATGCGCCTTCGGTACACGCCAACGAGTTCTTCCCATCGACCAGCACCACTAAAGAGTGCGTCCATCGCGCCCAGCACCTCAGGATCTCCAGGTGCGATCTCCAAGGCCTTTTCATAGGCCGTGGCCGCCGCGTCGATATTTTCCAGACGTTCCTGCAACTGAGCGAGACGTCGATAATATGCGAGAGCTAGATCTGAGTTTTCCGCAGCAGACGCGATCAGGGCATAAATTTCTGCGAGCTTCTCAAGCGCACCCGAGCCTTCAGAAAGTTCCTCAAGTTCAATTCTAGCCTCGTCGTTCTCCGGCGCGGCACGTAGAGCTCTCGATTGGGCGGAGATCGCATTCTCCGCAGAGCCCAGACGATCAGCCCAAATGGATGCAAGTTTGCGAAGGAAGTCCACCTTCTCTTGTGGTCCCTCAGCGACTTCAGCGCGCACCTCAAGGACGACCGTCAACTGCTTCCAGGATTCTAGCTCCTCAAACACGGTTTCCAGAATCATGGCGGCATCACCCTTGAGCGACTTGTTCTCAAGCAGAGCTTCAAGGGCAGTACGAGCGCCTTCATGCGCCATGTTGAGCAACAAAACCTCCCGATAGTTGGAAAGTGCTAACGCAGGATCCTCAAGCTTCGTCTCTTGTACCTGGGCGAGTCGATACTTGAGATCGACGATTTGCTCATCGTCATCTGCCAAGTCCACTTGCTGCGCGATCGTCTGCGCCTGCTTCTCCCAATCCTCGGTCCCAGCGTAGAGTTCATCGAGGGCCGCAAGCGCCGTGATGTCTGCAGCGTCTTCTGAAAGAACGTCTTCGTATGTCGCGATCGCACCTGCAATGTCCTGCATCTGCCCGCTCTGCACGGCAGCGATCCCGTATTGGGTGGCTTTGCGCTCGGCAGCATCGCTCACCAAGCCTAGTTTTTGGTGATAGACTTCAAGAAGAGCCTCCCAACCTTCCGTTTTTTGGTAGAGCCCTTCCAGAGCTGTCAGGGCAAAAGAATTGTCCGGATGCTCATCATAGACCGCCCGGTACTGGACCAAGGCGCCCTCAATATCGTTCAATTCCTCGCTCAGAACCCGACCAGTTCTGAGACGTAATTTGACCTGTTCATCCGCATCCGAGACTTCACTTGCAGCCTTCTGGTATGCCTCGACCAACAACTCCCAAGACTTCGCTGCGCCAGCAACACGTTCTGCGGTATCCAGAGTTTCAACATTGGATGCGTCCAAAATGATCGCCTCCATCAAGTGCTCCAAAGCCGTCTTCTTGTCCCTGAGCTTTTCCTCGTAAAGGGAAGCGACCTGAAGGAGAAGCGCCAATCGCTCTTCACCCGGGTCAAGGTTGGCCAACTTCACCTCGATCGCCTTGGTCAGACCCTTCGGATTGCCGGCTTCCTCGTAGATCGGGATCAGCTGTTCCGCTGCTGCGAGGTTGCTCTCATCGATGCTCAAAATCTTTTCAAGCGCACGTGACGCCCGATCCGGCTTTTCTTTCTGCGAGATCCACAGCTCAGCTACCTTCAGGAGCATTGAGATGCGCGCTTCCGGCGTGGGGGCCTTGCTCTCGTTGCTCTCTAGTAGGCGAATGAACTCATCCCAGTTTCCGCTTTCCGCAAAGAACGTCTCCAGCTCTTCCCACTTTCCAAGAGCGACATATCGCTTCTTCAGCTGTTCCTGCGCCCGACGGTCATCCGGCCTCAGGACTAGAAGCTGGCGATAGGCCTCGGCGGCACGAGCGTCATCCTTCAATCGATCGCCAGCAATCTGACCCAGCTTGGTCAAGAAGCCGACGCGTTCCTCCTCATCATAGGAGACCTCCACCACTTTTTCGAGGACGTCGCAAAGCTTCTCATAGTTGCGGCCTCGCTCGTACAACTGCACCAAAGCCGCGAGAGCCGCTCCGTCTTCCGGATCACTTTCCAGAACAACGTCCCAGAGTTCGATGCAGATTTCGGGCTTCTTGATCCGGTCGGTCGCAAGCTGCGCAATCTCCCGATGCGCAGCGGTCCTCTCGGCTCCATCCAAGCTCTCAGCCTCTCGAGTCATGAGCGCGATTAGTTTCTCCCAATCTCGACGCTTCTCGTAGGTCTCCCGCAAGTAGGCTCTGGCAGGTCCGTCTTCCGGATCAACATCTAAAACCTTTTCGTAGGCCTTGACCGCCTCGGCGGCATTGCCCTTGTCTGCGTACATCTCCGCCGCCTCGCGATACTTCGCGGCAGCCTCTTCACCCCCTACCAAAGCATCACCCAGCTCGACCAACACCTTCACGTACTCGTGGGGACGCTTCTCTGCCGCTTCAAGTTTCTCGCGTAGAGAAGCGACGAGCGCTTCATCAACGTCTGCTGAAGGCTCCTTGACTTGCGACTCTTCACTGGCAAGCGCTTCGTCCTGCTCGTCAGAAGAATCCGTCTCCCCGCTGGCGCCTTCGACAGTCCCCGCTTCCTCGGTTGCCTCTACGGCGTCTTCGGCTTCGGGTGCATCGTTTGACGTTTCGTCCATTTGATCTGACTCCTGGGAACTTTCGGAACTTGTGTTCAATTCGGCGGTCGAGGCGTTATGCGCTCGATACTCCGCCAAGGTTGGATGGTCTGGTGCCACCGCCGCTAGGCGAACGAATAAAGCGTCCGCCTCGTCTAAGTGATTCAATTTGCGCCACGCCGTCGTAGCGGCGCTCGCGAGAAGGAAATGGGTGGCCTGGGGACTGCGAGCAAGCTCCAGCAACTGCTCCCAATGGGCCGGATCGTTCTCTCCCTGGGAAGCCAGAAAGACGACTGCCCCGTCGAAGCCAGAATTGAGCGAAAGCGCACGAATCAAGAAAGGTGTTGCCGCCTCGGGCAGGTGCCTTTGTGCCCAACGCGACCCAAACAGGAAGAGATGTTCTGCCGGCTCGCCACTTCTCGCGATGATGGTCTCCTGAATTTCCAGGAGCTCCTCGGCTTGCTCTGCTTCAACAAAGATCCCTTCAAAGAGCGCCGCGAGTCGAACGTGAGAGGGATCCTCTCGATAGGCGCTCTCAAGTATCTTCGTCGCCTCCACATCGTCAAAGAATCGCGCCAAGCCAGCAGCACGCAAGAGAAGATCAGTGCGTAGGCCCTCGTTCTTCGTCCCCGCCAAACGTACAAGTTCAGCGACCCGCTCCGACCAGTCGTCCTCGGATGACTCAAGATCGGAAATCTCGTCACCCACCTCTGCGCCAAAGCTCTTAGCCTCGCTCAATGCGAGCATAGCGCCTTCGGCATCCCCCTGATCCACCAGGACTTCGCCCAGCGCGCGATACAACTCCGCTCTCTGCTCATCATCCGAGACCGCGGAGATCTCTATCTTCAGTAGCTTTTGCACCAGAGGCAAGCGACCTAGTTCTCGATATACAAGACGGGCGGCCTTCACCGCATCCATGCAATTTGGATCGATCTTGAAGGCCTCTTGAAAATGGCGAAGGGCCGAGACTCCTTCCAGAAATCCCTGCTGGAGTAGCAGTCCCAGGCGTAAATGAAGAAGCGCACTATCTTCGGCAGATTGTTCACCAGAGAGCTGAGCTTCAAGCTGAGCCCGCAAGGAAATGCATTCCCACGCGCTCTCACAATCCGCTAACTTTTTCTGGGTACCCATCCTGCCCTTGCTCCGTCGATACCTCGTGCGTCAAACACACACGAGACACCAATCAACCACTCACACACACTCTGTCGCCTCAGAAACGAGCTACGGGACGACGGACAATCTGTCCGCGTCCCGTGCCGCTCAAGGTCTTAGCCATTCCGGCTTACTAGCCCTTCTTACCAAACTGCTACTGAGCTTTCTCTATGAACGCCTAGCTACCCAAACGCTGAAGAAATGAGTTCGCTTGGGCACACTGGGCCTTGAACTGCTTTGCCTTTTCGCTCTTGCAAACAGTCTTGTTGAATGAATCGAGCATCTGCTTGGCTTGCTCTTTCTGGGGTGGATCCATACTTGCGTAGGTGCTTCCAAGATGGAACTTAGCTTCTTGATGCTGTTCACCGCCCACTTCATAGGCGCGCTTCACTGAAGCAAGCATCTTGGCCTTGTCGCCTGAAACCTGTGCACCGTTGAATTGAAGCAGATACATATTGTAAACGTGATCCCGCGACTCTTCTGTGGGTTGAATGTTCGCGGTTCCCTGCTCCAAAACTGCAGCAGCCTGATCGTACATGCGGAGAACCTGGTAGAGTTCAGCCAAAGTCACATAAAAATAAGGGACACGCGGATCATGCTCCACCGCTTGAGAGAAGCTCGTGAGTGCACCTTGGATATCGTCCGTCCACCACTGGGCCTCACCGAGCAGCTGGTAGCACCACGCCCGATTGGGGTCTGCCTCAATGCACTTCTTGAGGGGCTCCTTGGCATCCTCCCACGCATCAGGGTTTCCGGCCTCCGCGAGCTTGGTGAACGCGAAGCCGCGCTTCTCCCAATAGTTGGCGAAGGTCGGCGCAATGCTGACTGCCTTCGCCAAAGTCGAAGCCATCTTGTCCCAATCCTCCTTCTTCTCGTAGGCGCGCGACAACTTACCAACAATCAGGTGATTGGTTGGATCGAGCTGAATGGCTTGCTCATACTTCTGAATCGCACCGGCAGTGTTCACCTTGACCGCCTGGTCACCCTCGTTCGAAAGATTGATCGCTTCGATGTGATCGCGGCTGCAGGCCGAGGTCGACACCCCAAGGGAAATCCCCATCGCGAGTGCTGCGTTCTTGAATTTCGTGGACATCGTTGAGGAGGTCATGACAACTCGCTTTCAGGCTCCGGGGGCCAAGGCAAATTCGTGTGGGATTGGGTTGGAAGCAGCTGCTGAGTGACGACAGATTGATCCATCATTTTCGAGGATGGACAAGCTGCACTAGTCTCTCTTGGCGCTACCATGAATTCTTCAGAATCGAGAGGCGCAATACAACCCGATTCCGTCCGCAGCGTAGTCGGAGCAACCCATCGAAGTAAAGGCATTTGCAATGGAAACTCATCTCTGACTCACGGCCCGGAGAGAGCTGTTCTCCCTTCGCGAGTGCGACACCTCACCACCCGATCACACCTGACAGAGCGCACACACTCACTGTACGACGACCTGCAGTAGCCTCGCACTCAGGATCATCACCCCACAAAAGCCTGAAGGCCCTCCCGCATCGACGGAAAGGCCCTCAATTTTGGCATCCCTGCTGGACTGATACGACCGGCCGAGAAGACGGTGATTCAACCCGGGCTAAACATGATCGGATAGGTAACTGTAACGATACCACCCTCAGGCTGCGGAAAGCTCAGACCGTAAAAGGCAGAAATCACACAGCTCACCACTCCGCTATCCGGAATGTCCGAACCGCCGTTGCCAACGTTCGAGACCGAACCATCACGACCAATCACGAAGCGCACACCGACTCGACCTTCCAAGTTGGGGTTACGACCAAGACCTTGCTCATAACACATACGGAAGCGACCAAAGTTCTGTCGCACAATACGACGAATCACTTCAGCGGGCAGACGACCATTGACCGCAGTCGCACCCATACGCACCGAAGGCGTGCGAGTCTTGTGCGACCCACCAAGGCGACCGTTTCCTGCACCAAAGCCCTGACCCGTTCCAGTTCCGGCGCCATGTCCAAGGGTACCGATGTTTCCGAGACCAATTCCTTCACCGCGGCCACCGCCGCCTTCTCCGATGCCAGAAAGCCCCAGACCGCCCGAGCCAAACGCATCTCCGATCTCGTCGCCCCACATGTTTCCTTGGGCGCTCACGTCATCCATTCCGGACGATGTCTCACGCCCCCAAGGAGCAGTCGGAGCGTTGGGATCCCCAGAAGCTCCAGCGTTCAACAGCCCAATCATGCCGAAATCGCGCGCCTCGCGAAGAGCGGCCATGCGGGCCAAGTGCGGATCTGGATTGTCCTTCGGACCCTTCACAGCGTAGCGCTTATTGGTCGCCTTGCTGCTTTCCTTACCCATTGAACCTTCTTCGCCCTTAGCGCGAGTTCCGGTGCCGCCTTCCTTGTTGTCCGAATTCTCTTCGACAACCTCAGTCTCCTCTTCCTCCTGCTCGCGCTCAGCGGCAGCATCTAAGTACTGCTGAATGAGAAGCAGACGATCTTTGTCGATTTCGCTCTCGTCGCTGAGTCCCATGGGTGGAACAAAGTACGCCAGCGAAAGGAACAGCGCGCCGAACGCACCTGCCGTTACCCCAAAGTAGGCAAACGGAGCCATGTCTGTCCCGGAGAGACCGCTAGCGATAGGCTTACCCGCGTTGACGGCAGCGACAGTGAAAGTGAAGCCATTGAGCTCCATCTTTGAAACAGAGCCTGTCCCCAAAGCAATCTGATGAGCACCTGGAATGGCACCACTGGGCTGCGCGTGAGCGCGCGCCTCATCCAATGACATCTTCGGTTGTCCGCTCATCTGAACCGTACCAGTGGCTCCTGGAGGCAGCACCGCCGCGATGGTCATCGCGTCACCAACCACAATAGGCATCTTGCTCTGTGGGAGCTTCTCCACTGGGATGAAGAAATCGGTCTTGTCCTTGTCGCCGGAAGGCTCACCCACGATGAAGTCGCGAGGCGGAGACAAGTGTGAGACGTGCAGCACATTGCCACCCCACGCGATCGTCACCTCGACCGCCGGGGCACCGATTTGTTCCACCTCATCCGGTGAAACATCCGGGCCACTCTTGAGCATCTGGTAGGTGTAGCTTCCTCGGGGAGCATCGTGAGCGACCCCACCCCCCATCGCGAAAGGATTGCTCGCAGCGGGGGCAGAAGCAAAGGGGTTGCTTGCAACCGGAGCCGACCCGAAAGGATTGGACGCTGGCGCAGCCCCAAAAGGATTTGTTGCAACAGGCGCCGAACCAAAAGGATTACTAGCTGCTGCAGCAGCAACCACACCAGGCGCTGCGGCAAATGGATTGGA
>Ga0079224_100006360_pt1 | contig 15657 bp, 15 predicted proteins | sample Stecom2015_FD_80414 | JGI IMG/M metagenome (GOLD analysis project Ga0079224, IMG submission 80414) | Agricultural soil microbial communities from Utah to study Nitrogen management - Steer compost 2015 | ecosystem: Environmental > Terrestrial > Soil > Agricultural land | place: USA: Utah...
AAAAGTTTGTCCCGGATTATTTCAATTTTATCATGAGATTCTTTGAAATCATGGTCTATTTTTGTGTCCACTTATGCAGCAGAAAAAAGCTTACCTACTTCTCGAAGATGGCCTTTTGGTGGAGGGAACAGCCATTGGAAAAATTGGCACCACCGGAGGCGAGATTTGCTTTAACACCGGGATGACGGGTTACCAGGAAATCTATACCGATCCTTCGTACTATGGTCAGATCATTGTTAACACTACCGCGCACATTGGCAACTACGGAGCCCTCGATCTCGAGCAGGAGTCCGATCGCCCGAAGATAGCCGGTCTGGTAGTTAACGATTTCTCTAAGGAGTTCAGCCGCCAATCCGCTCAGGAAAGCCTGCAGCAATATCTCGATAAAACGGGTGTTGTCGGCATTTGTGACGTCGATACACGGATGCTCGTGAGATACATCCGCAACAAGGGCGCGATGAACGCGATCATCTCATCGGAGTTGACACCAGAGCAATTGTATCAGGAGATCAAGAAGGTTCCTTCAATGGATGGACTTGAATTAGCTTCGGTGGTGTCGACCAAAGAGCCTTATTACGTCGGTGACGAGAATGCTGCTTTTCGAGTTGCCGTCCTCGACCTGGGCATCAAGCGCAGCATCGTTGAAAACCTCGCGGCACGCGGTTGCTATTGTAAAGTGTTTCCGGCGAAAACGTCATTCGCTGAAATGTCTGAATGGAAGCCGGATGGATATTTCATTTCAAACGGCCCCGGTGATCCCGGCGCGATGGATTATGCCGTCGACACGGTTAAGAAAGCCCTTGACACCGATAAGCCACTCTTTGGAATCTGCCTTGGACATCAGATACTCGCGCGCGCATCCGGCGTGTCTACTTACAAGATGCACCATGGTCATCGCGGCCTTAACCACCCTGTGAAAAACATGGTTACCGGGAAAGGCGAAATGACTTCACAGAATCACGGCTTTGCGGTAAGTGAAAAAGATATCGAAAAAGCGGGCAACGTTGAGGTTACGCACGTACACCTGAACGACAACACGATCATGGGGATCAGACGGAAAGATAAAAAAGCATTTTCGGTACAATACCACCCGGAAGCATCGCCCGGACCTCATGATTCACGGTATCTGTTCGATGAGTTCATCGAGTTGATAAAGTCCGATAAGAAAAATTAGCACCAAACTCTAAAAATACCAATCTATAAATTCCAAAACATATGAGCTTAATTGAAAGCATTCATGCACGGCAGATCCTTGACAGCCGTGGAAATCCTACAGTGGAAGTCGACGTCGTGACTGAATCAGGTGCGTTTGGTCGTGCTGCGGTTCCGTCTGGTGCTTCTACAGGTACGCATGAAGCCGTTGAACTGCGCGATGATGACAAGAAAGTTTTCCTCGGCAAGGGCGTGCTGAAAGCTGTAGAAAATGTTAATACAAAAATCTCAGCTGAAATAATCGGATTCGATGTATTCGATCAAAACCTCCTCGACAAGATCATGATCGAACTCGACGGTACTCCCAACAAAGCTAACCTCGGAGCGAATGCGATTCTTGGTACGTCACTCGCTATCGCAAAGGCTGCAGCAATGGAAGCAGGGTTGCCATTGTATCGCTATATCGGAGGTGTTAGTGCGAATACACTGCCTGTTCCGATGATGAATATCCTCAACGGTGGAAGCCACGCTGATAATTCAATCGACTTTCAGGAATTTATGGTTATGCCAGTGAAGGCAGACACATTTTCCGAATCGCTGCGCATGGGTACGGAAATCTTTCACAACCTTAAGAAAGTATTGCACGACGCCGGCCTGTCGACAAACGTAGGTGACGAAGGTGGATTCGCGCCGAACATTAAATCTAACGAAGAGGCTATTGAGGTTGTACTCAAGGCTATTGAAAAAGCCGGATTCAAGCCGGGTGAAGATGTGTTCATCGCTATGGATGCGGCCACGTCAGAATTCTACGACGCAAAATCGAATACCTACACTTTCAAGAAATCGAGTGGCAAGTCAATCAGCTCCGACGAGATGGTTGCATACTGGGCTGGGTGGGCTAAGAAGTATCCGATCATTTCCATTGAAGACGGTATGGCTGAAGACGATTGGAGTGGCTGGAAAAAACTAACGGATGCCATAGGCAAGAACGTGCAGCTCGTTGGCGACGATCTCTTTGTTACCAACGTAAAACGCCTCCAGGACGGTATCGACCAGGGTGTTGGTAACTCGATCCTTATCAAAGTTAACCAGATTGGCTCGCTTTCGGAGACCATCGCTGCCGTTAATCTCGCGAAACGCAACGCGTATAAGAGCATTATGTCTCACCGCTCCGGTGAAACTGAAGACAGCACGATCGCGGATCTTGCGGTGGCATTGAACACGGGACAGATCAAAACCGGGTCGGCCAGTCGTTCTGACCGGATGGCGAAATACAATCAACTCATCCGCATCGAGGAAGAACTTGGCGAAGTGGCCTACTTCCCGGGACGGAAATTTTAAGAGTAATTCACTCAAAACAAAAAGCCGGGTCAGCCTGGCTTTTTGTTTTAGCGACCCCCGGTAGTTTCAGGGCTATACTATTTTCCCTATATTCGTATAACTTTTTAAACTTCATATGATCTCCAGACTGCCTCGTCCTTTTAAGAATTTCTATTTTATCTGCTCCGTCCTTTTTTTGATATGGATGCTTTTTCTGGATTCTAATAACCTTATTTCCAGATTTCAGCTCACGTCAAAACTGAACGCTCTTGAGAACGAAAAGGAGTACTATGAAGAAAAAATCCAGGAGGTGGAGAAAGACAGACGTGAACTTTTTGGGGATAACGATCTTGTTGAAAAATTCGCCCGCGAAAAATATCTGATGAAGAAACCTTCTGAAGATATCTACGTGATAGTAGAAGAGTAACCAATCATGCGTACTGCAATACTCATATTGATCCTGGCATTCTCGTCTGTCGCAACTTATGCGCAGCGTGATATCGATGAAGATGCTTCGTGGGATTTGCGTGACCGCGGTTATGCAGGAATAGGGTTTGGAGGACTGAGTTTTGGCCGGCACACCTATTTTGGTAACTACTTTTCGATCGGGGCGTCTGTTCTCGGTGGTTATATGATCACTCAGAATTTGTCAGCGGGAGTTGGATTTGAGTACCAATACACAAGCTACAGCGACCTCAAACTCAGGCACCATCTATACGGCGGATATCCGTTTCTGCGATACAACATCAAGAACTTCTTTATACAGGCGGATTACGATATGTACAGCGTTCAGGTGGATATCACTGATCCGGGAGAACGTGAGATTGCCGACCGCCTTTTTATGGGCGTGGGATTCTCCTCACCCACGCGTGGCCGCGCCTATATGAACTTCCTTGTTCAATACGACTTCCTTTACACGAGTACCAGTCTATGGGGCTCGCCGTTGAGTACGCGTCTCTTCTTTACGTTCTGAAAGGAATTCCCAGTCGGTTACCAATATCTTCAAGGTCCTCAACAACCTTCGGGTTTACAGGTATGCCCTCCGCTTTACGCTGAATACTCATCTCGCGTTCGGGGTCACCGGGTATGATGACCCGTTCCTGACCTCCAACGGGAGTTGCAGATCTGAACCGACTGATCCAGTTATCCATGTGCTTCTTGAAATCCGATGCAGGACGAAACGCGTCGACGCGCATGGCTCCGAAAAAATGACCGATGCCGCTGCCTACCGGGTCATCAGGTGGTGCCAGAAAAGCTACGAACGGAGGTACCCATGGGCCATAGTTAGCGCCTGAAAGCACGGCTGAAAAAATATCAACCCAGGCACCCAGACAAAATCCCTTATGACTGCCGTGCTCGCGGTCTGAACCAAGTGGAATTAGTGCACCCCCGGATTTTAATTCATTAGCATTTACAGACGGAGCTCCATCTTTCGTTTGCACCCAGCCAAGCGGAGCATCAAGGTTTTTGCGCTGAAGAATTTCAAGCTTTCCGTTCGCTGCGGTTGTTGTCGCGAAATCAGCAACAAAGGGAGGTTGCTCGTCCGCAGGGATTGCTATCGCAATGGGGTTTGTTCCAAGTAAACGTTCAATGGAAAATGTCGGGGCGACCAGAGGGCTCGCATTGGTCATTGCCATTCCGATCATATCATGCTCCAGCGCCATCATCGCATGATGTCCGGCAATTCCGAAGTGATTTGAATTTCGCACGGCAACCCAGCCCGTTCCGGCGACGCGAGCTTTTTCAATAGCGATCTCCATCGCCTTTGGTGCAACTACCAGGCCGAGACCACTATCACCGTCGACTACTGCCGTGCTGGGTGACTCATGAACAATGCGCACCGTTGGCTTCGCATTGATTCGATTCGCTTCCCGTAATCGGAGGTAGCCGGAAAGGCGGGCAATACCGTGGGAGTCGATACCCCTCAGGTCTGCGTTTAGAAGAACATCGGTTGCAAGGTCAGCATCGCTTTCGGGGCACCCCATTTTTAAAAAAACGCGGTGGGTAAAATCCCGAAGCTGCTGCAAAGGAAAAATTTCGTCCATAGCTTTTTTCACGCACAAATATTGAAGAATTCGCGCAGGTGTACCCGTATTACGTGCGTTTTGTTGGATTATTTTAACTTACGGCCGACGGTCTGGCCAGAATTTCGCTTTTGGGTTGTGGAAATTGCAGTCGGTCTGAATCTCTCTGAAGTAAGACGTTCAACATTATCAAAATGAAAAAACTAATCGTATTTGCTGCCATTGCCCTGTGTTCGCCAGCGGTAGCTCAAACTGAAAAACGCGTTGATTCGCGGATTGAAAATGTCACAGTGTTTCTTAACCGCGCTCAGATAAATCGCAGCGCCGCTGCGCGCATCGACGGAGGAAGATCAACCCTTATTATCGGCGGACTCACATCAAGACTTGATCCACAAAGTGTTCAGGTATCCGGAACGGGGCGGTTTACGATCCTGGGTGTATCACACAGGCAAAACTTTCTGAATGAGTTTACGCTTCCTGCCCGGCTGCGCGTATTGAAAGATTCGGTGCAGTTGATCAGGGACCAGATTCAAATGATTCAGGCGAATAAGGAAATTGCAAACAAGGAAGAACAACTTATTCTTGCTAATCAGAAAATCGGCGGACAGAATCAAAACCTGTCAGTACAGGAATTAAAAGCCATGGCCGACTTCTTCCGGACTCGCTTGAGTGAGATCGCAGAACTGAAGATGAAGCACGATAAACGGATCACGCAACTCAACGAGACGTTGGTGAAAGTTCAACGTCAGTTTCAGGAACAGAATGACCTGCTGCAGCGCAACACAAGTGAAGTGGTTGTAAGTATCGATGCGGAAGCCGCGGGTAATGTTCAGTTGACACTTTCCTATGTGGTTGCCAACGCCGGGTGGGCACCGCTCTACGACATCCGTGGTGAGTCGACAAACAAACCATTGAAGCTTCAGTACAAGGCGAACGTATATCAATCAACGGGAGAGGACTGGAACAACGTGAGGCTTACTCTCAGTACGGGTAATCCGGCACTGGGTGGAGTAAAGCCCGAACTGGGGCCATGGTACCTCGACTTTTACCAACCCGTCGTCAGATCGCCCCGCTATCTTGAGAAAGCACAAATGGAAGTTGCCGCGGCCGCACCGGTTGCAGACGATGGCTATCTTAATACCAGTACGGCCGCGAGAACGGTAGCCGATGCCGTGAACGTTGTAGAGAGTAGCCTGATGACTCAGTTCGTGATTGGTTTGCCATACTCGGTGGCATCGACCGGAACACCCACACTTGTTGATATTGCAGCGCATTCAGTCAACGCCTCATTCAAATACGCAGCAGCTCCAAAACTCGATAACGATGCATTCCTGATTGCCAATGCTTCAGGCTGGGAAGCATTGAATCTTCTTCCCGGTGAAGCCAACGTGTTTATGGAAGGTGCATTCGTAGGCAAGACCTATATCAATCCACAACAAATCACCGATACACTCTTCATTTCAATGGGCCGCGACAAGCGGATAGTAGTCAAACGCGAAAAAGTAAAAGACCTCACTTCAAGGCGTGCTATTGGCTCAAGCCAGCGTGAAACGTCGGGATTTGAAATCAGTGTACGAAACACCAGGAATGAAACGGTAACCGTATTGTTGGAAGATCATATCCCTGTTTCGCAGAATAGTCAGATTGAAGTTAGTTTGCAGGAAAGCAGCAATGCGCGGTACGATGCAGTTACAGGTAAACTGATTTGGGAGTTCACGCTCAAACCTCAGGAACAGCGGAAGGTTACGTATAAATTTGAAGTCAAATATCCAAAGGACAAGACGATCTCTGGCTTATGATGCTTCCCTTGATTGTTGAAGGCGGGTTCGCACCATATATGCGAGTACGCCTTCTTTCAATGAATAAGTAGAAACGCGAATGCGGTTGAATGTGTGATGTTGAAGCAGGTAGCGGATGAGGCAACCCGCCACCACGATCATGTCTACACGCATTTCAATCATTCCGGGTATGGCGAGTCGCTGATCGCGGTCACGAACCAGAAGCTGTTCGTAGATTTCGTAGAAACCTTCAAGTGAAAGCGGTGTTTCTACTTCTTCCGGCGTCTTGATGATTTCGTGCTGTGCGCAGAATATATCGCTGAGCGTGTCAAATGTACCGGAAGACCCAACCATGATTGAGGTAGGAAACTTTTTCAATGCCTCGAAAACAGGAGCCAGTTCCTTTTCAAAATGCTGATCCAGTTCTTCAATCTCCTGCTTCGTAATCGGATCGTTTTGGTGATAACGTTCCAGCAATCGCTGTGCGCCCGTTTCCAGACTCTTCATCCAAAAGACTTCGTTAGCGTTCGCGATGATGAACTCGACACTGCCTCCGCCTATGTCAATGATCAGTGAACGTTCATCTCCGAGACCAAGCGCAGCCTTCACGCCTTCGTAGATGTACATAGCTTCCTCATCGCCGGATATGATGTGTACTTCAATTCCGGTGAGGTCGTTTATTCGCTTTGCAATTTCATCGCGGTTGGTGGCATTTCTAAAGGCGCTGGTGCCAAACGCATAGATGTCAGTAATGCCATGCTTGTCGATCGTGTTTCGGAAGCTTTGCATAGCTACCAGGGCGCGATTCATAGCAGCCTCGGTGATACGACCCTGATTAATACCGCCCTTTCCAATCTTTACCGCCAGTCGGTCCCTGAGAATGATTTTTGATCCGTCTTCGTGGATGTCGGCCAGCAGCAGGTGGAAAGTGTTGGTGCCCATGTCCACTATTGCTATGCGGGAATTCATAAAAGCCGTGAAGATACGAATTACGAGGTATATTCGACCTTTAATTGGGTTGTCGCTTTACCCGTTAAAATCGGTTGAGATACTTATATTTAGCGGGAAATTTAATGCTATGTCAGATATTTCTGGTAACGGTAATGCGCTGGACGAAAAGTTCAGGGAACTGCGGCGGAAGAATGAAGAGGCTGAACTCGGAGGGGGACAGAAGCGCATCGAACAACAACATGCGAAAGGAAAGCTTACCGCCCGCGAACGAATTCACCTGTTGCTGGATGAAGATTCTTTCCAGGAGATGGGTAAGTTCGTCATGCATCGCAGCAAAGACTTTGGCCTGGACAAAGAATACTATCTTGGTGACGGCGTGGTCACCGGTTATGGAACCATTCGCGGTCGTTTAGTCTATGTGTTTTCGCAGGACTTCACAGTCTTCGGAGGATCGCTCTCAGAAACCCACGCCGAGAAGATCGTCAAGATCATGGATCTCGCGATGAAGAACGGCGCGCCGGTGATAGGTCTCAACGACAGCGGCGGTGCCCGGATTCAGGAGGGCGTCGTGTCACTCGGAGGCTATGCTGATATTTTTTATCGGAACACCCTCGCCTCGGGAGTCATTCCACAGATTTCAGCGGTCATGGGGCCTTGCGCCGGTGGAGCAGTTTATTCACCTGCGATCACTGATTTTATTCTCATGGTTGAGAACACCTCGTTCATGTTTGTCACCGGTCCCAACGTGGTGAAAACAGTAACACATGAAACCGTTACAGCGGAAGAACTCGGCGGAGCCATTACGCACAGTTCGAAAAGTGGTGTTACTCATTTTGCCTGTGCAAATGAGTTGGAGTGTATCCTCAACATTAAGAAGCTGCTGAGTTATATTCCGCAGAATTGTGAAGAGGAAGCACCACGGGAACCTTATGCACTCGGAGAGGAACGCCGCCCCGGACTAAACGAAATCGTTCCGGCTAATCCAAATCACCCCTACGACATGCGTGAGGTGATAAATGGAGTTTTGGACGAAGGTAGTTTCTTTGAAGTACATACGAACTTTGCGGAGAACATTGTCGTGGGTTTCGGACGTATCGCAGGAAGAAGTATAGGTATTGTTGGAAATCAGCCCGCTGCACTTGCAGGCGTCCTGGATATCGATGCAAGTGTAAAAGGTGCACGCTTTGTGCGTTTCTGCGACTGCTTTAATATTCCGTTACTCGTCTTTGAAGATGTGCCGGGTTTTCTGCCGGGAACGGATCAGGAATGGCGCGCGATCATTACCAACGGTGCCAAGCTTCTCTACGCATTCTCCGAAGCAACGGTGCCCCGTATAACGGTAATCACACGAAAGGCGTATGGCGGCGCGTATGATGTGATGAATTCAAAACACATCGGTGCTGATCTCAATTTTGCCTGGCCAACAGCAGAGATTGCCGTTATGGGCGCAAAGGGTGCTGCCGAAATTATCTTCAAGAAGGAAATTGCGGAAGCCGCCAATCCCGAACAAAAACTTCAGGAAAAGGTCGACGAATACACAGCCAAGTTTGCCAATCCGTACAGGGCTGCACACCGTGGGTATATCGACGAGGTCATATTTCCCGAAGAGACACGCATTAAATTGATTCGCGCTTTCGAGATGCTCGAAAACAAAGTCGCGACGCTGCCGCGGAAAAAGCACGGCAATATTCCTCTGTGACAATTAAGCAATTACGAAATCACTTTTTATGGACAAGAAAAGCAAACAGTTCCTTTACACGTATTTGAATAACGCATCCCCGACTGGATTCGAAGCTTCGGGGCAACAAATCTGGCTGGATTATCTGAAGCCATACATAAATGAGTATATCACCGATGTTTACGGTACCGTCGTCGGTGTCGTCAATCCAAAAGGCACGTACAAGGTGGTGATTGAAGCTCATGCTGATGAAATCTCATGGTTTGTGAACTACATTACCGAAGACGGTTACATCTACGTCCGTCGTAATGGAGGCTCCGATCATCAGATTGCGCCGTCGAAGCGCGTTAACATCTTCACAGAAAATGGTGTTGTCAAAGGCGTGTTTGGATGGCCTGCGATTCACGTTCGCGAGCCAGGTAAAGAAGAAGCCCCGTCATTGAAAAACATCTTTATAGACGTTGGTGCGGAGTCACGAAAGGAAGTCGAGGCCATGGGAATCCATGTAGGTTGCGTTATAACTTTCGAGGATGAACTGATGGAAATGAACAGGAACTGGTTAGTGGGAAGAGCGCTTGACAACCGAATGGGCGGTTTTATGATAGCTGAGGTTGCGCGCCGGCTTTCTGAAAACAAAAAGAAACTTCCGTTTTGCCTATATATCGTGAATTCTGTTCAGGAGGAAATCGGTCTCCGTGGCGCAGAAATGATTTCAAGACGACTGAAGCCGGATTTGGCGATATGTACGGATGTGACACACGACACACAATCGCCAATGTACAACAAGAAGGACAGCGGGAATCTGAAAGCCGGAAATGGCCCTGTTCTATGCTATGGCCCTGCTGTTCAAAATAACGTTCTCAAAATGGTACTAGAGACGGCCCAAAAACGGAAAATTCCGTTCCAGCGCCAGGCAGTGTCCAGGTCAACAGGTACCGATACTGACTCATTTGCTTACTCGGCGGAAGGAGTGGCTTCGGCGCTGATTTCGCTGCCATTGAAGTACATGCACACTACAGTCGAAATGGTGCATAAAGACGATGTAGAGGGCGTAATTAGCCTGATTTACGAGTTTTTGCTACAACTCAAACCAGGCCATGATTTCCGGTATATAAAGTAATACCGGGTTTATAAGGGGATTCTGGTGTAAGGACATCTCAAAAACTTACACCCATATGTTTGAACGCTGAATAGGTTCTTGCACGATGCTTGCAGAACCTATTTTTGTTCCAGCAAACAGCAAAAAACCTATAATCTCTTTATGAACAAACTCAAAACACTCGCAATCCTCGCAATTTTTGCGATTTCAGCGAGTTCCACGGTTTCCGCACAGGAACGACCAATCCACGAAGTGTATTCGATGATGCTTTTCAACTTCACTAAATATGTGCAGTGGCCTGACCATAACGCCGGTGGTGAATTTGTGATCGGTGTAATCGGTAATACAGATGTATATAACACCCTTACCGGCTGGTATGCAGGCAAGGCGAGAGGATCAAAGACTTATGTAATTAAGAAATTCAATTCTGCAGCAGATGTGACTAACTGCCATGTGCTGTTCATTGATAAAGGAAAAAGTGCCGAGTTTGACGAAGTGAATGCCAAATTAAAGGGTAAAGGAACCCTGGTAATCACCGACAAAAACGGCTTAGGCGTAAAGGGCAGTGGAATTAACTTCAAGACAGTTGATAACAAACTGAAGTTCGAGCTCAATCAGAAAGCGATTGAAACAGCGAACCTGAAAGTTTCCGGCGCACTTTCGTCGATGGCGATATTGATTTAAATGGGTTGTTTGGAAGACCACGGCCTTTGTAAAAGAAGGCCTGGTCATTTTTCCTGACCCCAGAAGAGGCTTTAGAAAAAAGTGTTCCTCAATACCTGAATTCTATGAAAGCACTCGTAACGTTCGTTTTTGCAGCTGCGCTTTTGCCTGGAACGGTGATGGCTCAGGAGAGACCGACGCATGAAATTCATGCGGCCATGGTGTTTAACTTCATCAAGTATGTTCAATGGCCTGATGAAGCCCAGGCAGGTGAGTTCGTCGTTGGCGTTATCGGCGATGACAACGTGTTCACCACACTCCAGAAATGGTACGATGGCAAGCCGAAAGGCAACAAAAAATACGTCATCAAAAAACTGGGGTCAGCCGGTGAATCCGCCGGATGTCATGTCGTCTATATCGGCAAATCAAAAAGCCGTGACTTCGATGATGTCAAGGCGAGTACAACTGGAAAGTCGATTCTTACCGTTACCGATGGAAACGGCTTGGGTCAAAAAGGAAGTTGCATTAACTTCAAGGTTATCGATGGAAAACTGAAATTTGAACTGAATCAGGGTACTGTGTCAAGTTCAAATCTGAAAGTATCAAGTCAGCTGAGCAGTATGGCCATCCTGATTTAGGGAAGGTGATACACTGACTTACTGGAACACGCACGGGGTGGCAGAGTTTTTATAGAGAGGGTCTTTTCTCTGTCAAACCTGTGCGTTACCAAGGAAGAAATTAAAAACATACGCACTGAGTTGCAAAGTTGTAGAGAGTCTTTGTCGACTTGGTGCGTTCTACAAAATCACAATCCCGGACGGGGATTATACAACATTACGCACAGGGTCATAAAGTTTTACAGAGAGGGTCTTTTCTTTATGTGCACTGTGCGTTTTTCTTTTGCCTCCCGTCGAAGTACGTTCCCGTCGCTTATTCTGATTTCCCGCGAAATAGAATAAATTGGCCGAATGAGCATTGTATACACGCCATTCGGAATTCGTCCTTGCCATACTGGTCAAAACCACTATTCATGAAGACGCGCACATTTCGGGATCAGATGGGGTCAATGGTAACATGTCGTCGGCCGCCAAAACGCATTATCTCACTTGTGCCTTCCCAGACAGAGTTGCTCGCCACCCTTGGGCAGGAGGAATGCGTCGTGGGAATCACAAAGTTCTGCGTGCATCCTGATTCGTGGTATCGGACAAAAATCAAAGTTGGTGGAACCAAGCAATTTGATTTCTCCTGCATTGATTCGCTGGAACCTGATCTTATTATCGGCAACAAAGAAGAAAACTATCGCGAGGGGATTGAAACGTTGAAGGCGAAATATCCGGTCTGGATGAGTGACATCAGCACATTAGACGATGCCCTTAACATGATCCGCGAACTGGGTGACATAACGGATACACCGAATCTTGCACGCCAGCTTACCACCGAAATAGAGACTTCCTTTTCAGAAAGGTTATACAGTCAACGCGTGCTCTACCTGATTTGGAAGAATCCGTGGATGGCCGCAGGACACAACACATTCATTCACGACATGCTATCGCGTATTGGTCTCGACAATGTGGTGAAGGGTGAACGATACCCGGTGTTGTCTGAAGATCAGATAAGGTTGTTAGACCCGGAATATGTGTTCCTTTCATCAGAACCGTTTCCATTCAGTGAACGGCATATTGCAGAAATGCAACGCTTACTGCCGCGGGCGGAAGTGCTTACTGTCGATGGTGAAATGTTTTCCTGGTACGGAAGTAGATTGCGATATGCACCTGCCTATTTCAGGAGTCTGCCATTACAACGCCACAGGCCCTGAGGTCGTTCCAGAAATTCGGATACGACTTCCGAACTACAGCAGGATTTTCAATCGTTACGTCCATCAGTGTTGCCAACGGCGCGAATGCCATTGCCATGCGATGGTCTTTGTAGGTACTGAAAGTGGCTGCGCCAGGTAATTTGCCGGAAGGCATTACGCGCCAATGCGCAGGATCGTCCTCAATGAGATCGGCACCAATCTTTTGTAATTCAGTTTGCAATGCCGCGATGCGATCCGTCTCCTTGATCCGAAGACTCTCAAGCCCCGTGAAAAAACCTTTTACACCTTTCGCGGCACAAACGACTGCTACCGTCTGCGCGAGATCCGGACAATGCGTGAAATCGAAATTGAGTTCTTTTTCTTCAGCCGATTTACTGAGGTGAAGCATTCCGTTTTTCATATCAGCAGTGACGCCCAGCGAAGTCATAATCTTCTGAATGGCACTATCACCCTGAATGGAAGGAATCGAAAGTTTTGGGAGCGCAATACTGGCTTCCCGCGCAAGCGCAACGAAAGCGAACCAGTAACTTGCGGCAGACCAATCCGACTCAACGAAGAACCGTGCCGGTTTATAAACCTGGTTTGGAATATCAACCTTGTTATCCTGAAACGAAACACTGACACCAAAGTGCTTCATAATGGCAGCGGTCATTTCGATATAGGGCCTGCTTCCTATGCGGCCGGTCAGTGTCAGTTCGAGTCCCTGAGGCAGTGTAGGTGCAACCATCATCAGCGCCGAAATGTATTGGCTGCTCACGTCTCCGCGGATCGACAATGTGCGTGTACGCTGATCGTTGAACTGTTTGATAGCAATTGGCGGATACCCTTCATTTTCAAGATAATCGATTTCCGCTCCTAATGACCGTAAGGCATCGACCAGAATTCCGATCGGACGCTCCTTCATTCGCGCTGTTCCGGTTAAGGTTTTTGGTTGATTGGTCGCCGAGAAGTACGCTGTCAGGAATCGCATCGTTGTTCCGGCATCCTCAACGTCGATTATCTGTTCACCGGACGAAATCCTGTTGAGCATCAACTGCGTATCATTTGCATCCGAAAGATTATCAATAGTGGTCTCGTTACCAGCAAGAGCGTTGATTATGAGAGCCCGGTTTGCAATGCTTTTTGAAGCTGGCAGCAAGTTTGCAGTACCTGACAGTATCGGGGAGTGTCTTAGAAGCATGATCACTGATTGGCTAGGCATATTAGGACGGCTAAAATAGGTCTTGCGAGATATTTTTTTTCGCCCGCTGCAACAAATAGTCAGAAAAAAAAGTTAATTTATTACTATGACACCACTACGTAAATTTACTCTCGGAATCAGCCTGGCCTCCGGTGCATTACTCACCGCGTGGTTGCTAACGGGTGATCGCAAGCAAAAGACACGGACTTTCATCGTAAAGAAAACTGAAAACATCCGCAAGGCACTAAAGGCTGAACGCGGAGAATTCGATGATTCTGAAGTGCACTACGTCTGAATCGATGTGTAGTAAGCCAGCGCTGACTTTACTTCGTCAGTATTGATTTCTACATCCAAACGGGCTTTGCCGATACCTTCGGGAAGCACGCAGAGAATTCGTTGCCCTTTATTTTTCTTATCCTGAATCACGAGTTCCGCCGCGGATTCAATATCTCTCTCATTCAATTCCTGTTTTCCAAAGTAGCGTAGAACACCTGCATTGATTTCGTCCTGCTGTTCTTTCGTTACGAGTCCACGTTCCATGGCAATGAACGCTTCTGCAATCAAACCGATTGCTATCGCCTCACCATGAAGTATGGGGCGTCCCGATTTCAGCAAGTGGCTTTCAACCGCGTGCCCGATAGTGTGCCCGGCATTAAGAATCTTTCGTATGCCCTTCTCGGTCGGGTCTTCTACCGTTATCCTTGCCTTAAATTCCACGGAGTGTTTGATAAGCGCATCCCAATCCTGATCTTCAAGTCGTTTTGAGGTAATTTGCCGCCACATCTTTTCATCGGAGATGAGGCAATGTTTAAGAACTTCGGCAAATCCGGATCTCAATTCTGCAGATGGCAGCGTGTTGAGAAAACCGCTGTGAATCATCGTCAACGCAGGTTGTTGAAACACGCCGATGTGGTTCTTAAAAGTCAGAAAATCAATTCCGAGCTTTCCGCCTACACTCGCATCCACCTGGGCAAGAAGGGTTGTAGGAATAAGCACAAAGTCGATACCTCTTTTATAAGTCGCTGCGCAAAAACCACCCATGTCACCAAGTACACCTCCGCCAACAACAACAAGCAGAGCATGGCGGTCAAGCGCCATTTGAGTCATGCTATTCCAGATCCGTTCGCATGTGCTCAGTGTTTTATTCTTCTCACCGCTTTCAACTTCAATGAGGTGTTCGGTAAGTTTCTCCGGAAGGAGGGGAAGGCAATGCGCCCTGGTATTTTCATCTACAAGTGTCGCAACCGTACTGTAACGCCGGTCTTCGAGGAAACGGGTCAGGGCATCGACCGGGCTATGAGCGAACAATACGTTTTCTGGAAGCATGATATGATTTTGAAAAGCCGAAAGTTAAAGACATGTCCTGACATGTGCCGACAATTATCTTTACAAAGATCAAGCTAACAATTGTTTGTTGCATATATTTGCGGCGACCTGAACTGAGTATGGAGTCATCACCGAACATTTCGTTTGACGATACAGCCGTCGCATTTAAATACAAGAGTGACGCAGCATTAAGAAAAGCCAACTTTATTTTTGCGTTGGTTAATCATCCCTGGATATCATCGCTGGCAACCGGTGCCGTGAAGTTTGCACTGAAATACGGGCTGCCAGTAGAAGGCATTATCCGCAAGACAGCCTTTAGTCACTTCTGCGGCGGTGAGAGCATTGGCACCAGTGATCCGGTTATTCAAACATTGTGGCAGCACGGCGTATCTACTATTCTCGATTACTCAGCAGAGGGAGAATCAACCGAAGAAGGATTTGATCGCACGCTGGAAGAAACACTTCGGATCGTAAACAAGGCGAAGAGTTCACCTGAAATTCCATTTGCTGTTTTTAAGCCTTCCGGTGTCGCCTCGGTTGATATTCTCGCCAAAGTTCAAAACAAGGAAGAGTTAAGTGCTGAAGAGAAGCGTGCTTTCGCACGCATACGCGAGCGTTTCCTTGCTATTTGCGAAGCGGCTTACAAGAACAATGTGCCGGTGTTGATTGA